>Ga0335072_10001901_pt1 | contig 33148 bp, 40 predicted proteins | sample Lox_Sample_21_FD_206725 | JGI IMG/M metagenome (GOLD analysis project Ga0335072, IMG submission 206725) | Soil microbial communities from Loxahatchee National Wildlife Refuge, Florida, United States - Lox_Sample_2.1 | ecosystem: Environmental > Terrestrial > Soil > Wetlands | place: USA... | reverse complement strand
TAACTCCGATATCGAATCCGAAAAGGCCACCGCCTGAAAGGCCTCCGCCGCCCGTACGAATCGTCCACAGCAGGCTGATACCGTAGAGGATGCAGCTGAGCGCGAGAATCGCGTATGTGGCGGGCGACGTGGCGGGCATCAGGCGTGAGAGCGCCTTATTGGCCGCCGCGAAAGAGAAATTCACGTTCGCACCGCACTGATAGCAATGGGTAGAGTTCGCGCCTACGAGCGATCCGCACGAAGGGCAGATCCTCGGGCGCGGATTTGCACTTTTTCCGAAAATTGTCGAACCCCTTGAATGCTTTCAGTCGCTGATTCATTCCCGCGAGGACACGAGGCGGGCGGTTCGCATTCCTTGCGGGAATGCGAACGCGCTACCTATAATACCGGAAAATGAGAGTGGACGAATGAAGCGGCACGCCGCGAGGCTCATTTGACTCTTCCGCGAATCGGACGCGGCCGTGTCTCGGCAGAAGGTCATCGGATTCCCGTTCGTTCCCTTCCCTTTTTCACGCTTTTCGTCCTCTTGGGTTTCGCAGGTTGCGCTCATCACAATCAAAACGCGCAAGCGCCCGCTCCGACTCCAATCCCATCCGCGCCGACCTCCTCGACGCCGCCACGGTATCCCAATGCGCCGCCCTCCGGCCCTCCGCCGGCGGTCGAGCGGCAGCCTGCGATTCCGGGTGAATACGTCGAAGAAGGCGTCGCGTCGTGGTACGGGCCACAGTTTGACGGACACCGCACGTCTGATGGCGAGATTTACGACATGAACGGCTTCACCGCGGCGCATCGCACATTGCCGTTTGGCGCGCTGGTGCGCGTAACGAACCTGAGCAACGGCTTGCAGACGGAAGTACGCATCAACGATCGCGGGCCATTCGTCGCGAACCGTATCATCGATCTATCCCTTTCCGCGGCCAAGGCGATCCAGATGGTGGGCACCGGAACGGCCATGGTTCGCCTGGAAATGATTTCGGGGTCGAATCCGCAAACCGGATTTTTTGGAGTGCAGGTGGGAGCGTTTTTGGTGCAGGAGAATGCCGAAAAATTCCGCGACCATCTGGCCGAACGATATTCGCCGGTCAGCATCGTGCCCTACGATTCGCCCAATGGAATGTACTATCGCGTGCGGGTGGGACGCGTTCCCAGCGAGGATGCGGCGCGGCAGCTTGCGGCACAGCTGCAGGCTAATGATCAGCTGACTACATTTGTGGTTCGGTTGGACAATTAGAGCAATTGGGCGCTCCGCACCAACGAAGCTGCCGCGCACACGCGCTACGTCTGGAACAGCGTCTAACGCGACGTTGCGACGGCCCGCGACCTCTTTTCGAAAACTGCTAGTGGCCTAGATCTGTGGGGAATGCGTCGCTGCCCTCGGCTTGCGATGCGGCGTCGTTGAGGCGGGCAGCGGCGCGGCGCAGGGCTTCGGCGAGCGCGGTCGATTCGGTCTGGAGCGCATTCAGATCGCGATGATCGAGCGCTTCTGTTACGCCCGGCAGAATTTCTGCGGAGTATCCTGTGTCAGTGCCCGGAGCGAAGATCGTGTGCTTGAACCAGGGCCGGCCGCTCAAACCGGGCGGACTCAGCAGCGCCTGCTCAACACCGACCAGGTCCCGATTAATGGCCCCTTCTTTTGCGGGATCGTAGGAAAAAGCGTCGAGCGCATCCGCGGCGCGCATCGCCGCGTCTGAAAAATCGACGGATGCGTCCATAGCGGGTTTCAGGATGGCGGTTGCGCCGGGCTGAGCCGCCGCGCGCGAAGAAAGATCGTCCTCTGCCCGCGCGATTTCTGACGCGTAGGTGCCGTAGTCGAGAGGCAGGATGTCCGCTTCGGCGAGGCGCAGCGCAATCACTCCGATAACGCGGGCGAGCGCGGGTTCATATGCGAATCCCGGATCGCCAAAGTGCTCCATCCAATAAAAATCGTCGTAGCGCGAGTGATAGACGCCGTAATCGCCGGTGAAGCTCACGTCCATCGAGGGAATTCCCGCGTAATCGAGAAACGGCGAGAAATCCGATCCCGCACCCAGCGCAGAGATCGGCGGCTGACGCACCGGCTCATCGGCGACAGGTCCAAACAATGAGTCGCTTGCGAGGCCGGCGCGGTCTTTCCACGCGCCGTAAACGCTCTCGCCGGTCTGAGGATCGACGACCGCTTTTGTGGCATCGCGCAAAAAGCTCTTGAGCGAGGGAACAGCCGAGCCGGAAAAGGCCGGCCCCGTGACGCCCACATCGGTATTGATATAGGCGATTGCTTTCTCCTGCAGCTCGGAGCGATTGGCTTCGACCCAATCCGTCGAGCCGACCAGGCCGGGCTCTTCGGCATCCCATTCGCAAATCACGATGGTGCGCCGCGGAGTCCATCCCGAGCGCACAAGCTGCCCGAGGCCCCGTGCGACTTCGAGCATGGCCGAAGTGCCGCTGCCGGGATCCGCCGCGCCGTAGACCCAAGCGTCGTGATGATTGCCGAGGATGACCCACTGATCGTCGGAGGTTCCGTGCAGTTTCGCTATAACGTCATAAATAGGCCGCTCGGCATAGTCCATCTGGACCTTCATGTGCACTATCGCGTCACCCGGGCCGACGTGGTAGGTGAGGGGCAGCGCTCCTTGCCAACCCACGGGGACCTTCTCCCGGCCCAAGTGTGCGAGTATAACGCTCGCGTCCTTTGCACTGATCGGGATGGAAGGGATGTGTGGCAGACTCTTTGCGTCCACGGGTGAAAGACGTTTCCCGTCGGGATTATTCGCGACGAGCGGATCACCTGGACGAATCTGCGTGTAGAGTATCGATCCGCGCTGAATGCCATCGAGCGGACGCCACGGGCCATCCGGGAAAACGTCGCCCGAAATGAAACCATCATCCTCCGGGTCAGAGTACAAAATCAGCCCCACAGCGCCGCGCTCTTCGGCTAATTTTGCCTTCACGCCGCGATAATCGCGGCCGTAGCGTGCAAGAACGAGTTTTCCCTTGACGGTAATGCCCAGCGAATCGAGTTGGCGATAGTCTTCGGGGGTTCCGTAATTTACGTAAATCACGGGAGCAGTGACGTCACCCGAAGCGGAATAACCGCTCACGGCGGGCATCAATTGCGCGTCGGAGGAATTGGTATCGCCGGGAACAGGCGGCTCAGGCGTGGCGAGCTGGACTTGCTGTGGAGCAACGAGATCGAGTTCTGCCTGGCGCGGCAGCGGGAGGTAGGCATTGTACGTGACGATTTGCGCGTCGAAGCCGTCGCTTTTGAATTGGGCGAGCAGCCATTCGGCGGTGTGTTTGCTCGCTGCGGTCCCCGCGACGTGGGGCGCGCTCGTAAGCTGGCGAAGATCGGCCTCGGCATGGGCGGCGTCTGGAATCGCCTTGAAGCTTTTTTCCAAGTCGAGTTCTTTTGCGACCCGTGCCAAGGCGAAACCCGGAATTTCTGCGTCGATCTTCGCCTGCCCGAAAACTCCAGCCGCCGCGAAGACAAACGTGCACACGACAAGCAGGGTTAGCACGATCACGGGCTGTCGCCGTTTGGAACTCATCGTAACTTCGATTCTATCTTATCGCCGACGCTGATCGCTGCGAGCCTGGCGCGGGGGTGCGAAATCGATAGTGTGTCCAGAGCCCGCGCGATTTGCCACGAAGCGAAATCGGCGCGCTATTATTTAGAATGGATGAGGTAGCCGAAGGTTATGCGGATTTTGATCTCTGGAGCTTCGGGACTGATGGGCAGCGCGCTCACGCAAGCTCTGCGCGAGAACGGGCACGCGGTGGCGCGTCTGGTACGGCCGGGTGGTCGAGCCGAACAGGGCGACGTGCGCTGGGATCCCGGGGCTGCGTCCATTGATATTGCTGCGATGCAGGGCGTCGAAGCCGTGGTTCACCTGAGCGGCGCCAGCATCGCGGGAGCGCGCTGGAACTCTGTGCGCAAGGCCGAACTGCGCAGCAGCCGCGTGGATACGACGCGCGTGCTGGTGGATGCGCTGACGCATCTACATGAGAGGCCACGCGTGTTCGTGTGCGCTTCGGCGATTGGATACTACGGCGACCGGGGCGACGAAGTGCTCGTCGAGTCTTCCGCTTGCGGCGCAGATTTTCTCGCGCTGCTGGCGCGCGACTGGGAAGCGGAGGCGATGCGCGCCGAGCATGCCGGCATTCGCACTGTGCGGCTCCGCTTCGGAGTGATTCTTGCGTCTCAAGGTGGCGCGTTGCCGAAAATGCTGGCCCCTGTGCGCTGGGGCTTGGGCGGGCGATTGGGCTCTGGGCGGCAGTGGATGTCTTGGGTCGTTTTGCAAGACGCCGTGGCAGTGGCGCAGAGCGCGATTTTGGACGAACGCTATTCCGAAGCAATCAATGTGGTTGCGCCGAATCCAGTTCGAAACGCTGAGTTTACCCGAGTCGCGGCCGGGATTTTGGACCGCCCTGCCATTTTCCCCGCGCCGGCATTTGCGCTGCGGCTCGCGCTGGGCGAGATGGCACAGCCGCTACTGCTCGCCAGCGAGCGCGTGCGGCCGGCGCGGCTGGGTGAACTTGGATATTCCTTCCATTTCGAAAGTATCGAGGCCGCGCTGGTCAGGCTGTTGAGCAAGTGATTATCGAGCGCAGATGAGCAGAATGGGACTCTGCGGCTGCGCGAAATTCCCGAAGCGAAATTCGCTGTGCCGCATTGGAACGATCGCGTTGTAGCCGCTCGGGTTCGCAGGCACACGCACAGGGTCGCCTCGCGGGTATCGATTGGCAATCACTTCGCGACAACATCAACATTTCCTTCGACTTAGCTGCTGAAGACGCGACGCGCGCAACGTTAGGTAACGCGGCTAAACGCGGAGCTGCGCCTGCACCGGAGTGGCACATGCCGTGCCTCGTCCGCTGAGCATGGTCTTTCGAACGAACGGCAATCGGGCGCAACAAAGCCTTGGGTGCGTTGCCTGTCCCCATGCGGGCGCGGCAAGATTCGGAGGCGTGTTTTCGCTCGCGGCGGCCTGCTTCGCAGCAATGTTCTGTGCGGGTTGCAACGCGGGAGTGACTACGACGCCGCCGACAATGCAAATTTCCATGACGATCTCTCCGACGAGCACCACGGTTTTCCTCGGGCAAACACAATCGTTTCAAGTGGCAGTGACCGGAACTACAAACACGACCGTCACATGGGAAATAGACGGAGTCACGCAAGGTGACTCGAGCGTCGGAATGATCTCGACGTCTGGGGTATATACGGCTCCAAGCACCATGCCGGCGGCGCCCAGCATTACGGTGACCGCCGTGAGCGCTGCGGACAGTTCTGCGACAGCGTCGGCGGTGATCACGCTTACAGACAACATCGCGATCATGGTAGCGCCTTCCATGGCGAATGTCCCGGCCGGAGGCGAACAAATCTTCTCGGCAACGATTTCGGCCACGGGGAATCCGACGCCCGGGGTTACATGGAGCGTGAACGGAGTCGCGGGCGGCAATTCCTCTCTGGGCACGATCGCGCCAAGCGGCGCGATCACGGCGACCTATACGGCTCCGGCTATTCCGCCGCAGCCAGCGACGGTGACAATCACTGCGGCAAGCGTCGCTGATGATTCGAAGACCGGTTCAGCCAGCGCGACGATTACTTGCTCGGCAAGCAGCTCGATTTCGCCATCCTCCGCGAGTATTGCTCTAGGAGGCGCTCAATCGTTCACTGCGTCGTTTTGTCTCGCCGCTGGCGCAACGCTTACCTGGAGCGTGAACGGGATCGTTGGCGGAAGCGCAGACTACGGAACGATCGCTGCTACCGGCACGAGTTCCGCTCTGTATTCCGCACCAGCCGATTTACCTGCAAGCGATCCTGTGACAATCGCCGCCACAGCTAGTGCCGTCACGTCAGGAGCGGGCCAAGCCTCTGCTTCCGTGACGATCGCGAGCACCGTGAACGTGAATATATCACCACCGTCCGCCACCGTCGTGACGTCGCAACGCATTTCACTTGCTGCGAACGTTTCCGGATCGGAGGACGCCGCTGTGTCGTGGTTCGTCGACGGCACGCCGGACGGAAATGCAACAATCGGGCGGATTTGCATCTCCGGATCGAATCCGTGCGCTCCGCCAACAGGCCCGGCAGGAGGATCGATCGACTTCGCCGCGCCTGCCAGCGTGCCCAATTCGAACCCTGTCACGGTGACGGCTGTGAGCCGCGCGGATCCCTCGCAAAGTGCGAACGCAACCGTCACGATCGTTGCCGCCGGTCCGGTCAGCATCGCCGTGTCGCCGCCTTACGCGTTCATGAACCCATCGAGTTCCCAGGCGGATACGCAGCAGTTCGTCGCGATTATTTCCGGCGGTGCGAATACCAGCGTCACCTGGACAGTGCAAAGCGCGGTAGCCGGCCAGGGTTGCAGCGGCACGACTTGCGGATCGATCAATGCAAACGGGCTCTATACGGCGCCCACGACTGCACCCTCGCCAAATGCAATCACGATTACGGCCACCAGCGAAGCGGACACGACGAAATCCGCGACGGCAACCGTGGTCATCAACAGCGGCCCTACGATCGAATCGATTTCGCCCTCGAGCGTGATGGCAGGGGCTGTCCAGGGGTTTCCTCTTGCGGTGCGAGGCTTGAACTTCATCGCGGGTAGCGGCGCGGGCGCATCGGCAGTTTTGATCGACGGCACGGCGCGCGCGACCATTTGTTCGACGGCAGGCCAATGCGCGATCGCGCTTGCGCCCTCAGATATCGCCTCGGCGGCGGTACTCACGGTTGAAGTGGAGAATCCCGGCACGCCGGGCGCAATCTCGAATCCCGTGCCCCTTGTAATCGTGCCATTCGACATTTCAACCGGAATTCTTCCCCTCACGGCGGGGCAGCCGGCCGCATCGGCCGCGGATATTATCGTGACGGACCCAACCACCGCTGCAGCTTCATCTCCGATCAACATCGAGTCCGTAGGAATGCTGACGAGTGGGGCCACGTGCGGCATTCAAGGTTCACCTGTCACCGTTTCGCGGCCCGCGTCAGGCGTGGAAACCGTGAGCATCTGCGTCTACGGCAACGGACTGGATCCCACATTCACGTATGCGTTCACAGGACCGGCCAGCGCGCCCAATTCTTCTGATATAGGCGTTACGGCCTCTGCAATCACGGGCCTTCTGCCCGGAATGATCGAACTCGATTTGCAAGTTTCCAGCAGCACACAGCCCGGCGTCCGCGCGCTCGTGGTCAGTACGCTGAACAACGACCGTGCCATCGCTTCGGGCCTCTTGGAGGTGAAATGAGCCAGCAAACGAAAGTCCGTTTCTCGGCTGCCGTAGTGTGCGCCATCGCGGTCGGGTTTTTCTGCTGCACGTGCGGCTCGGCCGCTCGCGCAACGATGCTGATGCGCATGACCCTGGCACAAATGGCGAACGCGGCACAGGAAATCGTGCGCGCCCAGTGCGTGGCGAACCGGACGGCTTGGGACCAAGGAGAGATCTGGACGTTCACGACGTTTCGGGTCGAAGAAACCTGGCGTGGCGCCGCGAACGGTCAAATCACCGTGCGGCTGCTCGGCGGCCGAACGGGGCAAATTACGTCGATCGTTTCAGGCGTGCCCCGATTTCGGACGGGCGAAGAGGTCGTGCTTTTCCTTCAGCGAACATCTCGCGGCGATTTCTCTATTGTGAGCTGGGAACAGGGCACCTTCCGCATTCGCCGCAATTCCGCATCCGGGGGCGAAAACGTGACGCAAGACACAGCCTCACTCGAAACGTTCGATCCCGCCACCCGGCGCTTCATTGTTAGTGGCGTTCGCGCCATGCCAATCGTGCGTCTTCGCGAGCAAATCGAGGCTGCTCTCGGCGGCGACCCAGGAGCAAGTACAAATCCATGAGCACACTGATCTCTCGCGAAAAGCTGTTGCTTTGCTCATTGGGAATCGCTCTCGCGCCTGCGGCCCACGCATATATTTTCGACACGACCGCGCCTCTCGCACCGGGCTGTCCGCAAACAGATCGCTGGAATCTTTCTGTTACGGCGCCCCTCGACCGGCAGTGGAGTATTTCGCTCCCTACCACGCACACGGTTGTCACAGTGGCCCAGCAAGGCACCGCTGCGCAACTGAATGAAATCGAACAGGCGATCAGCGATTCCTTTGGCACGTGGTCCGGCGTGACGGGCACGACGATCAACGCAACAAATTACCCGGGGATGTTCGCGCCTCTCGTACGCGTCTCTGCTGCGAACGAGTGCACCAATGATGCGGAAACTAATGTCGATGGGCTGAACACGATCTGCTTCAATGACGCGAGCGACGGATTTACGACGGGCGTGCTCGCGTTCACGCGCATCATCACGGCCAATGCGCCGGGCGTCACCGTGGGCGCGAGCCCGCCCGCATCGTTCGCTGGGCAGATTCTCGATGCTGACACGCTGTTTCGCCCGGATGGTCAGGCGACGTTTGCCACGCCCGCCGCGCTCCCGAGCGCGCCCGCGGCGTACGATCTCGAATCCCTTCTGATTCACGAACTCGGCCACTGGTTCGGCTTCGATCATTCCGCCGTCTGGCGCGCGATCATGTTTCCGTACGCTCCGCCGCCCGGCCAATTCCTCGGCGACCGCCCGACCGCGCAGGCGCCCGACGGCCCGCTCTCCGATGATGACCGCACCGGCATCCGCGCGCTCTACCCCGATCCGAACGACACGATTAACATCGGCTCTATTCGCGGGCAAGTGTTGCCCGCAAATCCATTTGTGCTGGCAGACCTTCCGGCGCCTTCGGCCGGTACATCCGTTACCGGAATTTTTGGCGCGCACGTGGTGGCGGTCGACTCGGACACTGGCTCAGTGATTGCGGGAACTCTTTCCGGCTGGAGCTGCAGCAGCTCTACAAATGCACCGCAGTTTGACGGCTCATACGAGATCGACCGGCTTCCGATTGGCCACAATTACTTGATCTACGCCGAACCGCTCGATGGGCTCGTCGCCCCGAGCGACTTCTCCAACGCGTTCAACGATCTCTGCTCGGCAAACGCCGGGTCCCCGTGCACCACACCGACCGTGAACAACGGCTTCAATCCGCGCGTCCTGCCTGCGTCTCAGTAAGTTGGCACCTCAGCCCGCGCACGTTGCGCGCATTCCCGCATGTCTCTGCCCCAAAAAACGATGCGGCCTCCGTCGCCGGAGGCCGCATCGTTTTACCGCTTCGTATTTTGTCGACCGTTACTGCGTCGGGTTGGTTTCCTGCGTGAACCCGATGGTATTGATAGCCTTTAACTTCGGGGTCAAAGGCGGCAGGTACTGCGTACCTCTCGTGAAGTTCGTATCAAAATAGTAGACGCGGTTCGGGGGATTGTATGTCCCGGTCCCGTCTTTATACGCACCCACCATTTGATGGTAGTAATAGAAACTCACGAGCGAGCCGGAGTAGTTCGCTGTTGAACTGCCCCAATCCTCAAGGAATCGCAGGAAGTTGTGTAATCCACCGTCAGTACCGAAGTCCTGCGTACTGCCGATTTGCGGGAACGGTATTCCCTTCCCGCCAATCAGCGCAACTCGATAATCGGTGGTTACAGCAGTTCGTTTCGTGTAATCGTAGGGCGAAATGAAGCTGTTTACGTCGTTCCAATTGTCGGACAGTAACGTAACCGAGTCGCCAGCGATGGAAGTTGCTACGCTGCTCGAGCTGGTCATGCTTAGCCCTGGGACGTTGTAGTCACCCATAATGTAAACTGGGTTTTCCGACGTGATCGCCAGGCCGCAAGCAGGCGTGCCACCGCTGAAGCAGCTTGTCCCCAGGTTGAGCGTTTCTCCGTCCACGACTTTCAGCGCTCGACGGAAGAAGACTGGGGAATTTTCTCTCGCTTCATTCGTGTGGTTGAATACAATCCCCGGCCACGTCCCAGACGAAGGGCAGTCTGGGTTTGCGACCAACACCGTACTCAGGTTCGAGCCACTCACGATATTGCTCAGCCTGTAGCCGGAATACGGCAGCATCTCCGTGCCGCCATAGTTCCTGAAGATGCCGTCTTGCTCAATATCCTCGCCGGTATCGAGAGTGCCATTTGGGCAGCCATTGTTCACGTCATTCGGATTCACGAAATCGTTGTAACCGTAGGAACCCGTCTTTTCAGTTGTGGCGCCTTGTGTATCGATTTGCTCGGTCCGCCGGTCTGAGAAATATAGAGCGAAGCCGGTGCTGTTGTTCAGGCTCAAAGAGCTCTGGTTATTCTTGAACCACGTCGCCAGGTTTGCTGCATCCAGTTCTATGTAGTACATCACGCCGTTCGCCGAGACTGGCGGGTTACCGTCGGAATTCGCTGATAGAGTAGTGTTGGGCCGCATCAATCCCTCTCGAGAATCGAAGAGTGCCATCGGCCAGAAATCGTTTGCATTGGTGTATCCGCCGCACCCTCCTGAGCTTCCCGAGTTAGCGGGATTATCGCGTAATCTCTCGATGCGGATGATCGCATTGGGACTCAGGTCGCCGCAGCCCACGGTTCCGCTCGTGATTGACGCTGAACCCTGCGGCGCGATGACGGTTCCAGTGGAAGGCAGAAAAGTTAGATACGGCGCGACCGTATTCGGGGTGGTCGTGCACGTTCCATGCCTTGGCGGCGTGCATGGCGTTGGTGCCGCTTGGGGGTTAATGTTCCTGCCCACGTATCCCTGATTTAGAATCGTTTCCGTGATGTCGTGCCATGTACCGCTCGTATTCTGATATTCGATTTTAAGGCAGCCTGTAATAATCGGGCTGCCATTGCTCACCCAATACCCGGTTCCCACGGTCGGCGACGTATACGAGGTGTAAGAAGAGCTTGCGGCTCCCGAAGTGGCAAGCGGATAGTACGTCGCCGTCGTGGATGACCACCAACTTGGTGCGGTCGCATTGGCCAGCCGCGAGAGGTCATATGGGTCGGTCGAGGTGTCGATTCCGTCCAGGCTCATCATATCCGTGGTGTGGCACGCGGCGTTCGACGTCGCCGTCGGCCCGCCCGGAGCTGTGCCCGAAGGATAGTCATCCAAAAGAATCCGCATAGTGCCCTGCGAAAAATAGCGCTCTGCGAACAACGCCGGGTTTGAAGCCCTTTCTCCGACCTGCGCCCGACGAATGAGTTCGATTGGCTGGGTGATTCCGCCCAGTGCCGTGGAGGTCAAGCTCAAGGGCGCAACGCCATTGACGAGCATGCCGTTATAGGCAGCTTCCACGTTCGACCAAGTCGGGTTGTTGGGCGTGGTGCTCACGTTGCCATAGACGCTGCTACCCGTAACGCTGCTTTCCGTCAATGCAAGTGGCCGCCATTGCGTGTTGCTGTAGGACGGGCCACTCGGCGTCGAGCTTGGGTTTGGCGTGAGAGCGATGCTCACCGTGCCGGAATAGTTTCCGCCCGCGGAGATGGTGCTGCCCGATCCCGGATAGCCGTTCTCCAGGTTCGTGCGGATCACTTGGCCGACGACCGTCACTTTATCTCCCAGGAACAGCGGGCCTGAGTTCGGCGAAAGCCACAGGTTGCCATTGGTGTGCGTGCGGCCGCCGAAATCAAATGTCGGACCATTGAAAAACGCGAGGTCCGAGTCGGAATAGACGCCGAACTGGAACACGGGAATAGCGACGAGTTGCAACTGCCGGTTGAGTTTCACTTCGCCGCCACCAAGGTCCTGCGCGGTCACCGAGAGCGTAAACGGCGTGATGATCGCGTTCATTCCCGCGTAAGGGCTGGGGGGAAGGATCTCGGCCGTCTGCGGCGTGGGCGTGCAGGGAGAAGGTGTAGTGCCACACTCGATCGTGTAGGTCGATCCACCGCTCGCGTTCGTGTACGTGATTCCCGGGATCGAAGGCGGGGTGGTCTCGAGGGTCGTGACGTCGGTCGACGTGATTGCACCTTCGCTAGCGAACTGATTGCCCATGTCGGCGGTCAGCTTTTCCATGCCAGCCTCCGCGCCATAGAACGCCAAGTCGCGGTTCACGTTGTTGCCGCCGAGTCGCTGGTCGGTCATCACCATCCACGTCATTCCCGCGATGACAGCGGAGACGAGCAAGAGTAGCAGCAGGACCGTGATCAGTGCGATTCCGCTTTCTCGTTGGGCTCTCAAAGCAGTTCTCCTTTAAATAAAACTCTTCTTAAGGCGACTTTGGATCCCCGCCTTAAAGTCACTCCGGCGCCGTCGCTGAAGTGTTGTACTGGTTCGTGAACGCCAGGCTGCGAATGCTGACCTGCGTGCTCAGGTTGTTGTGAAAAAAGGTAAGCGCATTCCCCAGTTGGTAGGGACGTTCGGAGCGCCCGGCCAGATAGACATTCACGGCGCGAATCTGTTGCGGAGTATCCGAGTTGCTTGAGCACGGGTGGGCCCAGCAAGCCGGTTGGGGCGCATCGCCGGCGCCGTTTGGATAGGTTCCGCTCGGTGCCGTGGAGTCGATGATGTCGAAAGTAAAACCGAGGTCCTCGATGTCATCCGCGATTGGCTGCGGCGCATTGGTCTGCGTCGCGGTTGTCGGATAGCCGGGATAATTCACTTGGCGGACGAGTTGAGGGTGCGTCGGATTCGTCGTGGAATCCAGGTAATAAGTGACCATCCAGACGCGCGTGATAGTAGTTGGCACCGAGCCGTTCGCCAGAAGCGCGGCTGCCGTGCCATTGGGGTATGACGAGGCGCTTACGGCATTCAGCCCGGCCGGGTCGCCAGATGCAAAGCTGATCGTTTGGCCGCTTACACCCGTCACGTACTCGAGGGCCGTGCCGTACTCGTTCTCGAACATCATCAAGTTGCCGGGAGCGATCGGCGTCGGACCGGAGCCCGGCATGTCAAAGCAGGTCGAATCCAGCGTTACCGAAGCAGCGGTGGTGAACGTCCCAGCGCAGTTGTGTGAAGTTCCAGTCTGCGTTATGGGGTACTGATTCAGGTAATATTTGTTGGCGCTGCTATCGACCAGGCTGTTATCTGCATAGAGCACTGTGATGATATCGGTGGGGTTCGCACCCGTGGTAATCACCGTGCCAGTGGTCGTGACACCCTTTGCAAGCTGTCCGATTGCGGATCCCGGCTCTATTCCGCTCAGGACCACATAGTTTGAATTGAACGTCGTAGTTGTGGCCGGCCTGTTAAGCGCCGAGACCGCCGAGGAGCTATTGGGAATCGAGATACCGCCCGGAGGCAAGCCCTCGCCCGCCTGCGTGATATCCCGCACCATGAAATGCATCCCGGCGCGCAAATTCTCCTGCGTAGCGGCTTCCATCGCCACACCCTGCGTCACGCGCTGGGCTTGCACCAGAGCCGTTACCGCCGCCGCGCCGATCACGAGCATGATCGCCATCGCCGTCAACATCTCGATTAGTGTGAAACCGCGTTCCCGTTTCATCTGTGCTCCTTGGCGCTTGGCTCACTACTCAGTTGAACGCTGAAATGTAAGAAGTCATGGTGTACGAACGGTTCAAAGTGCCGAGCGTGTAATTCACTGTCACGGAAATCTGCTTCAGGTTCGCGTCACCCGGATAGGGAGTGACGGTAATTGTTCGCGTGAAACCGTTCAGCGACACCGTCAAGTCATCCGCCGTGCCCATCAATCCGTCCGGGCCAGGAAGATAGAGGTAGGCAGGCGGCGCCGTAGAATCCGCGGCCGTTCCCACCAATCCATCGGACCCCGGCTGCAAGATTGGCTGGGGCGTGGCTAGAAAAATTCCCGGTGGGCTCGCGGTTGTGTTCGCAATCTCCGAGAAGGTGATCGAATCCGTGTACTTTGCGGTGAAGATCGCTTCCATGGCTTCTTCGGCTTTTTCCTGTGCGATGAAATCGTTCTGCGCGTTTCGCATATAGGTGAGCGAACTAGTCAGCAGCCCGGCCAGGCTCAACAGCCCGATGAGCAGCACCGTGACGGCGATCATCGTCTCCAGCAGCGTGAATCCGCTCTCTTTTTTCTGTTGACGCATCTTCCGTCTCCTCTTCACGACGAAAACCAGGCCGAACCCGTCGACTTATAAGCGCGCACGCGGCCCGTTGTGCCGAGCACCGTTATGGCGCGGGATAGGTTCTTGCTCCCTGTTATGCCGAGAAATACAGTCCCATTGATCGGTTGGAGCGACGTTCCATCGACAAGCTCGCCGTCGCTTTGGAACCACATGCCGCCGGCGGGGCCGCCGCTGTCTCCTTCGAAATAAATCGCTCCGCCATTGCCGAAGGCATCCGGCGTATCCGGCATGGAGCAGACGCAGAATTGCACGGGATATTGCAACGTCACGGTGCTGAGCACCACGTTGGCGCCCGCGTTTGCCGTCTGCGAGTTCATTTGCGTGATCACGATCTGGGCTTGGGATCCGACCGTCTGAAATGTGACCGCAACGTATCGTCGGTTCTCGATCGAGTACTCGCGTGCCTGCCGAATTTGATCGATCACCTGGTCCATCGCCGTATCCGAGCGCGACGCCGCCAGGGTGGGCCCCATCTGGACAATGGCCATCGCCGCCACGATGAAGACGATGAGGACGACGACCATCAACTCGATGACCGTGAAACCGCGCTCTCCGGCGCCCCGCTTCCTCTGCTGTGTCAGTCCTTGCACGCTTCGCCTCGTCCGCCCGCTGGTTCACGGGCACTTTGGATGGCCCCTCAAGTGCATCTGCAACGCCAACGGTTATCTCGTGTAAGCGTCGGAAACGCAGGGATTTACGGTCGTTGACGTTAAGTGTCCATGGTGGTTGCCGTGGGAACGGGGTAGAAATGTAACCGATCAGGAGGGTGATTACAGGGATGACTGTATGGCCCAGCAGCCTTGGTAGGAGCGAGACTTGCGACCGCCGCCGCTGTCATTACATCCAACTGCGGATCACTGGCGTTGCCAGCGCTTCAGCGCGCTTCTGGAAATTGGACCCGTCTCCGGGCAAACTGAGGTGCAGCGCCACAATGGAGGCCATATGGCACAGTGCAAACACATCAACCAGATCAAGGTGACGACGACGAATACGCACGTCTGCGAAGAGTGCGTAAAGATGGGCGACACGTGGGTCCATTTGCGGCTGTGCCTAGAGTGTGGAAACGTGGGCTGCTGCGACTCATCGAAGAACAAACATGCGACAAAACATTTCCGTCACACGCATCATCCGCTGATGCGGTCGATCGAGCCGGAAGAGGCGTGGGTCTGGTGCTACGTGGACGAAGTCGAACCCGGTGAAATTGGCGCGCATGGGTTCGTACCGGCTTGAAATCGCCACCCTCATCGCAAACTAACTCACGATTTTCCGGTGACGCGCTTCGCGACGTTCGCCGACGGCTTCCGTTGCAAAGCCGTTAGGTCTATGCTGATTGCTGAAAACGGATCCTCATCCGAAGCTGCTTCGTTCAAGCCTGCCTTAAGGCAAACAAAGGAGGACGAAAATGGCTGCTTCTCCGGTTCCTAGCTTACTTGACGCGCACACGCAGGCTTTTCCGATATTGACGCCGAATCAAATGAATCGCGTCCGCGCTCTGGGCAACGTAAAGCAGGTTGCGCCCGGCGACATCCTGTTCAAACCCGGCGACACAAACGTTCCATTCTTTCTGCTGCTTTCCGGGGCGATGGAAGTGGTCCAGCCCGACCTTTTGGGCGAGCATTCGGTCGCAAAGCACGGCCCCGGCGAGTTCACGGGCGAAATGACGATGATTTCCGGCCAACGGTGCCTCGTTCTTGGGCGGGTGACCGAGCCGGGCGAGTTCGTGGAGGTCGGCCCGGAAGGATTGCGCACACTCATCGCTCGCGACGGCGAGCTGAACGAAATCCTGATGCGCGCTTTCATTCTGCGGCGGCTCGAACTGATCCGGCGCGGGCTGGGCAACGTCATTCTCCTGGGCTCGCGTTATTCGGCGAAGACGCTGGAGCTTCGCGAATTTCTCACGCGCAACGGATACCCTTACTCTTATATCGATCTCGATACCGACAAGACATCTCAGGGCCTGCTCGATCACTTTCAAGTGCAGCGCGACGAAGTTCCCGTCGTGATCTGCACGAATCACGGCGTGATGCGCAATCCTTCGATACAAAAACTCGCCGACTGTCTTGGTTTCAACAGCCGCATCGACGCTTCGCAGATCCGCGATCTCATCATCGTCGGCGCCGGGCCATCCGGGCTCGCAGCCGCTGTTTATGCGGCTTCCGAAGGGCTCGATGTTCTCGTCGTGGAACTGGCTTCGCCGGGAGGCCAGGCCGGATCGAGTTCGAAAATCGAAAACTATCTCGGCTTTCCCGTCGGCGTCTCGGGCCAGGAACTGGCGACGCGCGCGCTGACGCAAGCCGAAAAATTCGGCGCGCAAATGATGGTCGCGTGCAACGTGGCGCATCTCGACTGCGGCCGGCGTCCTTACAAAGTGGTGCTCGAGGACGGCAAAAGCCTTGGGGCGCGCGCCATCATCATCGCCACCGGCGCCCAGTACAACAAGCCGCCCATTCCGAATTTGCACCGGTTCGAGGGCCAGGGCGTATATTACGGCGCGACGAACATGGAGTCGCAGCTTTGCGAAGGCGACGACGTGGTTGTCGTGGGCGGCGGAAATTCCGCCGGGCAAGCCGCCGTGTTTCTTTCGCAGACCACACGCAAAGTGCACATGCTCGTCCGCTCCGGCCAGCTATCCGATACGATGTCACGCTATCTGATCCAACGCATCGAACAAAACCCTGCGATCGATCTGCACTATCGCAGCGAGATCACCGGCCTCGACGGCGACTCGCATCTCGAGCGCATTACCTGGCGCGACGAAACCGGGGCGACCTCAACGCACGACATTCGCCACGTCTTCATTATGGCGGGGGCGTCGCCGCGAACCGAGTGGCTGGAGGGCTGCGTCGCCCTCGACAACAAGGGCTTCATCCTCACCGGAGCCGATATCGACGCTGCTGCCGCAGTGCCGTTGCGGCCGACGGTGCCGCCGCAAATGCTCGAAACGAGCTTGTCCGGCGTGTTCGCCGTCGGCGACGTCCGCTCAGGGAACGTGAAGCGGGTCGCGTCCGCCGTGGGCGAAGGCGCCATTGCCGTGAGCATGGTCCATCGCACGCTGGCCACGCTTTAAGTTCGGCTGCTGGATCGTTCGCCTTTTGTGCGCTTTTGCTCCTCTCCGAGGGGCTGTTTTTCTATCGATTAGAAATTTTTATGTTATTGAAAATGCGGGACTTGCGTCGATTTCTAATCGTAATTACTATCGATTAGAAATTGACGTCCGGCCAGCACTTCCTTCGGCTCGCACACTTCTCCTTTCTGTTTCGCAGCCCTTTTTCGCGGATTTTTTTCCGCGGCTGCGCGGATCTCAGCTTCAAAAAACAACCAAGGGTAGCATGCGCAATGGGCGATTTCTATTGTGGAAAATACGCAGTATGGAACTCATAGAACCATGAAGCAGAGTAGGTTGAGAGGCAAAGGAAGCAGAGGGTACGGCCTGCGCGGCGGGCGGGTGGTCCTTAAGAGGGGCTAAATTGCGCGGTTTTGACGCTTAAATGAGGCTTAAATGGCGTTATTTTCATGTTCGCGCGCGGATGCGTTCGCTCGGCCTCATAAGGGGAAGCTGGGCGCGGGTGGCGACTACGACGAAGCTAGTGGGCGCGGTTCGCGCGCGCCGATTGCCGGCTTGGCTTAGGCCTTGTTTTTGGTTGGGTGATGAGATTTAGCTCTATTGCGGCACGGACCAGGTTCTTCAGGGCTGGTTCGTTGATCTTCTCGCCTTGGTGGATGTCGATGGCGCGGCGAACGTTCCCTTCGAGGCTAGAGTTGAACAGCCCCGCCGGGTCCTTCAATGAAGCTCCCTTGGCAAACGTCATCTTCACGACGCTCTTGTACGTCTCTCCCGTGCAGATGATTCCGGCACGCGACCAGACAGGCACCCCAGCCGACGTCGGCTTGACCCACTTCCACTCTTCCACGATGTCAGGGTCCGCTTCGAGGATGACTTCGCGCACCCTGGCGAGCGTCCACCCGCGCCAGTCCGCAAGCTCGTTAATCTTCGCGTCAATGGACGAAGAGGATGGTCTGGTCGCTCCGGGCTTTTTCATCGTGCGGCACCTCTTGCGTCGTACGTGTTTATCCGTCAGCCGTAACACCGAAATCTGCGATAAGGTGCTCGGCCAGTTCTTTGAAAGCTTCGACGTGCGCATGCAGCTTTGGGGCCATGCCGTGCCGGACGTACTTCATTGCGGCGTCGAAGGGCTGTCGAAGAGTCGGGTCGGTCTTAATTCGCTCTTGCATTACGTCGGCGAGGGGCTTTTCGCTTAGCACCCACATCATACGCTCCAAGCACGAAATGCTCGCGCAAACGAGCGGCGTTACGACGGTTCCCTTGCGCAATTTCCTGCTCAGCTGGTCTTGGAACCGTTTGTTCAGGTAGGCGTTTACTCCCCAGCATCCGCCGAAGTCGTCACGCGTGATGATCATGGGGACTATTCGTCTGACACCTTTGAGGTAATCCGGTACGTCGGTGCCGCCAGCACTGATTCTATTAATGGCATTGAGGAGCTGATTCACGCCTTTGCTGACGAGTTTGTCCTCGAGATAGAGCTTGATCTTCTGGTAGTTCCCGGAATATCGATCCGCCGCCGCGCAAGTGCCTAGTTTTGCTTCGATCAGCACGGCGGTGTCGTCGCATATGATGGCCTGGTCGCAGATTTGGTCAGTACTGCCGTTATATCTCGGGCTTGGATAGATACGGTGCAGGGCACGCGCGGCGTATGTCTCGAACATCCACGTCACGTATTCTTCGAACACCAGTCCCCAATAGCTGAGCCACGGCTCTTTTTTCTCGTCCGGAAGGCTCCGCAGCACACGCCAAACGACGGCGCTCTCGAGTTTTCCGAGTGCAAATTCGTAATCGAGCATGTACATGTCGCCGTTGAACAGGAAATACGGACGATCTTTCAGGAACTCGAAATCTCCGTATCCGAGAGTGTCATTCGGCTTTGGCATGTTGTCTAACGAGAATGAGACCGTTTCAAACATCCGTTCAATCGTAGGTTCCGACACGCTCGTTTTCTTGAACCAAGTCTTACGCAATGTCGCGTCTATAGGCTTGTCAAAGGTCTGGGTCCGACGTTCCTGGAGAGCGTGCGAGGCGAATGCCGCTATGAATTCGGCGTAGGTGAGGATGGGAAACGGGAACGCCTTTTGAAATTCCGCTTCAATGTCAAATCGGAGCAAATTCGGCGGGATCCGCGGAATGATTTTCGTCAGCCAAATGTAAAACCGCACAAAGGTGAACATGGGCTCTGTCGCCGAGGTGATTTCGTACGTGGGCAGGAACTCGGCGGCAAGGTTTGCGTATCCGTCCAGCTCGTCATGAACCACGACGTGCTTTTTGTAAAGTAGTTCGCCGGATTTAAACAACAGCTCGCCGTATTGGTTGTTCTGCGGCCCGTTCTCAGGAAGCTCAGGCACGGTAGCGGCTGGTTGCAGCCGAATTGTCTCCGCTGCTAGGTAGCGCAACTGTCCATTGAAAAAGAGGATTCTCCCGCCCCGAGCACAGGCGCGGACGCGAGGAACGAGGTCGGGAGGGAACAGAATGGGGATGTATAGGTTGACCGCTTGATCCGAAGGAAGGGTGCGGGCCTCTGGCCCATAACCGAAACCGACGCTTAACTTCGTGCATGCGATCAAAATGCTCGACTTCGGATATTTAGCGAGCTCTGCCTGAAATTGCTCCTTTGTGATGCGCGGGCATAGGGCCAGCTCCGACCACGTCATCCACACCTTCATTTTCACGGGCGGCACAAACGTCTCCGACTACAATCAATGATTGGGGGATTTTGAGGCGGAGCTCCCTGTATGTAAAGGGCAAGAATGGCGCAACCGCTGGGGGTGCAAATCTCTTCGGCGGACCTCACACGGCTGCGGGCGTCAGGCGTTGATGGCTTACAGCAAACGGGCGGCGTCTTTCCGCGAGAAGAGGCGGCGGACGACGTGGCCTTTCCACATCCATAGGCCCGAAAGCAGCAAGACGGGGAGAAAGATCTCGCGGATGGACCATGCGTAGTATGGGGTGTCCTTCGGCGAATCGTAAATGTAACCGAGAATCGGAATACCAAAGACAATGTGAATCCAGCGAAACATCGTGCGAATCGTAGCTTGGGTCATAATCCACCTCGCTTCAGGTTTTTTTTGCCGCTATTTCTTGCGGCTTCCGGCAGCGAATTCCGCGTTCAGGCTCCGAACTGCTTTTTATATTCGGCGACAAGATGTTGCCACGCCTCGGACTTGGCCGCGTCTCCGCCGGCGAGCCGTGCCATGGGCTGACCCGCGAGCAGCCGATCGAGGACGTCAAAGCTGATGTGCCAGCCGGCCGCGCCCCAGGCGACGAACCGGCGATCGATGTTGGCCGACAAGGTGAGGCGCGTGCCGCCGGCGATCGATTCGAGTTCCCAGCGCATATCGCCGTACTCGAGCAGCCTGGGAGCGTCGGCTTGCGTCACCGTGACATCGTAGGAGGCAGGAGCACCCACCCAGGTGAGCTTCGCGGTGGCCCCGACCACACTCACCGGACCATCTACGTCGAAGGGCGCCCATTCACGGAGATGCAGCGGATCGGTGATCGCCTGCCAGACCTTTTCCGGCGAGTGGCGCAGCTCTCTGACGAGAATGAGCGTCCATTTATCTCCACCCTTTTTTACCTGCGCCCCGAAGGCGGGACCCGGCACGTACTGTGCGCGTTCGCTCATTGGTTTTCTCCTTTGCAGTTCAAAGGCAGCCGGCAAGATGCCGGCGCTACGACATAAAGGCAAAGGCGCCCGACCGGAAGGCGGCCGCCACGAAGGCAACGGCAAAAGGCACAGATTGCGCGCGCGCGCATGCTATTTGCCCCACTTCAACTGCGTGAGCTGAATGCGATTGCCGCAGGTGTCGTCGAGCATGGCGATGATCGAGCCGGTGACGTCCGTGGGCGGCATGGTGAACTCGGCGTGCGACTTGATGCGCTCGTAGTCGCCTTTGATGTCGTCCGTGAAGAACATGATCGCGGGCTGATTCTGCTGAAACATCGCCTCCTGATAGGCTTTGGCCGCAGGGTTGTTGTTGAGCGCCAGCTGGAGCTCGATGCCGTTTGGGTCCTCGGGCGATGCGAGAGTGAGCCAGCGGTAGGGGCCCTGGCTGAAGTCGTTCTTTTTTTCGAAGCCGAGCACCCCGGTATAGAAGCGCAGAGCCTTCTCCTGATCATCTACATATACGCTAGTTACTTTGATTTTCATTTGCTTCTCCTTTATCGCGTTCGCGGTTTAGGCCGCGTGGTACTCTCCCGATCTTTTTCGCCGGCGTGGTGTGATCCGCGCGATCGAGCTGGCGTTCCAGCGCGTCCATGTACGCGGACCAGAATCGCCGCAGCGCAAGCACCCACGCGTCGACCATTCATCTTCTCCCCGCTTTTTTCTTCGGCGTTGATTTCGGCTTGAGCGACGGCATCGCCGCGGCCGGTTCATCCATGCGGTCGAGGTGGCGTTCGAGCGCATCGATATGCGCCGACCAGAACCGACGGAACTGCGCGAGCCACGCGTCGAATTCCTGAAAGGGCTCCGGCTTCAGCCTGTAGAGGCGGCGCTGCGCGTCGACCGTGGATTCGACGAAGCCTGCGTCGCGCAGGACGCGCAGGTGCTTGGAGACGGTCGGCTGCGACATATGGAGCTGGCGCTCGATCTCGCCTACCGACTGCTCGGAGGAGACCAGCAGGCTCAAGATCGCCCGGCGGTTGGGCTCAGCAATGATTTCGAATACCGTTTCCATGTCTCTTATATACGCTAACGCGCATATACGTGTCAAGGCATATTTAAAGAAAATTCAGGAAGCGGACGCGGGGGCTAGCGGAGGTGATTTGGAAGTTGGTAGCGCTAACGGGAATCGAACCCGTATTTCGGCCTTGAAAGGGCTATGTGTACCCGTGCTTTTTATTGGGAAAATGGCTGATTTTCGGAAATATTTGTATCAATTTTGTAGGCCACATCCTAACGAAAGCAAAAGGCCGCCACACAGGAGTAATTCTACCACGGGCGCGCGGCGGCCCCGGCAGCGCTCATTCCTTGGGCATTTGTGGTTCTAGTTGCCTTATCAGTTCTTCCCTTGTGGCTTTAAGTTCCGCATGTATTAAATCGCGCTCCAACTTGAAATCGCCGAGATTCGGATACACAGCTGTGCCCGGCGCTACAGCAAGCATTTGTTTCGCTAGCTCAAGGGACAGGGATAGCGTTGTTGCTTGTTGCGGAGTGATTTCTAAATGAATTTTTTTATCTGACATGATCCGCCTTTCGGCGCGGATTCTACCACGGGTGAAAACAGCGCTATGGCCTTAAATGACGCCGGGGATATCATTGCCGGACTCCAAAGCTTTCTTATGCTGCTTGCAGCCTAGCGCTTCCTTTCCGTCGAAACGCTTGATCATGTTATGGTTCGCGCACAATAGCTGGTACTTGTCCGATTTTGTTCCGGGCGGCAGAGCCGCAAGGTGTCTTAGAACGCGAACGTAAAAGGCGTTGCCAGCGCCGTAACCCTTGCGGCGTTCCTTCTCTCCTCCAGCCTGCATGTGGTCAATCACGAGCGCGCGTGGATCATTACACGGCGTTCCGTTGGAGCCCCAATAGCACGGGCCGTCAGCATCATGCCAAGAACAACGCCCACCTAACAAAGCGAAAATCTTCTTCTTGTTTTCCGCTTGTCGCCTAGTGGATGCGCGAGCGGAAGCGACATTTTCTTCAAACATGGCGCGGATTCTACCACAGGGCGCGGCGGCCCCGGCGCTATCGCTTTTTGGGCGGCGGCATATCCAAAGGCACCGTTTGCTGGAATGTGGCGGGCGACTTTTCCTTTACGGGCAGTGATTGCACTTTCACGTGACCCCACATGCGCTTCATTTCTTCCTCGCTGAATAGCTTGGGCGGGCGCAAATCCGGCGTGGGCTTTATCTGGATTTCTCTATCACCTTCCTCTTCATAATCCTCCGAACAGTCTTGGCACAGAATGGCGTTAACGTTTTCTGACCTTGGCAGGGTTACGTCAAATCCGCCATACAAGCCCATGAAATCGACCACGTTGTCCTCGTTTTCTTCTACCAAAGCCCAAAATAAATGCTCACAAACGTAATCCGATTTAACGGGCGCTGATTCGCGCAACTTTTCAGGCAACTTGAAAAAGGTAAGCATACCGGGGAAAGCCTCCGCTGGAAATCATCTCAGCGCCGCGCCCGCCCGGCCAGTAACAAACCGGTAGGGCATTGCCCAAAGCACTACGCTAGGCGCTAACGGGTTGAGCGGGCAGGTCTGCGGTTTCCGCCATACCGGTGGAAATCCAGTGTCGGCAGTGCATCATGTGGAGCGGTTTTCTCGGGCCAGCGCACAGGAACTTTCGTGCCACACTCTGGACAGACGTGCCACTTAGCCCCTTCGGGAATACCTTCAATGCCCACGCCATAGCCTCGGCATACCATACCGGCTATTTTACCACGGCCTTTTACGAGCCGGACCGCCGAAAGCTTCGGACCGGCTTGTGTGCGCGCGCCCGGCGCGGATAATAAGCAGCCTTGCCGTCGCCGCCGCTTGACGTGCCGCCTACGACCCCTTGGTACCACGCCGCGATTACCATCACCCATTCCGTTGTGCTGGAGATGCTCGCGGTAGCTGTAGCATTGGGGTCGCCGACAGATGACAATTCTTTGAATTCTGAAAACGCCAACGTACTGTCATCAATCGTGGCTTCTCCCGCCGTGTAACCAGCGCCCGCACTCATTGAGGGCGTCGAATCAAAACCAGCAACGAATAGGGCCAACACCAACTCGGAGGGGTTTGTGGTCTCACCGAGAAAAGGCCCTTGCGGATTTGCGCTTGCAGTTTGCAGGCTGACATTCGCCTTGTCGAATTCCTGATACGTAGACTCGAACAAATGGAGTTGATGCTGATTCTCAAAGGTCGAGAAATTGACGGTTATTTCGGGCGAGCCCGATTCGGAAATCGGGGCATCGTAAATCGCTACTCCAAACCCTGCATCCGTATCGGTAAACCGCTGCGTAAAGGTCGCGCCGCTGACTGATTCAATTGGGTCCGTGCTGGTATGCACGATTAACAGAATAAGCGCGTTGCCCGCCGAAACTGGCGCGTCAGGCGTTATCGAAACGGATTGGGCATCGCTGGTTATAGAGTTGTGTTGGACAATTCCGCTCATTTTCTTGTGCTCCTGCCAAGCCAGCGGCGTGTTAAGGCTGTCGGCACTCCGCTAGATTCGCGGACTGGACATTTTCTCCAGTTCTCCTCCAGAGTCGGTCCTGTGGAACCCCGAAAGGAGGTCGAAGTGAAAATCAAAGCCCGCGAGCTTGCGGCGTTGCGCATATACCTACGGCTAGCGGTTGCAATCAATGGCAGCGATTGGGAGACGGTGCGGGATTTATCAGACGAACTGGCTGTGGCAGCAATGCACGTGATCCGAAAGGAGAAAAAAAATGGCTAAGAAAGCGAAACCGGCAGGCCCAAGCAAGGAAGTAGTACAGCGGCATTTCGATAAGCTCACGAAACTGGCGGCCAAGCGCGGCGGCGTGTTGCCGCCCTACACGTGGCTCAACAATCACGGCTACTTCGGCTCGTACGATATTGTGCGGCAGGCCGGGCTACTTAAGAAATTCAAGCGCGCCACAATGCAGGACCAGTAAGGCGGGCAACGCGGCTGGTTGCACAGCCGCGCGCCCTAATCACTTCCAAAGGGAGACTTTGAAAATGACTGACGCATTCTATCAAGCGGTACCTCGGGAACACAGCGATCTACTAACCGCCTTGGAGGGATCGTGGCAACAGCTCGAAACGGTAGGGCACCCGCCAACCATGCTCCGGCTTCACATTGCCGCGTTGCGGAAAGTGGACCGCGAGCTGCAATCGCTGCGCGCCCATATCGCCACGATGCTGGCGCGCGCGGAGCGCAAGCTGGCTGAAATCGAGGCGGAGGATCAGGCGGTGAAACTGTACACACACTGAGAAACCGGCATGCCGGATCACGGGCCGGGGCCGAAAGGCTACCGGCCCTTTTTGTTCCTATTCGTCCAACATGCCGAGGAATTCGGCGTCGATTGCTTGCCAGTTAACGTAAAGCGTTTGTGGCGGCGCTACGCGATAGCGCCAAACCTGCTCCTTGGCGAATCCGATACGCGTCTTTGCGTTGTCTCGGTGCAGGAAAAGCCAACCGCCGCACGGGCGGCGCACAATCGCGGCGCAACCGTGGCAGGTGATCCGCTCAACAAAGCCTTCTTCCCAGTACTTTGCCGGGTCTTCCTCAGGGCGCGGATTCATTAGCCGCACGTTTACAGCCGTGGGCCGTGTATCGCCTTCGGCAAAACCGATGTCGAATTCCAGCGAATCGCCGGGCAGCAAGTAGCGCCGCCCTAGGTTGTCCTCAGTTATCTGGCTGAAATGCACGAAAATGGCCGCGCCGTGCCCCTTCCGCATATCGTCGCCGAATTTAATCCAGCCAATGGACCGGTCGAAGTCCCATCTCGTGCAGCGCCCTGTCATTTCGTATCGCCTGTGGCGGGCGCGGGCGGCGGCACCAAAAGGTTCTTGGCATTCTGCATGTTTACCTGAACCGTGTAGACGTCGCCCTCGCCGCCCTCGATCGGATTCATATCCTCAAGCTCGCGAATATCATTCGCGGAAAGGAAGCCGTTCTGCTTGCCGCTTGTGTAAAATTGCGCGCGGGATTCGGCGTCGGGGTACATCAACCGGCGCGTATCGAACTTGGCGAAGTACTTGTTCGCCGCGCGGCCAACCTTGGGGAATAGCTTGCGACGGAATTCTTGTTGATAAGCCTCCAGCCACGGGCCAAGGCAATACAGCACGAATTCAATTGAGCACTGCTCGACGTTTGCCCGCGCGGTCTTATCCAGATCGCCGATCATGTGGGGCGGCACGTTAAACAGCGAGGCAATTTCGTTGCGCTGGTACTTCCGGGTTTCCAGCATTTGCCCTTCTTCGGGCGTGCTACCAACCTTGATGTACTTAACGCCGGACTCCAGAATGCCGGTCTTGTGCGCGTTTTCGCCGCCGTGCGCCTCGGCCCAACTACGCCGCATATTCTCGATAGCAACATCGTCCATCTTGGCGGGGTATTCGAGGATTCCAGCGGGTCGCGCACCGTTGCCGAAGAACTTTGCGCCATATTTCTCTGTTGCCAGCGAAAGTCCAATGATCTGGCGCGCAAGGTAGACCGGGCCTTGCCCCAACCGGCCGTCAAGCGAAAGCCCCGGCACGTGCAGCATATCCTCGGCCAGAATCAAGCGCCGCATGCCAAGGTTTAAGTTGTCGGGGTTGTCCGTAGCCGTGGGCGGCTCGTTGTCCATTAGGCTTTCGGTTGTTTCGTATATCAGCGTGCCGGGCGCTAGGATATCGCCCTCAATCTTAATCGGGCGCAGCGTGCGAATCGGGCGCGTACGCGACGGGTTGCGCGGCCACAATCCAATAATCTGGTTCGTGTTCCGGTCGCGCTGAATTTCCGAGTACGCGTTGCCCCACAACAGATCGTGGCAAATCATCGTTTTCAGCCACGTCATGCGGGTCATTTCCTCGTTTGGCTCATTCGCCAGCAAGTCAAAGAGGTTGTGATCGAATGCAATCTTCTTCCCGATTCGGTGGTCGGTAATCACGCGCTCGTAAACGTTCAGCGGCAGGCCCGCGACACCGTTCGATATGATATTTACACAGGAAAGCACGGTGCCCACTTGGAGCGCCGTCATTTCGCTTACGCGAATGCCGGAATCCGTGCGCCCGCCATTGAAAATATCAAGCAGCCACTCAGCCGGGTAGCTTAGCGGCGTGCTTGGGTTTTCCAGCGAGCTACGGTATTCAACAAGCGCGGCCCACAGCGCTTCTTTGCTTGAAAACGTGCGCTGTTGCCATTCTGCCCGTTCGTCGGCGCGCGGCAGAACTTCCACGGCCTGTACCGGCGCGGCGCTGCGTAGCGCCAACGAAAGTTCGCGTTCGTATTCGCTCATAGCTGATCCTCTTTCCCTTCATATTCCCAACCTTTTCGCCAAGCGTCCGTTGGAATACCGGCCATCAGAAAGACGCTCTTTACCGTTTCAGCCGGAACCCCAAACTCCTCGCCGATTTCCTGCCACGATTTGCAAGCAAGACGCATTTCGTCCGCGTAAATGAGATCCACGCGATCAATCAACACGGTGCGGCTGGCCGCTATCATTTCCGCTCGTTGCGGACCCGGCATTGGATTGGAGTTCGAGTGCCTGTGGCCTACTAACTTGGGGCGGCCTGTGGGGTGGCCTGTACGATGATAAGAATCCTTCTTGTAGTCCGCGACCTGATTTAATCGCCAAAGCAACTGGCGCACGTGCGGAGGCTTTAGGTGTAGTTGTAGCCCTACTCCTACGGAATCAAGCCCTGTACGGTAATAGAGATAAACAACAGTTGCGATAATGGCGGCGCAATGATCAGCCATGCGAAGGCAAGTATCTAGGTTCTCGATTGCGCGCTGAAGTTTCAGCAACTCCGCGTGCTCGGCTGAGTTCGTTTCCTTAAGCGCCACGTATCGCTTGCAAAGGCCATCCAATATGAAGTTGGCGTGTGTCTTTTGCCGAAGCAAAGCCTGCTCCGCGCGTGCGCGCCTTTCGGCAAGTGTGCCAGTGCCGGGCTTTATCCTTGCGCGGTTTTCCAAGAAACGGACAATGAGGTCGCGCAGCAATTCGTCGTTCAGCGCCCAAGCAGGCGTTGAGTTCCGCCGCTCGCCCGCTTGCTTCCGGGTTTGCGTGCTCATGCGCCCGTAATCCTCGTAAGCAATTCCTGTCGCGGCGCTAACTGGCCGCGTGCGCTTGCCTGCGAATTGATGCTCGTCGAAATGGAGTTCCATAAAGGTTGGTCAGTAACGGGGCGGGTTTAAGCCCGCCCCGGATTCGATTACGGCTCCAGCGTGATGTACTTGATCGGCGGGTTGCCGCCGTTCGTGGGGTCCATCAGCTTGGCGTCGGCGCGCATGAGGCCGGTATAGAGCGCCTGTGCGGCCTCGACGTAGCCGGGCAGTTGCGTGCGGCGGCGAAGGAGCATGGCCGAAACGTGGACGTTGTAGTAGCTGAGGTCGCCGAAAACAATCTTGCCAGCCGTCGAGGGGCTAGCTTCATAGCTCGGCATGCTTGGGCAAATGTGAATAGGTTTGCCCATAAGGCTTTCCTCGTCGTCCAGAATGCTGAGCAGCGGCCTGCCGCCTTTGTCGGTCAGTGACCGTATCCATTGGTACGTGGGGTCGGACATAAGCCACGCGCAGTACGGCGAGGCCCGATAAACGCGGTTGACGGAAAAATATGCTTGCTGGAATTGATCGTTCAGTGTGTTGGAAACGTCGGATGTAATCGTTGGGTCCAACGTAACCCCGGAGTTGGCCGCGCCGGTAAGAATGCCTTGCGGGGCGGTGCTACCGTTGCCGTTTACAAGGTCAACGCCAATGCCGCGCGCGAATCCGATTGAAAACGCGCGTGCCATCGCGTCAAGCGCCCTTCCGTATGCCGCCGAATCCTCTTCCCATTCAAACGAGGCGGCAATCGAGCACCGGTACGTATGGCTGTTCGTCATTTTCTGGCTAGCCAGCGGCGCGGTTTCTGCCGTTTGCTGCTCGCCTTCCAAAACGTTTACCGCCGTGAAAGTGGAAAGGTCCCAACCCGGCAGCACTTGGGGCGGCAGGCCGAAGTTCGGCTCGTCAACCAACGTAACCACGCTACCGGCAAGCAGGGGATCGACCTGAGCCATCCCTTCAAAGACTTTCTTGCCGAAACTGGCGGGCACAACATAACCGCCGCTTGGCCCTTCCGTGTAGCTGATCGTCTGCGCGCCAGCCAACATGCCGCGAATCTCGGCATCCGACGCGCCGCGCAGGAATCGGTTAAACGCCCGGCGTTCAATCCGCTCACGGTCGCCAAACTCCTTGCCCGTGCGTTCAAAACGGGCCGTAGCGATCTCGTTCTGCATTTCCTCGGTCGAGACGCCGTTGGAGCGAATGTTCTTAATTTTCGCAAGCAGAAGATCGGCGCGCTTGCGCTGCTCCTGAGTCATCGTGGGATTTGCGAGAATCTTGTCAATCTGGCCCGACAATTCGTGTATTTCAAGTGCTGCATTTCGTGACAGGTTCATGTTGTTGCTCCTTTTTTCTGCGGCTAAGCGCCGCTCAAGATTTTCGCGGCTATAGCCGCAAGGTCCCGGCAACGACGGCATGGTTTACAGGCCAAGTTCAGCCAGCGCCGCTTTCGCGTCCCGCGTTTCTACGGGCGCTGGTGTGTAACCAAGCGTTTTCGCACGGCGCTCGGCGATCTTTTTTGCAATGTGCGGCGGGCAGCCCTCGGGTACCGGTGCCCAACCATCGCCGCGCGCTTCGCCGTTATCACCCATACCGTTGAGTGTCCGGATTTCGATTTCACTGAGATTCATGTGTTTAAGCTCCCCTCAATTCGCGTTCGGTCGGCACCGGTGGCAGCGCAGTTTCCTGCGCGGCGGGGCCGTAGAGCCGACTGACAATCTTTTCAACTCGCGCGCGGCGGTCAGCGTCGGCGGCGGCCATGCGTTGCCTTTCGCGTGCGCTTTGGATCACATCGGCGAGTGCGGCGTCCTGCATACGCTCGATAACCAAGCCGTTGGGAATCTCCGCGCGCTGTTGTAATGGCGCAGGCCGGGGCGCGCGGCGCATGTTTTCAAGCTCGCGGTCAATCATCGTGTTTAACGTCTGCCCGGTTGCGAAATCTTGGTTTATATCGCTCATCGGTAAAAGCCTCCTGAGGCATCGTTTACTTCAAGCAAAATTCTGTCGCCCGCGAGCTGCTTACGCCGCCCGTACGCTGGCAAAACAACGTCCGGCAGAGTGGCGTCAACTGGCAGGGCATCGTCTTTGCCGCAATGCCGAACCGTCGCGCTAGCGTGGTGCGAGATAAATAAACCGCACCGCTTGCAGCAAAAACCGAACCCGGCAGGGCGGCCTTCCGACGTCCGCACGCGGAACCAGCCAGCCGGAAATTTCGCGACCGTGTTTGCAACGATAGGAGGCACGTCTTGGCGGTTCACTGTTACGCCTCGAATTCGTCGGCAACTTCGTCCGCGTTGCTTTCGGCGGGCGGCACGCATGGCACAACGCCCACAACGCGGTCGCGCAACGCAATGCGCTCGGGCTTTGTGAGACGTTTAAGCGCCTCGGCAAAGCCTTCCGATGTGTGAAGCTTTAAGCCCCACGCTTTGCAACGCTCTTGCAGCCACTTGTCGTCAATTACCGCGCACCACTTTTCCCAGCATTCGAAGTAATCGGCTTTGGCCGTTAAAACGCCAAGCTGGATCATTGCGATAAGTTCGATTTTGAAAATCGGATTTGGCATGCTCAGTCTCCGTTCAAAAGGTCCCAACCAGCCGTACCGGGCTTGGGTGGTTCGGCTGGCGCGCCGCCCGTCAACTTGGGCTTGTCTTTTTGTAGCGGCGTTAATCCGAGTTGGATCAGAATCGCCATCAATTGCTTCTCGGATTCTTGGGCGATCACAAGATTGAGGTTTTTCTTTTCCCTAAATATCGCGTTGCCGTCTTTATCGCGGCTCTCGTACTGCGTCAGTTCGCCTTCCAGCGCCACTTTCTCAAGGCAGCGCAACCAGCGGTCATGAAGCACGGCGGCCAGCGTGAGTAATCTTTGGTCGCCAGCCGTAAGCACGCGCCGCTCAGCCAGCGCCTTGCACAGACGGCGAAATTCTTTTTTCGCGGCGGGTGAGAGAAACTTCGGGCAACCGGGCCGACCCGCTGGAATCCGCGAATCCGTGACCGGCGCGGCTTCGGATTGCGTTCCCATTAGTTCATGCCACTGCTCGCTTTTTGCCGGTCGGGGCATTTACGCCTTCGAGATTTTCTTTGCGATCAAATCGCCGTTAATGCGCCAGAGTTCGAACGAAACTTTCGCGCCGCCTTCGTAACCGCGCAACGACGCAAAGTCCTCAACATGCGCGCGTGCCGCCGCCTGTTCGCCGGGGTGTGCCTTCGGAAATTCGCCGTCGATTTCGATTCGGCCCGTGGTTGCGCCCATGCCAAGAAGCGTGCCGGTATACAGCCCAAGAAAACCGTCCATAAGGAATCTCCTGAAAAATATAGGGGCAGCGCGCCCGGCTGCCGGACCGTGTCAGACCGGCTGGCCGGGGCGCGCGGTTTCAGAGCCGGGCAGGGCACTGAAAATCGGTGATCGCTTTGAAACTAAAATTCGCGGCAATCGAAGATCGCGTTGGACTAAAACCAACGCGACGAATGGGAGGTTCGCCCCAAAAGTACCCGGCTAAAAGCCCCTGCCGCCTATCGCGGCTGTCAATACACGAAACTGTGACGGGTCTCCTGTGCAACCAAAGGGCTTTGGAATCGTGCTTAACGGGCGGGGAATGAAGTCCGGCACTTTTTAAATTGGCGTGAAAGCCAGCGACACGAGTGAATCTAGTGCGAGGGTTTTTTTCTCGCGTGAAAACCCAATTTCTCACCCCCTACCCATGAAGGGTCGTTTCGGCGGCCAGTGTGTGCTTACGTGCTGATTCGTCAGCGGATTGTCAGACTGGTTGCTTCCTTCATTCGCTTTGCTTGCTACCAGTAGGTTGTATGGGTGCTTTCTGTATGGCTGATTACGCTGTCCGGTGTGATTCGCTTTGCGGGGTAGTCGTAGCCTAAACGGGCAGTTTTAATCGCTGTCCGGGCGGTTTCTGCTTGATCGTCGGGGTATCTGGCGGCGATACGCGGCGGGCGGCCACGTACTATAGCTGCCCGGCGCGCGGCGGGATTCGTTTAGCAGGTACCGCGCGCGGTTACACTCGGCTTCTTGTCGCTCCTTTCAATCTTTGCGCCACGGCGCGACCTGCCGCGCTGATCTTCTGCGCGCATTTGTCGCAAACGATGTAGCACGAGCCAATGTGGGATATCTGGTGCGTTGTCATCGGCTCCATGCTTACGCCTGCCGCTGATTGAACTTCATGGTTGTGTGCGTGCCAACAGTAAAGCACGACGCCGCGCGCGATATGGTCGGCTAGAACTTCGTCTGCTTGCGCGATTGTATTTTCTGCCACTATCGACCTCAATCTTTTTCCCACACGGCACTTTTCCACGGCTGTTCCGGCGCTGGCGGACTCAGACGGTAGAGCTTTGCGCCGCGCCACGCCAACAACCGGCGCTCGAGCCGGGTTTGGAACAATTCGACCTTACTGTCGCCAACGGCTGCGAATTCGCCGCCGTTGCCTTGCGCTACGATGCAATGATTAGGCCAATATCGCGAGGCGATTCCGCGCCAATCAATCTGATCGCTCATGCTGAAGCACTACGCTGTTACGATTGTGAATGCCCGGCGCGTGGCCCCGATTCTTCCAACCGGGGCCGGGCCAGTGCGTCTGTTTTACACCGTGGGAATAACCGCTTCGTTTTTACCGATGACTATCTTCGGAAGCGCTTCGCCCGCGTAAAACGCCTTCACTGCTTTCATTAAGGCCAACAGTTGGGCGTTCTTATTCTTGCGACCGTTCTGCTTTTTGCGGCGGCGCTCCTCGGCATCAACCAGCCAACTGCGCAGCGTAAGCCGTGGGTCGGTAAGTTCCAAACCGGCTCCGCTGATAAGCTGGTCCACAAACGCCTGTGCTTTCACAGGGTCCGATCGGTAGGCCGTGTAAAGCACGTAAGCGGTTTCCGGCATGGCGATAGGTACCTTGCTATCGGCAATCGCCAACGTTGCGTTGCGCGCCCACTCCAGTTCGTCTTTGTGTGCCACTGCGTACTTGTGGCGTTCACGTGGCGTAATCGTGGTCGGCAACACCGTCAGCGGATTACCCGTGCGCTCCAAGGTAATCAGCATGTTGATGGCAGTGCCAAGCCATGCGTACCGGCCCGCGCCGCTCAGCTCCATGTTGTCGGCCATTGTGCGCCCAACACTGTTGTCGATAATGTCGAAACTGTGATCCCCGATTCCGAAAACCAGCAACACGGGAAATGACGCCGTAGCTGCCTTACCCGCACGAATGCGGTGGTGGCCGTCAAGAATCGTGCCCTTGTCCGAGATAATGATCGTTTGGCCCGTGAAATCAAACTGTGCGCGGTTGATCGAATCCGTGTACTGGGCAACGGCCTGCTTGCGTATCTTGCGGTTGTTACCACCAAACTGCGCGGAAACTTCTTCCATTGCCGCACACGTTAGGCTGTCCAGCGTGATAAGGCCAACCCAAACGCCACAGCTACCACCGAGTAGTTGGAATACTTCGAAATCCAAACCTACCAACGCGCAGTATTCCGAC
>Ga0335072_10001900_pt1 | contig 33152 bp, 33 predicted proteins | sample Lox_Sample_21_FD_206725 | JGI IMG/M metagenome (GOLD analysis project Ga0335072, IMG submission 206725) | Soil microbial communities from Loxahatchee National Wildlife Refuge, Florida, United States - Lox_Sample_2.1 | ecosystem: Environmental > Terrestrial > Soil > Wetlands | place: USA... | reverse complement strand
GTGGCGCTATCGAGCTGCGCACCGACGACTACAAGATCATCCGCTATCCGGACGTGGTGCTCGACCCCACCTTCAGCGCCGCTCAGGTCACCTGGTCGCGGACGACGCGGCCGCTGGCCGAGATCATCGGGGAGGTCGCCGCGTACGCCCGGGTCTGGGACGTGCCCGGGGTGGCCTGGTGGATCTCAGCCGCCACCGAGCCTTCTGATACCGAGGATGAACTGCGCGCCCGGGACGCCGAGCTGATCGACGCCGTGCAGATCCTGGCCCGCGAGCTCGGCGGCGACCTGCCCCAGCTGGACGTCCCGGACGACGTGGCGGTCGAGCTGGTCCGGGACGAGCGTACCTTCCGTGCCTCTTCGGCGGTCACTGTCCAGGGCTGGGGGCGGCCCGAGCCGAACGAGGCCGAGTTCATCCGGCAGCTCGAAGAGGCGCTGGCCAGCCTGGATCGCTGGTCCAGCTTCCGGGTGGTGGCCCTGGTCGATGATGTGCCCGTTTCCACCGGCGGCTGCACGCTGGCCGGCGAGGTGGCCCAGCTCTGGGGCGCGATGACCCTCCCGGCCTCTCGCGGGCGCGGCAGCTACCGCGCCGTGCTCGCCGAGCGGCTCCGCCTAGCCCGCGAGCACGGCGCGACCCTGGCCCTGGTCAAGGGGCGCGTCCTGACCTCGGGGCCGACCCTGCTCCGGGCCGGGTTCGCCGATTACGGCGAGGAACGCTGCTACTGGCTCCCGCTCAGCTGACGCCAGGTCCTCGCCAGCTGAGTCGGCTGAGCTGACCACGACGTCGGCTGGCCTGACCCAGACCGAGAGGTGGGCGGGCTCGAGGGTGTGCAGGACGACCCCGGCCAGGTCGTTGCGGACCGAGTCCAGGTCGACGGCGTCCTTCAGCCGCGCCGCGAACGCGGCCACGGTCCGGTCGGCGTCGTACCGGGCCCGGTTGAACCGGCGGGCCACCGCGCGCTGCACCCGCCGGCGCACCGGGTTGAACAGGGCCGCCGCGGCCAGCGTGGACGCCGCCACGGCCACCGAGGAATGCACGTCGAGCACGTCCGTGGCCAGCAGGACCAGGCCCGCGTAGACCCCGATGAGCAGCCCGGTGATGATCGCGTAGGCCAGGGTACGGCTGATGATCCGGTCGATGTCGTACAGCCGGTACCGCAGGATCCCCACCCCGATGCTGACCGGCAGCGCGAACAGCGCAGCGCTGAAGATCGTGCCCAGGAGGCCCGTGACCGCCGAGCTGGCCCCGATGCCTATGCCCAGGGCGACGGCCGCGCCGCAGGCCAGCCACTTGAGCTGCTGGCGCCGCTCCCCGTCCGACCTGCGCCAGCTGATGAACTGGTAGGCCACGAACGACAGCCAGATTCCCGCCAGCAGCACCCAGACGGCGGCGACCAGCCCGGCCGGCGGATGGACCAGCCATCCCCGCAGGTGGCTCGCGTCCGTAATGTCACCCGAGGAGTCGACGTGGACATCGCGGGCGGCCACGGCCGCAATCGGCGGAGCGAAGGCATCGATCGTCACCACGGCGGAGACCACCACGTAAATCCCCAGCACCCACCGCCAGCGCGGTGAGGCCAGCCGGCCGTCCGGGAACAGCAAGATGACCGCGGGCAGCAGCAAGAACCCAGCGGTTGCAATCTGCTTGAGCACCACCGCCGCCGACGCGAGGGGAAGCCGCTGGTGCCCGAACAGGTAACAGAAGACGGCGTAGTCCTGGGCGTCGATACCCAGCAGGAACAAGAAGGTGAACAGGATCAGCAGCCAGCCCACCGGATTGCGCGGCTGGCGGCGGGCAACCAGGACGCCCACGCCAGCGAAGACCAGGACTCCGGTGCCGAACACGACGCTGGCGGCCGACAGCTGATGATCCGGACCCTCCAGCGAGAGGGCGATGGCCCACTGCACGAGGATCACGGCGCCGAGCACTCCCGCCGCCCGCGACCACCGTGCCTCGCTCACGAACGCCACCGTACGCACCGAGCGTTCCGGGATCGTTACCGCAAAACGCCATAGCAGCCGGGAGTTGTGCCCCGGAGCGCGGGCATGTTGTCATGCAGCCATGCCCGACATCACGCAGTCCCCGCCGCAAGCCGAAGCGCTCGCTACACTGAGCGAGATCGAGCGCGAGGTGTTGTGGCTGTCCACGGCGATCATCCACCACGCCAACCGGGTCCGGCCCAACCCGGGCGGGATGAAGGTCGGGGGGCACCAGGCGTCGTCCGCGTCGATGGTCTCGATCATGACCTCGCTGTGGTTCGGGCACCTGCGGGCCCAGGACCGGGTATCGGTCAAGCCGCACGCCTCGCCGGTGCTGCACGCGATCAACTACCTGCTGGGCGAGCTGGACGAGTCGTACCTGCCGACGCTGCGGGCCTTCGCCGGGCTGCAGAGCTACCCCAGCCGGGTCAAGGACCCCGACCCGGTGGACTACTCGACCGGTTCGGTCGGCATCGGCGCGACCGCACCGATCTGGGGCGCGGTCGCCCGCCGCTACCTGGGCCGCCGGTTCGCCAGCGACGACCAAAGCCCGGGCCGCCAGTATTCGCTGCTCGGCGACGCCGAGCTCGACGAGGGCGCGGTGTGGGAGGCGATCGTCGATCCTGGCGTGGCCGAGCTGGGCGAGGTCGTCTGGGTCGTCGACGTCAACCGGCAGTCGCTGGACCGCGTGGTCCCCCTCATCGCCACGGGCCGGCTGCGCGGCATGTTCACCGCGGCCGGCTGGCAGGTCATCACGCTGAAGTACGGCCGGCTGCTGGAGGAGCTGTTCACCCGGCCCGGCGGGGACGCGCTGCGGCGGCGGATCGACGCCATGCCCAATCCCGAATACCAGCGGCTGCTGCGCTGTTCCGCGGAAGAGCTACGCCGGCGGCTGCCCGGCAGCGACGCGTCGATCGCCGGGCTCGTCGCCGGGCTGGATGACGCGGCCCTGGCCGCAGCCGTCAGGAACCTGGGCGGGCACGACCTCGGCTCGCTCAACGAGGCCTACCACGCCATCGACGACGACCGGCCCACGCTGATCCTGGCCTACACGATTAAGGGCTACGGCCTGCCTGTCGAGGGACATCCGCAGAATCACTCCGCGCTGCTGACCGCCGAGCAGATGAAGGAGCTTGCCGGGCAGCTGGGCGCCGACGCCGACCAGCCCTGGCACCGTTTCGCTCCCGGTACCAAAGCGGCCCGGCTCTGTGCCCAGGTCGCCCAGCGGCTGCAGCGGCCGCCAGTCGCCAGGCATGACCCGCCCGGTGTGCCGAACGACCTGGGCCGCACGCCCGCCGGCACGGCCACCACCCAGGCGGCCCTGGGCCGGGCCCTGCTCGACCTGACCCGGGACGCGCCGGAGGCGGCCGCGCGGGTGGTCACGGTCAGCCCGGATGTCAGCTCGAGCACCAACCTCGGCGGGTGGGTGAACAAGGTCGGCGTGTGGTCGGCCCGCGAGCGGACGGACTGGTTCGCCGACGACGCCGAGACCATCCTGCACTGGCGGGAGAAGCCGACCGGGCAGCACATCGAGCTGGGCATCGCCGAGACGAACCTGGTCGGCCTCATCTCCGAACTCGGCGCGACCTGGAGCCGGTGGGGCCAGCCGCTGCTGCCGATCGGGGTGCTCTACGACCCGTTCGTGGAGCGGGCGCTGGAGCCGTGGTCGTTCGGTATCTACGCGGGTGGCCAGTCGATCCTGGTCGGCACGCCGTCCGGGGTTTCTTTGGCACCGGAGGGCGGCGCGCACCAGTCGATCACCACCCCGTCGATCGGGATCGAGCAGCCGGGCTGCGTGACCTACGAGCCAGCCTTCGCCGTCGACACCGAATGGTGCCTGCTGGCCGGCCTGGCCCGGCTGGGCCGCCCCGACGGCAGTTCGGCCTACCTGCGCCTGTCCACCCGCCCGGTCAGCCAGAAGCTGGCCGACGTGCCCGCCGATCCCGCGGCCCGGGAACGGCGCCGCCGCCAGGTCGTGGCGGGGGCCTACCCGCTGCGGCGGGCGGCCGGCGCCCCGCGGGTCACGGTCGCGGCCATGGGCGCGGTCATGCCCGAGGCGGTGGCCGCCGCCGAGCGGCTGGCCGAGCTCGGCGTGCCCGCCGACGTGGTGTGCGTGACCAGCCCAGGCCTGCTGTTCCGCGCCCTGCGCGCCCGCCAGGGCCAGGGCTCCGGTCAGCCGCCGGGGGAGACGTGGATCCTGGACCAGGCCTTTCCCGCCGCCCGGGCCACGCCGCTGGTCACCGTCCTGGACGGGCACCCGCACACGCTGGCCTTCCTGGCCACCATCAACCGGGTCCCGCACGTCGCACTCGGCGTGGCCCAGTTCGGCCAGTCCGGGTCGGTCGAGGACCTGTACCGGTACAACGGCATCGACACCGACAGCATCATCCGCGCCGCCCTCGACCTGAACCCCTAAAATCCCGTAGCGATCCAAGTAAGGAAGAAGCAAGTGAACCAGCGAATAATATGGGTGGAGAATGAGGTAATAGCTCTAACAAAGAACCTTGAGGCCATCCGAGCTCAGCTTAGCCAGTGGAAGCAAAACGATGCACGCGGGCTTTCACCAGTGATACCAGTATCATCGGTACGCGCGGTCAGGCTTTCCGTGAATGATATGCGCGGAAATCTGAACGACCTGGGCGAAATCCTGGACAGGATCGAGGCAGAGGACATACTGGACAGCCCCGATTAGATAGCACTGACGACGCCTCGTAACTCTTGCTGTAATGATTCCGGCATTCACAGAACCTTCTAACGTCAACCCTATCTTGCGCCGGCTTAGCAGCAACTGGAAGCAGGCAGCAGCCCGCCCTCGACCTGAACCGCTCAATCCCTGGCGAGCTAGGCTGTCGGGTGAGCTGTCGCAGCGGGAGGCGAGATGGTGACGCCGGCACCACGTCATGGTCCCATCCGGGCCGCGCACGCCGACCGCGAGCAGGTGGTTGACGCCCTCAAGGCCGCGTTCGTCCAGGGCCGGCTGACCCAGGACGAGCTGGATGCACGGGTGGGCCAGGCGCTCGCGGCCCGGACCTACGCCGACCTGGCCGCGCTCACCACCGACCTGCCCGCCGAGCCTGACCGAACCCCAGCCGACGTCCCGGCCCCGACGCCGCTCCCGGCGCGGCCCAGGAACCAGGCGGCGACCAGGGCGGTCAAGTCCGGCGTGGGCGCGATCACGGCCCTCAGCCTGGGAGTCGCGATGGCGTTGGTCGCCGCCGGCCACCCGCAACTGGGAGCGGTCCTGGCCGTGGCCATCATGTTCTTCGCCACCGTCGTCTCCGCGTTCGTGGCCTCGCTCATCGCCGTGACCGTGAAGCTCGAGTCGCTGCACCGGAACCGTTCCCGCCGCAGGCTCCCGGGCGGACCGGCGTCAGGCCAAGGCGGCCTGAGCGACCAGGCGTCCCCGGGCTCCCGCGCGTCCGAACCACGCCGCCCGCACCGGCATGGCCCCCCCGGCTCGCTCGCCCTCGGGCGCGCGTCCTGAGCGCGGAACTGGAGCTGACCAATTGGCGACGCCTGTTCGGCGAGCTGTACGCTGCCGTGCGCGCCGAAGACGACCCGGCGCGCGGGCACGCCCGGTGGCGACGCGGCCGGGATGAGCTGTTCCGGTCCCATCCGCAGAGCCCGCTGCTGCCCGGCGACCCGCTGCGTACCACCGGCCTGCCGTACTGGCCCTACGATCCGCGGCTGCGCTTCGACGTGCCGCTGCTCGAGGCCGACCAGGTCGAGCGGGACGTGCCGACCAGCGAGGGCACCACCCCGATGACCCGGCTCGGCCGCGTGCACCTGCCGGCGCCGGTGGACGCGGCCCTCGACGTGTGGTGGCTGCAGCAGTACGCCGGCGGCCTGTTCCTGCCGCTGCGCGACGGGACCGCGGGGGATTCGAGCTACGGCGGCGGCCGGTACGTGCTCGATACGGCCAAGGGCGCCGACCTCGGCGGGCCGGACGGCCGGCTGATCATCGACCTGAACTTCCTCTACCATCCCTCGTGCCGGTACAACGACGCCTGGCTGTGCCCACTGGCACCGGCGGGGAACACCATCAGCACCCCGGTCCGCGCGGGCGAGCGCCTGCCGCCTCCGGCTGGTTAGGATGTACCCCACCGAAACCAGGCCAGAGCAGCCACTAGTAGCCAATGGAGAAGGTCGTGCGGACGCAGGGTCTTGTCCACCGCCGCCAGCCCGCGGAACCCGCGCGGGCCGCGGAACCCGCGCGGGCCGCCACCGCATCCCGCGGGACACACCTGGTGCCTCCGCTGCGCATCAACCTGCAACGGATCCGCCCCATGGCGCCGGACATCGCGTGGGCGGTGTTCGTCGGCCTCAACCTGGTCGCCATGCGCCTGCTCGACAACTGGGCGACGGTGCCGTTCCTGGCCATCTGGGTCAGCCTGACCGTGGTCTACGGGTTCCGGCTGTGGCGCCTGCAGCCCACCATCCTGACCTGGGCCGCAGTGACGCTAGCCACCGGCGGCATCATCTTCGTCCAGGTCCTCAAGGGCCAGCAGGACGCCGACTACCTGGCCGAAGTCCCGCTGATCGCGCTGATGTTCCTGGTTATGGTCTGGCACGGCCGCCGGCGGCTGGCCGCCACCCAGGAACGGCTGACGGCCATGGAACAGGTGCAGCGGATCTCCCAGGAGAACGTGCGCCTGCTGGAACAGCAGCGCCAGTTCCTGCAGGACGCCTCGCACGAGCTGGGCACCCCGATCACGGTGGCGCTCGGCCACGCGGAGCTGATCGAGCGGGCCGCCACCGACCAAGGGGTGGCCGCGGACGCCCGGGTGGTCACCGGTGAGCTGGCCCGGCTGCGCCGGCTGACCAACCGGCTGCTGCTGCTGGCCTCGGCCGGGACTCCGGACTTCCTGCACCTGGCGCCGGTGCCGGCCGATTCCCTGGTCCTTGATGCGCTGGAACGCTGGGGCAACATCCCGCGCCGCTGGCGGCTGGGCGAGGTCGCCGAGGCGACCATGCTCGGCGACAGCGACCGGCTCGTCGCCGCGCTGGACGCGCTGCTGGAGAACGCCGTCGCGCACACCGAGCCGGGAGACACGATCGAGGTCAGCGTCCGCCCCGAGCGCGGGAACGTGGTCCTGGCCGTGACCGACTCGGGCTCCGGCATCCCGCCTACCGAACTCGACCGCATCTTCCACCGGTTCACCCGCGCCGCGCCGCACCGCAACCGCGAGGCCGGCGGGTTCGGGCTGGGCCTGCCCATCGTGCAGGCCATCGCCGAGGCCCACCACGGCTCGGTCCGGGTGCACAGCGCCAGCGGCCAGGGCTCGACGTTCGAGATGGTCATCCCCGGCGCCCCGGCCAGCTGAACCCCCGGCGGTCCTAACCCTCCTGATACACGCGTGCGGCAAAGCCATCGAGCGCCACGCGGCACCTGGCCAGGGCAGCGGCGGCCGCCTCGGCGCTGGCGGCGCCAAAGGTATCCCGCGCGCGGATCGCGTCGTTCCGCAGGGACAGCCGTCTCACTTCGGCGTCCTTCTCTCCCAGGTCCCCGTAGCGAAACTGGCCGTTACCCATCAGCGTCTCGAGCGCCGTCATGACCTGGCCGCAGTCGGCCATCATCTCGGCGTATTCCTCCTCTCGGGCCGCATTGAACGCGGCGACCAGGTCCGGCGCGCCTTCGATCACCTCGGCCCGCAGGATCTGGGCCGAGCCTCCGGCGTTCGCGATCGTCCGGCCGAGCCTGCGGAACGCTCGTTCGGCGGCCGGGGAGGCGGGCACGGCCGCGACCGCATTGACCGGGAACACCGCGCCGATCGCCGTGAGCCGCCGCCGGACCGTCGTCTTCAGCCCGGGCCGGGTCGCCAGCCGGTAAGCAAGGATCAGCCAGGCGGGCCGGGATGCGGCCGGAAGCGTCACCTCACACCGCGCCGAGCAGGTAGGCGAGCAGGATGACCAGGAACACGTACAGCAGGTACAGGTTCACGTCGCCCGACTGCAGCGGCCGGATGGCGTCCGCGAGCCATTCGACGGCGCGCACCACGGGCCGGTACAGGTACCGCTCGAACACCGGGGTGACCTGCGCTTCGTAGTGGACCGGTCCTGACCGCCCCGCCGGATCGTCGTCCGAGGCGCGCCTGACGGAAACCGACGGCCGGTACAGCGCGTCGAACGTGACCCGGGTCGGGGCGGAGAAGGTCATGGCCGAGTACTGCATCCGCGGCCGGAAGCTGACCATCCCGCCGTCCCAGACCGGGACGGAAACGCTCGCCGCCCGCGGCCGGCCGGCCAGGTAGATCAGCGCGGGCACGGCGCACGCCGCGACCAGGAACACGGTCAGGTAGGTCGGGGAGAACGCCGAGAAGTTCGCGTGGGCCGGGAGCACGGTCAGCTTGCCCGGCAGCAGCAGCGGCCCCAGGCTCGTCCCGGTAATGGTGCGCGCCGTGCGGGACAGCGCGGCCAGCATGACCGGCGCGCCGACGGCGAGCGCCACGCAGGCCACCGCGAGCAGCGCCGGGCCCGCCACCGGCTGGCCCCCTTCCCGCGCCGCGGCGGCCTGACGCGTGCGAGGCATGCCGAGATACGGGATGCCGAAGCCGCGGACGAACGCGTAGATGGCCAGCCCGCCGGTCAGCCCGAGCGTCGCCGCGGCCAGCACGATGAGGATCGCGGTCAGGTGACTGCCGGTGCGGAAGCCCTGGAACAGGCCCTGGAAGATCAGCCACTCGCTGACGAACCCGTTCAGCGGCGGCAGCGCGGCGATCCCGAGCGTGCCGACGAACGCGATCACCGCGCTGCGCGGCAGCCGGTGTACCAGTCCGCCCAGCCGGTCCATGTCCCGGGTCCCGGCCTCGTGCTCGACCACGCCGGCCTCGAGGAACAGCAGCGTCTTGTAGCAGCCGTGGTTGGCCACGTGGTACAGCCCGGCGATGAGCAGGAAGGCCGACAGCGCGGGCAGGTGGTAGGCGCGGAAGACCATGGCCGCGCCGAACGCGGTCACGATGATGCCGGTGTTCTCGATCGTGGAATAGGCCAGGAACCGCTTGAGGTCGCGTTCCCGCAGCGCGTACAGGATGCCGATGGCGGCGCTGACCGCTCCGGCGCCCATGGTGACCAGGCCCGGCCACGACCCGGCCGCCGGGACCAGCCGGAACGCGAACAGCGCGATGCCGTAGGTGCCGAGCTTGACCACCACGCCGGACAGGAACGCCGACCCGTCGGCCGGGGCCACCGGGTGCGCCTCGGGCAGCCACACGTGCAGCGGGACCAGGCCGGCCTTGAACCCGAAGCCCCCGAGGGCCAGTAGGTAGGCGGCGGCCCGCCAGCCGCCGGGCACCAGGTGACTCCGGGCCGCCATCACGTCCAGTTCGGTGGCGTGCGTCTTGGCCGACAGGATGACGAACGCGGCCACGACCAGCAGGAAGCCGATCTCGGACAGGGCCAGGAACCAGAACGCGCCGCGCGCCGTCTCATCCCGGCGCGGGTGGCGCAGGATGATCAGGTAACACGCCAGGCTCATCGTCTCCCACGCAACCAGGAACGTCACCATGCCGCCGGCCGCCAGCACGGCCAGGCAGGCGAGCAGGGCTAGGTTGTAGGCGGCCAGGTAGAGGGCCGTACCGCGAGAAGGCTCGTGGTAACGGGGTACGTACAGGGCGATCGCCACCGCCACGATCCCGAGCACCGCCACGAACACGCCCGCCAGGCTGGTCATTTGGAGCTGCAGCGGTCCGCCGACGATGGTCGCCCCGCCGGGCGCGACCACGCGGGTGTTGCCGTACACCAGTGACCAGCCGCCGGCCGCGAGCGCGGCGGCACCCCCGAGGGCGGACCAGCCGCAGCAGGCCCGCAGCCCGGCTCGCCCTGATCCGGCCAGCAACCCGGTCACGGCGGCCGCGAGCCAGGCCCCGCCCGCGCCATAGAGAACGTCCAGCGGGTTCACGCCGCACCCCCGTCGGCGATGAACGTCAGGCCCGGCGTCTTCTCCGCCAGCCGACCGACCGCGACGCCGAGGCCGTGCAGCAGCGCCAGCGGGCTCGGCGGGCAGCCCGGGATCCACACGTCGACCGGAAGGACCTGGCCGACGTCCCCGTGCACGAACGGGTCCTTCGGGTATACGCCGCCGAGCGCGCACGCGCCGGTCGCGACCACCACCTTGGGCCCGGGCATCGCCTCGTAGGTTTTCCGCGCCGCCACGTCGAAGGCCCGCACCATCGGCCCGGTGACCAGCAGCAGGTCCGCGTGCCTGGGCGCCGGGGTGAAGAAGAACCCGAGCCGGTGCAGGTCATAGTGGGGTGCGGTAAGCAGCCGGATCTCCTGCTCGCACACCGCGCACGACCCGGTGTCCAGGGTACGGATGTGCAGGCTGCGCCCGAACTGCGCGGCGACCGTCTCCCGCAGCCGCGAGGCCGCCGCCTCGGTCTCGTCCGGGCTGGGGTTCATCGTCCGCCTCCCCGTATCGGGATCTTTTTAATCAGGGCCGAACGGGCCGTGGTGGCGAGCTCGAACTCCCCGCTCGAGCTGACCACGCGCGGAGCGACCTGGGCGCACCTGCCGCACGCCGTACAGGCGCCCACATCGAAGATCAGGGTGTCGTCCCGCCTGCTCAGCGCCGGGCCCGGGCACGCCGCAACCATCAGGTCGGCGGCCTCGCGGGTCAGCTGATCCGGCCGGAACGCCGGCGGCGTCGGCAGCAAGGCCGCCGACTCGTCGGGCCGGGCTGGGTAGCGGGTGGTGACCACGCCGCGGCGCAGCCCGCGGGCGAACCACAACGGCATCGCGCGTCTCCCTCCTTCAGCGGGCTAGGCCGGCCGCGGTCAGCCAGAAGCTGGCCTCGATGATCGGGATGTCGGTGAACACGTTCTGCGACCGGCACGCGTCGTCGAAGCCGCGCCAGTTGCGGACCGATCCGGGGCGCAGCCGCGCTCGCGTGATCCGCCCGTCCGCGTCCAGTGCCACCCAGGCCAGCACCTCGCCCCGCGATGATTCGGCCCAGCCGAGCCCATGGCCACCGCCCCTGGGCAGCGAGGTGCGCTCGGCCGCGGTGCCCTCGTCGAGGAACTCCCCGATGAGCCGGACCGACTCCGCCGCCTCGCCGAGCATCACCTGGAACCGCGCGAACACGTCGCCGCCGTCCTTGGTGACGACCGCGACCGGATGTCCGGTGTAGGGACCGCCGTCCGCGGACCCGCTCCGCGGACGGCGGCCGTCGTGCCGCGTGTCCATGGCCAGGCCGGCGGCCCGGGCGACGGGCCCGACCAGGCCGAGACGGCGCGCTTGCTCGGCGGTGAGGATGCCGCAGGCTTCCAGCCGGTCGACGAAGGAGTTGGTACTCAGCAGCGCGTCGGCAGCCCGCCGCAGCTCGCCGTAGGCGGCCGGCAGGTCACGGCGGAGCACCTCCGCGTCCGGGGCACGGGCGGTCCCGCCAGGTTCGATGACGCCGAACAGGTACCGGTGGCCGAACGCGGCCGCGTTGACCCGCAGCAGCCGTTCGAGCGCGATCTCGGCCGCTGACTGGCCCACGGTCAGCCCGGTGGCCTGGCACAGCGCGGCCATGGCGGCGGCGTGGTTGTACAGGCGTTCCAGCTCCAGCGCGACCGCGCGGGTCCGGGCCGCCGCGGGTGGCGGCGTGACACCCAGCGCGGCCTCCGCGGCCGCGGCGAACGCCCAGCCGACCGCGACGGCGCTGAGGCCCTCGGCGCGCTCGGCGAAGAAGATGCCCTCGCCCGGCGTCAGACCGCGCAGCCGCCATTCCACGCCGCGGTGCTTGTGCCAGGTGAACAGGTACACGTCGACGATTTCCTCGCCGCTGGTCACCAGCCCGTAGTACAGGCTCTCCACGCCGACCTGCCGGACCGGCCCGAACGGGAACTCGAAGGCCTGCCCGCCCACCGTGTGCGGGGCGTGCACCTCCTCCGGCGGCCGCGCCGGCGCGTGTCCCAGCCTCGGGAAGTCCGCTCCTGCGTGCGGCGGCAGCATGAGCCGGTTCAGCGGCTTGCCCGTGGCCGGGCGGATGCCGAACTGCTCGTAGATCTCGCATTCCTCGACGAACGCGGCGGGCGCGATGTCGGACAGCGGCGGGTACTGACCGTCCTCGATCTCGGTCTCGATCAGCAGGTACCCTTCCTCGAGGGCCCAGACCAGCCGCAACGTTGGCGCGTCACTGCCGTTGTCCCCGAACATATCCGCCAGCCGGATCCCGGGTATGCCTGCGAGGGAGTGCGTAGCCGCCTCCAGGGTCTCCGGCAACATCCGGACGGTGACCGCTGCCCGGGTTGCGCTCCCGTCCTTGACCTCCAGTCCACCCAGGCCGACGAGCTGGCTCACCAGCGGGTCTGGCGTCTCCGTGGTCCGCTGTTCGACGGCTGTCATCCCATCACCCCGATCGAGTGCCGCAGGACGGAGTCCAGCCCGGCCGGGATCCACAGCCCGAGGACCAGCAGGGCCGCCAGCCCGAGGACGAGCGGGGCCGCGGTCACGGCCACCGCGGCCCGGCCCCGGTACGGGCTGGCCAGTTCGCCTGGCGGGCGGCCGGTCACCATCCCGGCCGTGGTCCGGGCGAAAGCCACGAAGGCCAGCCCGAGCAGGGCCAGCAGGAGCAGCGGGAACACCGGGCTGCCGGCCGCGAAGCCCGCCCGCACGATGGTCAGCTCGGACAGGAACAGGCCGAACGGCGGGGAGCCCAGCACCGCGAACGACGCCAGCAGCAGCGCGCCGCCGGTGACCGGCACGGCGGCCAGCAGCCCGGTCACCTGATCCGCTTCCCGGGTCCGGTAGCGCAGCGACACGTCGCCGCTGGACAGGAACAGCACCGCCTTGGCCAGCGCGTGGTTCAGCGTCTGCAGCAGTGCGCCGTACAGGCCCAGGGTGCCGCCGAAGCCGAGGGCCACGGCGATGATGCCCATGTGCTCGACCGAGGAGTACGCGAACAGCCGTTTGAAGTTCCCCCGCCGGACCATGAACAGCGCGCCGATCACTATCGAGGCGAACCCGAAGGACAGCAGCACGGCCCGCGGGTAGGTGCTGCCCAGCCGCGCGTGCGCGATGGCCAGGAACCTGATGATCGCGTACATGCCAGTGTTGAGCAGCGCGGCGGACAGCATGGCGCTGGCCGGGCTGGGCGCCTCGGCGTGCGCGTCGGGCAGCCAGGTGTGCATCGGCGCCAGCCCGACCTTGGTGCCGTAGCCCACCACCGCCAGCAGGAAGGCCAGCCGCAGCGGGTCCGGGGCCAGCGCGGACGCGTGCTCGAGCAGGTACGGCCAGGTCAGGCCCAGGTTGGAGCCCAGGTGCAGGGCGCTGCCCGAGTAGAACAGGAACAAGGTCCCGGCCAGGGCGATCGTGACGCCCAGCGAGCTGATGATGACGTACTTCCAGGCCGCCTCGAGTGACCGGGCCCGTCCCTCGATGCCGACCAGGGCCGCGCTGGTCAGCGTGCTGGCCTCGATCAGGACGAACAGCAGCCCCAGGTTGCCGGTCTCCAGCGCCGCGAGCATCAGCGAGGCGAACAGGCCGAAGAACGTGAAGTACAGCCGGACCTGGAAGCCGCTGAGCTCGCCGGCGTCTTCCTGGGCCGCGACGTACCCGATCGAGCCGACCGCCGCGAGCAGCGTCACGGCGGCCACCGTCATCAGGAAGAACCCGCCGAGCGGGTCCACGTACAGGAACCCGTCCCAGCCGGCCAGCGGCGCCCGCCCGTCCAGCAGCACGAGCAGTGCCAGCGAGCAGCCGAACGCCAGCACGGCCCCGCCCGCCTGGACCAGGCCGGCGAGCCGCGCCCGGGCGCCGGCGATCGCGGCCGTCGGCCCGCTCAGCGGTCCGAGAACGACGAGGATGGCCAGGGCGGTCATCCGCGTAGCTCCCTCAGCTCGGCGGCGCTGGCCTCGGCCAGCTGCCGGGTGAGCCCGGACACGAACACCACCATGATCAGCACCCCCGCCACGATGTCCAGGAAGATCCCGGCCTCGACGATGAACGGGAACGTCGCGACCAGGGTGATCGCGCCCAGGAAGACCCCGTTCTCCACGATCAGCCAGCCGATCAGCTGCGCGACCGTATGCCGGCGTACCACCATCGACAGCGACCCGAGCAGGATCACCGCGGTGGACAGCGGGACCACGGCCGACGCGACCGTGCCGTGCGGCAGCAGCGCGGGCCGGGTCACCAGGTAGGCGAACGCGGTCAGGCCGCCGCCCGCGATCAGCGACGTCGACAGGCCGGTCGAGATCGCCGCGTCGCGCTTCAGCGCCAGCCGCGTGACCAGCAGTCTCCGGGCCGCCAGCGGGATCGCGATGCCCTTGACGGCCAGCGTCAACGCGGCCAGGATCCACAGTTCGGCGCTGTGGGACGCGACCGCCGCCGTCCCCGCCGCGAACGAGAGCACCACCGACTGGGCGCCGTAGTAGGCCACGTACCGGTTGAACAGTTTCGAGGCCAGGCACGCGAAGGCCAGCAGCAGGATCAGCACCCCGGACAGGTCGAGGAGGACACCCGGGGCGCTGGTGGCGGACAGGCTCTGCATCCCGCTCACGCTCCGATCACGTACGAGGTGGCCACGCCGACCAGGGCCAGCATGAACGCGGCCCCCAGGAACTCGGCGATGCGGAAGAACCGCAGCTTGGCGAACGAGGTGTCGATGATCACGATGGCCAGGCCGCACAGCGCGAGCTTGCCGAGCAGGACCGGGATGGCCAGCAGCGCGCCGGGCAGGCTGGTGGCGTTGCCCAGCCCCCAGGGGATCACGAAGACGTTCATGAACACCGAGGACAGCAGGAACAGCTTCATCCAGCTGCCCCACTTGACCAGGGCGTACTCGCGCCCGGAGTATTCCAGCACCCGGCTCTCCTCGATCATCGAGATCTCGGTCGTGCCGCCCGGCGTGTCGATCGGGATCCGGCCGTTCTCGACCAGCACGATCATGAAGAAGGCGACCAGGCCGAGCAGGTGCGTGGGCAGCACGACCACGTACGGGGACGAGGCGACCGCGTGGTTCATCAGGTACGGGTTGTCCGACGCCGACACCGCCCCGACGGTGAAGAACACCAGGATCAGCGCGGGCTCGGCCATGCTCCCGATCCAGCTGGCCCGGCTGGCCCCGAGCCCGCCGTACGGGCTGGCGGTGTCCAGGCCGGCCAGCGAGATCACGAAGCTGGCCAGCGTGAGCACGAACGCGCCGCCGATCAGGTCGGCCAGGAAGGCCAGCGGCAGCGGCTCGTTCGTGATCACCGGGACGATCACCGACACGGTGAGGTAGCAGGCGAAGGCCACGAACGGCGCGCTGCGGAAGACCCAGGAGGCCTGATCGCTGACCGCGCTGCCCTTGCGCAGCAACTTGGCCAGGTCCCGGTAGGGCTGCAGCACGCTCGGCCCGCGCTTGGACCCGACCACCGCCTCGGCCCGGGCCAGCACGCCCGCGTAGAGCGGGGCAAGCGTTAGTACCACCAGGCTCTGCAGCACCTGGATCAACACAGGGATCACGCAGACCTCCCCTGCCTCCACGACGCCAGAACGTCCCTGCAGGTAGAGGCCATCAGCCGACCGGATTACCCAGCCGAGCAGTCCGCGAGCCTCATCGCGTGATCAGTCTCACCATACACGACCCGGGCCATGTCGACGAAGGCTGATAAACTGGGCGTGTTGCACGCGATGAGGCTCGCGTTATTCCAGCCCGGCGCAGAAATGGGCACGGATGATGGCCTCTATCTCGGATGTCGAGATGAGAGGTCCGTGTCGCATGGTGGTGCTAGTCGCCATTTTGCGTGCCGCAATGTGCGGCGAATTCATGCCCGCTCCGCTGTGTCTCGACATTTGGATGTTCATCGATTCCGAAGGAGACGTGCGGTGAATTGCTACATGTGTGACAACGCCGGTGACATGGGCGTAGCGGTCGCGATCTGCCATGGCTGCGGCGTGGCGCTCTGCCGAGAGCATCTGGACGAAGATCTGCTCGGAGACCGGCCCCAGGGCCTTACCCGGCGTTCCTGCACCCACAATGTGCACGGCGCGGCCACGGCCCGCCGCCGGGCACCTCACGCCGTCGCGCCGCGGTCCCCGGCTCCGAATATTTCCCGGTAGAGGTCTTCGCCGTAGCTGGTCGGCAGCGGCTCGCCGGGCATCAGGCGGAACGTGCGCTGGCCGTCGGGTCGCCGTTCCGCGCGCAGGAAGAGCGTCCCCGGGTCATGCTCGGCGTAGTACCGCGAGGCCAGGTCGTACATGTGGGTGACGAACACGATCCGGACGCCCGCCTCGGTCAGCGCGCGGATGACCTGGCGGGCGATCTCGGAGCCTTCGCGCTCGTTGGTGGACGCGAAGGACTCGTTGCCCAGCAGGAGGCAGCCGGGCTTGATCTGGCCGGTGATGACGCTCATCCGGGCCAGTTCCTCGTCCAGCTTGCCCTTCTCCATCGTGGCGTCTTCCTCGCGCTTGAAATGGGTGAAGATTCCCGCGCTGACGCTGGCGGTGAACGACTCCGCGGCCACGAACATCCCGGCCTGCATCATCAGCTGCGCGAGGCCGACGCTGCGCAGGAACGTCGATTTGCCGCCCTGGTTCGCGCCGGTGATCATGATCAGCTGCTTGCCATCCGCGTCGACGTCGTTGCCGACGGCGCGGGCGTCGGTGCTCAGCGAGAGCGAGAGGCTGGCGTCATACAGGTCGCGGGCGGACAGCCTGGCCTGCTCAGGACGATCGGTGACCAGGTCGGCCGGATCGGGGAAGCAGACCGGCTCGCCCTTGGCCAGCAGCCGGTCCCGCAGGTTCAGGCAGCCCAGGTAGAAACCGAGTTCGGCGCGGAGCATCTGGAAGAAGTCCTTGATGTGGTCGGCCGACTGGGCCAGGGCGTTGGCCGTCCCGTTGAGGCCGCGGCTGTTCAGATCCGACAGCGTCCGCATGCCCGTTTCGTCCCGTTCCGCAATGGTGAAGCTGTATCCCGACCTGTTCATCCCCGGGATGCGGTCCCGCCAGGTCTGCTCCGGGTGCCGTCGCAGCACGTATCCTCGGCCCTTGAGGCCCTTCCCGAGTCCGGCACTGATCAGCGTGCCGCGGCGGAAGTCCAGCTCGGACAGGTGCGCCTCCATCTCGGCGAAGTAGTCGTCGTCCAGCTCCGCGGCGATCATGGCGAAGAACCGGGTGAAACCGTCGGAGCGGAAGCTCGCGGCGTTGGCGTCGGCGATGTCCCTCAGCCGGCGGAACATGTCCACGTAGATCTCCAGCACCTGCTGGGAGCGATTCGTGAGCGTGTCCGGCGAATCCCGGAAGATCCAGCCCAGCACCCTCTTCTCCGCGATGATGGCCGCCACTGCGACGTCGTACAGGTCGTGGATCACGCCGGGCTGGGCGACGCAGTCCGCCAGGACCCGCTGCCGGTACGTGATGTCGGCCAGGCTGACCAGGCCGGAGTGAAGGCCCTGCCTGGCCACCTCGTAGAGGAACTTGTCGTCGGCGGCCATCGCTCGCAGCAGGATGTCCAGCTCGAGGTCGCTGCTCAGGTCGGGTTCGTTGGCCGGCAGCTCGCGTTCGGTGTCGAAGTCCCGGTCGGGATACATCAGGAAGGCCTTCACGGCGTCACCTCGCCCAGCTGCTCCTTCAGCTGCCGGTAGGTCAGGCCGTACTTGCCGGCGATCGCCGCCGCGTAGGCCAGGCCATCGGCGGGCTTTCTGACCAGCTTGAACGTCCGCTCGGCCGGGTTGTCCGGAATCACGGTGGCCACCATGCTGACGCAGGCGTCGCTGATCGAGGCCAGCTCGTCGACGAACGTGACGTACACGCCGAGCAGCCCCAGCCTGGTCATCCGGTCCAGGACGCGCTCGCCGACCCGGGCCGCGTCCTGCAGCGTGGTGGAGGCGAAGCTCTCGTTCATGACCACGACGCTGTTCCCGGTGGCCGCCTCGAGCACGTCGCGGATCCGGACCAGTTCGTCCTCGAACTTGCCGTGCAGCGTGGCCAGGTCCTCCTCCCGTTCGAAATGGGTGAAGACCCGGTCGGGCAGGAACAGGACCGCCTCGCGGGCCGGGACCGGGTAGCCGAGGCTGGCCAGGTAGTGCAGCTGCCCGAAGGTCCGCGCGAACGTCGTCTTGCCGCCCTGGTTCGGTCCGGTCACCACGAAGATGCGTTCGTGCCCGGTGAGGTAAAAGTCGTTGCGGACCATGGCCGCGGCCTTGGATCTGAGCTTGGCCGCCAGGGCCAGGTCAAAGCAGTCGCGGACGCTGACCTGTTTCGCTTCGGCGGAGATGTCCGGGTAGCAGAACGTGAGCCCGTCCTTCTTCATCGGCGCGATGAAGGTCAGGTACGCGGCGTAGAACTGCACCTCCCGGTCGAACACGCGGATCGTCTCGTCCAGGTAGGAAGCGTGCCGGACGCAGAATTCGTCCAGCGCGCCGAACACGTCAGGGTACAGCCGGGCGACCAGTTCCAGGATGTGAGCTTCCACGTGGTTCATGTCCGGCCAGTTGCGGAAGCCGACCCGGTAGTCCTTGGCGGCGCGCCGGGCGAACTTGGCGAAGGTGCGCTGTACCTGTTCGCCGTAGTCCTCCTCGCCCTCGTATCTGGTGACCTTGACCCGGTTTCCCCTGATGGTGATGCAGTACTGCACCGAGGCCAGCAGGTCTGTGACCTTTTCGATGTCGGCCGCTAGCCCGGCGAATGCCTCCGACGTGGTGTAGCCCGCCAGGTACTCCCGGAGCATGGTGAAGCCGCGTGAGCTCGGGTTGATCGCGGTGCCCGCCTCGGCCAGCGCGCGGACCGCCTGGACGTAGACTCGCGCCGCATCCAGGAACCAGCTTTCCTTCTGGTACCGGTAGCGCAGCTTGGCGGACTGCTCGAGGCACTTGCGCATGTCGCGCATCTGCTCCGCGAACTGCGACAGCGCCCCGGCCAGTGCCTCGTCTTCCATGTCCCGCAGGATCTGATGCCGGTATTCCACCGCCTGGACGTCGTGCAGCGGGGCGCCGAAGAACGGCACCAGGTCGTACTCTTCCCGGGCGGCTGTCACCGCGGCGAAGACCTGGTCAAGGTTGAGATCGGCAAATACCGACGGATCCGCGCTTTGCCCGGGATCCGGAGGATGGTCGTACAGGATGCTCTTGAACGCCGCCGTCGTCGTGGTCACACTCGCCTCCGCCAGCACGTCGTGCCGCAGAAGCCATCAGCCATCAAGGCGGTTCGGGCGAGCTTCATCGCCAACGCGACTCTACCCCACGGTCAGCCGGGCCCGATGTGCCGCAGGTCAGGGGACAGTAGGTCACCGAGCCTGGTGCACGGCCACGCCGACCGGCGGCGCTCGGTCTCCTCCGGTGTCTCCTCCATCACCGCCAGGTAGTCATCCGGTCCGCTCCAGCGCGGGCACCCGCCGTAGAGCGGGCACGGGCTGCGCGGCGGCCTGCCCGTGGCCCGGCACGCCGGGCGGGGACCCGAGCGATAGGCCATCAGGGCCCGCCACAGCAGCAGGACCTCGTCGTCGCTGACCTTGGCCACCCGGACCTCCCTGCCGTCGGCAATACCTTGGCAGGGACCGTTGGCGGGCATGTCCGCGGATCAGGCGGGCCCCTCCGCCCTGGGCCTACGCTACCGCCCGCGAGGCAGCCGGTGACACAATGGGCCGGTACCGGGTGATGGGGCTCACCCCGAATCGCACGGCCCACGATGCGGCCCGCTGACGGTCCCTGGCCACAGCCAGGGAGGTCGCATGACGGTCAGGCAGCGGGTCGCCGCGGTCCGGGGCTACTCCCCGGCGCTGAAGTTCGTGCTCATGGTCGGGATCATGAGCTTCTTCGCCGACTTCACCTATGAGGGCTCCCGCAGCATTACCGGCCCCTTTCTCGGGCTGCTCGGCGCCGGGGCGTTCACGATCAGCGTGGTCAGCGGGGCCGGGGAGTTCATCGGCTACAACATCCGGCTGTTCTCCGGGCGCGGCGCCGACCGGACCGGGAAGTACTGGCCGGTCACGATCGGCGGCTACATCCTGCAGATGTCGGTCGTGCCCCTGCTCGCGCTGGCCGGGAACTGGCAGGTAGCGGCCGTCCTGATCATCGCCGAGCGGGTCGGGAAGGGGATCCGCAACCCGCCCCGCGACGCGATGCTGTCCCACGCGGCCGCCGACATCGGGTACGGGTGGGCGTTCGGGGTGCACGAGGCGCTGGACCAGTTCGGGGCCATGTTCGGCCCGCTGCTGATCGCCCTGATCCTGACCGTGGGCCACCCCGACTACCGGATCGCGTTCGCCGCGCTGGCCGTCCCGGCCGCGATCATGCTGTCGCTGCTGGGCGTCGCACGCCTGCTCTACCCGCGCCCGCAGGACCTGGTGGCCCGGCCCGCCCCGGCCACCACCGCGGGCCTGCCCAGAGTGTTCTGGATCTACCTGGGCGGCGCGGCGCTGGCCGCCGCCGGATTCGCAGACTTCCCGCTCATCGCCTATCACTTCCAGCACGCGGGAACGGTGTCCGCCACGCTCACGCCGGTGTTCTACGCGGTGGCGATGGCCGTCAGCGGCGCCGGGTCGCTGATCCTCGGCCGGGTGTTCGACCGGAGGGGGATCGGCATGCTCGTCCCGGTGGCCGTCGTCGCGGCGGCCTACGCGCCGCTGGCCTTCCTGGGCGGGTTCTGGCCCGTCCTGGTCGGCGTGTCGCTGTGGGGCTTGGGCATGGGCGTGCAGGAGTCGCTCATCCCGGCGGCGGTGGCGCCGATGGTCTCCCCGGACCGCCGGGCCTTCGCCTACGGCCTGTTCACCGGCGTCTACGGCACCGCCTGGGTGCTGGGCAGCATCGTGATCGGGGTCCTGATCACCGTGTCGCTGACCGGCCTGGTCGCGTTCTGCGTAGTCAGCGAACTGGCCGCGATCCCGCTCATCCTGATCGTCCGCGCCCGCACCCGCAGGCAGTAGATGGACGAGCTGAGGACCTACGCTGATCGCCGCCTCGAGCTCGGCGACATGATCCGGTCCGCGCTGCACTTGGCGCGGGGGTCCAAGGATGAGCAGGCCGAGGACCGGGCCCGGGACCTGCTGTCGCGGCTGGCCAGCGACACGTTCCGGCTCGCCGTGGCGGGCCAGTTCAGCCGGGGCAAGACCACCCTGATGAACGCGCTGCTCGGCGGCCCTTACCTGCCGATGGGGGCGCTCCCGATGACGTCGGTGATCACGAGGGTCCGGTACGGCAGCCACCCGAAGGCGATCGTCCGCCGTCGCGCGTCGGGCTTGGGGGCTGAGGTGCCACTGGCCCAGGTAGCCAGGTACATCGCCCAGACCAGCGCCACCCGAGCAGAGCAGCAGGTCGTCTCGGTCGAGGTGGCGGTCCCGGCGGAGATCCTCCGGCTCGGGTTCGAGTTCATCGACACCCCCGGGGTCGGATCGGCCATCGAGATCAACACCGCGACCACCCGGCGGTTCCTGCCCCAGGCGGACGCGGTCATCTTCGTGACCGGCTTCGATTCCCCGCTGACCCAGGCCGAGGCCGGCTTCCTGGCCGACACGGCCCGGCACGCGGGCAAGCTGTTCCTGGTCCTCAACAAGCGCGACCTGGTCTCCGGCCAGGACGCCGACGCCGCGTTGGAGTTCGTCCGGCACCGGCTCCGCGAGGACATGAGCATGGCCGGGCCGCGTATCTTCGCCCTGTCCGCGCTGCAGGCGCTGGAGGCCGTGGTCCACGGTGATGACGGGCGGCTGGCCGGCAGCGGGCTGCCGGACCTGCATGCCGAGCTGCAGGGGTTCCTGGCGACTGGCAAGACGCGGCTGTTCTTGCGAAATATCGCGGGCCAGGCGGCCACGCTGGTGGCCGGGCAGTTGCGCAGCCTGCGGCTGGGCCGTCTGGCCCTCGACGGAGGTCCCGGTCCGGACGCGGTCCTGGCCGCCTTCGAGGCACGCATGGCCGGACTGGACCGACAGCGTAGCGTCCTCGCGGGCACGATCGCGGACCGGATCGAGGCCGGCCTGCCGGGCCTGCTCGCCGCCCGGAGCCCCGACTGGCCCGCGAGGCTGCTGGAGCTGCTCGGCCCGCTGGCCGACGACGCCTGGCCTGCCGACGAGATGGACGGCCCGGTCCGCGACCTGCTGGAGAAAGCCAGGGAGAGGCTGGAACGCGCGAGCCAGGAGGTCGTCGGCGGCTGGCTGGCGCGGCGCACAGGCGAGGTGCTTGAGATGGTCACCGCCACGGTGGCTGGCGAGGTCGGCTCCTTGCTGGAGCTGGCCCGGTCTCCCGGCATGGTGGGGGCCGAGCTGGCCGGCCTGGCCGACGTGGATGACCGCCGTGAGCTGGCCGGCTGGTCGGCTGAAGATGTCCCGGACCTGGCGGTCCGGCCGCTGGCGTGGACTGTCCAGGTCGAGCAGCCGCGACGATCCCGGCGCAAGGCCGGCTCCGGCGACGCCGAGCTCCGCGCTCGTCTGGATGCCGCCCTGGTCGCCGCCGTTGACGCGTTCACCGATCGTGTGCGCATAGCGTTCGCCGAGGCCGCCCGGGAATGGGCCAGGCGGCTGGATGAGCAAGCCGAACGGCAGATGCGCCGGGCCGCGGACTGGTTCCGCCGGTGTGTGCGGACGGTGCCCAGCGAGGAAGACCTGGCCGCGGCGGACCGCCTGATTGTCCGGCTCGCCGCCTTCCAGGCCGCGCTTGAGGGCGCGGAACCGTCGCCCGCTGCAGCCGTGATCACGCCGCCGGCCGGCAGTCCTGACACCGCCGCCGAGGGCTGCACGATCTGCGACCAGATGGAACAGGCCCTGACCAGTTACCTGTTCTCCGGCCAGTTCCGGCTCGCCACCCGCGAGGACGAGCAGGAACGGCACTCGCTGGGCCGCGGGTTCTGCCCGCTGCACACCTGGCAGTACGCCGCCGTCGGGTCCCCGCTGGGCATCTCCGCCGGATACGCGAAACTGGCCGCCTCGGTCGCGGATGCGCTGGAGTCACTCAGCAGGCCAGACTCCACCCCCGCGGACCTGGCCCGCGGCGTGGCCGCCCTGACCGCCGGGCCAGGAAGTTGCCCGGTATGTGCGGCGCTGGCCGACCGCGAGCGTACCGCGATGGCCGGCCTCGTCTCGCGCGTCCCGCCGACGACCGCCGCGCTGTGCCTGCGGCACCTGGCCCGGGCGCTGTCCGCGGGCCTGGAAGCCACGGCGGCGCGGGCGTCGCTGCACGCGCTCGCGGCCGCGCTGCGCCGCGACAGCGAGGACATGCGGACGTATGCGCTCAAACGCGAGGCCTACCGCAGCGCGCTGGTAACCGCGGAGGAATCCCGGGCCCACCTGGACGCACTGCGCAAGCTGGCCGGCCCGCCCGGGCTCACCCAGCCGTGGACCGACCAGGACTCGGCACGGGCGTGGTCGTAGTCGCTGAACGTCATCGCATCACCAGCCCGGCCAGCCAGAGACAGCCTCAGGTAACGCATGCTTTACCGGCCGGGAAGTGGGATCTATGCTCAGAACTAGGTACGGCGGAGGGGCTCGCCGTAATTGCGGTCACCGCCAACGGTCCCTGCCCAGCGCGGGCGGGAGGCCGCATGCCCCATGCTCGGTGATCTCGGCGTGGCCGCGATCCGCGCTGACGGCATGTCGCCGTCATGCGCGTACTGCCACGTCGGCCAGCACGTCGCATCTGCCGGGGACGTTCCGGACCCTGCCCGGCTGGCCCATTTGTACCTGTGCCGGGGGCGGTCGGCCTCCGCGATCGGCGCGATCACCGGGCTGGACCGGCAGCGGGTAACTCGGATGCTGCGGCGGGCGGCCGTGGCGCTGCGCCATCCCGGCCGGCGGACCTCCTTCCTGCGCCGCTGGCGCGCTGGCCTGAAGCCGGCGTGGAAGCCCTCCCCACAAGCCAGCACACATCCGCGGACCGCACCGGCATTCCGCACCGTAGCTACGCCGGCCGCCGTGGCCGGCGAGGGATAGAACAGGAGTGATGCGCAATGGCGACATCAGGTGCTATCGGGCAGCAGGCCGAGCCAGCCGAGCAGGTCCCGCCGCCGGCTAAGGCGGGGATGGCCAACCCGGCGCCGTGGGCGGTGACCGCGTTTGCCACCACCTCGTTCATGATCGGCATGTACCAGACCCACTTGCTGAACAACGCCGGGATCGCGATCGTGCTGCCGGCGGCGTTTTTCTTCGGCGGCCTGGTGCAGATCATCGTTGCGATCATGGAGTTCACCCGGGGCAACCTGTTCGCCGGGGCGGTGTTCGGCACCTACGGCCCGTTCTGGGTGATACTCGGGGCGTTCAACACGCTGTACGCCGCCGGCGTCCCCCCGGTGGCGCTCAACGATGCGACCAGCCTGTTCCTCGCGGTGTTCGCGGTGATCAGCTTCTACCTGGCGATCGCCTCGCTGCGCACCGATCTGGTGCTGACCGTGATCATCTGGCTGATCTTCGTCGGCCTGACCGTGCTGGCGGTGGGCGCCGGGGCTAACAACGTCGACATCACCGAGGGCGGCGGCTGGATCGTCCTGGTCTTCGCGGTGCTGGCCTGGTATCACGCCGCCGGGGACATCATAGAGTCCACCTTCGGCCGCAAGGTTCTCCCCTTCGGCCCGCCGCCGGTCAAGTAGGCCACCGCCGGCGGAACCCGCGCGGGCGGGCCCGAAACTCCATGGCCCGCCCGTGCCTCGGGGAGGGGGATGAACCGGTCCTCCAGCCCAGATTTTGGGGCGCCAGCCCGCGCACGGCCAGGGCGGCGAGGGAGACCAGGTCCAAAAGCCGCCGATACCAGGTCAAGCAGGGAACGCAGCGACGGCACCCGCAGCCAGACGGCTGCAGTCAGACGGAAGGAGCATGATGACGACTTTCGATGTGACGGATCTGTCCGCGCTGGAGGTCCTGGACTCGCGGGGACAGCCGACGCTGGCAGTCATGGTACGGCTGGGCGACGGAGGCACAGCCAGCGCCAGAGTGCCGTCCGGCGCGTCCACCGGGTCGCGGGAGCGGTAGAGCGCCGCGACGGAGATCCCTCGCGATATGAGGGCAAGGGGGTACTGGGCGCGGCCGCGACGGTGAACAGCGAGATCTCCGGGCTGCTGCGAGGCCGGCCCTGGGCGTCGGTGGCCGAGGCGGACCAGGCCATGATCGGCCTGGACGGCACCGCGAACAAAGAGCAGGCTCGGCGCAAATGCCACCCTCGGGACTTCGATGGCACTGGCCCGCGCTCTTGCTGCCTCAGCCGGGCTGCCGCTGTGGCAGTGGCTGATCTCGGACGGCGTCACCCCGTCGCTGCCGGTGCCGCACTTCAACGTGCTCAACGGCGGCTTGCACGCCACCAACGAGCTGGACTTCCAGGAATTCATGATCGCCTCGGTCGGCGCACCGTCGATGGCCGAGGCGGTCCGGGCCGGCGCCGAGGTTTACGCCGCGCTGCGCCGCGAGCTGACCAGCCGCAAGCTTTCCACCGGGCTGGGCGACGAGGGCGGGTTCGCCCCCGATATCACTGCCGGCGGGCCGGGTACCGGCAGTCCGTCTCTCACCGCTCGGCGGAAACCGAGGACACCTTCATCGCTGACCTGGCCACCGGCACCGGCTGCGGCCACCTGAAGTCCGGCGCCCCGGCCCGCGGCGAACGGGTCGCCAAATACAACCGGCTGCTGGAGATCTCCGCCGCCCAGCCAGCCCTCGGCTACGGCATGCCCTGACCGCCGTGCTGCTGAGCGTGAGGAAGAACCACCGCCCGTGCTGTTTCAGAATCTCTTTTCCCCGAACGGACGATGATGCTTCTAGCCCGGTTGTGCCTCGTCAACCAAGGCGAGCACGTGACGCAGCGCCGCTTCGCGCCCGGCCAGTTCCGTTTCCCCGCGCGCCGCCTCGGTATCGGAGGCGGCGCGCATCTGCGCCGCGCGGCGAGTCAGCGCCACCTAATCCAGCAGGGACCAGGCGATCCGCCGTGCATGCGCAACCGCCGACGTGGCCAGGTCCGATCGGCCCCGGATGCCGGATAGGCGGTGAAATCGGCGGAATGCGACCGCGAGCGTCGTCACCGACAGCTCGCCGACCTGGCGCAGCAGTTCCCGTTCGCTGGCCGATGCCGGCGGGTCGGTGACGGCTAACCTATACACCACTTCCGCGGACGTGAACGGTGGACCGGTCGGCCACGCCCAATGACCATGTCTTGGTTAAGGCATGAACACGAACTCAAGCAAGTATGACGTAAGTCACCATTGCAAATGGGCCCTTGGCCAACGTGGGTGATACAATGAGGTTACACGCGATGAGGCTCGCGTAATTCCAGTCCTGGCTAGACCAGGTGCGGATGATGGCCTCTATCTCAAGTGCCGAGATGAGAGGTCAGCATCGCGTGGTGGTATTGGTTACCATTTCGCGTGTAAAACGTGCAGAGCGTTCGGGCTCCAGGCCGTTTGCGCGTGTATCGCGGTCTTTGTGGGCTGCACCTCGACACTTGGGCATCCCGATGGTTGCCGATCGTCTCCGATCGGTGACCCACTCATCGATCCCCAAGGAGACATGCCATGGATCGCTTTGTTGGTGGGTGCGTCGGCTGGATCGCAGCGCGTGATCCTCGTGCTCGTTTCGTCGGCGGCCAGGTGGGCTATGCCGAGCCGGCGCACTCCCGCTTCGTCGGCGGCCAGGTAGGCTGGATCACCACGGCGGTGACTCCGGCGAGCCGCTATGTCGGCGGGATGGTCGGCTACGTGCGCTGAGCAGGCTAACTCACGGGCGAGGGTCGAGGGATAGGCCATGCCATCCCTCGGCCCCCGTTTTCTGTGCTGCGTGTTCAGTTCAGATAGAAGTAACGGGGCGGTATCGTTCAATTAGCCGGGGTGAGCATCCGCTGGTCACCGCCTGCCGGGAAGTGGCCGAGGAGACCGGGATCCAGGCGACAGCCGGGAAACGGCTGGACATCGAACACTACGGCACGGCTCTTGGTCCCAAGGCCGTGGAGTTCTGGGCGATGCACGGCCAAGACGGCCCGTTCAGGCCCACGGCGGAAGTGGACCGCTTGGCGTGGATGTCGCTGGCAGACGCCCGGTGGCGGCTTCGCTATCGGCGCGACTCCTACCCCGAGCCGGCTTCAGGGTCGGCCATCGTCCACAGCAGCCTGGACGTAGCCTCAGGATCGGGGTCGGCGTTCTTGTCGGCATGAATCAGCAGCGGGCCCCGGTAGGCAGTTCTCCATCGCCGGTTCCCGACGTCCTTGCTGCCGTAGATGGTGGCCCAGGGCCCACGGCTACCGCACGGTCAGCGCCTTCACGGCGGGGCCACGCCCTGCCCTTGCGGGCGCATGCCGTCCCGGGCCGACGGGCGCCAGAGATTGCCCAGATATGCGGCCGTGGGTTCGGTGCCGCGAGCATGCAAGGCACGCAGGTGGCCGGCCAGCGGCGGGCGGACATCCAGCCCGGGCAGCAGGCCAAGCGGGACGAACCGGGCTTCCAGATCAGGCTCGCGCGGCTCGGGCTCGCTGTGCCCGCCCGCCGTGGCAAGAAAGACGAGATCGACGGTGCGCCGCGTAGACCCAGGTCCCAGGGCCTCCAGGACGAACGCGACCCGCGCCGGATCCACGGACAGCCCGGTTTCTTCCAGGGTCTCCCGCCTGGCGCACGCGGCCATGCTCTCACCGGGACGCGGCGTGCCGCCCGGGCAGCACCCAGTTGTCGGTTCCGTTGCGGCTGCGGTGAACCAGCAGCACTTGTATCGTCCCGGAACACGATCGCCGAGCAGCGCACGTCGATCGAATCCATGAGCATTTCCTAATGAGTCTTTCTGGTCGGCCAGATCCTGGTCAGTGAGAGGCGGTCAGGCGCAGCCATCCCTCGGCGGACAGCCAGCCGCGACCACGTCCACGGGCCAGTGCACGCCCAGGTAGACGCGGCGGGGACCAATCACCGCCATGCGCCGCGTACCCGGGCACGCCGGCGTTCGCGAGCGCACGGAGCACATCCGGCACGATCTGCTCGCTGATCTCCAGGACCGGTGCCCACGCGGCGTCATCCAGGCCGTTCCCGAATCCTCCGGCCGGCAGCCACCACAAGCGGCCGGGGCGCACGGAGTTCGGCGGGTCGTGATATCGGTGCCGTCATGTCGTCCTACCTCCCGCGTACGGAGAGCAGGACCCCATCGGCCATCCGGCAATTCCGCGCAGCTAAGTGCCTAGCGCGGACGCGGCGAGGTCCACCACCGCGTGGATCGAAACCACCGCAACCATTCTACGGCACCGCTCCCGCGCTACCATATGGGGCAAGCAGCCCGCACAGCGAAAATTACCTCCCGGACGGAACGAAAACGCCTGAGGTGGCGTCCTAGGGCCCGCAGACCGGTCTGATATTCTTTTTGCTACGCGATGAGGCTCGCGTAGCACCCGGGATATCCGCATCACGGGCTGATGGCCTCTACCCGTCGGTGTCATAGATGCCGAGTATGTAGGTGGAGGCCTTTATGCTGCGCTGCGTTCCCGCGCGGATCTCCGTAATCACACATGCCCGGCCCGTCCATGACGCCGCCACCCCATCTAGGTGCGGTCATGTAACGGAGGGACCAGCGATGAGCCTCAGCGCATGGGAGCAGCAGGCCCTGGACTCGATCAAGAACGGGCTCGCCGGATCTGACCCGGAACTGGCAGCGCTGATATCCGCGTTCACCCAGCTGGCATCGGACGAGGAGATGCCGGACAGGGAAAAGATCCGGGCAGGCTCGCGACAGGCTCTCCGGCGGCTCCGCCACGCCCGGTGGCGCTCCAACGTGCGCAGGGTGTGCCAGCGCCTGGGTCTCCAGCGGGCCGCGCTGCTGCTGTGGCTGCTGACAACCGCCGCGGCGATAGCGGTCGCGCTGGCCCTCAACGCCGGCGGCGGTCACGCTACATGTACCGAAACGGCGGCAATGATCTGCATTGACCCGGCTCCCCAGCACAGCCCGCGCTCCCCCTCGCACAACACAGGCACCGACCAGGCGCCTCAGCAACCAGCAGTCCGCACCCAGCAAGCTAATCCGCTGGTTCCCTCTGGATGAACTGATCGGACGCAGGGACGCGAGCGACGTGATTTCAGCCTGGAACCGCGGCGCGCTCAGCGCTGCGTCAGGCACCACGCTGGGGAAAGCGTTTCAGTCGGCTTCGCTGATCGTCTTTCCGCAGCTTGGGCGAGTGCGATGGCGGCGGCTTCGGCGCTGTCATAGACGCCGACTTGCTGTGACTGGTGTTTTTCAAAAGCACGGCCACCCTGGGATGGATGCTGGTGAGCGCTTCGGGCTGCAGGGCGGGTGACCGGCCGGCCGCGGCCAGGGCCTGGCCGACCGGGGTGCCTGCGGGCAGCGCCAGATACTCAACGCCCATCAGGCCGCCGGCGCTGGCCGGGTTGAAGCCCAGCAAGGTCATCACCTTGGTGCGCTGGCCTGCGGGCATCAGATCGAGCACCGGCCGGCGGCGGCGCTGGGGAGGCCCGGCGACCGCGTCCGCGGCGTCATCGGCGCGCGTCCGGGCCAGCACCCGGGCGATCCAGGCGTCAGTCCGCGCTCCGAGCAGCCGGGTCGCGAGGTCCTCGTCCAGTTCCTCGAACACGTCCGCTTCGAGCTCGGGGTCGGCATGGACCTGAGCCACGATTTCCGTCCTCTCGTCCTTGGACGCCTCTTCCAGCAGGTCGGCGATCTGGGTCGGCTTCAGCCTGCGGATGCGGGCGAACGCGTCGCGCGGCCCGCGCTCGTGGTGTAGCCGATCAGCGCCTCGAAGCGTGACCATTCGCGGAACCGGCGCTGTCCGGGTTCACGAGCACCGAGCAGCGTGAGGACCGTCGGGCCGCGCGGGATTGGGGTGGCGGCCGGCATGCTAGCGGTCCCCTGCCGTAGCCTTGTCGAGCAGGCCTATCACGTGACGCAGCGCCGATTCCCGGTCGGCCAGTTCTCTTTCCATTTGCTCCGCCTCGGCTGCGGACGCCTCGCGTAGCTCGGCCGCGGCCTGGAGCGCGGACTGTATCCGCCCGGTGCCGTCGCCGTAACGTTGCTCGACCGCCCGGGCCAGCGCCCGGGTCGCCTCGGCCAGCCGGTATTGCAGGTCGCCCCTGGCCCGGCCGATTTGCATCTCCACCAGGCCGGGAGCTTCACGGCGCAGGTAATCTCTGGCCCGGCGCCGGCCGAGTTCGCCGGGAAGGGCGCGGCGGACGGCACCGGCCAGCAGGTCGGTCTGGCCTACGTCTACGCCAGCGGTGTAGAAGAACCGTCGGCTCTCGGCAAGTCGGCCCTGGGGTTCGGGGACGGTGAGATCCAGGCCGAGCAGCTCGGCGGCGGAGCCGCGGAGCACGTCGAGCTCGGTTTTCAGGTTCGCGGCGAGCCGGGCATCAACCGCGGCCAGTCCCCGCTCGATGGTTTCCCCCGTTCCCGGCGCCAGGTCTCGGCAGCTTCCACGGTGAGCGCGGCCAGCCTCTCGCGGCCGTGCCGCTCTATCTCGGCCGCTGCGGCGTCGCGCAGTTCGCCGTCGAGCAGGGCTTCCAGCTGGCCGCTGATCTCGCGTCCCAGCCGGGGCCCGTCGGTCTCGGCGGCGTCGTTGAGCGCGATCAGCAGCCGGCCGGACTCGCCGTTGACCACGGTCACGGCGTCACGGCCGTGCACGGTCACCTCGGCCAGCCGCTCGCTGAACCGCCTCACCCGGTCGGCGGCGTCGCCCGCCCGCATCCCGGCCGCCCGGCGGGTGACCGCTACCTCGTCGAGCAGCGAGCCCGCGATACGGCGGGCCTGCGCGATCGACGAGGCGCGCAGGTCGGCCTTACGCCGGGCCGCCAGGTAGGCGGTGAAATCAGCTTCGAACGCGGCGAAGCCGGCGTCGCCGCCGCCGAGGGCGGCGCGAGCCGACATGGGATAGACCGCGTCCGGATGGCCGGCCTCGCCGAGGACCCGCCGGGTGAACTCCACCGCCTCGGCCAGCCCAGGCTCATCAAGATGATCGGCCTTGTTCAGCACCGCGAACGTCGTCACCGACAGCCCGGCGACCCTGCCCAGCAGGTCCCGTTCGGTCGCCGACACCGGCGGGTCGGCGGTCAGCACGAACACGGCCGCGTCCATCGATTCCAGCGCATCGTGCGCTGCCTGCCTGTCCCACTCGAACACCGACCCGGTGCCCGGCGTGTCGACGAGTTCGACCCCGCCCTCGAGCGCCGGCGCGGTCACGTACACGGTCACGCCCGCGATCCGCCGCCGGTTGCCAGGATTCCCCCGCTCGGTTACCAGGTCAGGCAGCGCGGCCAAAGGGTACTTCTCCTGGTGCCCGTCGAGGAACCTCACCTCCGCGCGCTCGTCGTCGCCGTACCGCACGGTCGTCGTGACCGCCGTCAGCGGAGTCACCCCCGATGGCACCAGATCACGGCCCAGCAGCGCGTTGACCAGAGTGCTCTTGCCTCGCTTGGCCTCACCGGCGACCAAGACCCGCAGCCGCTCCGCATCCAGCCGGTCCAGCAGCGCCGTCAGCTGCTCCCTGTCCCGCTCCGTGCCCAGGACAGCCAGCTCGTTCAGGGCACTGGCCAGTGTGTCCGTACCGTTCGGCATCGGCGCCATCCTCCTAGCCGCGTCTTTTGACACGCCTGGTAGCGACCGTTGGCGGCGCCGCCGCGTTCCATTGACCCGCGGGTGCCGCGGGTACCAGCGCGGCGAGTCCCTCCACGACGCTCAGGCCAGGATGGCCTGTCGCCCCGATCCGCCGGTGAACGATCCCGCGGCGACGAACATGCCAGCCTGGAGACGGAGAAGCTGTACCTGCCCGGCTACCCACCGGGATGCAGTCCCGCCAACCCTGGTCGCGCGGCTTACGCAGCACGTAACCCGAGCCCTTGTTGCCTTGCCGAGGCCCGCGGCCGACGGCATTTCAGACGGGCGTCCAACAGGCGAAGCACATTTCCCGGGCCAATGCGCGATCACCCGGTCGGTGCCAAAGTCGCCGCGTCCTTTCCGGCCGAAGTGTTATACACTGAAGAGGGCACGCGATGAGGCTCGCGTAAATGCCTGGCATTCGGTCCGGGGTGATGGCCTCTACCTTTTCGGCGGCGTACATGCTGCACACGCGGGTGGAGGCTTTTATGTTGGCGGAGTCTTTCCCGGACTCGTACCCGACCTCGTTGAGCCAGGAGACGCCAGGGTGTCTAGCGATTACGATGTCCGGTGTTCGGTGGTCGTGCTCCGCAGGCACGCTGTCCTTCTCGTGCACCGCATGCGCGGCGGCTTGGACGACTGGGTCCTGCCCGGAGGCACGCCGCGCGATGGGGAGAGCCTGACTGGCTGCGCGCGCCGCGAACTGCTTGAGGAAACGGGCTTGTCGGCGGACCCGTCGCGGGTCTTGCTCGTGGTGGAGTCGGTGCCGCCGGGATCCGGCCGTCGCCTGCTCGACATCGTGTTCCTGGCCGCCGAGCCGGTGTTTGGCATGGAGCATTCCCGCGAGCCTGGTCTGGAGCCGTGTTTCGTCCCGCCCGGTCGCCTGGCCGACCTGAACCTGCACCCCGGGCTGGCGGGACATCTGAACCGGCTAGCTGACCCCGGGCCGCACGGATACGCCGCATACGTCGGCAACGCCTGGCGGCCGGCGCCAGGGCCAGAGCCGGGCCCGCCCTCCTGACCGCAGGCACCGTCCGGTCACGGTCGCCGCCGGATGCCGCCGGGGTAGATCCGTATGATCCAGCCACCCATCGACGGCTTGAACATCGCCGCCGCGGCGACGCCGCGTCCCCGCAACTGGTCGGCCGTGCGCATCGCGGCGACACGTGCCTTCCGGCCGGTACCGAACTGCCGGGTCCTGCTCGCGTAGCCGCCATCCCTCGATTCGCAGGGGCCGGCGGTCCCTGCCTCGCCGCTCACGCGCTCACCGGCTCTCCGCGTTCGCCACAGGACACCACGGACTCCTTCATGACGTCACCCGAGAGAGAGCCGCCTGAGAATCAAAGCGAGCGGTATCGCCCGACCGCTCCGGCGATTTGCCGTGGAAACGCATGGCCCACCCTTCTACCGGTTTCCCTCGGTAGAAGCCGTCAGCCAGGGGCACGTTTAGGCGGGCTTCATCGCCTCCTTAAACGGTAACGCGCTAGATCCGCCGTGCGGCCTGTTTCATCCGCCTCACGGTCGGGGGTTACGGGCGGTCGAACGCCTGGATCCCTGCTGAAGTGCGCACGTCTTCGCGGACCTTGTAATGCATCTTCTTCCCGGTGGCGGTGCGTGGAAGGTCGGCTACGAACCGGTATCCTCTGGGACGCTTGTAGTTGGCGAGCATCGGATGAGCGAGGCAATGCTCGTCGCATTCGGCTGCGGTCAGGCCAGGACCGGCGGGGACGACGTAGGCAATGACG
>Ga0335072_10001899_pt1 | contig 33156 bp, 30 predicted proteins | sample Lox_Sample_21_FD_206725 | JGI IMG/M metagenome (GOLD analysis project Ga0335072, IMG submission 206725) | Soil microbial communities from Loxahatchee National Wildlife Refuge, Florida, United States - Lox_Sample_2.1 | ecosystem: Environmental > Terrestrial > Soil > Wetlands | place: USA... | reverse complement strand
TCGACCACCATCATCGCCCTCACCGGCCTCGGACACGCGGCCGACCGCCGCCGCTCACGCGAGGCGAGTATCGACCATCACGTGGTCAAGCCCGCGTCCCCGTCCGTGCTCCATCGACTACTAAGCGCTATTCACCACGCTTGAATCCGGCGTCGTTCGAAAGCAAATAATTAAGCGGCCCAGGGCCGTTCCCTGGGCCGCGAGGTCCATCCCATACGTCGGCTGGCCGATCAATTACAGCAGCGGGATCATCAGCAACGCGACAATGTTGATGATTTTGATCAGGGGGTTGATGGCGGGGCCGGCGGTGTCCTTGTACGGATCGCCGACGGTGTCGCCGGTTACGGCGGCTTTGTGGGCGTCGGAGCCCTTGCCGCCGTAGTTGCCTTCTTCGATGTACTTCTTGGCGTTGTCCCACGCGCCGCCGCCGGTCGTCATGGACACCGCGACGAAGAGGCCGGTCACGATGGTGCCGATGAGGAGGCCGCCCAGCGCCTTGATGCCGGCTCCGGGGCCCAGCAGGTAGTTCATCACCACCACCAGCACGATGGGCACCACGATCGGCAGCAGCGACGGGATGATCATCTCGCCGATGGCGGCGCGGGTCAGCAGGTCGACCGCGCGCGAATAGTCCGGCTTGGCGGTGCCCTCCATGATGCCCTTGATCTCACGGAACTGGCGGCGGACCTCGGTGACCACCGAGCCGGCCGCCCGTCCCACCGCCTCCATCGCCAGCGCGCCGAAGAGGTAGGGCACGAGACCGCCGATGAAGAGACCGATGATGACGGCAGGATCGGACAGGGAGAAGGCGACGAGTTTCCCGGCCGACTCGAGGTTGTGCGTGTAGTCCGCGAAGAGCACCAGCGCCGCGAGCGCCGCGGAACCGATGGCATAGCCTTTGGTGACCGCCTTGGTCGTGTTGCCCACCGCATCGAGCGGGTCGGTGACGTCGCGCACCTGCTTCGGCAGGCCCGCCATCTCCGCGATACCGCCGGCGTTGTCGGTGATCGGTCCGTAGGCATCGAGAGCCACGATCATGCCGGTCATCGACAGCATGGCGGTGGCGGCGATCGCGATGCCGTAGAGGCCGGCGCCGCCCGTTTCGCCGAGCTTGAACGAGCCCCAGATGGCGAGGCATACCGCGATGACCGGCAGCGCGGTCGACTTCATGGACACGCCCAGGCCGGCGATCATGTTGGTCGCGTGACCGGTCTGAGATGCCGCGGCAACTTTGCGCACGGGGCTGTACTCGGTCGCGGTGTAGTACTCCGTGATGACGATCAGCGCCGCGGTGAGACCGAGGCCGATGAGCGAGCAGCCAAAGAGCGAGCTCGCCTCAGCGGGCATGAGCGAATGGGTGATGAAGTAGAAGCCGATCGCCGATACGATGCCGGAGACGATCACGCCCTTGTAGAGGGCGTTCATGATCTTGCCGCCTTCACGCGTCGAGACGAAGAAAGTACCGATGATCGAGGAAACGATCGACACGGCGCCGAGAGCCAACGGGTAGATGGCGGCGTTGTAGCCTGCTGCCGCGCTTTGCTTCGCAAAGAGCAGGCCGCCGAGCAGCATCGTAGCCACCACGGTGACGGCGTAGGTCTCGAACAGATCCGCGGCCATCCCTGCGCAGTCGCCCACGTTGTCGCCCACGTTGTCGGCTATCACCGCCGGATTGCGCGGGTCATCCTCGGGAATACCGGCTTCGACCTTGCCGACGAGGTCGGCGCCGACGTCCGCGCCCTTTGTGAAGATGCCGCCGCCGAGGCGCGCGAAGATCGAGATCAGCGAGCCGCCGAATGCGAGGCCGACGAGCGCGTGCAGGGCGGGCTCCGTGCCGATGAGGTGGTTGAGGATGGCGAAATACCCTGAGACACCGAGCAGCGCCAGACCGACGACCAGCATGCCGGTGATCGCGCCGCCGCGGAATGCCACCGCCAGGGCGGCATTGAGGCCTTTGGTTGCGGCCTGGGCCGTGCGCACGTTGGCGCGTACCGAGATGTTCATCCCGATGTACCCGGTCGCGCCCGAGAGTATCGCGCCGATGGCGAATCCGCACGCGGTCGGCCAATGCAGGCAGAAGCCGAGGACCAGGAAGAGCACGATGCCGACGATGAGGATCGTGGTGTATTGGCGATTGAGATACGCCTTTGCCCCGGCCTGCACGGCTGCGGCAATCTCCTGCATCCGCTCATTGCCCGCAGGCAGACGGAGAATGGCGGTCGTCGAAACGATGCCGTAAAGGACAGCGAGTACACCGGCCGCGATAGCGGCCCACAGCCACGTGGTGGCATCCATCGGCATCTCCCCCGGATCTTTAAAGGGCTATAAAAAAGGCCGCGAAGTGTACCAGATTGGCACCTGACGGCCTTATCGATCCCGCGGACCGGGGAACGGCCCTGGCCTTCGTTATTTGCTTTCGAACTTGAAAGCGGTCCGCAGGCGCTTGCGCACCGGGCTGCCCTTGATGCGGACATATTCCGGCAGGCCGTCGCGGTACGGAGGATAGGCTTCGCCGGCGACCAGGGGCTCCAGGTAACGCCTGCAGGCCTCGGTGATGCCGAAGCCGTCTTCCGTGATGTACTCGCGCGGCAGCTTCTTCTCGCGATTGGCGACCTCGGCCAGGGGGACGTGGCCGATCGTCCATTTGTAGGGCCGGGAGGCCTTGCGGACGATCACGGGCATCACCGCGTTCACGCCCTTGACGGCCAGCTCGACCGCGGCTTTGCCGACGGCGTAAGCCTGCTCCACGTCGACCTTGGAGGCGATGTGGCGTGCCGAGCGCTGGAGGTAGTCCGCGACCGCCCAGTGGTACTTGTAGCCGTGCGCCTGGCGGATCATGTCCGCCACGACCGGCCCCACACCGCCAAGCTGCGCGTGGCCGAAGGCATCGCGGGTGCCGGCCTCCGCCAGGAACTTGCCGTCTTGATACGCTGCGCCTTCCGAGACCACCACGACGCAGTAGCCGACCGTGGCGACACACTGCTTCACCCGCTCCAGGAAGCGGTCCTTGTCGAACGGGATCTCGGGAAACAGGATGATGTGCGGCGGCTCCCCCGCTTTGCGGCCCGCGAGGCCCGCGGCGGCTGCGATCCACCCGGCGTGGCGCCCCATCACTTCGAAGACGAACACCTTGGTCGAGGTCCGCGCCATGGAAGCCACATCGAGGGCCGCCTCGCGGGTTGACACGGCGATGTACTTGGCCACCGAGCCGAACCCGGGACAGCAGTCGGTATGCGGCAGATCGTTATCGACGGTCTTCGGCACGCCGACACAGGTGATGGGGTAGCCGAGCGCCTCGCCGATCTGCGAGACCTTGAGGGCGGTGTCCATGGAGTCGTTGCCGCCGTTGTAGAAGAAGTAGCCGATGTCGTGGGCGCGGAAGACTTCGATCAGGCGCTCATACTCGGCGCGGTTCTGATCGAGGCCCTTGAGCTTGAAGCGCGCCGAGCCGAAGGCCCCGGCGGGCGTGTGCTTGAGCCCGCGGATCACGGCCGGACTCTCACGGCTGACGTCGATCAGATCTTCCGTCAGCGCGCCCACGATGCCGTCACGGCCGGCATACACCTTGCCGATGTATCGTGACTGGCGCATGGCCGTCTCGATGACGCCGCAGGCCGAGGCATTGATCACGGCAGAGACGCCGCCGGATTGGGCGTAGAACGCGTTCTTCTTGGACGTCGCTTTTTTCGTGGCCATCGAGCAATTCCGCGGGTGACCGGAGGGCGCGCAAGCATAACCCACGGCCCGCTGCAGGCGTACGCGCCGGCCATCCCGTCTGGCGGGGGCGGTTTGACCTCGTCCCCCGGCGCCGGTAACGTGACTAGCCTTCCCAGGGTCTCAAAGGTCTCCATAAGTCATACTCATGCGCATCGTCCTGTTGGGGGCCCCGGGATCGGGGAAGGGCACGCAGTCTCAGCGTCTGGTCGAGCATCACGGCATACCACAGGTCTCCACGGGCGACCTGTTGCGGGCCGCCGTGGCAAACGGCACGCCTCTCGGCCTCAAGGCCAAGGAGACCATGGCCGCCGGCCGCCTGGTCGCCGACGAGATCGTCCTCGGCATGATCCGCGAGCGTCTCGCCGAGCCCGACACCGGAGGCGGTTTCATCCTGGACGGCTTTCCGCGCAACCTGGCGCAGGCCCGCGCCCTCGATGCGTTGCTCGGCGAGATCGGCAAGCCCCTCGATGCCGTCGTGCAGATGGAGGTCGATTACGCGGAGCTTTCGCGCCGCATCTCCGGCCGGCGCACGTGCGCCGACTGCGGCCGCGTCGTGAATCTCCTCACCTCATCACCCGGCGAGGCGGAGCGCGATCTGTGTCCGAAGACCGGCAAGCCTCACCGGCTTTTCCAGCGGCCCGACGATAACGAAGCCACCGTCGCCGAGCGCCTCAAGGTCTACGAGCAGCAAACCCGGCCGCTGGTGGACTACTACCGCCAGCAGGGCCTGCTGCGAACGATCGATGCCGAAGGCACGATGGCCGAGGTCGAGCAGCGCCTGGAAGCGGCGCTGAAACGCGCCTAGACCGAGGCCGCGGCCAGGAGCTTCTCGCCGATCACGGTCCGCCGCCAGCCGCGCAGTGCGGCGATGTCATCAGCACCCTCGGCCAGCCGCTCGAGATCACGCCGCGTGGCCAGTACCTCCGGGCTGATCCCGATCTCCGCCGCCACGGCCTGATTCACCGCGCCGAGCTTCTTCACGAGCGTGCTCTGCGCCGGGTCCGGGCGCTGCCGCGCGTCCAGCGCCGGCGCGGGGTCCGGCACGTTCGCCGCCGCGATACAGGCCAGAAGCTCTTCGCCGCAGTGCCGCACCACAGCTGCCGGCATCTCCGCGATCGCTTCCAACGCCGCCTGCGACCGCGGCACGCGGACGATCAACTCGCGCAAGACCGCATCATCGAGAATCCAACCCCGCGGCCGATTCCGCTCCGTGGCCCGGCGCTCCCGCCAGGCGGCGAGCCCCTGCGCCAGCCGCTGCCGCGACGGGTCGAGGCCCCGCAGCCCCTTCAGCCGGCGCCAGGCCTCCTCCGGGTCGGTGGTCAGGGCGCGGGCGTCAGCCAACCCCGAGAGCTCCTCGGCGAGCCAACTCAGCCTGCCCAGCTTGTCGAGCTGCTCCTCCAGCGTCACTTTCAGCGGCACCAGATGACGCACGTCGTCACGGGCATACTCGATCTGCTCCGGCGAAAGCGGCCGGCGCGACCAGTCCGTGCGCGTGTGCGCCTTGGGCAGCTCGATGCCGAGCAGCCGCCGGGTGAGCTCCGCATAGCCGATCTGCGCGGCGAATCCTGCGAGCGCGGCCGCGATCTGCGTATCAAACACGGGGCGCACCAGGCCGACGGGCGGCAGCAGAACCTCGAGGTCCTGCCGCGAGGCATGCATCACTTTGACGACGCCGGCCGCGGTGAGCGGCCCCGCAAGCGCGCCGAGGTCCGCCACCGCCAGCGGGTCGATGCATACCGCGTCGTCGGCCGCCGACACCTGTATCAGGCAGAGCTCCGCGCGGTAGGTCCGCTCGCGGAGGAATTCGGTGTCGAGACCGATGCTCGTCTGCCTCGCGAGGCGGGCGGCGAGATCGGTGACGGCGTCGGCAGTGTCGGCGATGTGCTGCAACTGAGCGGAGGATGATCTGTAGAATCCGCGCTCATTATGCACGTACACATCCTGGGAGTTTGCGGGACCTTCATGGGCGGCATCGCCGCCATCGCGCGCACCGCGGGCCACCGCGTCACCGGCTCCGACCGCAACGTCTATCCGCCGATGAGCACGCAGCTCCAGGCTCTCGGCATAGAGCTCATCGAAGGCTACGATGCCGCGCAGCTCGACCCCGCGCCCGATGTAGTGGTCGTGGGCAATGTCATGACGCGCGGTCAGCCCGTGATCGAAGCGCTGCTCGACCGCGGCATTCCCTACGCCTCGGGTCCGGAGTGGCTCGCGCGCGAGGTGCTGCGCGACCGCTGGGTCCTCGCCGTGGCGGGAACACACGGCAAGACCACGACTTCCTCGGTCCTGGCCTGGATTCTGGAGCATGCGGGACTCGCGCCCGGTTTCCTGATCGGCGGCGTGCCGGCGAACTTCGACACCAGCGCGCGTCTCGGCGCGGCGCCCTTCTTCGTCATCGAGGCGGACGAATACGACACCGCCTTCTTCGACAAGCGCGCCAAGTTCGTCCATTACCGACCGCGCACGCTGATCCTGAACAACCTCGAGTACGACCACGCCGACATCTATCCGGACGTCGCCTCGATTCAGCGGCAGTTTCATCACCTGGTGAGGACGGTGCCGGGCAGCGGCCGTATCGTATGGAACGCCATGGATGAGCGTCTGCAGGAGACGCTCGCGATGGGATGTTGGACGCCGCTGGAAGGTTTCGCGGGCCACGCCGCGCCGGATACTCACTGGACGGGGCGCCCCTCGGGAGGCGTCGAGGACTTCTCCTGCTTCGAGGTTCTCGAGCTGGGCCGGCCCCGCGGCACCGTGCACTGGGGGCTGATCGGCGCGCACAACATGGAGAATGCGCTCGCGGCCATTGCGGCGGCGAGACATGCCGGTGTCCCGGTCGAGCGGGCAATTGAGGCCCTGAATTCCTTTGCAGGAGTGGCGCGGCGCATGCAACTCCGTGGTGAAGTAAACGGCGTACGTGTGTACGACGACTTCGCTCATCATCCCACGGCGATTGCGACTACCCTCGATGGCTTGCGGCGGCGCGTAGGATCGGCACGGATCGTCGCCGTCCTCGAGCCGCGTTCCAACACCATGCGCATGGGCGTTCATCGCGAGCAACTCGCCGGCGCGCTGGCCGGCGCGGACGAAGTTTGGCTCTATACGCCCCCCGACCTGGGCTGGGATGCGGCCGGCGTGCTGGCCGGGCTGGGCGGCCGCGGTCATGGCCGCGGCGACGTGTCGGTGCTCGCCAGGGATCTGGCGCACACCCTGAAGCCCGGTGATCACGCGCTCATCATGAGCAACGGCGGCTTCGGCGGATTGCACGGCAAGCTCTTGGATGAGCTGAGGCACCGTGCGAAAGCAAGTGAGTAAGCAGCCCAGGGCCGTTCCCTGGGCTGCGAGGTCGATAGAGTCATACGGCCGCGCTCGCCCACAAAATCGCCCGGAGCGATTTTGGGCGGCGCAAGCCGGCCCCGAAGGGCGAGGCCCAGGACGGGCCGAGCAACGCGGCGTCAGCCGACTTTGGGCCGATTAACGTAGAACCACGACAGGCCGACACCCAACACCACGGTCCAGGCGAGCACCAGCCAGCCGGTGAAGCCATCGTGGCGGCTCAGCAGGAAGCCGAGCGGCGAGGCGCGGTCCGGCTGCGACAGCCCGTGCACGACCAACATGACCCACACCCAGCCGGCGTGCAGCCCCATTCCCGCCGCGATATTGCCGGTGATCGACCGCACCAGCGCCAGCACGACGCCGACCGCCGTCAGGCAGAGAAAGGCATCGGCGATGCCCAGAGGATGATCCAAGGATTGCAGCGTGCCGTGAAGGAGCGCGACGCCGCTCCAGGCGGAGACCTGTGCCGCCGGGATGTGGAAGCTGCCGAGGAAGTGTGTCCACGAGTACACGATCGAGGTCAGGACGATGGCGGCGACGGTGCCGGACTCCCGCTGGATGCCGGTGTACATGGCACCGCGCAGCGCGGTCTCCTCGATGAGGGCGACGGCGAGGCCGCTCGCGAGCCGCTTGGCGATCAGCGCGGCCAGCGTCCCGGCGCCGTAGGCGGCGGCCTGATGAAAGTCGAGCAGGCGCAGGGCGGTCATCGAGGCTGCCACGCCGGCCATCGTGATCGCACCGAGGACCAGCCCCAGGGACAGCTCGCGCAGGAAGACCGCGCGCGGCACGCCGTACCCGAGGCTGACGCGATCCGCGAGCCGCAGACGGCGCGCCACCAGCAGGAACCCGACCAGGAACGCCAGCATCCCGATCCGCTCGCCGATGCGATGGAACGGAAAGTCGAAATGCGGATGCAGCAGCAGCCAGGCCGGATAGGTGAGTGCCGCCATTGCCGCCAGGCTGACTGCGATCAACAGCAGAAACCATGCGAAGGCGCGCATCGGGGCGACTCGTCGGCAGGGGCGCGCAATGTACGGGAAAGCCGCCTTTCCGCGCAAATTCAGAGTAATGCCGCATTTCGGCGCGAACGCACAACTTCCTGCCGTGGCGGCGCCCGCGGCGGCGCTTCGACAATGCGCGCCAGTCATCACACGAGCGGAGAGCCGTCATGCAGCAGTCCAGGGCCAGACAGATCCTGCAGTCTCTGATCCAGGGGGTCGATCCCGTCACCGGCGAGGAGTTGCCGCGCGAGACGGTGCTGCAGCACGCCGACGTGCTGCGCGCGCTGCTCGCGGGACTCTCCGCGCTCGAGCTGACGGCCGCGCGCGCACAGCGGCGCTCGCAACTCCCCGACAATGTCGGCCAGGCATGGACGACCGATGAGGAAAGCAGGCTCGTCGGGGAATTCAAGAGCGGCGAGTCGCGGGAAGCGATGGCGCGCAAGCACGGACGTACGCTGCGCGCCATCGAGGCGCGTCTGGAGAAGCTTGGACTGATCTCCGCGGACGAGCGGACCACGCGCGGGGGCTTCACGGGAGTTTCCGACCCGCCGCCGCGGCCGCGAATGACGCGCGGCGGTATACTGCGGCGCAAGAGGGCGCAGCGCCGCTCGAAGTGAGTCGCAGACCGCGGCGGAATCCGCTCCCGCATCCCGTGCCGAAAGCCCCCTCCAATCCGGTCGTCATCTGGTTCGGCAGAATCGGCGACATGATCATGCTGAGCGCGCTGCTCGAGATCCTGCACCGCAGGTTCGGGCAGCGGTGCCGGATCATCGGTGCGGGCGCCTGGGCCGCGGAGATCTACCGCTCGCATCCTGATGTCGCGGAAGTCATCTGTCTGGGCCGGCATACCGCGTTCTTCCTCGACCGCGGGTGGTGGCGGGCGCGGCGGGCTCTGCGCGCCGACCGGGCCGCGCCCGTGTATGTATGCGAGGACTTCCCCCACAAGCTGCCGCGCATCACGCGGCTGCTGCGCTGGAGCGGCACACCGGCCGACCGCTGCGTCATCATGGCGGATATGCTCGCGGCGGCGAAGCGCCGCGGCCAGGCGCCCGAGCACTGGGTGGACCGGCTGGTCGCGCTCGGGCGGTGCACCCCGCCCGCTTTTCACGCGGCAGACTACCCGTGGCCGGAGCCGCCGCCGCGCGGCGCGCCGCAGCTCGAGATCACTCCGGCCGAGCGCGCGGAATGCCAGGCGTGGCTCGTCTCGCAGGGATGGCACGGGCGGCCGCTCGTGCTCGTGCAGCCTGGCAACCAACGCATGATGAAGGGCCGGGGCCGGCCGCGCGCGGCGCTGGACGACCACAAGGCCTGGCCGGTGGAGCGCTGGGCGGAGTTGTTGCGGCACGTTCAGCAATACCTGCAGTCCCGCATGCCGTCGGCGCTCGTCGTCCTCGTCGGGGCGCCCCAGGAAGCAGCTTTCCTCGAGCTGATCTGCGCCGGGGCGCAGCTGCCCTCGATCGCGACCGCGGTGCTGCCGCTGCGGCGGCTCTTCGCCCTATGCGCCCAGTCCCACAACATGATTTCCGTGGATACCGGCCCGGCACATGCCGCGGCTGCGGTTGGCTTGCCGCTCCTCGTCCTCTTCGGCGCCTATCCGTCGCAGGTCTGGCAACCGCGCAGCGCCGTCGGATCGCCGGTGATCGGCGTGGGCGGCCCGCCGGCGGCGAGCCGGCTGGACCAGATTCCCGAGCACGTGGTGTTCGATGCCTGGTGCGGATTGCCGGGCCGCCTGCAGGCCGATCCGGACCGGGGCGCGTACGCCCCGGATCGAGCCGCCGGCTGATGGAGGCAAGTTGGCTGCTTTGACGGTCGAGACGGCCATGGCGCTGCGGCGCATGGCGGCGAAGCTCCTGGGCGACTACAGGCCGCCGCGGCTGCAGCATACCGCGGAGCTGCTGGCGGACCTCGAGGGCGCGCTCGGCCGCCAATCCGTGACCGGCGAATGGGCGGGACTCGCCGCCGACATCACGCGTGCCATCGGGGAAGGCGGCGCGGATGCCTTCCTGCGCCTGCCGCCGGTGATGAAGACAGTCCATCCGCGCATCCGCTCCCGCTCGCGCGACTACCTGCGCTACCTGCTCGCCTCCACACGCTTCTCGGCGGAGATCCAGCGGGCGCTGACGGAGTCGCCCGTGGGGAGGCCGCTGGTCAATCCGTACTATCCCCTGAGCAGTCCGCTGCTGGTGCAGCACGGCTATCACCTCGTGCGGCTGTTGGAAGCAACGGATCTCGATCCCGCGGCGCTTCGTCTGGTGGTTGATTTCGGCGCCGGCTACGGCAGCTTCTTCCGGCTGCTGCGCAACCTCGGCTACCGCGAGCGCTATGTCATCTGGGACCTGCCGGTGATGTGCGCGCTGCAGCGCTTCTATCTGCGCAACGTGTTTCCGACGGGGCCGGGCCGCCAGCCGCCCGGCAACCTCGAGTGGCTGGCTTCCGGCGAGCCGGCGTCGGCGGCGGCCGTTGCCCGTCAGTGCGCGGAGCAGCCGTCCTCGCTCTTCATCGCGACGTGGTCGCTCAGCGAGACGCCGCTCGCGGTGCGCGAGCGGATTGCGCCGGTGCTGGGCGGCTTCACCCACATCCTGTGCGCCTACCAGCGCAGCTTCGGTGAGCACGACAACGTGCAGTACTTCCAGTCGCTGGAGAAGTCGCTGCCGGGCTTCGACTGGCAACATGCCGAGTGCCCGATATTCCGCGGCAACTTCTACCTGATCGGCCGAAGGCTTCTGACACAGGCACAGGGACGTGCCCCGCCGCCGCAGGCGGCGGAGGTCGCGGACAAAAACCACGCCTTTTTCCGCGACCGCGCCGGGCAGGAGCCCGGATCCAGCGCCTTAAACAAGCAGCCGCTCGAAATCGGCGCCGATGCGCTCGAGTGAGAATCGGGCGCAGGCAAAATCACGCCCTGCCGCGCCCATCCGCCGCCGCCGCTCGGGGTCGCGGCTGAGCGCCAGCAGCGCGCCCGCCAGCGCTTCGGCATCGCCGGGAGCGACTCCGAGACCGGTGCTGCCGGCGTCGAAAGTCTCCGGCAGCCCGCCCACCAGGCTGCAGACAACGGGTGTGGCGGTCGCCTGCGCTTCGACCGAGACACGCCCGAAGGGCTCCGGGTAGAGCGAGGGGACCGCGAGAACGTCGAGCGCAGGATAGAGGGCGGGCATGTCGGGTTCCCAGCGCTCGAGACGATGGCGGTCCGCATGGCGGGAGTGAACGATGCGCGTCTGCAGCGTCCCGCAGTCCTCGCCGTCGCCTACCCACAGCATGCGCGCCGCAGGCTCGGCCGCCAGCAGGCGCTCGCCGGCGTCGAGCAGCGTAAAGATTCCCTTCGCCTCGATCATGCGGCCGACATAACCCACGACCACGTCCGAGTTGCCGAAGCCGAAACGCGCCCGCGCGCGCGCTCTCGCCGGCGGTGACGGCAGGAAGCGCGCCGTGTCGATCGGGTTGTAGAGAACGGCAGCGCGCTCGACGTCCATGCCTTGGCGCTGGTAGTCCTCGCGGTGAAATCGGGACACCAGGATGAATCGGTCCGTGCGCCGCGACAGCAGCTCACGCGTCCGCTGCTTCGCCGGAGCATCGTGCCAATGCCGGAAGAGCGCCACGCGCGCGCCGGTGAGGCCGCGCGCGGCGAGCAGCATCCGATAGAAGCGCGGGTCGTTGGAGATCATCCATTCCGGCCGCTGCCGCAGAGCCAGCCGGAGCAATCCGGTGCCGATGCGCATGCCGCGGGTCCGCCCGGGGCGCACGAACACCGCCGGCACGCGTGCCTCCTGCAGCAGGACGGCCACCGGGCTTCCGGCCATCACCAGACACCGTACGTCATGTCCCCGCCGTGTCATCGCGGTCGCCAGGGCGGCGATGTGCTGCTCCGTGCCATAGCCGCGAGTGCTGGATTCGGCGAACAGCAGTCTCATCGGGCCGTTATACCCGATGCATAATCATCGCCGCCATGAGCATCATCGTCTTCTTCGACCCCACATGCCGCAACCCGTACGACAGCGGGACGCTGCATCGCGAGGCGATGGGAGGGACGGAAGCGACGGTAGTGCGGGTGGCCGATGCTCTGGGAGCGCTGGTCGTGCAGCACAATCGTGCCAGCGCGAGCGGCCGCTATCTGCCGCCGCGGCTGGACCGCGCCGTCACTCACGTCATCGTCAACCGGGATTCGCGTGCGCTGCCGCGGGTGCGGGAGTTGTATCCCAACGCGCGCGTCCATCTCTGGCTGCACGACCGGGTGAGGCCGCGCTCGAAGCGCGCCAGGAGGATTGCCGGCGACGCCGGCATTCTGCGCGATCTTGCCGTCAGGGTGATCTGTGTTTCCGACACTCAGCGCCATGCCGTCGAGGCGGCGCTGCGCTGGATGCGGGTGAGCGATCGTGTCTCGGCGTGCACGATCTACAACCCGGTGGACGATGATCTGCAGCCGGACGGCTCGCCGATCGACGACCGCAAGCTCGTGTTTCTGTCGTCTCCCAACAAAGGGCTGAATTTCACGCTGGATGCGTTTCGCGCCGTGCGCCGGGCGATGCCCGACATGCGCCTGGTGGTCGGCAATCCCGGCTACAAGGCGGGGGTGGCCACGCGGCTCGACGGCGTGGAGTATCTCGGCCCACAGCCGCAGCAGCGCGTTCATGCGGAGGCGCGTACGGCGCTGTGCACGTTCTTCCCCAACTTCGTCATACCCGAGACCTTCGGGCTCGTGTTCGCGGAGTCGAAAGCCCTCGGAACGCCGGTGCTGACCCACGACTGCGGCGCGGCGCTCGAAGTCCTGGGAGATCCGGCGCAGGTGCTGCCGCTGACCGCCGGCAAGCGGATCTACGAGGCGGTGCTCGGCGGATGTCCGCCCGGCTGGCGCCGCGGGCCCGCCCGGGCAGCCGCCGCCCTCGGTCTTTTCGACGTCTATGTGGAGCACATCCGGGCCTGGCGCGCAGGGGCGCGACCGGTGACCGGACCCGATCCGCGGTTCCGTCTTTCCGTGGTCGCGCAGCGCTGGCGCGAGATGCTGGCCGCGTGACTTTCCAAGTACCATGGCGGCATGCCGGCCCGCCTGCGTCCCTTCGTCTTCAAGCTTGGCCGTATCGGCGACATGGTGATGCTGACGGCGGCGTTGCGGCTGCTGCGTGCGCGGTACGGTGAGTCCTGCTACGTCGTCGGCGCGGACGCGTGGGCGCCCGACGTCTACCGCGGTTTATCCGAGGTGGAGTGGTGCGGGTCCCTGCCGCGCAAGGCGCCCACACTTCTCGGCCTCGCCTGGCCGCACGTGCTGCGCGCGTTGCGCGACAGTGCGCCCGGGCCGGTCTACGTGTTCGAGCATCACCCGGGCCAGGTCCGCCGAATTCGCCGTCTGCTGCGGATGGCCATGGTCGATCCGGGCCGCTGCCTCTTCATCGACGAGGCGCCGGGAAGCGATCATCCGTGGAGCGATGCGATCCTGCGGTTTGCGCGGCGGACGCCGTCGGCGCTGAGTGCGGCCGATTACCCAGAGCCCACGGGCTGCGGCACATGGTCGCCGCGACTACAGGTTCTTGACGCCGAGCGCGCGCAGCGCGACCGCTGGTTGGGCTGCCGCGGATTTCACGGTCAGCCGCTCATTCTCGTACAGCCCGGCAATCACCGCTCCATGGGCCGTCGGCGGCTGCGCAACTGGCGCGGGCGTGACGACAAGGCCTGGCCGGTGGAGCGCTGGGCAGAGCTGCTGCAGATGCTCCATGCCCGCATGCCGGACGCGATGCTGGTCGTCAGGGGCGCCGCGCCCGAGATGCCGCTGCTCGAGTCGGTTCGTGCCGCCGCAGCGCTGCCGGGTGTCATCTGCGCAGGCACCGAGCTGCGTCCGCTCTTTGCGCTATGCGACATCGCCCACAGCATGATCTCCGTGGACTCCGGCCCCGCTCATGCGGCAGCGGCGCTCGGATTGCCGCTCGTCGTCCTGTACGGCACGCAGTCGTCGCGGGTCTGGCTGCCGCGCAGCGCCGACGGCTCGCCGGTGGTCCCCATAGGCGGACCCCCGGACTTCGAGCGCGCGGAGCAGATCTCAGCCGCGGCGGTGTTCGAGGCCTGGAGCAGGCTCGGGGAGCGCCGCGGGGACGCTCAGGCGGCGGCCCAGGCGGACTTCGAGCCCCCGCCGGCGCCGCCCTCGAGCCAGATGAGGTCGGTCACGATGGAGCCGTCGGCCTTGAGCTCGAGCGTGCGATAGGCCGGCGGCCGCTTGTCGACCGCGAATTGCTCGGAGTGCGGCAGGAACTGTGCACAGGTCGAGGGCGTGGCGAGCAGCCGCACGCCCCTGCGCACCGCGTCGTAACTCTGATGCACATGGCCCCAGACGATGCCGCGTACATTCGGATGGCGATCGATGACGTCGAAGAACTCCGAGGCATTCTGCAAGCCGACGCGGTCGAGCCAACGGCTGTCCATCGGGACGGGATGATGATGCAGACAGACGAGTGCGTGCCGCGGCGCCGCCGCGAGCGCTGAATTCAGCGCCGCCAGGCTTCCCGCGCTGAGGCGTCCGGCGGCCGACCCGGGAATGGTGCTGTCGAGCAGGACGATGCGCCAGAGCCCGAAGTCGACGGCACCGCCCACTACGAACGGTGCGCGGTCGAGCTCACGGCGCATCGCTTCCGGCTCGTCGTGGTTGCCGGGCAGACACAGGATGGGCACCTGCAGCGCGCCGAGCAACCGCTTGAAGTGAACATATCCCGCCGGATCGTCCTGGACGAGATCGCCGGTCACCAGCACCGCATCGGGCGGCCAGTCGCGCTGCCGGGCGTTGGCGAGCGTTGCCTCGAGCGCAGGCAGTGTGGCGATGCCGCGCAGCAGCTCGCCGCCGCTGCCGTAGAGATGCGGGTCCGTGAGATGAGTCAGACGTACGAGGCTGGTTGCCATTCCCGAAGCGTAACAGAGAGCTGCGAGTGGCCTGCAGTGAACTGGGTCGCGCGATACGGGGACGGTTCGCTTCGACCCCGCAGGAGCTCGGGCGAAGCCCGTAAAGTGTGATGCTCGCCAACCGAACATAAGTCATTGTCGTGTCGCCGCGACGCCCGTCCGCACCCCGCTCGCGGGTGAAGGCGCGATTCATACGCTGAGCGCGCTGCTCACATGCTGGGATCCGCATGCGCCGCGGCGAGGCAGGCGTGCTGCGTGCGTGGCGCAGCACCCCGCCGGGGCACTGCCGCGCGATTGAGCATCCGCGGCGTCTGATGGACAATGCGCGGCCGTTTCCCGGGGTTTTCCCATGACTACACGCCGTGAGCTCGCCAACTGTCTTCGCGCTCTGTCGATGGACGCGGTGCAGCGCGCCAATTCGGGGCACCCCGGGATGCCGATGGGCATGGCCGACATCGCCCAAGTGCTCTGGTCCGATTTTCTCAGGCACAACCCGGGCAATCCGCAGTGGCCCGACCGCGACCGCTTCCTGCTCTCGAACGGCCACGGCTCGATGCTGCTCTATTCGCTGCTGCACCTCACCGGCTATCCGCTGCCGCTGCAGGAGATCGAGAATTTCCGGCGGCTCGGCAGCCATACGGCGGGCCATCCGGAGCACGAGCCGGCGCTCGGCATCGAGACCACCACCGGTCCGCTCGGCCAGGGACTCGCCAACGCAGTGGGGATGGCGCTCGCCGAGCGCCTGCTGGCCGCGCAATTCAACCGCCCCGGATTCTCCATCATCGATCACCACACGTACGTGTTCTGCGGCGACGGCTGTTTGATGGAGGGGATCTCCCACGAGGCCTGCTCTCTCGCGGGCACGCTGCGGCTCGGCAAGCTCATCGCCTTCTATGACGACAACGGCATCTCCATCGACGGCAAGGTGGCGGGTTGGTTCACCGATGATACAGCCACGCGTTTCGAAGCTTACGGTTGGCATGTCGTGCCCGATGTCGACGGTCATGATGCGGAGGCGGTCGCCGCCGCCATCCGCGCCGCACGCGCCGAGACTACGCGTCCCTCGATGATCTGCTGCCGGACGGTCATCGGCTGGGGCGCACCGCACAAGCAGGGGACTGCGGAGGCGCACGGCGAGGCCCTGGGGATCGAGGAGGTGGCGGCGGCGCGCAAGGCAATCGGCTGGCCGTACGAGCCTTTCGTCATTCCGGCCGAGCTGCGCGCCGCCTGGGACCAGCGCAGCCGCGGCGCGGCCGTGGAGTCGGAGTGGCGGCAGCTGCTGGCGCGCTACGGCAGCGCCCATCCGGGGCTGGCGCGCGAGCTCGACCGCCGCATGCGCGGCGAGCTGCCCGCCGACTGGACCGAAACCGCATCCCAGGCGCTGGCCGCCGGCCTCGCACAGCGGGCGCCGCAGGCGACGCGCCAGTCCTCGCAGGCAACACTCGGAGTGATTGCGCCGCGAATACCGGAGATCCTCGGCGGCTCGGCCGATCTCACCGGTTCCAACAGCACGCGGTTCAAGGGCGCGCGCGAGCTCGACCCGAAGGAAGCCACCGGCGACTACATCCACTATGGCGTGCGCGAGTTCGGCATGACGGCCGTCATGAACGGGATCGCGCTGCACGGCGGTTTCCTGCCCTACGGCGGGACCTTCCTGGTGTTCTCCGATTACGCGCGCAACGCGGTGCGTCTCGCCGCGCTCATGAATACGCACGTCGTGCTCGTCTATACTCACGACTCGGTCGGGCTCGGGGAGGACGGTCCCACGCACCAGCCGGTCGAGCATCTGACGAGCCTGCGGGCCATGCCGAACCTGTGCCTCTGGCGGCCGTGCGATGCCTTCGAGACGGCGGTCGCATGGACGGAGGCCGTAGAGCATGCCGGACCGACTGCGCTCGTGCTGACCCGTCAGGCTCTGCCGCAGCAGGCGCGGACGGCCGAGCAGCAGACGAACGTAAGCCGCGGCGGATACGTCCTGATCGACTGCCAGGGCGTCCCCGAATGCCTGGTTCTGGCGACCGGGTCCGAGGTCTGCATCGCCGCGGAGGTGGTGACGGCGCTCAACGCTCGCGGCAGGCGAGTGCGGCTGGTGTCCATGCCTTCGACGGGAGTGTTCGACGCCCAGGAGGAGGCCTACCGGGAGGCCGTGCTGCCTCGCGCCGTCCGCCGCCGGCTGGCGGTGGAGGCCGGTGCCACGCTATCTTGGTGGCGCTACGTCGGCATCGAGGGCCGGGTCGTCGGCATCGATCGATTCGGCGCCTCCGGCAAGGGTGCCGACGTGCTGGCCCGCTTCGGCTTCACCGCCGAGCACGTCAGCCGCGAGGTCGCCGGGCTGCTAGAGTCCGACGGCTGAGCCACGCAGCGATCAGTTTCATGTAACGAGGTTAACGGGTCATGCCAATCAAGGTGGGAATCAACGGCTACGGCCGCATCGGGCGCAACGTCCTGCGCGCGCTTTACGAAGGCCGGCGCACCGGCGAAGTGCAAATCGTCGCTCTCAACGACCTCGGCGATGCGAAAACCAACGCGCACCTGACGCGGTATGACACCGTGCACGGCAGATTCGACGGCGAGGTGAAGGTCGACGGCGATGCAATGGTCGTGAACGGCGACCGGATCAAGGTGCTCGCCGAGCGCGATCCGGCGAAGCTGCCGTGGGGCGATCTCGGCGTGGAGTATGTTTTCGAGAGCACCGGCCTGTTCACCAGCAAGGCGAAGGCCAGTGCGCACCTGAAAGGCGGGGCGAAGCGCGTGATCATCTCCGCGCCCGGTGGCGAGGACGTGGACGCGACGATCGTCTATGGCGTCAATCACAACGTGCTGAAGAGCGACTTCACGGTGATTTCCAACGCCTCCTGCACCACGAACTGCCTGGTCCCGGTGGTCAAGGTGCTGCACGACAGGATCGGGGTGGTCAATGGCATCATGACCACGATCCATTCCTACACGAACGACCAGGTGCTGACCGACGTTTATCACTCCGACCTGCGCCGGGCGCGGTCCGCGACCATGTCGCAGATCCCGACCAAGACGGGCGCCGCCGCGGCGGTCGGTCTGGTGCTTCCGGAGTTGAAGGGCAAGCTCGACGGTTATTCCATCCGCGTGCCGACCATCAACGTGTCGCTGGTCGACCTCACCTTCACGGCCAAGCGGCCCACCTCCGCGGAGGAGGTGAACAAGCTGATGCGGGAGGCGGCGGCCTCCGGCCCGCTCCAGGGCGTGCTCGCCTACAACGACGCGCCGCTGGTGTCGAGCGATTTCAACCACGACCCGCATTCGTCGATCTTCGACGCCACGCTGACGAAGATCATCGACGGCACCCTGGTCAAGGTGTTCGCCTGGTATGACAACGAGTGGGGCTTCTCCAACCGCATGATCGACACGACGCTCGCCTGGGCCAAGGCGTCATGAAAGTCCTGCGCATGACGGACCTGGACCTGCGCGGCAAGCGGGTCCTGATCCGCGAGGATCTCAACGTTCCGGTCCAGGATGGCGTCGTCACCAGCGATGCGCGCATCCGCGCGGCGCTGCCGACCATCCGCCAGGCGCTCGATCAGCGCGCCAAGGTGTTCATCCTGTCGCATCTCGGCCGACCCGAGGAGGGCAAGCCGGATGAGGCGCTGTCGCTGAAGCCCGTGGCGGCCCGCCTTTCGGATCTGCTCGGCAAGTCCGTGCCGCTGCGGCGCGACTGGCTCGACGGAATCGATTGCGAGCCCGGCACCGCGGTCCTGTGCGAGAACGTGCGCTTCAACAAAGGCGAGAAGAAGGACGATCCGGCGCTCGCGCGCAGGATGGCCGACCTTTGCGACGTCTTCGTGATGGACGCCTTCGGCACCGCGCATCGCGCGGAGGCCAGCACCCACGGGGTGGTGAAGTTCGCCCAAAGCGCCTGCGCGGGGCCGTTGCTGGTCGGCGAGCTCGAGGCGCTCGAGCGCGCGCTCGAGAAGCCTGCGCGGCCGTTGGTCGCCATAGTCGCGGGCTCGAAGGTGTCGACCAAGCTCACCGTGCTCGAATCGCTCCTCGCCAAGGTCGACAAGCTGATCGTCGGCGGCGGCATCGCCAACACCTTCCTGGCCGCGACCGGGGTGGCCGTCGGCAAGTCGCTCTACGAGCCGGAGCTGCTCGACGTCGCCCGCCGCCTCACTACCCAGGCGCGCGCGCGCGGCGCGGAGATTCCGCTGCCGACCGACGTCGTGGTCGCCAAGGAGCTCGCGGCCACCGCGCACGCGGACGTGCGCTCCATCCACGAGGTCCGCCCGGAGGAGAGGATCCTCGACATCGGCCCGGACACGGCCGAGCGCCTGAGCGGCATGCTGCAATCGGCGGGTACCATCATCTGGAACGGCCCGGTCGGAGTGTTCGAGTTCGAGCAGTTCGGCGAGGGCACGCGCGCCATCGCACAGGCGATCGCGCGCAGCAAGGCATTCTCGCTGGCCGGCGGCGGCGATACGCTGGCGGCCATCGAGAAATACGGCGTCGAGGACGGGATTTCCTACATCTCCACCGGCGGCGGCGCCTTCCTCGAGTTCGTGGAAGGCAAGACTCTGCCGGCCGTGGCCGCCCTCGAGGATCGCGCAAGGAGCTGACCCATGCTGAGACGAACGAAGATCGTGGCGACCGTCGGCCCAGCCACCGACGACATCGCTGTCTTGATGGAAATGATGCGCGCGGGCCTCGATGTCGTGCGGCTCAACGCCTCGCACGGCACCGTGGAGGACCGCCGTCGGCGGCTGGCAATGGTGCGCGAGGCCGGCGAGCGGGCCAACAGGTGCATCGGCGTCCTCCTGGATCTGGGCGGCCCCAAGATCCGCATCGAGAGCTTCCGCGACAAGCGGGTGATGCTGCAGGAGGGCCAGGCCTTCACGCTCGACACGGCGCTCGACCCAAAGGCGGGCACGGTGGACGAGGTGGGCTGCGCGTACAAGGATCTTCCCAAGGATGTCGCCGCGGGCGACACCCTGCTGCTGGGCGACGGCCAGATCGTGCTCGGCGTCGAGAGTGTCGTCGGCACGAAGATCGCGACCCGCGTGCGCATCGGCGGCGAGCTGTCGGATCGCAAGGGTCTGAACCGCCAGGGCGGGGGCATTTCCGCGCCCGCGATCTCGGACAAGGACCGCGACGACATCCGCTTCGCGGCCGAGGAGCACATCGACTACATCGCCGTTTCCTTCGCGCGTGACGCTGCCGACATCGAGCAGGCGCGCACGCTGGTCCGTCAGGCGGGCGGCGACGCGCGCATCGTCGCTAAGGTGGAGCGGCATGAGGCTGTCGCCAACCTGCCGGGAATCATTGACGCTGCTGACGTCGTCATGGTTGCGCGCGGTGATCTGGGTGTCGAGATGGGCTACGCCGAGCTCACCGGTCTGCAGAAAACCATCATCCATCAGACGCGCGCCCGCAACCGCGTCGTGATCACGGCGACACAGATGATGGAGTCGATGATCCAGAATCCCGTCCCAACGCGTGCCGAGGTCAGCGATGTGGCCAACGCGGTCATGGACGGTACCGACGCCGTGATGCTGTCGGCGGAGTCCGCCACGGGCCGCTACCCGGTGAAGGCGGTGGAGGCGATGGCGCAGGTCATCGAGGGTGCGGAGAAATACCAGCTCACCCACAGCCGCACCCGTCACCGCACGGAGGGCCAGTTCAAAGGCACCGAGGAGGCGATCGCCATGGCCGTCATGTACGCGGCCAATCACCTGAAGGTGCGCGCCATCGTCGCCCTGACGGAGTCGGGGGCGACGCCGCTGTGGATGTCGCGTATCCGATCCGACATTCCCATCTATGCCTTCACCCGACACGAGGGGACGCGCCGTCGCGTCACGATCTACCGCGGTGTCTACCCCGTGATCTTCGACGTCACCCGCTCCGCTTCGACGGGCCAGCTCTATGGGGCCCTGTTCTCGCGCCTCCTCGAGCTCGATCTGGTCAAGCGCAGGGATCTGGTGATTCTCACCAAGGGTGAGCTGTCCGGCGTGCAGGGCGGCACGAACTCCATGCAGATCCTACAGGTCGCGTAGTTCATTGGCGCAAATCGCTCCCGGCGACTTGCGCGGACAGCCCTGTGACAGGATTTCCGCGGGGCCCAGGGAACGGCCCTGGGCCCCTTCTGGCATTATTCGGGGATGGACGGGCCCGTCGACGTTGCCAGAAAACCACCGCCCCGGCCGACCGTCGGGTTGGTGCTGACCGGCGGCGGCGCCCGCTCGGCCTACCAGGTTGGCGTGCTCCTGGCGTTGACGGAGCTGCTGCCGCGTGCCCGCAATCCGTTCCCGGTCATCGTCGGCACCTCGGCGGGCGCAGTGGCCGCGTCGGTGCTGGCGGCGGAGGCGCACCGCTGGCGGCGTGCGGTGGCGGGGCTGGAGCGCGTCTGGGCGAATTTCCGCACGGGCCAGGTCTTTCACGTCAATCCCGCACACATGCTGCGCGCCGGTACGCACTGGCTGCTGGCGCTGCTTTCGGGCGGCCTGGTGCTGTCGCCGCCCAAGGCGCTGCTCGACAACAGTCCGCTGCGGCAGCTGCTGGCGATGCACGTGGACTGCGCCAGCATTCACCGCAGCATCACCCGCAGGCATCTGCAGGGCTTCGCGCTCTGCGCAACGAGCTATGCGACCGGACATTCGGTGGCCTTCTTCGACGGGCGGGAGTCGATTCCGGAGTGGACCCGCGCGCACCGCATGGGCCGGCGCACCGAGCTGACCCTCGATCACCTGATGGCGAGCGCCTCCATCCCGCTGCTCTTTCCGCCGATGGGCCTCGGCCGGCAATACTTCGGCGACGGCGCCATGCGCCAGTTGAATCCCTTGAGCCCCGCCATCCACCTCGGCGCCGACCGCCTGCTGATCATCGGCGTGCATGCACGGCGGGCGGAAGGCGTTGGCGCCGGCAGCGGAACGAGCCGTACGATGCCGACGCCGGGCGAAGTGCTCGGCTACATGATCGACACGCTGTTCACCGACCAGGTCTACGGTGATCTGGAGCAGATCGAGCGCATCAACCAGCTGGTGCAGGAGGCGCCCTTCGCAGCGCGTGGCCTCAAGCACGTGGACACGCTGATGCTCGCGCCGAGCATGGATCCGCGCGAGATCGCCGGCCGATTCACGGGAGACATGCCCCGAAGTCTGCGTGCACTGCTGCGCGTCATCGGCGGACGCGACGTGTCGGGATACCAGCTCGCGAGCTATCTCATGTTCGAGGGCAGCTATACCCGGGCGCTGATCGAGCTCGGATACCGCGATGCCATGGAGGCAAGGTCGGCGCTGGTCGCCTTCATGAATGGCGAGCGGCTGCCGCCGCTGATGACCGCCGCCGGAGTGCAGCAGGCGACGTGAGGTTACCGGCTGAGGCTCGTGTGGCGCGAGGTTACGGTTGGGAATTGCTCGCGAAACTCCGCTACGAGCCGGTCGACGATGTAGACCGAGCGGTGCTGGCCGCCGGTGCAGCCGACGGCGATCGTGAGATAGCCGCGGTTGCTCGCGACGTACTCGGGAATCCGGGCACGGATGAACCGTGCGATGTCGGCCACCAGCGCCGCCACGTTGGTCTGCCCTTCGAGGAAGCGGATCACTTCGGCGTCGCGCCCCGTCAGGCCCCGCAGCGCCGGCTCCCAGTAGGGGTTGGGGAGAGAGCGGGCGTCGAACACGAAATCGGCGTCTCCCGGAATGCCGTGCTTGAAGCCGAACGACTCGAAGGTCAGCGACAGCCGGCCGACGTGCGGCTCTCCCACGCGCTGCCGGATGAGGTCACGCAGCGCGTGCACCCCGAGCCGGGAAGTATCGATGACGAGGTCGGCCGCGTAGACGATGGGCTCGAGTAGCTGACGCTCCATCGCTATGGCGGCGCGCAGGTCGACGTCGTGCCGGCTCATGGGGTGCTTGCGCCGTGTCTCCGCGAAGCGGCGCAGAAGCTCATCATCGGTCGCGGTCAGGAAGATGACTTCGCACTCGATACCGCTGCGGCGCAGCTCATCCGTGAGCTGCGGGACGGTGGCGATCTCCGCCGCGGTGTTGCGCGCGTCGAGCCCGACCGCCGCGCGGTCGTAGGTGCGCTCCAGGCCGCGCACGGCGTGCGCCACGAAGGGCTTGAGCAGGGCTGCCGGGATATTGTCGATGCAGTAGAAGCCCAGGTCCTCGAGCATGTGCAGGGCCACGCTCTTGCCGGAGCCGGACAGACCGCTTACGACCACGATGCGCACCGCGCCACCGCCCCCGCACTGGTTGTCGTTGCCGGCCCCGGGCGTCAGGCGCGCAGAGCGCGGCCCTCGACGGCGCGATGGTCCGTCACTTTCTCCTTGTGCTTGCGGATGCATCGATCGAGCTTGTCGGCCATGAGATCGATGGCGGCGTACATGTCCTCCTCGGTAGCGTCCGCGTGGATGGAATTGCCGCTCACGTGCAGTGTCGCCTCGGCCTTCTGTCGCAGTTTCTCAACCGTCAGAATGCAATGCACGTCGATGACCTGCTCGAAATGCCGTCCGATGCGCTCCAGTTTCTTCTCCACATAGCCTCGCAGGGAGGGGGTGACCTCGACGTGGTGGCCGGTGAGGTTAAGCTGCATAGCCGTCTCCTTCTCACGTGGTGTAGCTGACATCATCTCGAATCACATCTGACCCAGGCCCGCGCGCCGGCGCTCGTTGGAGGGGGGAATGCCCATCGCCTCACGGTATTTCGCGACGGTGCGGCGCGCGACCGGAATGCCTTCGCCGGAGAGGATCTCGGCGATCCGGCCGTCACTCAAGGGCGATTCCGTTTCCTCGTCCTTGACCAGCTTCTTGATCTTGGCGCGGATGGCGGTCGAGGAGGTGCCCGAACCGTCGGCGCCCTCGACGTGGCTCGAGAAGAAAAAGCGCAGCTCGAAGACCCCCCGCGGCGTGTGCATGTACTTGCCGGACGTGACGCGGGAAATGGTCGACTCATGCATGCCGATCGCCTCGGCGATGTCCTTCAGGATCATCGGCCGCATGTGCTCCTCGCCGTGCTCGAGGAACGCGGTCTGGCGCTCGACGATCGAGCGGGCGACCTTGATCAGTGTCTCGTGCCGGATCTCGAGGCTCTTCAACAGCCAACGCGCCTCCTGCAGCTGCGCGCGCATGGTGGCATGGCTCGAGTTGCGGCCGATGAGGCTGGCATAACTCTGATTGAGGCGCACCCGCGGCAGCGTGGCCGAGTTGATCTCGACCGCCCAGCCGTGTTCCGTCCGCCGGACGAACACGTCGGGCACGACGTATTCCGCCGAACCCGCGCTCACCGTGGCGCCCGGGCGCGGATGGCAGGAGCGCACGAGCGCGAGCGCGCTGGCCAGCTCCTCGTCGCTGGCCCGCAGCTCCCGCTTCACGACCGCCAGCTCGCGGCCGGCAATGCGCTCGAGGTGATGGCGGGCGATCTCGATCGCGGCATTGAACCCCGGGATTGCCGGATCGAGCTGCCGCAGCTGCAGCTCGATGCATTCGCCGACGGAGCGGGCGCCGATGCCCGGCGGGTCGAGTGCCTGAACGTCGGCGAGGGCGGCTTCGACTTCCGCGGGCTCGCAATGGATCTCGGGCCGCAGGGTGTTGGCGATTTCGTCGAGCGGCTCCGTGAGGTAGCCGTCGTCGCTGATGGCATCGACGATGGCGCGGGCAATCGCGAGCTCGCGCGGCTCGAGCTTCACCAGCTCGAGCTGCCAGAGGAGATGTTCCTGCAGAGACTGACCCGCGGAGTCGGCGAATTCCTGCTGCCGGTCGTCGTCGTCGCCGCTCCAGGGCGTTTCGGCGGGGCCCACACTGTGCTCGCCCCAGCCTTCGTCCAGTACTTCGACGGCGCTTTCGCGCGCGCCTTCCTCGGGCGCCTCGGCGGGCTCGGGCGTCGAGGCATGCTCGAGCGTGATGGTATCGAGGCCTTCGTCATGACCGTCGTCGCTCGGCTCGAGCATGACGTTGGTCTCGAGGAGCTCGCGGATATGCGCTTGCAGCTCGAGGGCGGGCAGCTGCAGGAGCCGGATCGCCTGCTGCAGCTGCGGGGTCATCGTCAGTTGCTGACCCAGCTTGAGCTGCAGGGAGGGTTTCAGCATGCTGGCACGGGAGCGGCCTCAGGCCTTCCTAGAATAAGTCTCTGATTTTGCACAATTTATCAGCAGAGTCGGGTCCTTCAGAGGCGGAACGACTCGCCCAAGTACACCTCACGCACTTGGGGGTTGGCAAGGATTTCTTCCGCAGTTCCCTGAGCGATCACGGTCCCCTGGTTGACGATGTAGGCGCGGCCGCAGACCCCCAGGGTTTCGCGCACATTATGGTCGGTGATCAGCACACCGATGCCGCGGCTGGTCAGCTCGCGGATGATGCGCTGGATGTCGAGCACGGAGAGCGGATCGACGCCCGCAAAGGGCTCATCGAGCAGCATGAAGCGCGGTTCCGCGGCGAGCGCCCGCGCGATCTCCACCCGCCGCCGCTCCCCGCCCGAGAGCGACAGCCCTAGGCTGCGGCGGACGTGTCCGATGCGCAGCTCCTCGAGCAGCTCCTCCAGCCGCTGCTCGCGCGCGGCCCGCTCCAGGTCGGGCCGCGTCTCCAGGACGGCGAGCACGTTGTCCTCCACCGACAGCTTGCGGAAGACGGAAGCTTCCTGCGGCAGGTAGCCGAGACCCATCTGCGCGCGCCGGTGCATCGGCAGCAGCGTCAGATCCCTGTCGCCCAAGTGGATCCGGCCGGCGTCGCAGGGCACGAGCCCGACGATCATGTAGAACGCCGTGGTCTTGCCCGCGCCATTGGGTCCGAGGAGACCCACTACCTCGCCGTTCGAGACTTCGAGGCTGAGATTGTGGACGACCGTGCGGGACTTGTAGCTCTTCTCGAGCCCCCTCGCGTGCAGGGTCGTCATGTCCGGCCCTGGGGCGGGGAGGCGCTGCCCCCGGGCCCCGGGGAATGGGTCTGCGCCGGCGGAGGGTTGGGGCTGGAGACGTGCGGCGGACTTCCCCCGCTCTGTCCTGGCGGCGGCGCGCCCTGTTTCGGCAGCGATTGCGGGGTGATGATGATGTGCACGCCCTGGCTGGCGCCCCCGGACGTTGCGAGAACCTTCTGCTCGCGGATGCTGTAGGCGATGGACGGCGCGCTCATCTCGTTGTGGCCGTCCGAGACCCAGGCGTCGTTGGTCAGCAGCACCGTGCCCTGGCCGACGTCATACACGATCTGATCCGCATGGCCTTTTTCCATGCCGAGGTCGTCCGCGCGCTGCTGCTCGAACTCCGCCGGGTTGCCGTTCACCGTCGCGCGCACGATGCGATTGTTGCGCAGCTCCACGACCGCCTGATCCGAGCGCAGGTTGCCGCGCGGCTGCGCGTCTATGCGCACGTTGCCCTGGAACGTCCAGCGGCTGTCCTGGCAGTTCATGCAGGTGGCCTGAGCCTGGTCGGCGTGAACCATCGTGCTGCCCTGGGACAGAACCACGCTCCGGCACACCATGGCCTGCGTCTTGTAGTTCGTGTCGCAGGACGCGGCGTCGAAGTGGTAGGGCTGCTGGGGATTGATGAGCATCGATTGCGCCGGACCGGTGCCGTGGGCGGGGGGCGTTGTGCCGGCAGCGCCGGCGAACGCCAGGAGCGGCGCGAACGCCAGACAGAAGAGGCAGAGGCTACTTCGAGAAGGTGCCATGTACGGCGGATTCTAAATGGACCCGGTCGACCTTCAAATTGGCCTTCAGTCCGGTGGAGCTCAACTGCTGGCCCCCCCAGAGCATCTGCACCGGGACGTTCGTGCTCACGATGTCCGTGCGAATGTCGACCGCAAGGGCGTCGGCGGTTATCTGCGCGGGCTTCGCGCCCAGGAGTCCCGCGACGTGTACGTTGCCCGCCAATTGCACCTGCTGCGAGCGCTGCTCCAGCTGACCGCGGTCGGCCGTCGCGGTCCAGGGATTGCCGTCCGAATCCCGAAAGCTCATCTGCACCTGCGTGAGCTGTACCTGGTCCTCATCGGGCAGCTGCCGGATGGTGGCGGCATTCAGAGTGTAGAGCGGCAGCCCGTTGGCGCCGGTCTCGACGAGCCTCGCCTGCTGCGCGGAATAACCCTCGTCCCACGCGCTGGTCTGCACGGTCGTCGCCGCCGGTGTCGTGCTCTGCTGCCGCGAGAGGAGAAGCGAGGCGACGATCACCGCGATGATGGCAAGGACGGCGAAGATGCGGTAGGTCACTTGGTCACAGCGGCGTGCCGGCGCGCCTCCAGTAGAAAGTCGCAAACCTCGCGGACGGCGCCGTTGCCACCCGGAAGCTGCGTGACCACGTGCGCCGCGCTGCGGGCCTGCGGGTGGGCATCCGCGACGGCAAACGAAAGGCCAACCTCACGCATTAGTGGCACGTCGGGGAGATCGTCGCCAACGCACGCGCATGCGCCCGCAGCGACCCCGAGGCGGCCGCGCAGCCGGTGAAAGGCCGCGAGCTTATCCTCCACACCCTGCGCCAGGTGGCGCACGCCCAGCTCCCGGCACCGCCTGGCCGTCATGTTGGATCGGCGGCCGGAGATGACGGCCACCGTGACACCGGCGGCGGCAAGCAGCTTCAGGCCCAATCCGTCGCGCACGTGAAAGACTTTCAGCGCCTCGCCGCGCACGCCGTAGTAGAGGCGTCCATCGGTCAACACGCCATCGACGTCGAGGACCAGCAGCCGGACTCGCGCGGCGGCATCGGTCCGGGGACTCGCGGTCGCGGTGCTCACATGACGCCGGCGCGAAAAAGGTCGTGCACGTTGAGTACGCCCAGGAGGCGTCCCTGCTCGTCGGCGACCGGCAGCGCGGTGATGCGATGCACCTCCATCAGGTGTACCGCCTCGGCCGCGAGGCCGTGCGGACCAATGCTCTTGCAGGGCGAGGTCATCACCTCGCTCATGGCGGCGCCGTGGATGTCGATGTGGCGATCGAGCGCGCGGCGCAGGTCGCCATCGGTGAAAACGCCGAGAATCCTGTTGCCGTCATCCACGATGACCGTCATGCCCAGACCCTTGCGGGACATCTCGAGCAGTCCCTCGCCGAGCCGCGTTTGCGGACCGACGCGGGGCAAAGCCTCGCCGGTGCGCATGATCTGCTCCACGTGCAGCAACAGCTGTCGTCCCAGCGCGCCGCCGGGGTGTGAGCGTGCGAAGTCCTGCTTGGTGAAGCCGCGTGCCTCCAGCACGGCGACCGCGATCGCATCGCCCATCGCAAGTGTTGCCGTCGTGCTCGCCGTGGGCGCCAGATTGAGCGGGCAGGCCTCCTCCGGCACGCTGACATCGAGGGCCACCGCGGCCGCCCGGCCGAGAGTCGAGTCCGTCTTCCCGGTCATCACGATCAACGGTACCCCCAGCCGCTTCAGGTGCGGCAGCAGCAGCAGCAGCTCCGGGGTCTCGCCCGAGTTCGACAGCGCCAGCACGGCATCGCCGCGAGTGATCATGCCGAGATCGCCGTGGCTGGCCTCGGCCGGATGCAGGAAGAACGCCGGGGTGCCCGTGCTGGCAAGCGTCGCCGCGACCTTGCGGGCGATGTGGCCGGACTTGCCCATGCCGGTGACGACCACCCGGCCCTGGCAGTCCAGGCATACCCGGCACGCGGCCGCAAAGCGGCCGTCCAGCCGCGCGAGCAGCGCCTCGACGGCTCTGGCCTCGATGGCGAGGGCGCGGCGGGCCGTGGCCAGCAGGCTGCTCTGATCGGCGGGGACGGCGGTGCTCATACCGAGTGATAATATCCGACCCAGACGCGCAGCTGGATAAGGTAACGAAGTGCGAAAGCGAATGAATGAGCGGCCCAGGGCCGTTCCCTGGGCCGCGAGCTCGAGTCCCGTCATAGCCGCGCGTTGCTCGGCCCATCCTGGGCCTCGCCCCTTCGGGGCCGTCGCTGCGCGCCGTCCAAAATCGCTGCCGGCGATTTTGTCGCGCGATGCGGCAGGATGCCGACTTCGCGCCAAATGAACGCATCAGAGATTGCGCGGCTGATCCGCGCCGGCTTGCCCGGAGCCGATGTTCAGGTGCAGTCGGAAGACGACACCCACTTCCAGGCGCGCATCGTGTCCGAGCAGTTCGCCGGCAAGCGCGGCGTCGCCCGTCACCAGCTGGTCTATCAGACCCTCGGCGAGCGCATGGGCCGTGAGATCCACGCCCTCTCGATCGAAGCGCTGACGCCGGCCGAATCCGGGCGGGAGTGACATGGACAGACTGCAGATCCAGGGAGGCGCGCCTCTGCAGGGCGAGGTACGCATCTCCGGCGCCAAGAACGCCACGCTGCCCATCCTGGCCGGCGCGCTGCTCGCCGACGGACCCGTGGTGGTCGGCAATGTCCCCCACCTCAAGGACGTGACCACGACCGTCGAGCTCCTGGGAGGCATGGGCGCGACGGTCACGGTGGACGAGCGCATGCGTATCGAGGTCGACGCGACCACGGTGCGTGACTGCTTCGCGCCCTACGAGCTGGTCAAGACCATGCGGGCATCGATCCTGGTGCTGGGACCGCTCGTGGCGCGACATGGGCGGGCGGACGTCTCGCTGCCGGGGGGCTGCGCGATTGGTGCGCGGCCGGTCAACATCCACGTTGCCGGCCTCCAGGCTCTGGGGGCCGACATCACGATCGACGGTGGTTACATTCGTGCGCGCGCCGGACGGTTGCGCGGCGCGCGCCTGGTGCTCGATACCGTGACGGTCACCGGGACGGAGAACCTGATGATGGCGGCGACGCTCGCCGAAGGCGAAACCATCATCGAGAACGCCGCGCGCGAGCCGGAAGTGATCGACCTCGCCCAGTTCCTGATCTCGATGGGCGCGAGGATCCAGGGCGCCGGCACCGACAAGATCGTGGTCCAGGGCGTCGAGCGGTTGAGCGGCACCTCGTACGAGGTCCTGCCGGATCGCATCGAGAGCGGCACCTACCTGGTCGCGGGCGCCATTACGCGCGGCAACGTGCGCATCAAGAATACACGCCCCGACCATCTGGATGCGGTGCTGGTCAAGCTCGAAGAGGCGGGAGCCAAGGTCGGCGTGGGCGACAGCTGGGTGGAGGTCGACATGCGCGGCCGCCGGCCGCGCGCGGTCGACGTGCGTACCGCACCGTACCCCGCCTTCCCGACCGACATGCAGGCGCAGTTCGCCGCGCTCAACACCGTGGCGGATGGCGTGGGCACGATCATCGAGACGATCTTCGAGAATCGCTTCATGCACATGCTGGAGATGCGCCGCCTGGGCGCGGAGATCCGTCTCGAGGGCAATACCGCGATCATCCGCGGCGTCGACCGCCTGACCGCCGCGCCGGTGATGGCGACGGACCTGAGGGCCTCGGCGAGCCTGGTTCTGGCCGGCCTGGTCGCCGAAGGCCGCACGGAAGTCGAACGCATCTATCACATCGACCGCGGCTACGAGGCGATCGAGGAGAAGCTCGCGCAGCTCGGCGCGAAGATCAAGCGAGTGGTGTAGATCGAAAGCAGATGAGTCAGCGGCCCACAAAATCGCCGGGAGCGATTTTGAACGACGCCCAGCGTCGGCCCCGCAGGGGCGAGGCCCAGGATGGGACCGAGTAACGCCGCTCCCTGGGCCGCGGCGTGGATCCCGTGACTGGGCTGGCCGCGCAAAGCGGCAGGAAGCCGACTTTGCGCCAATGGAGTAGGACAATTCCGACGGCGGGATACGCCGGGTACGCGTAGACTGCCCAGCAACTCATCGGAGGTTCGTATGCGTATAGGCATGGTGGGACTGGGACGCATGGGCGCCAACATGGTGCGCCGGCTCATACGGGGCGGCCACGAGTGCGTTGCCTACGACAGATCCTCCGAGGCCGTGCGCGCCGTCGCGGCGGACGGCGCGGTCGCCGCCAACTCGCTGGCGGAGCTCGTCGCCGCCCTCAAGCCGCCGCGCGCCGTCTGGATCATGGTCCCCGCAGCATTGGTCGACAGCGTCATTGCGCAGCTACGGCCGCTGCTCGCATCCGGCGACATCCTCATCGACGGCGGCAACTCCCACTATGCGGACGACATCCGTCGGGCGGAAGAGCTGCGTCCGGCGGGACTTCATTACGTCGACGCGGGCACGAGCGGCGGCGTACTTGGACTCGAGCAGGGCTACTGTCTGATGATCGGCGCCGAGCCGGCCGTCTTCAGCACCCTGGAGCCGATTTTCGCGACGCTCTCGCCCGGAGGGCGCCGGCCCGAGGCCTCTGCCGGCAAGAGCGCGGCCATGGGCGCGGCGCAGATGGGATATCTGCACTGTGGATCGAACGGCGCCGGGCATTTCGTCAAGATGGTGCACAACGGCATCGAGTACGGTGTCATGGCGGCCTACGCGGAAGGGCTGAACGTGCTCCAACATGCGGACGCCGGATTGACCCGGGAAGAGGCGGATGCCGAGACCACCCCCCTTTCCAACCCGCGCCTCTTTCAATACCGGCTCGACCTCGCCGCGGTCGCGGAAGTATGGCGGCACGGCAGCATCATTTCCTCGCGCCTCCTCGATCTGACCGCCGAGGCGCTCGCGGCGGATCCCGCGCTCGGCAAGTTCGGCGGCCGGGTGTCTGATTCCGGCGAAGGACGGTGGACCGTGCAGGCGGCGGTGGAGGTTGGCGTCCCCGCGCACGTGCTTTCGGCCGCGCTCTATTCGCGTTTCGAATCCCGCGGGCGCGCGGAGTTCGCCGACAAGCTGCTCTCGGCCATGCGGCTGGGCTTCGGCGGCCATCTCGAGAAAAAATCGTAGGAGGCGAGATGGAGCGGCGAGACAGCGATACATTGGTGCTCTTCGGGGCGACCGGCGACCTCTGCTACCGGAAGATATTTCCGTCCCTGTACAACCTGGTGCGCCGCGGCCTGCTGCACGTGCCGGTGATCGGCGTCGCGCGCGCGGGATGGAACCTCGATCAGCTTGCCGACAGGGTGCGCGATAGCGTCCGCAAGGCCGTCTCCTCGCCGGACGAGGCGGCGCTCGAGCGGCTGGTTTCCCTGCTGCGGTACCACGACGGCGACTATCAGGATCGCGAGACCTTCGTCGCCCTTCGCCAGGCGCTCGGCGACTCGCAGCGCCCGCTGTATTACCTCGCCATCCCGCCCAGCATGTTTCCGGTGGTGATCGATCACCTCGGGACTTCCGGCGCCGCCCAGGGCGCGCGCGTGGTGGTCGAGAAGCCGTTCGGGCGCGACCTGGCGTCCGCGAAGGCGCTGAACCAGGAGCTGCACAAGCAGTTGCCGGAGAGCTCCATCTTCCGCATCGACCACTACCTCGGCAAGGAGGCGGTGCAGAACATCCTCTATTTCCGCTTCGCCAACTCTTTCCTGGAGCCGATCTGGAACCGCAACTTCGTCGCCAGCGTGCAGATCACGATGGCGGAGGCCATCGGGGTCGAGGGCCGCGGCAAGTTCTACGAGGAGACCGGAGCGATCCGCGACGTGATGCAGAACCACCTGCTGCAGATCCTCGCGCTGCTCACCCTCGAGCCGCCGGTCAACACCGAGGGCGAGTCGTTGCGCGACGAGAAGGTGAAGGTGCTGAAGGCGGTGCGGCCGGTGAAGCCGGATGATGTCGTTCGCGGGCAGTTCGCCACCTACCGGCAGGAGAAGGGGGTGGCGCCCGACTCCAAGGTCGAGACGTATGGGGCAATGCGGCTGGAGATCGATTCCTGGCGCTGGAGCGGCGTGCCGTTCTATCTGCGTGCCGGCAAGTGTTTGCCGGTGACGGCGACGGAAGTCGTGGTCGATCTGAAGCCGCCGCCGGCGTACGTCTTCGGCGAGGCGGGGCCGGAGTATCCGAACTATGTGCGGTTTCGCGTCGGCCCGGACGTGGCGATTGCATTGGGCGCCCACGCCAAGAAGGCGGGTGCGGCCATGCAGGGGCGGGAGGTGGAGCTCTTCGTCGCCCAACACGATGCGGACGCGATGGACGCTTACGAGGTGCTGATCAGTGCGGCTCTCATCGGGGATACGGCACACTTCGCGCGCGAGGACGAAGTAGAGGCCGCGTGGGCGATCGTCGACCCTGTGTTGGGAGCGCGGGATGCGCCCTATGCCTACACCTGCGGAACGTGGGGACCGAAGGAATCGGAGCGGCTGCTGAGCGGCGCCTGCAGCTGGCACAACCCGGGGGCGGAGCCGCAGGGCTGGACCCGCTCCTGCTCGCCTTCGCACCTGCCGATGGGCAAATTCGCGCCTTAGTTATGGCGCTGGATCCGGGCATCCTGCCCGGCCCAGCGCGCCGCGGGCAAAAAGCGTGGTTTTTGCCCGCGGCTCCGCCACCTGCGGCGGCGGGGCACGTCCCTGTGCCTGTTAGGCA
>Ga0335072_10001898_pt1 | contig 33178 bp, 26 predicted proteins | sample Lox_Sample_21_FD_206725 | JGI IMG/M metagenome (GOLD analysis project Ga0335072, IMG submission 206725) | Soil microbial communities from Loxahatchee National Wildlife Refuge, Florida, United States - Lox_Sample_2.1 | ecosystem: Environmental > Terrestrial > Soil > Wetlands | place: USA... | reverse complement strand
CCCGGAAGAACGCCGTCACCGGCTCCACCGCCACCCCACCGGAGTCGGCCAGCCGGAACGGCTCATACCGGTCACCCGTCGCGATCAGTTTCCCGGCCGATGGCACCACCAGTGCTGCCAGGTCCCTCCCATCCCACATGGCCCGCGACTCTACGGCATCACCGGTCTGAACTGGGACAACACCGTCCGTAGTTCAGTCAACAAATGGTAAGCCCATCTCGCGCGACACCCTCCGCGGTCAGCTGCGGATCGGGCGCGACCGGGCCAGCGCCCTGATCGCCGCCATCCGAGCCGAGGCGGCCGCCGCCGCCCAGGGCAACTCCGGGCCGTTGCGAGCGGCCTAGGCCACCAAATGCCGTAACCCGTGCGCGGGTAACTGGGTCACGCTGCTTTGACGAACCTGGGGCGCGGCAGCTCCGCGATGGCACGAATGCTGTCTGTACGGTTCTTTGCCATTGATTTCCGGAACGGGCCCGTGGTCACCACCGGTCCGGTCACCAGATTCTGCCTAGTGCTGACGTCCGGCTCTAGGCACCGGCGACGTTCTTGTTCCTCCAGGCCCAGGGCCGACGCATACGTCCCGCCGAACACGGTGGAGACAACGCCCTCGTCCGTCAAGAGCGCGGTGTTCACCCGAACCGTGTCCCGGCTAAACGCCTTAGACGAGGTAGCTCATGTTGACCGTGTCCGAACCAGCTGACATGCGGACCACGTACGGGCATGGCGACGTCGTATACGGTCGTCTATCATCGTGAACGGCCCTCTGGCTAGCTTGTTGCTGAAGCTGTACGAGGTGCCCCGCTCAATCGGGCGGCAGCAGTGCGCAAGCTCCCCGGCAGGGCCGTCAGCGCCGTCAAGCGCTCGTTCCCCGGCTCTGCCGGGGTTTTAAATGATCTCCTTCCTGGGCTTTCTCTCGAATATCTCACGGTGATATATCACTGTGATATTGGGTTGCCCTTTCCCCTCGGCTTAACGTCACATCACCAGGTTCCCGCTACGGGAAAGGGAGTGACCCGATGGCCTCTTACGCGTGGATCCTCGCGATAGCAGCTTTCCTTTCTGTCATCGCAGCCACCGTCTTCATCATGCTCGTCGTCGGTATCCATAAGCGTGACCGTACGCAGCAGCTATACGACGCGCCGGAGACCGTTCTGGACGCTTTCACCCGCAGCTTCCTAGGCGTCGGCGTCCGCCACGGCGACCGCGAAGAGAACTGAGCGCGCACTAGATGCGCCTTTCTTCCGGCAGGAGAAATAGCCATGCCCGTGAACCCGAAAAGGACCAGCGCCGCCGTCCAGCCGAAACGCCCGGAGACCAGGAAATGAAGTCACCCATTCACCTCCCGCTGACCGATTCGGCAGGGCCCTTGACGGATGCTGCGAGCCGCGCGGACGAAATCGGCGCCTATGATCTTCGCCGCGCAGGTCCCGATCGTGACCGGCCGGGCGTGTGGCTGCACTGCGCTGCTGGCGGCTTGGTTGTGCTGGCCGCGGCGGCGGCCGCGGTGAGCTTCACCGCTCAGTACCGGCTGGTCTATGCGGCCCGGCGGCTCGCGCTGATCGCCGGCCTGGAGGCCGCGATCCCCGATGCCGCCGCGCTGGTGTTCGCCTGCCTGGGGGTGGCGTTGGCCCTGCACGGCCGGCATGCCATCCGGGCCCGGGTGCTGAATGTGGCCTCGGCGGGCGCGAGCGTGTTCATGAACGTGATCGCGGCCGCGCCGGGCTGGCGGGATCTGGCGGTCTGGACGATGCCCCCGGCCGCCTACGCGCTGGCCAGCGACACACTGATCGGCGTCGTCCGGGTCTGGGTGATCGCCCGCCACCAGAAGCCGGTCGGGCTAGCTGCGGAGGAAGCCACCCTGCTGGCGATAGCCGGAGGCCTGCTGCTGTGGCTGCTCCGGTTGAGCATGGCCCCGGCCTCCACACTGCACGGGTTCCGCACCTGGGCGCTGGAGGAATGTCCAGTCGCCCCCGGCCGCCGCGCCTCCCGCCCGGCCCCGACTGCCGAGCCCGCCCCCAAATCCAAGGCGGCTGCCGCCACGCCGCAGGGGAGTAGCCCCCGCAGGGAGACCAAGACCGCCCGGTTCCTAGCCCTGGTCACCGAACGGCACGGCCCGCTGTCCGCGATCCCGCTGGAGGCGGTGGCGAAGACGTCGGCCGCCCTGGCGCCCCAGGTCGGCCTGAACACCGGATCAGCCCGCGCTGCGCTTCGCCGCGCCGTGCTGGCCGCCCGGAACGGAGACCCGCGATGATCATCAAGTACGCCATCACCCTGACCGTCCTCCTCATCCTCGCCGCGGCGTTCCGGTGGGCATTCCTGCCCGCCCGGCACCTGCCCGGCAACCGGGTCCGGCACCTGCAGATCCGGCTGCACCTGCGGCTGCATCCCGGCAGAGGCTTCGCCACCGTGCTGGGCCTGTGGCTGCGCTGGGGCAGGCTCGCCATGCTGCGCCGCTCGGGCCGGATCCGCCGGTCGCTGCCACTGTGGCACCGGATGCTGGCGCCGGGGGAGTCCTCAGTGTTTCTGGGCCGGGCCCACTGGCGGCACGGACTGCGGATCCCGCTAGAAGAGCACGTCCTGGTCATGGCCCCGCCACGCACCTTCAAGACCGCGTTCCTCGCCGACGTCATCCTCCGCTACCCCGGCCCCGTCATCGCCACCACCACCAAAGCCGACGTCTACGCGCTGACGGCCGCCGTGCGGGTCCGGCGCGGCCCAGTGCACGTGTTCAACCCGCAGCACATCGGCGGCGTGCCGTCCACGTTCCGCTGGTCACCAGTGGATGGCTGCCAGGACCCGGCCACCGCAGTCCGCCGCGCGGACGCGTTCGCGTTCGCGGTCTCCCAAAAGGGCGTGGAAGACGGCACGTTCTGGTCCGCCAAGGCCAGCGACTACCTGCGCGGCTACTTCCACGCGGCCGCACTGGCTGACTACGACATGCGGGCGGTCGCCGCCTGGGTATCGGGCGCCGACCCGCAGGTCCCGGAACGGATCCTGCTCGCCGCCGGTGCCCGCCAGTGGGCCCTGACGTTGGCTGAGCTCCGCTCGGAGGCGCAGAAGACCACCGCCACCGTCCGCATGGTCATGTCCCGCGCGCTGGCGTTCATGGCCGACCCGGCACTGGCCGCCAGCGTGCTGCCCGCCCCCGGCGACGGTTTCAACATCCCGGCCTTCCTCCGCGACACCGGCACCGTCTACATGATCGCCGAGGCCACCACCCAGGACGCCCCGGTCGCCCCGCTGTTTGCCGCGATGGCCACCGAGATCCACTACACCGCCGCCCTGACCGGGCAGGGCTCGCCGACGGGGCGGCTGGACCCGCCGCTGCTGATGGGCCTGGACGAGGTGACCCAGATCTGCCCCGTCCCGCTGCCGCACTGGCTATCAGACTCCGGCGGCAAGGGCATCCAGGTGGTCGCCGTCGTCCACGGTGAGGCCCAGCTGGCCGGACGGTGGGAGGACCACGGCCGCCAGGTCGTCCTCGACACCTCCTCAGTGAAGATGTACCTGCCCGGCATCACCGACACCACCACCCTGGAAGCGGCCAGCACCCTATGCGGGCAGGCGTCGTGGAAGATCCGCGGCCAGGACCACGCCACCTGCCACGACATCGCCGCTCCGGACATGATCCGGCAGCTGCCCGCCGGGTTCGCCCTGGTCATCCGCGGCGGCTGCGCTCCGGTCATCGCCCGGCTGCCCCGTGCCTGGAACAACCCCGCCTACCGCCAGGCCCGCCGCCGCCCGGCCATGCCAGCGCTCTCTGAGCAGATCCGGCTCACCGCGCAGCTCGAGCCAGCCATCCCGGACGACGCTGACGCCGCCTGGCCCGCCATCGCTGGTTCCTCGTCCCTATGGGGCCGACCGTGACCGCAGACCCGCTGACCGCCGTCCTCGACCAACTCGCCGCCCACCATGAGCAGCTCACCCGGCTCGATGACCGCGAAGCCGCCCACTTCACCGCGGTCGGCGACCGGCTCACCGAGCTCGCCGGCCTGATCACCACGACAGGCCAGACACTCGCCGGAAACACCGAGGCCCTGGCCCGGCTCGAGGCCCTAGACCGGCAGGTCACCGAGCTAGCCGCCCAGTTTGCCGACCCGGGCGCGGACGCCAAGAACCGCTACCGCCCCGGTCCGGCACCAGCCTGGTGGACGCTCACCCACGAAGAACGCAAACCGGCAATCGCCGAGCTGCGGGCCTGGGTCGAGCTGGTGTACCGACCCGGCTACGGCCACTTGGCCGCCACCCTCGCGCCCTGCTGGCCGGCCCACGACCTATGCCTGTACGCGATCGACATGCTCAGCCAGCTCTGGTCAGCCCTCTACCTGCAGCCAACTCGCAGCACCGCGCTGCTGTCCGCCCAGGCCGAATACCAGGCCCGCATCGTGCCCGCCCTCGCCACCCAGCTGATGACCGAGACCACCGGCTGCGTCCACACCAGCCCTGGCAGGCAGCCCGCCGCTTACACCTGGAGCGTGCCATGACCAACCCGGCGCTCCGCCACGCCCTGGCCTACGCCGCCCGCGGCTGGCCCGTGTTCCCCTGCCTGCCCGGCCAGAAGATCCCCGCAACCGAGCACGGCTTTCTCGACGCCACTATCGACACCAAGCGGATCACCGAATGGTTCGGCCGGAAGGGCGGCTGGAACCTGGCCATCGCCACCGGCGCCCCCGGACCCGACGTCCTCGACGTCGACCAGCACGGCCCCGCGGGCAACGGTTTCGGTGCCTTCGCCAAGCTCCGCACGGCTGGCCTGCTCACTGGTGCCAGCGCCTACGTGAGCACTCCCAGCGGCGGCCTGCACGCCTACTTCACCGGTTCCCGCCAGCGCAACGGCCACCTGCCCGCCCAGCATCTGGACTTCCGCTCCGCAGGCGGCTACGTCCTGGCCCCGCCATCCCATGTCCGCGGCAGCCCCTATCAGCGCATCAGGACTCTCGACGGCCGGGCCGGCATGGACTGGCAAACCGTCATCAGGCTGCTGGAACCCGAACGCCAGTATCAGCAGCCAGCCACCCGCCCGGCCCCGGACTACGGCATCACACGGCTGGTCCGCTGGGTCGCCGCCCAGCCCGAAGGCAACCGCAACGCCGGCCTGTTTTGGGCCGCCAACCGCGCACTTGAAGCCGACCCGGCCACCGACCTGAACGAGCTCGCCGTCGCTGCCCGTCAGGCTGGCCTCCCCGAGCACGAGATCACCCGGACCCTGAACTCCGCCCGCCGCACACGCCACGGCCCCAAAGACCCTGGCCACCAGGCTGAAGGAGCCAGCTGACATGACCACTAGCCCTCGTCCGCCCATCGACCAAGCTGTCGCCGCTTCCAGCAACCCCAGCGCAGTCCCTAGTGACATCCGCGACCAGATACGTCGACTCCAGGAAGAAGGCGGCAGCTACCGCGCCATCGCCGCAGCGGCTGGCCTCGCGCTGGCCACTGTCTACGACCTGGGCTCTGGCCGCCGTCAGCCCACCCCCGCCACAGTCAGAGCCTTGTCCCAGGTCACAAGCGCCGCCCTGCGCCGCGCTCGGCTGGACGCCGGCGGCTCCCGGCTGCGGCTGCGCGCCCTGCACGTCATGGGCCACGGTTCAGCCCGCATCGCTTACGCCCTGGGCGTGCGCGAGATGACCATCCGCCGCATCGTCCGCGGTGACGCGACCACCATCAGCGTCGGGCTCCGCGACGCGGTCAGCGACCTGTACGACGCCTGGTGGGACAAGCGCGCCCCCGAACGCACCCGCTTCGAGCGCGGCGCGGCCACCGCCGCCCGCCGCAAGGCGATCGCCGGCAACTGGTGCGCCGGCGCCGGTCTCGACGACGACGAACTCGACATCCCCGGCTACCGCCCTACCAGCGACTGGAAACCCGCCACCGGCACCGGCGTGGCCCCCGACGTCCACCCGCCCGCACGACCCCGCCAGCGAAGGAAAAACGCATGATCGCCGACCAGCCGATCGCCCCGGCACTCATCGTCTCGGCCGATCAAGTCAAGACCCTGCTCGCCGCCCTGGACGACGGCGCCGAATACAAGCGCGACCGTGCCGCCACCTGTGCCGATTGCGCCGACCAGCCGTGCATCGCATGCCAATGGCGACTACAGGCCGCTGACGCCTACGACCACCTGGCCACCCTGCTGACCCAGGCCACCAAGGCCTCCGGCGCGCGGCAGCAGACGCCCGGCCACGCGACCGCCGACCGGGAGGCCGGACAGTGATTAGCCACCGGCCAGCCACGGTCAGCCCGGCAGGGCGGGTGGCGCGATGAAACAGCGCAAGAACAGCGAACGCACCCCCGCTCCCGGCACCAGGCCCCCCGAATACGTGCTAGTCGTCGCTGCGGCCGACTGGGTTAAGGAGCGCTGGCCACATAACAGGTTCAACCTCATGGACGCCCTGAACGCGGGCAAAAACCCTGATCACGGACCCCAGCCCGACCCCGAACCCGACCTTGAAGCCGAACCATAACCCTGACCATCGGCGACACCGCGATGACCAATGACCGCAGGAACACCGGGTGACCGATGTACGAGACCGATAACAGCGCTGGTCCGCCGGTAATACCCAGCTACGGGCTGCCTGAGCGCGGACCGCACCGGGACCTTTCTCTGTACGAGGACCTCATCGTGGACGGCGTCATGGCGGCGAATAGCCGGGGTGGGGTCATCGACCACGTCACTGCCCGGAGGATGGCCCTATGGCTGGTAGCACAGCGGCAGCCGGCAGACTTCACTCGAGGCCTGATCAGATATGCCCAGTCCGGAGCCGTTACCCGCTCGTTGAAGCTGCAGCTAGCCAACTACGCCCGCTCTCCGGGGTACCCGCACCGATCGAAGGCAGCCAGGCTCAGGGAATACGTGGTCGCCCGCGGCACAGACCTAGGCCCCATCGGCGCCAATTTCGGCGCCATCTGCGACCAGATCGACCAGGCCGACGCGATGCTCGCAGACCTGCGCGAACGAACCAGGCAAGGCCGCAGCACGCCCGAGGCGGCCCAGCCGGACACAGGCGCTCACCAGCCACTCGTCCTGGCCCGCCGTGACCCGGACAGCCGCACAGTCACCCTCGTCTTGGACGCCGCCACCGCCAACATCGCGATATTCGCCATCGCGGCTCACGCAGACGAGCGCGAAGCCCACGTCCGCGAGGTCGAACGGTACGGTCGCAGCCTGCCCGAGGACTCCTACGGCCGCCGCAACCGCCAAGACATAGCCGCCCACGAGACTCGCGTCGCGGCCCGGCTGCGAGCCGTCGAGCAGGCCTACCGCACCGCCATCGATCACGGCACCGCGTACAGGTTGCCCGACCTGACCCAGACGTTCAAGTCTCCTGAGAGTCAGCCAGACAGGCAGAGTGCCTTGGAGGCCGAGCCGTGACCAGCGAAGCTGCAGCCGCCAACGTCGGCCGAAACAGTTACCCCGCCGCCCGGAGTACCGCTCCGCCGGAAGGCTCGTACTGGGACCTCGACCTGCTCACCCCGGACGATGTATGCGCTCTGTTGAAGGTGAAGAAAAGCTGGCTATACGACGCCGTGGAGAACGGTGCACTCGAGGCCATCCGGCTGGGGAAGCAACTCCGGTTCCGTCCATCAGCGCTCATCCGCTACCTCGACGAAAGGGTAAGTAACGGGAACGAGGGCCCTGTGCAGGATCGCGACGTTCGTTCCGGCTGAACCCCAAGCGGTCAAACCCAGCAGCACCACCTCGTGCGGAACCCAGAACTGACCATGAGCATCAGATGTTGCATGAGTGTGACGGGTTCTAGAGCCATGACTCAATGGCGGCAAACCGAAAGAGCAAGATCATTTACGTAGAGGGTCGACCGGCGTCATGGAGAAGTGTCCTGTGCGAGAGAAGTTGTGGCATTGTCAGCGCGCCTGAGGCATTTGAGGGAGGTGCCCGGCGCTACCTGACATGGGGGCAAGGGATATCTTGCACAGTTCAGGTGCGATGATCGGTTAGTTGCCTTATGGCGTCTATAGCGGCCCGGCCGAGGGCCCGATCGTCGGTGAATGCGTGCAGCAGTTCGATGGTTTCCGTATTTCCGGCTGCACCGAGCATGTCGATGATCTTGCGGGCACGGTCTTCCCGATCGGGTCCAGGGAAGACCGACGTGAGTGCGTCACTGTGCTGGATGCTCCACTCGAGTATCTGACGTACTTCGTCGGGGAACCCCCGGATGATGCGCGTGATAACCGGCCTCCCCTCCTGATCATAGGAGCGGCTGGACCAGTAGAAGTGGAACAGAGGATCTGCTGCGGCGGACAGCAGAGGGCCAGCTAGCTGCCGCCAGTGCGAGGCACATCGCGCTGTAGCCTCCTCGTCACTTAGGTCGGGTCGGAACAGCCAGAAGATTATTGCCCCGTAGCACTGCCAGGCCGCCTCGTCGTCCGTCTGATGGCTGGCAAGCTGCGGAGGTTCGTCCATGTGTCGTGCGCAGCCTTGCATCGCAAGGAGATAGCTGGCCGTGGACCCCTGCGGGTAGAACCCGCTCAGTTCCAGGCGAGTTGCCCAGTGCTGAAGAGCTGGCAGGGCCGCACGGTCCCCACACGTGACAAGTTCCCGGAGAATCCAGTCGTTTGTGAGCCCGGGTCTGGGCGGCCCGAGCGCAGCAATGACGTAGAGCCTTACCTTGTCGGCCGGATCCAGTGATTCGACTGCGGTGTAGTAGGGCTCACCGATGACTTCCTCAAATTGGCTGGAGACGATGCCATGCGCTCGGGCAATGGAGTCGTCGTTAACGGGGCCTCGCAGTATCTGTTCAATCTCGGCGTTGAGGTCGCCGTCGTAGTGCACGTCAAACAGGCCGTACGCGTGGAGTATCTCGACATGCAGCGTTGACAGCGCCAAATTGCCGCTCAAGTCGATGCTCTGCAGGTAGGCGGCTATCTCGTTTCCGAGAGGAGTGTCGCTGGTCTCGTTAACGAACGTCCGGATCGTGTTGAGTCCTTCGAGTTGCACGTGATACGCACCGCTGTCGATGCAGAGCCGTAGCAGGCGCAAGGCCAGAGCGGCGGCTTCCATGCCCTGCAGCATGCCAAGGAAGTCGGCGAGCAGCATCAGGCGGCCATGGTTGTCTGATGTAGCTGCGTTAAGGAATGCTGTTATCTCGCTGACGCTCACCTGGGGTCGGCTACTACGCGCCGGGAAAAGGTAGTCGATGCGGGTGAGATCCGTTGACGCCAGGATTATGGCTGCTGCCACCTCCGCGCGGGCGCTGTTGCCCATGCCCGTAAGCACCGTTGCGACCACGACCGACGTGGGCGGCCAGAAGCCCTCGGATCGTGCCGAGGCCTCCGCCGACCGTCGGCAGGCGACGTCGGTGGCGTCGAGAAGGTCTATCACCTCGGGCAGGAAAAGCCCCTCGCGGACCAGGGCGCCAGTCGCCGCCAGCAGCGCGCGGTCAGCCGCCGAGAGCCCATGCCCTCCGACCACAGAGAGCTGGTATTCAGGATGGATCGTGAATGTCACGCTGGCCAGCCCTTGCGTAACGGACTGGAGCAGCTGGTGCGCGGCCAGGTGCGCCGCGCGTGTCGCGGCCCGACCGGATTCGCCGCGTAGCGCCTGCGCGTACAGGTGCCAGTCGACAAGGCCACTGAGCAGTTCCCCGGCCCGCGTGACATCCGATTCGAGGTCTACTGCCATGGGCGCTAGGTCCTCATGTCGCGGAATGCGCAGTGCCTCGAGGAGGCTGGGCAGGTCACGATTGCTTATAAGGAGTCCGTCTGCGGCAAGGAATCGGCCCAGGAGCTCATGCGAGAACGCGACCCTGCCGTGGCGGCTGGTCGTGATCGACGAGCTGAGCGCTTCGTCGAGGATGTCCCGGGCCGCTGAGTGGTCGGCGAGGTACTGCTCAACCGTACGCTCAGCCTGGTCGATCGGGAGTGAGGTCGCCAGCTCGGCGTCCATTGCCAGGGCGAGTTGCCGTAGCGCGCCGCGGGTGTAAGCCGGATGCGCTCCTTGCCGCAGCCGTCGGCGGACGAAGGCCGAGAGCAGGCTCGCCCGGGTGACAGTGCCGAGGAGCTCACCTGCGCACTCTGCCGCAATGGCCAGCTCGTACGCTGTCGTGAATGGCTCGCACATGCGTGCGATCTCCGGTGCCCCGTAAGAGCTGAGGATCGCCTGGCGGTCTTCAGCGGCCAAGGTCCCGATGCGGATGACTGTCCCGCTCATGTTCTCCGGCATCGTGACAGGAACCTGGCTGGTGATCAGCGTCACCGCCTGGGAGCGCCGACAGTAGGAGCTGAGATCGCGGAGCAGGCGCTCTCGCAATGCCGGAGAGCACTCGTTGAAGCCGTCGACCACCAGCAGGATGACCTGCCCGCCGATGGCTGCGGCTAGCTGGAGGTCGCGGGGGCTGACGGTCGTGAACGCCGCCACAGCCCTGTCTAGGAGCGGGGATAGCCTGCCCTCGTACATGGTGCCCTCGATCAGGACGGGCACCATCAGCCCATTCGGAATCCCGGCCAGCAGATGCCTGACCAGGTGGGACTTTCCGGTTCCTGAGGCCCCGACGAGCTGGACGTGCTGGTATCCCCGCAGGGCATCGAGAAGCCCGGAGGCCGGCAGGCGAACCTCATCGGCCACAAGTGGCAGCGGGACCAGCTCGTGCAGTTCCCGCGAGTAAAAGTCCCGGAAGGACAGCAGGTAACTGCTCACCCGGTCCTGCGCGGCGGTCTTGGTCGGCTCCGGGGACGGCGGCTTGTCGGCATCGGCCAAGCCGAGCATGCGAACCAGCGCTGCCCAGTGGTCGGCGCTCCAGCCGGGATGCCTGCCCGAGGCCGTCAGGAACGCGACGAACTGGGCGTAGCCCATTGTCCGGACCTTATAGTCGTCGGGTACCTGTGACCGGTGGTCCAAGCGGGGAAAGATGCAGATCACGCTGTCAATCTGCCGGTAGAACTCCCTGCCCCGAGCAGGCTGGGGGACGGAGCTGTCCTGCCTTGCTACGGCACTCATGTCATCGTTGATGGACATCTTGCAGGTGGACGCTTGGGTATATGGATTCCCGCGGTCGATCTCCTCAAGAGTGCCGTCGGGCCGCCGGGCATGCCAAGGGCCGTTCGTGCCGCCGATGAGGAGCGGAGGGTAGCGCTTTAGCTCGACATGGCACGCATGGGTTTCAGTGATGATGAAGAAGTCGACTTGCCGTGATGAGCTTGCCGTGAAGTAATTCGCCAGGATGATTGCCGAGATTCCCCGCCGGGTGAGGTCTTCTTTGAGCTGAGCGAGGAACTCTGCTTCCGATCGCTCAGCCGGCGGTCCCCCCCAGAAGACCTTGATGTCAGCTGTCATTTCCACCTGCCGTGGCACGAGAGATTCCCCATGCTATTGGTGGGCAGCCAACTAGCACTCCTGTTCCGGCGGTGCGCTGCACCCGGCGGGACGCCAAGCCGACGGCCACGGTCTGGTCTCCTTCAGGATCCCTTCACGGGTCACCTGCCGGGTGCCCTGCCAGCAAGCAAGGCCACGGCGCCCGGCAGGCCGGACGAGCACTTGTACGACGAGTTGCTTATGCCACGGTACTGCGCCCTGCTTGACAGCCCGCAGAGTGACGTACGCGCGCCGACGATTGGGTATGGCTTTCGGGCCGATAGTGACCGTACGTGCTATCACATCAGGTAAGCAGCATCCAAAGGCGTTTCGCTTTGGGGTGGCTGCACACCCAGGATGGAACGCAGGAGTTGTAGCCGGGTCCGCTCAAATTCTTCTGGCAATTGGGCTATTACCGTGGTGACCAGATCTCCTTCAGCTGCCCGAGTGCCATGCAGCATCCCGGAGTTGGAGCATGAGCTGCACGTGATCATCTCTGCAGCGAGTGGAGTGACGCCGAGGCAATCACGGCACCAGCGCTGATCAGCCAGTATGTCGGCGAGGAGGACAGCGGAGAGAGCATGCGGTCCGCTTCCGCCGTAGCCCCATGTCAGGTCACCGGTACGCACATTGCGGTCTCGGAGGACCCGACGGCTGTGGTCAGGCATCTCGACAGTGACTAGATGTGTTCCCGCCACGTCATCGCCTCCCCGATAGGTCCACTCGGCGGTTTCTGGCTGTGCGACAAGCCAGCGTGCGACGGCATGTACGGTGCGCGGGCCCGCCGCATGGGGAATGGTCGGCGTGATGTCCGGATTGGCACGTATGCACCAGCGGGCAGCGGTCAGAATGAGCCGTCGCAGTTGGGGATCTAGCGGCTGATAGCCGGGACGCTGCTCCTCGCCCGGGGCGGCGAGCGGGGCAGGCATCTCCGCGTACTTGTTGTCGTAGTCGCGAAGCTGCTCGGTCAGGAATGTCGCGATACGCGCTGCTTCCTCGGGAGAGCCGTCACGCATGGCGCATGCCGCATGAGCCCAGAGCGTAATGAGTGCGGCGGCTGGAAGGCGACCTTCCCCGTGACCGATCCAATGAGTGAACAGCTCTTCAGTTTCGCGCAGGACCTCGCCGGAAAGTGGTCGCGCTGGGGGCTGTGTGACCAGTTCGTCCAGTTCATGTACGCGTCTTTGCCCTGAAGGCAGATCAACAGGCCAGCCTGCGGCAGCAAGCCGGATCTGGAGCATTGCGATGACCGTGTCGAACATCTGCCCGTGCGGTGTGTTCCAGGCCAGGGCCAATGCAAGATCTTCTGCTGCCTCATAGACGTCACGGACGTGGTCTTTCTGCTGTCGTGCGACCTCTAGTAGCTGGTCACATTCAGAGATCACGCCGACGAGTACGACCTGGACCCGGTGTCCGCCGGCCTGTGATGCTGCCTCTCTCCCGTGGAGCGATGTGTCAAGTGTGAACCGGATCAGCGCGTTCGTGTACGCCATAGCCTGGTCACGTTCTCCTCGTTTAGCACTGGCGGTGGCCGAGGCGAGAATTCTCAGCCCAGTCCTCAGCGCTCGCCGGTCAAACCCAGCATCGAAGGCTGAACTCATCAGCGTGCTTAGGCAACTGGCTATGACGGCGGCGATACCGCCCTCTTCGAACGGCATCGGCAGGTCACGCCAGCCGGTCCGCGCGGGCGGAAGGTCGGTCGCCACTGGCCGCTCCAGGCGAAGGCGTACTCCGATTCCTTCGAGCGCAGCTTCCACCAGATCCGACGGAACATGCTTCCCCTGCCGGTACAGGCCGTCAGCGAGATCGGCCAGGCGCTGCACGTCAGCATCGAAAGTCCCGTGCCCCTGCCAGCCGGTCGGCCAGCCAGTACTCGACGGCTGAGGTGACGGCAACAGGGACACCAGACGGTCAACCGTCTCATCCAGCAACTCATAGTCATCCCACCACGCACGGTGATCTCGCCGAGGTGCCCGAGTGCTATCTGCTGTGTCGGCAGGACGCGACAGCGCCGCAGACAGAGCTGCGGCCAGATCCTCAGCGCTTCTGCCGTCATCAGCGGCGAAGTCATCAACGAAACGCCCCAGGACCTCGCGGCGGTTGGCCTTCGGCACGGCCGACGTTGCCTGCTCACTGGCCGTCTCCACCGGCAAGGACGAGGGGAAAGTCGGAGGCGGAAAGAAGCCGGCTTCCGAACGCTTCGGCGGCGGCTGTGGAATCAGGGGCTTCGGCGGGAGAAAACCGACAGTCGGTAGCGCTCGCGCAACCCGGTTAGCGGTAATACCGGCCAGGGCATCAAGCGCCGCACCGGCGACCTGGCGCTGGTCGCGCGCCCGCGCATCCCCAGCGATGGTAGCCAGAGCCCTATGCACCTCGTCGAACACGCGTGGATGCTCCACCTGATCCAGGCCCAGAACCCGCAGTGACCGGACAATGCTGGAAGCAAGCGCCACCGACTCGACCCTAGTCGCCCGTTCACCCAGACCCCGTACCGCCACTGTGACCTCACCCAGCGAGGCGTGACGGGCGCGGTCAGCCAGCACCATCGTGTATGTGCCCACCATCCGCAGGCCCTCGTCGTACGGCAGTTCAGCATCGGCGACCAACTGAGCAAGCACCTCAGTGACATCGTCGGCCGCTCCGTCGTCGCGATCATCGCGCGACAGCACAGTCAGCGCGCGTCGGCGAGTGCGGAGGGACAGTGACGGGGGATTCATGCGCTGCGCGCTCTCCCACACCGAGGCGCCCGTAGCGAGCACTGCCCAGCCGAACGCAGCAAAGGCGGCCGTGCTTAGCCGTTGCGTCGGCGAGAAGGCCACCCACAGCGGGAAGACAACGCCGGCACCCACCACGACCACCAGTACAGGTAGGAACCACCACAGCAAGACACTGCGAACCACAGCCCAGGAGTACTTCGCCATCACCTGCAAGACGACCGCGCCGACAGCAAGGCCGAACACGAGGACCGCGGCCTGGATACTGGCCACTGCTATCAGGACGGCAGGCTGCAGGCCCCGGCTACCGGCGTTGTTACCAAGATGCAGGCCCGGCCAAGCCCAGACGATGACACCCCACGCGGTCGCGCTCAAGATCAGCAGCAGACCCCAAGCGACTTGCCTCGACCGAGGGTGATGGCGCTTCCCTCGCTGCCCCCACCACACGCCACTACCTGTTTCGCCGGACTTCTGTCTGCATGGTTTCCATCCTGGTGCATGCTTCAGGCCTGAACAGCCAACCTTGCCGAGCCGGCGACCCGCCAGTCAGATGCTTCCTCTCCAGAGACGAGCATCGGTACGGGCGCGTACGCTCGGGCCGGTACCGCTTGCGCCTGGCAGGTCAGACGTCCGATCGCCTCTGAACCGCCACCAAGCGTGGTGACATCAGCTCGGCCTTGGTGAGTTCAAAACACAAATACCCGCCTAATTGTCCCGCGGCACCGGTTAGCATGTCCGCTCACGATGCCACACAGATGTGGGCGATCGGCTTAGCCGTCGGCCGCCAGACTGCTATGTACAAGCCGAAATCGCTCTGAAGCGCCGACACCCAGGCAGACATCAACGCACGGCCGCTGTCCACAGGCCCCGCGCCGAGGGAAAGCTTCGCAGTTCATTAAGTACTGCTAATTCATACACAATCTATGATCATTAATCCATCAAGTACCGGCATGTCTTAGGCTCAGTTAAGCTTAGCGTTGCGGTGCGGCGGAAGTTCGAATCGCTTGATCAAGACCACGACGGAGATGGCAATGGCACGAGCGGTCGGTGGGATTCCTGCAAACTTGCACCAAGGAAGCCGGTCCGAGTACTTGGCTCAGTACGTCTTCAGCATGTTCGGAGCCTCGGTTCTGGTACCTCGCCAGGAAGATTACGGGATAGACCTTTACTGCACTCTCTTCTCGGAACGTGACGGGCAGCTCGTGTGGCCAGATGCGTATTTCTCAGTTCAGATCAAGAGCAAACCCGATCCATGGGTTTTTCCAGACTCTAGATCCGTCAGGTTTCTTGCGGAGTACCCTTCGCCTCTGTTGCTCTGTGTAGTTGACAAGAGCGAAGGGCGACTGCGCATTTACCAGACCATCGCCCGATTCGGTGCGGCGGTAGCAGCGCAGCTACCAGACAATATTACCCTTGTCCCTGACGGGCGTGGGTCAGGGCTGCCTTTCGGCGTATACGGCGTCGACCCAGAGACAGGCGACTATCTGCTGGGCCCTCCGATACTTGACTTCAAGGTTGAGGATCTCCTCAACGACGACCAGTTCAATGCATTTCGGAATGTCTTGCACTTTTGGGTGCTGCAGGACTTCAACAATGTCCAGCGATATCATCTTGGCCTGCATTCTGTCTGGATGCCGCAGCAATACAACACGAACGAGGTACCAACCAGCCCTCCGATGATTTTCTTTTTGACATATCCTTCACCGGAGCTCGCAGCGAAGGCAGAAGATTCAGCAGCTGAGCTGCTGGAGTGGCTCGCTGGCGCACGTGTCAGCAGTGGTGATTACCTAGGATCCCTGCTAGCTGCATTGATGCTTCGCCAACGAGATCCGCGGCAGCGCCTACCAGTTGTAGCCCTTGATAGGCTTTTGAAGGAGACACAAATCTCCACAGCGACCGGGGCCAACCAATATGACTCTGTCTTCAGCTTGCTGGACAAGCTGCTCTCTGAGCTGAGAGATAAACTTCAGCCAGCCAATCAGGCGGATGATGTCAGGAACGAGGGGTAGTTTCCTTCCTATACCTCATAATTCAGGCACGCCCAGCGTTATCAAGCGAACAAAGACACAAGACTTAATCGGTGTGCAGTCGACTGACTCGGCTGTCGCCAGCTACCAGCCTCGTTCGTGCCGTTATGGAGCTGCCCGGCAAAGCCTTGAAGCTGCGGCCGAGAAGCAGGCCGATCCGGGAGTTCCAGAGCTGACCTCCTAACAGTGCCAGATGTCAATTTATTCGAGTGCTCGATACGCAACTCCAACGTTCTTCAAAGAACATAGGCACTTCCGTAAGCCCCGGCCAGTCGTTAATATAATGGCAAGTCGAGTACCTTATCCCATACATCTTTCATGCTAAGATCTGGCGGCATCTGGTCATGCTCTGCCCTAAACCAGACATCGAATTCCTCGCTCCGCGTGTCGGACGAAAGGAACCCGTGCAAGTCCGCCACTGCGCCGATGGCCTTATTGACTTTCGGGTGGGCTTCATTTGGCCTCAGGCTATCATCGGCCCAGCCTTCTTTTAGCTGCCCTGCAGCGAGGGCCTCATCCGCCTCCTCTCGGTCCACCCAATCCCTTGGCCACGACATGTCACTACTCCTCATATCCCAATAGACGGCATCTCTTACTACACTCTTAAGCGGTCGGAGGGCTTCTAGTGCATTTCGCTCCAACTGCTCATATTCGGCAAGCTCGGTGTCAGGCTTAAGGATCTTCCTAATTTCCTCCTTGTCCTTTACTAGCTTTAGTTGCTCGACAGTTGCCTTGAGATTGGCTATTTCTTTCTGGGCGCTAGCCAATGCCGTCATTGCGCCTTCATTGTCCGCCTTCAGTCGGTCGTAATCTTCAGGCGCGATCACCTTTTCCCTTGGAAGCGAGGCCGCGAGCCCTCCAACCTTCGCCATCCATTTCGCCTTGCACTCGCCCCAATTGGTTGCGCTAGGACGACCGCTTCGCATATCACATACCTTATCGTGCAACTCGTCAAGCGCGGCGGAGTTATCCGCATGCCTTACTAGAATCCCCTTGAGGATGCCGTCAAGATCGTTAAGCTCAAGACCTGGTGCTGCGATCGGAAGTAGAACGCCAGTACGACTCCATGCAGCACCAAGCTCTGCGAGACAGTACGGGCGCTTTTGATAAGTCGGCGTCAGTACAGCGATGACAATGTCGGCATCGGCAACTTCGAATTGGATTCGGCTATTGAGATTTTCCCCAGAACGGACACCTGTAGACGTCCTTCCGGAATAGAAAATCTCTTCGGGGGGTATACCGCATCCGAGCCTCAGGATATCGTCAACAAAATCGTTAACGAAATTCTTGTCGGCGCTTGCGTGGCTGACGAATACTCCCGACATAATTACTCCTCAGAATGGAGTGGTACGGTCTGTGGCTGCGATGCGCTTACGGGGCTTGGTGGGCGCTGACTCTTCACTATGAGGCCAGGCGGGCGGGCGATCATTTCGGCAAAACCCAGTGGATGCACTCTCATGCCGCTGGGTCAGCTTCGGCGGCGGTATTGGCCATCAGCCACACGTTCAAGGTCATCGTAGGTTCGTGCATGGTGGGTCGGCGCGTTGGCCCACATGCGACCGACTATGTGTGTGGATAGTCGACGGATTGTAGCGGGTTCCTCGGCGCTGCAGCTCTTCGATGACCTCTTGTGGGGTAAAGGTATCGCGGCCCTTTCGGGCCTGCACTTCGGGGAGGACAGCGAGGATCTCATCACGAGCGGTCATGGGGAGAGTCTGCTCCGGGATGATCGGTCTTGGATAGGTCTCACATGCCGAAATGAGAACCCCAAGCACAACACTGCGCCTAAATCGCACCTTCTGTATGCGGCGCATGGTGCTGCGGGACCGCCGTTCGTAGGGACAGAGTCGGGAGGCTCGGGCATCATGCGGGGTCGGCGAGCATCGTCACTCCGTGATTGGCGCCCGTGCGACCGATGCGGGCCAGACCCGCCGTCATGGCGAAGCGTGGGCAGTACTGGATGTCTATCGGCGGAATCCCCGGATACGAATGATGTGTGCCGACGATGCTGCGCCATGCAGTTGAGCAGCCTGGACGTCATCGGTTCCCCGGTGTCGTTACTCGCCGACTGCGACGATCCGCTCCGGCTTGCCGAGTCCTTGGCGGACGGGTGCAATCCTGTAGGGATGCAGCGGGATTATGGCGTGGTTGAGGCTGAGGGGACAGCCGGTTACCAGTCAGCTCGGGTTAGCCTGCGGGCTCCTCGTGTCGCGGTCAGGGTCGAGTCCAGGGGTGACTGGCGGTCCATGTTCGCGCTGGCTATGACGGCGGCGGCGGGAATGTGGGGCGGCTACGGGTTCATCTACTTTCCGCGGGGGGAGCAGCTGCATCCCGCGCTATCGCGCATCTTGCACGCGTACGACCCGGACTACCTAGTGGATGCGGTATGGACTTACGGTGACATCGAGGCGATCAGCCCAGGCTGGCACGCTCGTCACATTAGGGGCTGGCCGGAAGACGCAGATGAGGCAGCGGATCGGCTCGCACGGTTCGAGGACGACGTGGTGCGTGGTGACCGCGGCGAGGACATCGGCATTGAGTTGTGCAGTCCTTATGAGGGGCCTGGCCTGTTCCGGCCGCTGCAGGAGTTGTCGAGCCAAGGCGATCACATGATTCCTCGCCTGGCCACAGTGCTCGGCGGCCCGCCGCGATCCGACTTCGTCATCCCTGAGGGTCTTGATCCGTTGCTGATCCTGGCGCTGGGTCTACGCGCCGGGTATCCGTCCAGGCCGCCGCTGCCGGTTGGGCGCCAGGCGGAGACCCCGGCCGAGGGCCTGCAGGACCGGTACATGCAGTACGTGCTGTCTACCAGGTCCCGCAATGCCGGCGGGTTCGGCGGGCTGACGACGGCCTGGGACGTAACCCAGACCGGCCTGACACCGATCCGCAGGCCATGGCCGCCCGTCCGCCCGGTCGCGGTCCTGGGCTCAAGCGCAGCGGACTTCGCGCTCGCTATAGCGCTGGACCGAATGTTCGGGGAGACCATCTGGGTGCCTGCCGACTGGGCGCACGATGCCGGGCTGCGGTGGCGGCTGCATGTCGCCTATTGGGATCTGGCTCATACGGCCCGCGCCAACGGATGCCAGCCGGTCGTCACAAGCATCTCGCTCTCGGGCGAGCAACTGGAAGAGGCCGTGCGGGTCGGCTGGCCGCTGTCCGAGCAGGCACAGGATGGCAGGGGAAATCCGATGGAAATCAGCGGCGCCGCCCCGCCGGATATTGTCCCGGCAGAGGAACTCGACCTTGCGGCGCCGCAGCATCTGGCATGCGTCGGTGACTATGACTTCACCTTCACGTCCCCGAGTCAGGCAGATGGCCGCGGCGGAGCCGAGTTGCTCTTGCCCGTCCCCGCTTTCACGCCCCGCAGCGAGCAGCTGCGCGGCCTCTTGCGCCCGTTCTGGGAGGTTGACGTCGAGCCGCACCAGCCGCGCATGCCTGCTGGCCGCAGCCTTCGCGCTGCGACGTTTCTTGCCGGAGACGCCAGCCCCGTCGAGCTGATACGCAGTGGCCGCGATGGCATCAGCTTCCACGCCATGAGCATGTTGCTGGTCACGAGCGGCATGACCCTGGAGCAGTCGGTCACCAGGCCCCGTCTGCATATTCCCGGTCTGCTCGGCTGGGTCGAAACATTGGCTGCCCAGGGGAGGCCGGAACTCAAGGTCAGGCTGTCTCAGGCCGGCCGGCGCGCCACGATACTTACCCGGCTGTGGGGCAGCAGGGCGGCTGTCGTGCGGGACTTGGTCGAGTTGGACGGGTTCCTGCGGGAGTTCGGCGCGTCCGGTGCACGCGATGATGAGGCTTACCCGAACGGTGACGGAGTGCGACTAGCCCCGAACGAGGGCTGCCTGACACTCCGCGCCGCTGTACGCACCCTCCCTGCCCTGGACGAGGACCAAGTCCGCCAGCACGTCAATCACTTGCTGCGAATCGGCGTGCTGCACCGCGGCCTGGTCGTGCCGTGCAGCGAGTGTGAAAGGCGGGCGTTCTACCGCATCGAACTGCTCGGCGAAACCAACGCCTGCCCGAGGTGCGGCGCCCGTGCCTACACCGATGCCGCCTGGCGCTCCGAGCTGCAAGAGCCGCAATGGTTCTACGACCTGCACGGGGCGGTCCGAGAGCTCCTAGAGCAGAACGGCGACGTGCCATTCTTGGCCGGTCGGGCATTGGCAGTGGGCACTCGGTCCTTCGACGAGATCGCCGAGCTCGACTTCCGTCTGCCCGGCCAGGATCCCGCCGAAATCGATATCATCGCCCTCGCTGACGGTCGGCTGATCGTCGGCGAGGCCAAATGCGTTCCCACACTCGGTAACAGAAAGAAAGCCGGGCAGGCCATCGCGAAATTGGCCGACGTCAGCGATCTCCTTGGCGCGGACGAGATTCTTCTGGCCACGACCGCACCCGGGCCATGGCTCGAGCGCGACACCCGGCTCCTGCTAACTGCAGTAACCCGGCGCAGCTGGAGGTTCGGGACCATGCCGACCGTACGAGTAATGACGAACCTCGGGGATGATCCCCAGGTCGAAGTGCTCAAGAACAGCGACACCCTGTAGCTAGTCGCATCCCGGTAGCCGCGCGCGTAGCCGCCATTAGGCGCGCTTCGGGAGTGCCCGCCGCTTTAGGTTGCCGCATACAGAAAGATTCGATCTGAGGCGCGAGTCGATCAAGGAGTGCTGGCTTTGCAGGCCGCTTTCCTCAGCGTCGTGATCTGCGCGGACATCGCATAGGGGTCGCCTTGCGCACGTGATTGCCGTGCGCAGATCTGCTGCGGAAGAGATTGTGCACTCGAGGCGGGACCGCCGACCGTTCTGGCGGCAGTGCTGGCGGCAGTCGGCAGAGTCGTGGCCTGGCGGGAACCCGGCCCGTGTCAGCATGCTTGGGCGTAGCCGTCGGAACGGCGACCGGTACTGCAATCCGGCGCATGATGGTGCGTGCTTTTCCCGCATGTGCGTATTGTCACAGCGTGGATGCGTTCGCCTGGGAGGTAGCCGGTTCGGTGGCTGGTGTTGTGGCCGCTGCCACCGCGATCGTGTTCGGCATCGTCCCGCTGGTGCAAAGCCGCCGGAAGTCCCGGCTTGCCTCCTCTGATGATGGGCCGCAGGTGGAGGTTTCCCACGGTCAGGTTGGGCAGGTCGGCTCGGGTAATCAGCAGATCAACCTAGCTGGACCCGGGAGCTTGGTTCAGGGTCCCGGGTCGGTCGGCGCCGACCGGGGCGGGATGGCCATCGGTGCGGTGCTGCTGCCGCCCCGTCCGCCAGTGCCGGGCATGCCGGTGCGGTTGCCGCCGCGGTCGGCGCTTCTCGCCGGGCGCGAGGGCTTGCTCGCCGAGCTGGACGCGCGGCTGGCGGACGGCGCGGACCGGGCCGGGCCGCGGCTGGCTGTGTTGTGCGGGCTCGGCGGTGCAGGCAAAACCAGCGTGGCAGTGGAGTACGCGCACCGGCACTTGGCCGAGACCGGGGTGTGCTGGCTACTGCCGGCGGAGGATGCCGCGGTGCTGGCGGACCAGTTCGCAGTGCTGGCCGCCCTGCTGGGGGTGCGGGAGGTCACCGACGCACGAGACCCGGTCGCCTCGGTGCACGCGGTGCTGGCCCGGACCGACGCGAGGTGGCTGCTGGTGTTCGACAACGCTCCCGACCAGGCGTTGGTCGAGCGGTTTCTGCCCCCGGCTGGGAACGGGCGGGTGCTGGTCACCACACAAAGCCAGCACTGGCCGCCCGGCCAGGCCCTGGACGTGCCGGTCCTGGATCCCGCAGTCGCGGCCGGGTTCCTGGTGAACCGGACCGGCGACAGCGACCAGGCAGCAGCCCGCCAGCTGGCGGACGAGCTGGGCGGGCTGCCGCTGGCGCTGGAGCAGGCCGCCGCCTACATGCAAGCGACCGACACTACACTGGCCCGCTACCTGCCGCTATTCCAGGCCAGGCAGGGTGATCTGCTGGCCCGCGGGGAGGCAGCGGGGCACCGCGAGCACACCGCGGCCACCCTAGGCCTGGCCGTTTCCCGGCTGGACGGCGATGCGCCGGCCGCAGCCGGGCTGCTGCGGCTGCTGGCATTCCTCGCCCCCGAGCCGGTACCGCTGGGCCTGCTGCTGGCCGGAAAGAACACAGCCGAACGGCTGGAGAAGGAGACCGCCGCTGTGGTCGGGCCGCTGTGGGGGGATGCGGTGGCGGTGGGGGATGCGGTAACCGCGCTGCGCCGGTACTCGCTGGTGACCCCGACCGGGGACGGGTTGGTCCAGGTACACCGCCTGGTCCAGGCAGTCACCCGCGCCCAGCTCACCGACCAGGAAGCAGGCCACTGGCAGCAGGCCGCCGCGGCCGCCGTCGACGCGGCCATCCCGGCCGATACGCAGATACCCGCAGCGTGGCCAGAGTGCGCACTGCTACTACCGCACGCCCGCGCCGTCCTCGACCCGACCAGCGACGGCATATGGCGGATCGCGCAATATCTCGGGTACAGCGGCAGCTACCTGACGGCACGAGACATGTTCACGCTGATCGCTAGCGATTACCAGGAAAGCGAGGACTACGGCCCGGAGCACCCCAGTACTCTGACCGCCCGAGCCAGCCTCGCATCCTGGACTGGGCAGGCGGGGGATGCGGTCGGGGCCCGCGACCAGTACGCCGCCCTGCTGCCCGTCATCGAGCGGGTCTTCGGCCCCGAACATCCCGATACCCTGACCGCCCGAGCCAGCCTCGCCCGCTGGACCGGGCAGGCGGGGGATGCGGCCGGGGCCCGCGACCAGTACGCCGCCCTGCTGCCCGTCCGCGAACGGGTCTTCGGCCCCGAACATCCCGACACCCTGGGCACCCGCATAGAGTTCGCCTACTGGACCGGAGAGGCAGGTGACGCGGCCGGGGCCCGCGACCAGCTCACTGTGCTATTGCCCCTCACCGAGCGGATTCTGGGCCCTGAGCATCCCGGCACCCTGATCGTCCGGAACCAGCTAGCTCGCCGGACCGGGGATGCAGGTGACGCGGCCGGGGCCCGCGACCAGCTCACTGTGCTATTGCCCCTCACCGAGCGGATCCTCGGCCCTGAGCACCCCGACACCCTGGTCGTCCGCGGCGGCCTCGCCCGCTGGACCGGGCAGGCAGGGGACGCGGCCGCGGCCCGCGATCAATACGCCGCCCTGCTGCCTATCTTCGAACGGGTCCAAGGCCCCCAGCATCCCGAAACCCTGATCACGCGAAACAACCTCGCCGACTGGACCGGGCAGGCGGGGGATGCGGCCGCGGCCCGCGATCAGTACGCCGCCCTGCTGCCCGTCCGCGAACGAGTCTCCGGCCCCGAACACCCCGACACCCTGATCGCCCGCGCTGGCCTCGCCCGCTGGACCGGGCAGGCGGGGGATGCGGCCGCGGCCCGCGACCAGTACGCCGCCCTGCTGCCCGTCCGCGAACGAGTCTCCGGCCCCGAACACCCCGCAACGCTGGCCACCCGCGCCGGCCTCGCCTATTGGACCGCGCGGGCGGGGATCATGCTTGGTTGACGAGAGATCAGCCTGGTACACGATTTGCACCTTCGACGCTCACCATGCCGCTGTCGGCCGACCAGGAGGCCCGGCAAACCAGAACCAAACCAAGTACCAGCGCCCTCAGATTTCGCCGATATGCATGGCCATGCCGACGACGAAGCCGACGGCCCCGCACCTAAGCGGGACCAGGGTCACTCCGATATCTTGCGACATCTCAATGTCGGGCTGGCCGGATTCGAACCGGCGACCTCCGCGACCCAAACGCGGCGCGCTAGCCAAACTGCGCTACAGCCCGTGCCTACGAGAGTCTAGCCTGCCGGGATGCCGCGTCGGGCGCACGGAGAGCCAACTCTCCGATCTCTAGGCAACTTCTCCGAGTATCGCCGACATGACGTCCGCGGCCTTCGGATCTTCCTCGTCGAGAATCTTGACGTACCGTGTGGTGGCCTGAAGGTCGCCATGGCCGAGTCGGTACTGCACGCGGGCAAGATCGACACCCTGGTCGATGAGCCACGAGGCGTGCGTGTGACGTACCTGGTATGGCGTATAGGGGAACGGAAGCCCCGCGTCGTCAACGGCCGTGTTCCAGATCCGCCGCCACACGTCCGCGCCCAGGTACTCGGTTGGGTCGTTGCGCCAGGCGGGTGACCACTCCCGCGCGGACCGTCCGGTCCGGCGGCGCTTGCGGTCGCGCGCATAGTCCGCGCTCCACTGCTTGCATCCCCTGCACCGGCATTTAGCGGTCACGTACCCGCCGAGCGTGCCGTGCTGGTACAGGCGGCCGTTTGGCAGCTCACCGGTGAAGCCCAGAGCATCGATCTCTTCCTGGGTGAGCCGATCCCGGCCGGCGGCCCCAGTCGAGGCGAACAGCCGCACCGGGAAGATCACCTGGCCGGGTCCAATTCCGTGAAGCGCGATGTGCTCTCGCACCATTACCGAGACCGCATGATCGACCTTGAATCGGCGATGCTCGCCGTTCTTGGTGTACTCCCTCGTGAGAAACCGGTCCCCGGTGGGGTGGTATCTCGCGGTCACTTCCACCGTGGATCTGCGCACGGCGAGCATGTCCACGTCAAAGTCGAAGTCCTCCGGGATGAACGAGATCAGCTCGCACAGCCGCGCGCCCGAAGAGACGCCGAGACGGGCGAGCACCTTCGCGGGCTGGTGTGGGAGCGCGTTGTAGACGCGCAGGAACTGATCCCTCGTGGCCACAACGATCGGTTTCGCGGGTACGCCCTTGAGCTTGATCCCCCGGACCGGGTTGTCCTTTCGGTACCCGTTATCCCAGGCCATCTGCAGCATCGCCGACAGGGCCGTGCGTGTGTGCAGAATCGTCGTCTGGCTGGCGCCCTCCTCCTTCAGCACTACCGTGAGAAGGCGGTGAATCGTCTCTCGCGAAACCTCGGCGACCCGCTGCTTGCCGACGTAGGGGATGACGTGCAGGGTCAAGTGCCGGGCGTAGGTTTCCTTGCTGTTCGCCTCGATATCGGCGGTGCTGAGGAACACCTCCATATAGGTCGCGAGCGTCACGGTCGCCCTATCGGCCGGGCTCGTCTCTGCCAGCTGCAGGCGCGCATGCCGCTCGGCGGCCTGGGCTATCTCTAGGGCGCGTTCCTCAGTGTCGAACGTTCCTGCGCTCTTGTACGTCCCGTCCATGGCCTTGTAGAGCCCTGTGAAGCGCTCCGTCCCGTTCTTCCCGGGGCGCTTGTTGACGTAGGCCATGGCACCAGCTCTCGTTAGATTCCGAGTTAGCCAGAAGGCACTGCAGTCTTCTCCACTGGACTGCACCAACTAACAGAAAAGTGCCTCTGACGTGCTCTTTTGCCTTAATAAGGATAGCTCGATTCGAGTCTGGATCTAATTTTGGGTGCACGAGGTCGCGGGTTCGAGTCCCGCCAGCCCGACCCATCTACTGTTGCTGCTTCTCTGGCAGGGGCGTGCCCGGGTCGTCCAGCGCGACCTGGAACAGGTATGCCGTGGCCAGGCTGCGGTACGGGCGCCATGGCTCGGCGATCTGGAGCACCTCTTGCTGGCTGGGCAGGTGGTCGAGCTGGTAGGCACGCTGGATGGCCTTGCGGAGCGCGAGGTCCCCTGGCAGCACGACGTCGGCACGGTCGAGCGCGATGATCAACATGCCGTGCACCGTCCACGGGCCGATGCCGGAAATGGTTGTCAGCCGGTCCAGGATCTCCTCGTCGGACATGCCCCGTAGCGCTTCGTCGCTCAGCGAGCCGTCGGCGAACTGAGCGGCTACGGCGCGCAGCGTTGCCACTTTCCTGCCGGACAGGCCCGTCTTGAGCACCTCGGCGGGGTCGGCGGCGAGCAGCTCGGCCGGGGTCGGCAGCTGCCCGCCGAACAGATCCTGGATCCGGCCGAGGATGCGCGCGGCTGACCGCACGGACAGCTGCTGCCCGGTCACCATGAAGATCAGGGCGCCGAAGGAGTCCATGACCGGCAGCTCACGCAGCCAGCTTCGCGGGTCAAAGCTGGCGTGCTGGTCGATAACCCTGGCGAGCACGGGGTCCGCGCCGCGCAGGTGGGCGAGCGCCAGGCTCAGCTCGCTGGTGTTGCTGTCCATCCAGGCTCCTTTCAGGCTTGCGCGTGTTTCAGACTGGCGCGGGCTCGCGGACCGCGTCGCCGCGCGCGCCGGATTCGCCGCCGCGGGTGAGCACCGCGAGCACCGACCGGACGGCGTCAGTGACCGGCATGAGCTCGGCATCGTCCGGCAGCTCGCCGGGTATGACGGGCGGCACTCCCGCGTCGATGGCGTCCGCGACCGCGCGCAGCGTCCCCGTCAGTTGGTGTACCGCCGTGGCGCTGGGCGGCGCCTCGCCGCGCCCGATCGCGACGACCAGGCTGGTCGTCGCGTCCATTACTTCCTCGAGGCCGACGGTGGAGGGCCACCAGGCGGTGGCGCGGCGGCTGATCGCCGACGGCTCCGACATGGTGCGCTGGAACTCGGCGCGCAGGTCGGACAGGGAACGGGACGCCTGGCGCCGGAGCCCTGACCGGTGCGCGGGCATGGCGGCCGCCCCGCCCGGTGTCGCCGTGAGCGGGGACGCGACCGGTCCAGGACCAGAGTCCCAGGCGGTCACCAGCGATTCGTCCATGTACGCGGCCACTGCCCGCAGCGTGTCCGCGAACTGCCGCGGCAGGTGCGCGTACCACGAGGATGGCCAGGGCGCGTAGCCGATCAGCAAGACGATCGCGCAGGCGATCAGGGTGTCGAGAAGCCGCTCCTCGGCGAGCCGCCAGCCGCCGGGGCTGAGTAGGTCGATGAGCAGCACGACGAACGGGGTGAGGAACGTCGCGCTCAGCCCGAAGCTGCGGCTCTTGCCGTACGGCAGCAGCGCCGCGAGCACCCCGAACGGAAGCAGCAGCCACGGCCCGTACGGCACCACCGCGAGGATCACCGCGCCGAGCACCGCGCCGATGATCGTGCCGACGCCGCGCTGCACGGCGCGGGAAAACACCGAGCCGTAGTCCGGCTTGAGGATGATCGCCACTGTGAGGACCACCCAGTACGAGCGCTGCAGCGGGAGCACCTCGCTGAACACGGCGGCAACGCCAATACAGATCATCAGCCGCGCGGTGAACTCCCAGGCGATGCGGCCGCCGATGATCTGGTCGGACAGTCGTGCCGCGCGCTGGCGCACCCGGTCGCGCAGGCCCGGCTTGCGCCCTGCCGGCGTCGGCGGCGGCCCGGTCCCCGAGATGCAGCGGGCCAGCACGACCATCGAGTCCCGCAGCGCGAGCGCGCCAGGCGATGACGACCACGGCGGCGGGATGAACATCGGCGCGGCCGTGCCCCGGCGCAGCGTGAGCACCGCGTCCGCGAGCCGGTCGACCGTGTCGATGACCCACGGCGGCGGCCGCTCACCGGAGTTGCGGAGCGCCGTACCGGCCTCCACCATCTGGTGGCTGACGTTGAGGATCGCCATCAGCCGCATGCCCAGCTCGTTGCGCCCGCTGGACGCCGACCGGCCGGTCAGCAGCGTGTCGTACGCCTTGTTCAGCGCGGCGGTCAGCGCGCGGCGCGTGTCCGGCATCTCGGGAGTGCCGATCGCCCGCAGGCCGTTCGCTATGGCGTGATAGACGGCGGCGACGGCGCGCTGTTCCGCGCCCCTCGGCGACACCAGCCAGGCCGGCGTGATCAGCAGCAGTCCCCACGCCGTCCCGGCGACGAACTCCAGCGCCGTGTGCCACGCAGGACGCAGCTCGCCCAGCGGCCCGAGGCCGAGTGAGCTGTAGATCAGCAGCTGCAGGCCGGTGACAGAGCCGATGGCGCCGAGCCGCGCCATGATCGCCGACACGCCGGCGACCACGACGAGGGCGACCACCGCGACCCAGCCGCGGCCGTGGATCGCCCAGCCGATCGTCAGTCCCACCGCGCCGCCGAAGATGGCGGCGGTCCCTATTCGCCGCAGCCGGGCACGGAACGGGCCGCCCTGGTCGATCATGATGCTGAGCAGGCCGCCCATGGCGGGCAGCAAGGCGATCTCCCGCCGTCCGGTGGCGAAGCCGACCGCGAGCGGCACCCAGATCGCGAACACGGCCCTGAGCATGTCCGGCCAGGGGACTGGCACCTTCTTCGGCCCCATCAAGTCAGCCAGCCAGTCGGGCACGACCTCGGACAGCCAGTCGGGAACCGGCAGCCGCGCGCGGGATGGGCCTCTCACAACAAGAGATTTTCACCCGTACCCGGAATCTATGCGGGACGGGGGAGCACTGTACGTTCGGGATAACTACGATTTCGAGGAGAGCCTCAATGGAGTACCGGCAGCTCGGGCACAGCGGACTGCGGATCTCGGCGCTGACACTTGGCACGATGACGTTCGGCGGCCGCGGCGGGTTCAGCGCCGTGGGGGCGACCGACATCGAAGGTGCGCGACGGCAGGTCGACATGTGCCTGGACGCCGGGGTGAACCTGATCGACACCGCCGACGTGTATTCCGGGGGCCTCGCCGAGGAGATCACCGGCGAGGTGATCAAGGGCCGCCGCGACACGCTGCTGCTGTCCAGCAAGGTGCGGATGTCGATGGGCGACGGCCCGAACGACGCCGGCCTGTCCCGGCAGCACATCATCGCCGGGTGTGAGGCGAGCCTGCGCCGCCTTGGCACCGACCACATCGACATCTACCACGTGCACGAATGGGACGGGCAGACCCGACTCGAGGAGACGCTGTCCGCGTTGAACTCGCTGGTGGCGTCCGGGAAGGTGCGCTACCTGGCGGCGTCCAACTTCGCGGGCTGGCAGCTCATGAAGGCGCTCGCGGTCGCGGACAGCCACGGGTTCGAGCGGTTTGCCGCGCAGCAGGTCTATTACTCCCTCGAGGCCAGGGACGCCGAGTACGAGCTTGTCCCGCTGGCGGTCGACCAGGGGCTCGGCATCCTGGTGTGGTCGCCGCTGGCCGGCGGGCTGCTGTCCGGCAAGTACCGGCGTGCCGGTTCCCCTGAGAGCGGCACGCGGCAGGTTTCCGGGACGTGGAGCGAGCCGCCGGTCCGGGACCAGGAGAAGCTCTACGACACGGTCGAGGTGCTCGTCGACATCGCCGGCGCGCACGGGGCGTCGCCCGCCCAGGTCGCGCTGGCCTGGCTGCTCGGCCGGCCGGCCGTGACGTCGGTAATCATCGGGGCGCGCACCGACGAGCAGCTCATCGACAACCTGGGCGGGGCGTCACTGCTGCTCAGCGCCGACGAGCGGGCGGCGCTGGACAAGGTCAGCGCGCCGGATCTCATCTACCCGTACTGGCATCAGCGCAACACGGCCGCCGACCGGCTGGGCCCGGCCGACCTGGCGCTGCTCGCGCAGCACCTGCCGGTCGAGGAGTAGCACCGCACGGCGGCGCCCCCGTGCTGTAAAAAGAGGGCCATGACAATCCTCCTGCGGATCCTCGTGTCCGCGGCGGCCCTCGGCGTCGCGGCCTGGGTGGTCCCCGGAATCGTGGTCGCGGGACACAGCAACGCGCAAAGGGCCGAGACGCTGCTCGTCGTCGCGATCATTTTCGGCATCATCAACATGCTGCTCAAGCCGATCATCAAGACGATCGGCTGCGCGTTCTACGTGCTGACGCTCGGCCTCGTCGCGATCGTGGTCAACGGGCTCCTGCTGTGGCTCTGCAGCTGGGTCGCGGGCCAGCTCAAGCTGCCGTTCCACGTCAACGGCTTCGTGGCCGCCGTGGAGGGCGCGCTCATCGTCGCCGTGGTCAGCTGGGTGCTGCACCTGGTGATCCCCGACAGGTGGGACGGCAAGCGCTGACGCCTTCCCGGCCCGCGAGGCCATAGACTTATCCGCCGTACACTTTTTCTCTGCGCACGTTCCGCGCAGTTACCATCCACATCTCTGGAGTAACGCCGCCGTGAAGACCGCCGTCGAAGAGCTGAGCCCGACCCGGGTCCGGCTGAGCGTGGAAGTTTCCTTTGAGGAACTCAAGCCGAGCCTGGACAAGGCTTACCGCGAGGTTTCGCGGCAGGTGCGCATCCCCGGCTTCCGCCCCGGCCGCGTTCCGCCGCAGGTGATCGACATGCGGGTGGGCCGTGGCGCGGTGCTGTCCGAGGCGGTCAACGACGCGCTGCCCGAGCTCTACAGCAAGGCCGTGCAGGAGGCCGAGGTGTTCACGCTCGGCCAGCCGGACGTCGATATCACGCAGCTGGAAGACGGCAAGGAGCTGACGTTCACGGCCGAGGTCGAGGTGCGGCCCAAGTTCGAGCTGCCCGACCTGTCCGGGCTGTCGGTCACCGTGGACAACTCCGAGGTCACCCCCGACGACGTGGAGGAGTACCTCTCGTCGCTGCGGGAGCGGTTCGCGTCGCTCAAGACCGCGCAGCGCCCGGCGGAAGACGGCGACTACGTCACCATCGACCTGTCGGCGTCGGTGGACGGCGAGCCGATCGAGGACGCGCAGGCGAGCGGGCTGTCCTACGAGATCGGCAGCGGGACCATGCTCGAGGGCCTGGACGAGGCGCTCGCCGGCATGTCCGCGGGCGACTCGGCCACCTTCACCAGCGAGCTCGCGGGCGGTGACGCCGCCGGGCAGCAGGCCGACGTCACGGTGACCGTGCAGAGCGTCAAGGTCAAGGAACTGCCCGAGCTGGACGACGACTTCGCCCAGCTGGCGAGTGAGTTCGACACCCTCGGCGAGCTGCGCGCCGACACCCGCCGCCAGCTCGAGCGGGTCAAGAAGATGCGGCAGGCCACCCAGGCGCGGGACCGCTCCGTCGACGCGCTCGTGGACAGCGTGGACATCCCGCTGCCGGAGAAGTACGTCGAGCACGAGATGGAGCACGCTCGCGAGTCGGTGGACAACCAGCTCGCGCAGATGCGCATGCCGCTGGCTGACTACCTGGAGAGCAGGGAGCAGACCGAGGAGGAGTTCGAGACCGAGCTGCTCGAGCAGTCGCAGCGCGCCGTCAAGGTGGGCTTCGTTCTCGACGAGGTGGCCCGTACCGAAGATCTCTCGGTGAACCAGGCCGAACTGTCGTACTTCGTCGCCGACCAGGCGCAGCGGATGGGCGTCGGGCCCGAGGTCCTGGCCAGGCAGCTGTCGGAGTCCGGGCAGATCGGCGTGGCGGTGACCGAGGTGCTGCGCGGCAAGGCCGCGACGCTCGTCGCCGAGCGGGTCAAGGTCACCGACGAGGCCGGCCATGACGTCGACGTCAAGGCCGAGATCGAGGCGCTCAACTCCGACGTGGACAGCATGCTCGCCGCCCAGGCCGCCGCTGAGGCGGAGGGGGCGGGCGACATCGACGTGGACGACCTGTCGGTCGACGTCGCGGGCACCGTCGAGTCTCAGGCTGAGACGGACGAGGACGAGGCAGCCGAGGACGAGGACGAGGCTGACGAGGACACCGACGAGGCCTGACCCCGCAACGGCGTGCGCCGGTAGCGAACAGCGGGCTTCGACGGACCCGGTTACTCCGCGGTGGCGTTAATGTCCTTTCATCGACACCGAAGTGATCGGAGCAGGTGACCTACGTGACACAGCCTCTGCTAGTTGAGCCAGTTGCAAGGACGGCCACCCCTGACGCCCCAGTGATGCCAGGGGAACTGCTGTTCCAGCGCTTGCTGCGGAACCGCATCGTCTTCCTCGGCCAGCAGGTGGACGACGACATCGCCAACCGGATCTGCGCAGAGATCCTCATGCTGTCGGCGGAAGATGACAGGCGCGACATCTCCATGTACATCAACTCGCCTGGCGGCTCGGTCTACGCGGGCATGGCGATCTACGACATCATGCAGTACGTGCCGAACGACGTGGCCACGTACGCGATGGGCATGGCCGCCTCGATGGGGCAGTTCCTGCTGACGGCCGGCGCCCGCGGCAAGCGCTACGCGCTGCCGCACGCCACGGTCCTGATGCACCAGCCCTCCGGCGGCATCGGCGGCACGGCGTCGGACATCAGGATCCAGGCCGAGCAGATGCTCTACATCAAGCGCACGCTCTTCGAGCGCACCGCGTACCACACCGGCCAGCCTGTGGAGCAGATCGAGCGGGACGCGGACCGCGACCGCTGGTACACCGCCGAAGAGGCCAAGGAGTACGGCTTCGTCGACCACGTGGTCCGCAGCGCCCTCGAGGTCCCCTCAGCGGGCCCCGTTTCCTGACATCCAGCCCGAACCACGATTAGGAGACGAACGTGACCGACCTCAGCCGGTATCCGCAGTCGAGGTACGTGCTGCCGTCCTTCGTCGAGCGCACCTCGTACGGGGTCAAGGAGATGAACCCGTACAACAAGCTCTTCGAGGAGCGGATCATCTTCCTCGGCGTCCAGATCGACGACGCGTCCGCGAACGACGTCATGGCCCAGCTGCTCACGCTGGAGGCCATCGACCCAGACCGCGAGATCACCATGTACATCAACTCGCCCGGCGGCTCGATGACGTCCATGATGGCGATCTACGACACCATGCAGTTCATCCAGCCCGACATCACCACCTGCTGCATCGGCCAGGCGGCGAGCGCCGCCGCGGTGCTGCTCGCGGCGGGCACCAAGGGCAAGCGGATGGCGCTGCCCAACTCCCGGATCCTGATCCACCAGCCCGCCACCGAGGGCGGCTACGGGCAGTCCAGCGACATGGAGATCCAGGCCAGGGAGATCCTCCGGATGCGCAGCGCGATGGAGGTCATCCTCGCCCGGCACAGCGGCAAGGACGAGGATGTCGTCCGGCGCGACATCGAGCGGGACAAGTTCCTGACGGCCGCCGAGGCCAAGGAATACGGCCTGATCGACGAGGTGCTGACGATCCTCAAGAGGGGGAGCGACCGCATCCCCGAAGTGGTGTCGCATTAGCGTAGAAGGATGAGGGAGGATTTCACTCTTCCCTCCCGGGCCGCTGAGGGGGTTTGATTGGTCCAACGGACCTCCGAAGGCGGTACCGTCATATAGCAAGCGCACGACGGCATGGCGGGATATGCCCGCCGTGCCCGGCCCGGGGAACCGGGCCGGGCTGGCGGCCCCATGTAAAGGAGAAACTTGGTGGCACGCATCGGTGACGGTGGCGACCTGCTGAAGTGCTCGTTCTGCGGAAAGAGTCAGAAGCAGGTCAAGAAGCTCATCGCCGGTCCAGGCGTGTACATCTGCGACGAGTGCATTGACCTCTGCAACGAGATCATCGAGGAAGAGCTCTCCGAGCCGTCCGAGTTCAAATGGGACAGCCTGC
>Ga0335072_10001897_pt1 | contig 33190 bp, 24 predicted proteins | sample Lox_Sample_21_FD_206725 | JGI IMG/M metagenome (GOLD analysis project Ga0335072, IMG submission 206725) | Soil microbial communities from Loxahatchee National Wildlife Refuge, Florida, United States - Lox_Sample_2.1 | ecosystem: Environmental > Terrestrial > Soil > Wetlands | place: USA... | reverse complement strand
GAGTCGGGGGAGTTCTTCCTGCGCACCCGCTCGGCGATCTTCCCGGGGATGAAGATCGCGGAGATCTTCGGCGTCACGGAGGGGCCGTTGTACGAGCAGATGCGGCGGAACATCCTGCACGTGAACGGGCACGATCACACGCGCCTGCGCAGCCTGGTGAACCCGGCGCTGTCGCCGCGGGCGGTGGAGCGCTACCGGCCGGCGATGCGCGAGTTCCTGGAGCAGCTGCTCGCGGAGGCGGTGGCGGCTTCGGGCGGCGAGGGCGAGGTGCGCTGCGACTTCGTGGAGGCGTTTGCGAAGCCCTACCCCTCGCTGGCGATCGCGACGGTGATGGGCGCCCCGCTGGAGGACGCACCGCGCCTGCACCACTGGTCGAACGTGATCCAGCGGCAGTTCGACGCGGTGAGCATGGCCAGCGAGGTCGAGGTGATCGAGCAGGCGGTGGAGGAGTTCTACGAGTACGCCCAGGAGCTGGTGCGGGCGCGCCGCGAGAGCCCGAGCGACGACCTGATCTCGAAGCTGATCGCCGCCGAGGAGGAGGGCGAGCGCCTCAGCGACGTCGAGTGCATCAACCTGGTGTTCAACGTGCTGGTGGGCGGGGTCGACACGAGCCAGAGCCAGCTGGCGCACGCGATCCGGCTGCTGGCCCAGCACCCGGATCAGCTGGCGCTGCTGGCGGTGAACCGGGAGCTGGCAGACGCGGCGGTGGAGGAGGCGCTCCGCTACGAGCCGATCACCCCCTTCACGGCGCGGATCCTGATCGAGGACGTCGAGCACAGGGGCGTCGAGTTCCCGGAGGGCACGGTGGTGATGGTGTGCGCGTTCACCGGCAACCGCGACCTGGAAGGCGAGGGCGCCGAGCGCTTCGACATCACCGCGGACCGCGGTCGCGCCCGCCCACTGACGTTCGGCGCGGGCGTGCACTACTGCCTGGGAGCGAACCTCGCCCGCGTCGAGTTGCAGGAGGGGCTTGCGTTCCTGGCGCAGCGCCTGCGGGGGCTGCGGCTCGACGGCGAGCCGGTGTTCGAGGGAGTCTCGGGCATCTACGGGCTGGCCGAGCTGCCGATCGCGTTCACGGCCTGAGCCGCGAATAGGAGACAGGTCCCTGCGCGGCGGGCCCGCGCCCTGGGCGTTTCAGCCTGATCGTCACCGCCGGCGGCCTCGCCGCTGGGACATTGGGAGGGGGGTCACGGTGGCCCCTGCGTCGACACAGGGACGAGATGCTGATACGAAGCTTCAAAGGCGCGCTCGTCGCGGCTATCGCGATAGCCGCGCTCGTCACCGCGCAGGAAGTCGCTCGGGCCGGGCAGTACCACGTGTACTCGTGCCGGATGCCCGACGGGCAGAGTGCGCCGGTGGATGGGTGGAGCGGGTCGAAGAGCGGCACGTATAGCTTCACGGAAGACACGTGTGATCTGCCGGGTGGAGCATTGATTGCGGCGCTTGGTGATGAGCCGGTGCGTCAAGCGAATGATGACCTTGCCACGTGGGGATTCACTGCAACTACGCACACCTCGATCTCGAAGGCAGCAGTTTGGCGTGCGGGAGATGCATACGGCGGAGGTGCGATTGGCGCCTCTTACGAGACCTGGTTTGCAGCGCCGAGCAACTTGACTGATCCAGCAAATGCGTTTGGTTGGTGTGTCAGTGGACAGGAATGTCCGGTTGGAGTCGGTGATCAAGGACAGCCGTTCGCTCTTGCCAATCATCTCGACGTTCCAGCAAGCAATCTCGGAACGCATCTCTACTTCGACGCTGGCTGTATCGGCGACTCGACTTACAAATGCCCCGCCGCCAAAGGCGACTCCAACAACTATGCCGCCGCCCTCTACCTCTACGCAGCAGACCTAACGCTCGAACAACCGGAAGGCCCCCACGCAGCGAACGTGTCAGGCGAACTGACGAGCGTGCCGACGGTCCGCGGTGCGGCTGACGTGTCCTTCGACGCGACGGACCCGGGCGCGGGTGTCTATGAGGCGGTGTTCGCGATCGACGGGCAGCCGGTCCAGCGCACGGTCCTGAACGACAACGGCGGGCGCTGCCGCGACGTGGGCGAGACGGCCGACGGCCTGCCGGCGTTCCTCTACCTCCAGCCCTGCCCGCAGTCACTCAGCGCCGACGTGCCCTTCGACTCGACGAAGGCCGCGAACGGCACGCACCGCCTGACGGTGAGTGTGCTCGATGCCGCGGGCAACGCCGCGCCGGTCCTGAACCGGGCCGTGACGATCGACAACCCGCCGCCGCCCGGTGCGCCGAACGGGGCGAACGCCTCCTCACCCGCGGACCTCTCCGTCCGCTGGCGCGGCACCGCGAAGGCGAGCGCCGTCGGCGGCTTCGGCCACGCTCGCGCGCTCACCGGCAGGCTGACGGCACCGGGCGGGGCGCCGATCGCGGGCGCCTCGATCGAAGTGCGCGCCACGCCCGCCTACTCCGGCGCGCGACCCGTCGCGATGCCGAGCCCGCACACCGACGCCCGCGGCGGCTTCACGCTCAGCGTCCCGCCCGGCACTTCCTCCCGCACGCTGCGCTTCGCCTACCGCGCGCATGTCGGCGATGCGCAGCCCGCCGCGACCCGGGCGCTGCGGCTGCGCACGCCCGCCAGCGTCGCGCTCGGCGTCTACCCGCACGGCGCCAGCGCCGGGAGCAGCATCCACTTCCGCGGCCGTCTGCGCGGCGGGCCGATCCCCCGCGACGGCAAGTCGCTCGTGCTGGAGGCCCACTCGCCCGGGAGCGGCTGGCTCCAATTCAAGGTGATCCGTACCGACCGGCGCGGGCGTTTTCACGCCTCCTATCGCTTCAAGTTCCCCGGCCCCGCCGACTACAGCTTCCGCGTGCGCTGCGAAGCCGAGTCGGACTTTCCCTTCGCGGCCGGCTACTCGAACGCAGTCGGCGTGCACGAGCGCTGAGCTGACTACTATCCGCCGCCGCACCCGCGACGCTACTTGGGCGTCGCTGCGGGGTTGTCCGTCATGGATCGCGCCGCGCGCGAGGAGAGATGACCAGCCGACAACGACGCCATGCCCTGATCGCGACGCTGCTCGCCCTCGGCACGCTGCTCGTGACCGCGGCCGCTGCCGGGGCCGTGACGATCTCGCCCCTGAACGGCACCCCCGACGCCTCGCCCGACACGCAGATCAGCTTCCTCGGCGCCCCCGCCGGCCAGATCTCGAACGTCTCCGTCGTCGGCTCCCGCAGCGGCTCCCACAGCGGCAAGCTCCGCTCCTACGCCAGCGCCACCGGCGCGAGCTTCCTCCCCGCGCGCGGCTTCACCCAGGGCGAGCGCGTCAGCGTCACGGCCTCCGTCGATCACCACCGCGTCGGCACAACCTTCTACGTCGCACGGCTCGTCAGCTATCCGCTGCCCCCCGGCCGCACCCCGCCGCCCGCGAAGGCCGGCGCGAACCAGGCGTTCGTCACGCAGCCGAAGCTGCTGCCGCCCACCGTGCGCGTCACCACCGCGGTTGCGGGGGCCACGACGCCCGGCGACATCTTCCTCACCACGAACTCCGGGCGCGGGCAGAACGGGGCCATGATCGTCGACGGCTCCGGCCAGCTCGTCTGGTTCAAGCCCGCCGCCACGGGCAACGCCGTCACGAACCTCCAGGTCTCCAGCTACGCCGGCAAACCGGTGCTCGCCTACTGGGAAGGCCACATCGACCTCGGCGTCGGGTTCGGCAGCGACTACCTGCTCGGCTCCGACTACAAGCCCGCCGCCCAGGTCCACGCCGGCAACGGCTACTACGCCGACCTGCACGAGCTCCAGCTCACGCCGCAGGGTTCCGCCTACATCACCGCCTACACGCTCGTGCGGGCCGATCTCAGCTCGGTGCACGGCTCCAAGGACGGCGCTCTGCAGGACGCCGTCGTGCAGCAGGTCGACGTGAAGACCGGGCTCGTGATGTTCGAGTGGCACGCCTACGGGCACGTCGCGCTGAACGACTCCTACGCCAACGACCCGCGCGACCCCAACCGGCCGTGGGACTTCTTCCACATGAACTCCATCGACCCCGACCCCTGGGGCGACGGCAACTTCCTGATCTCCTCGCGCAACACCTGGGCCGCCTACGAGATCAACCACTCAAGCGGCGCGGTCGAGTGGCGCATCGGCGGCAAGGTCCCCAGCTTCCGGATGGGAGCCGGCACCGGCACCGCCTACCAGCACGACGCCCGCTGGCAGCCCGACCACACCATCACGATCTTCGACAACGGCGCCGTGCCCAAAGCGCATCCCTACTCGCGCGCGATCCACGAGCGGATCGACTTCAAGCACCGCACCGTCAGCCTCGTCAGCAAAGACGTTCGCACCCCCACCCTGCTCTCCGGCAGCCAGGGCGACAACCAGGTGCTCGCGAACGGCAACTGGTTCGTCGGCTGGGGCGAAGACCCCTACTTCACCGAATTCAACGTCGCCGGGCAGATGGTGTTCGACGCGCACCTGCCCTACCCCGCGCAGATCTACCGTTCCTACCGCTTCGAATGGAACGCCCTCCCCGCCGCGGTGCCCGCCATCGCCTTGAAGGCCGCTCCCGGAGCCACGAGCGTGTATGCCAGCTGGAACGGCGCCACCGGCGTGCACGGTTGGCGGATCCTGGCCGGCGCCACGCCGGCCTCCCTCTCCACGATCGCGGAAGTCCCCTCCGCCGGCTTCGAGACCGCCGCCACCGTGCCGAGCGAAGCGCCGGTGTTCGCCGTGCAGGCCCTCGGCGCCGCCGGCGAAGTGCTCGGCGGCTCGCACGCCGTCGCGCGCTGAGCGACCGCGCCCGTGCGCAGCGCAGCCAATAGGCTGCGCGCCGTGAAGGCCGTGATCCTCGCCGGCGGCTTCGGCTCGCGACTGAGCGAGGAGACCGCCGTGCGCCCGAAGCCGATGGTCGAGATCGGCGGTAAGCCGATGCTCTGGCACGTCATGAAGCTCTACGCCACGCACGGGATCGAGGACTTCGTCATCTGCCTCGGCTACAAGGGCTATCTGATCAAGGAGTACTTCGCGAACTACCACCTGCACAACTGCGACGCCTCCTTCGACCTCGCCAACGGCTCCATGGAGATCCACCGCTCCGCCGCCGAGCCCTGGCGCGTCACGCTGATCGACACCGGCGAGCAGACCATGACCGGGGGGCGGCTGCGCCGCGTGCTGCCCTACCTCGGCGAAGAGGACTTCTGCTTCACCTACGGCGACGGCGTCTCGGACGTCGACATCGGCGCGCTGATCGACTTCCACCGCGCGCAGGGGACGCACGCCACCGTCACCGCCGTTCAGGCCCCCGGCCGCTTCGGCGCGCTCGACCTCGACGGCGAGCGCGTGCGCGAGTTCGAGGAGAAGCCGCACGGCGAAGGCGGCTGGATGAACGGCGGCTTCTTCGTTCTCTCGCCTGAGGTCAGCCGCTACCTCGACGGCGATCAGACCGTTTGGGAGCAGGAGCCGATGCGCGCCCTGGCGCGCGAGGGGCAGCTCTCCTGCTACCGCCACGAGGGCTTCTGGCAGACGATGAACACGCTCAGCGAGCGCCACCGGCTCGAGGAGCTGTGGCAGTCCGGGGCACCGTGGAAGACCTGGGCGTAGCCGACCCCGGGCAGCCGGCCGCGCCGATCCTCGACGCCGGCTTCTGGCGCGACCGGCGCGTGCTCGTCACCGGCCACTCCGGCTTCAAGGGCGTCTGGCTCACGCTGTGGCTGCAAGCTCTCGGCGCGCGCGTCAGCGGCTTCTCCGGCCCGCCCCCCAGCGCGCCCTCGCTCTACGAGCTCGCCCGCCTGGAGGGAGAGGTCGAGAGCTTCGAGGGCGACGTCCGGGACCCCGACCGGGTCGCCGGCGCAGTCGCCGCCAGTCGTCCCGAAGTCGTGCTGCACATGGCGGCGCAGGCGCTCGTGCGGCGCTCGTTCGAGGCCCCCCGCGAGACGTATGAGATCAACACGATGGGTACCGTCAACCTGCTCGACGCCGTGCGGACCCACGGCGCCGACGTGCGCGCCGTCGTCGTCGTCACCTCCGACAAGTGCTACGAGAACCGCGAGTGGGAGTGGGGCTACCGCGAGTCCGAGCCGATGGGCGGCCACGATCCCTACTCGAGCTCCAAGGGCTGCGCCGAGCTTGTGACCAGCGCCTTCCGCCGCTCCTTCTTCGCGGGCCCCAATGGCCCGCGCGTCGCCTCCGCGCGTGCCGGCAACGTCATCGGCGGCGGCGACTGGGGCCAGGACCGGCTCGTGCCCGACCTGATGCGCGCCGCCCTCGCCGGGGAGGAGCTGCGCGTGCGCAACCCCAACTCGGTGCGTCCCTGGCAGCACGTGCTGAACCCGCTCAGCGGCTACCTGCTGCTGGCGCAGTCGCTCTGCCAGGACCCCGCGCACGCCGCGGGCTGGAACTTCGGCCCCGAGGAAGACGACGCCCGCACCGTCGGCTGGCTCGTCGCCCAGCTCTCCGAGCTGTGGCCCGGGGGCCTGCGCTGGCGCGTCGACGAGGGCGAGCACCCGCACGAGGCGCGCTACCTCAAGCTCGACTCCTCGCTCGCGCGAACGCGTCTCGGCTGGCGCCCCGCGGTGAAGCTGGCGGACGCGCTTGCGAGCATTGTCGCGTGGTATCGAGCGCTGCGCGAGGGCGAGGACATGCGCGCCGTGACGCTGGCCCAGATCGAGGATCTGCCGCGGGCGTGAGCCTGCCCGGCGCGATCACCCGGCGGGAACGATGAGCTCGTCACAGTCGCCTCCCGGGACGCCCGACCCGGCGGAGGTCGCCTTCGACGAGCCCTCCGCCGTGCTGGACAGCTCCGACGCCGGCGGGCGCATCATCCGCGGCGGCGCGCTGCGGCTGCTCTCCTACGTGCTCACCGTCGCGCTTTCGATCCTCTCCGCCGCGCTCCTCACGAGGCACCTGGGGGTCGGGCGCTTCGGCGACTACACCACCGTGCTCTCGCTCGTCGGCGTCGTCTCCGCCGTGACCGACGCCGGGATGTCCACCGTCGGCCAGCGCGAGTTCGCCGTGCGCGAGGGCGCCGAGCGCGAGGAACTGATGCGCGACCTGCTCGGCCTGCGGATCGTGCTCACCGCAATCGGCGTGCTGCTGGTCACGGTCTTCGCGCTCGCCGCCGACTACGACGCCGCGCTCCTGACCGGCGCTATCCTCGCGGGCATCGGCACGGTGGCGCTGGTCGTGCAGCACACGCACACGATCCCGCTCGCCGCCGCGCTGCGGCTCGGCACGCTCTCCGCGCTCGACCTCGCGCGCCAGGTGCTGAGCGTCGCCGCGCTCGTCGCGCTCGTGCTCGCCGGGGCCGGGGTGCTGCCGCTGCTGGCGGTGGCGCTTGCCGTGAACCTCCTGCTGATCCCGCCCACCGCCGCGCTCGCCCGTCATCAGATCTCGCTGCGCTTCGCGCTGCGCCCGCGCCGCTGGGCCGCGCTGCTGCGCCTGACCGTCTCGTTCTCGCTCGCCGCCGCGGTGGGGACGATCTACGTCTACACCGCCCAGATCCTCACCAGCCTCGTCTCGAACCCCCACCAGAACGGCCTGTTCGCCGCTTCCTTCCGGGTGTTCGTCGTCGTCGCGGCGGTGCCGGGCCTGCTCGTCGGCGGCGCGCTGCCGCTACTGGCCCGCGCCGCCCGCGACGACCGCGAGCGCCTTTCCTACTCGTTGCAGCGGATCTTCGAGGTCTCGCTGATCCTCGGCGTCGCCGCCGCGATCGGGACGCTCGGCGGGGCGCACTTCATCGTCGAAGTCGTCGCCGGGGCCAAGTTCGAGGGCGCCACCGAAGTGCTGCAACTGCAAGGGCTCGCGCTGATCTCCTCCTTCGTCGTCGCGGGCTGGAGCTTCGCGCTGCTGTCGCTCAAGCTCTACAAAGGCGTGCTGCTCACGAACCTCGCCGCCTTCGTCGTCAGCTGCTCGCTGACCGCGGTGCTCGCCGCCAGCGACGGCGCGCGGGGCGCCGCGATCGCGACGATCTGCGGCGAGGGCGTGCTCGCGCTCGGCTCGCTGATCGCGCTCGCGCACGACCATCCGGAGCTGTGGCCGAAGCTGGGCGTCGTGGTGAAGGTCGTGATCGCCGCCGCTCCCGCCGTCGCGCTCGCGCTGCTGCCCGACCTGCCCTCGCTGGTCTGCGCCCTGCTCGCGCTGCTCGTCTACGCCGTCGCGATCCTCGCGATGCGGGCGGTGCCCGCGGAGCTGATCGAGCTGCTTCCGTCACGGCTTCGCCGCATCGTCTGAGCCGGCGGCGCGGCCGGGCCGTCCCGACTCGGTAGCCTGCGCCGGTGCCCGGCGCGCCCGAGATCGCACTGCTGGTGCTGAACTGGAACGGCGCCGACCTGCTGCGCCATCACCTCCCCGCCGTCGTGGCGGCCGCGGAGCAGTCGAGCGCCGACGCGCGCGTCTACGTGATCGACAACGCCAGCGAGGACGACTCGCGCGCGGTGATCGAGGGCTTCCCCGGCGTGGAGCTGATCCCGTTCGAGGACAACCTGCGCCTGCACGCCTACAACCGGGCCGTGCGGCTCGTGGACTGCACCGCCTTCATGATGCTCAACAACGACGTCAGCCCCGCCCCCGGCGTGATCGACCCGATGTGGGCGACGCTGCGCGCCGACGAGAGCGTCTTCGCCGTCGGCGGCGAGGTGATCGACACCGCCTCCGGCGAGATCGACTCGGGGCCAACCGCCGCGCGCTGGGAGGGACAGTGGGTGCTGGAGCCGACCGCGCTCGCGGGCGCGCGCGAGCCGATCGACGTCGCCTACGTCTCCGGCGGCGCGGGGCTCTACAGGCGCTCGATGTTCCTTGAGCTCGGCGGCTTCTGGGACCTGCTCCCCGGCCTCTACTGGGAGGACGTCGACCTCGGCCTGAACGCCTGGCTGCACGGCTGGCGCTCGGTGTTCCATCCCGACGTTCGCTTCGACCACGCCAGCGGGTCCACCGTGCGCCGCTCGCTGAACCCGCGCGTACGCGAGTTCCGCACCTACCAGAACGTGCGCCTCATTCACTGGAGCACCCTCCTGCACGGTGCCGACCTGCGCGACTACCTGCGCGGAGAGCTGCGCCGCAGCCTGCTCAAGCCCTACTACTACCCGGCGCTGCTCACGCTTGCGAGCCGCCTGCCGCGGGCGCTGCGCCGCCGCCGCGCGCTGCGCAGGCGTTGCGGCCCCGTGCGCGTCGGAGACCTCGAAGCCCGCTGGCGCCGGACGGGCGGCACCGCGGCCTGAAGCGGCCTCGAAGCGAGGCCTCGCCCGGTTCGTCCCGGCGCTAGCGCGCCCGCGCCACGACCACGAGCTGCTGGCGCAGGAAGTCGTTCGCCAGCGCGTCGCTCAGCTTCGCGAGCAGCAGGCCCTTCGGGGATTGCGTCGAGATGAAGCGCTCGGCTGTCCAGCCGGTTTTCGCCAGCATCCGCGGGAGGCTGCGGCGGGTGAACCAGCGCAGGTGCGTCCAGTCGCGCACGCCGTGGCGCTCGTATTCGAACTCGCCGCGGAACACGAGGTTGCCGAGCAGCCGGTAGAAGCGCAGGTTCGGCACCGAGATCACGAGCACCGCGCCCGGCGCCGCCCAGGAGCGCAGCTTCTTCAGAGCCGCCCAGGGGTCGACGAGGTGCTCCAGCACGTCCGCGAGCACGATCGCCTCGAACGGGCGCCCGCCCAGCTCGCCCAGCTCGGTGCCCTCGATCGTGCCGATCACCGCCGCGTCGTAGAGTCTGCTCGCGCGCTCGATCGCCGTCGGCGCGGGGTCGAGCGCCACCAGTTCGGCCGCTCCCGTCTCGCGCAGCCGCGGCGCCCAGGAGCCTTCGCCGCAGCCCACGTCCAGCAGCCTGCCCGAGACCGTGCCCAGCCCCCGCAGCACGTCCTCGTTCGCGTTGCCCCCGTACACGAACGTCTGCTGGAGTGCGGGCTCCGACACCGCGGGGAGCCTAGTGCAAGCCCCAGCGCGCCCCCGCCGGCGCCGCGGCGGCAGGCGATAGCCTGCGCGGCCGTGCCCTCCGTCCTGATCGTGCGCGGCCACCTCGCCACGCCCTGGGAGCTGCGCCCCTGGTTGGAGCTGCCGCAGCGCTACGAGGTCTCCTACCTGCTGACGAAGTCAAACGGCTACGCCCCGCCCGCGGAGCTTCGCGCCACCTCCGTGCGCGCGCTGCGCGACCTGCTCCCGCGCGGCCCGCTCGGGGAGGTGTCCGCCGGCGTGCTCGGCGACCGCTACCTGTCCGCGAAGGAGGCGTTCGCGCAGGCGGACGTCGTGCATGCCGCGGAGCTCAGCTTCTGGTTCGCCGCCGACGCCGCCCGCCGGCGCAGCGCGGGCGGGCGCTTCCGCCTCGTGCAGACCGTCTGGGAGACGCTGCCGATGCTCGCCGCCTATCGCAACCGCCACGCGCGCCGCTTCCGCGAGCAGGTGCTCGCCGGCACCGATCTGTTCCTCGCCGCCACCGAGCGCGCCGCGCTCGCCCTGCGGCTGGAGGGGGTCGCCGAGGAGCGGATCGAGGTCTGCCCGCCGGGGATCGACATCGACCGCTTCGCCACGGCCGCGGGCGCGGCCGTGAGCGCGGGCGGCGACACCGGTGCGGCGGCCGCGGGCGCAGGTGCGCCGGCCCCGGGCGCAGGTGCGCCGGCCCCGGGCGCGACCGCGCCCCCGGGCGGGCCCGCCGAGCACACGATCGTCTCGCCGGGCCGGCTCGTCTGGGAGAAGGGCCATCAGGACGTGATGCGCGCGCTGGCCCTGCTCCACCGCGGCGTCGTGCGCCCGCCCTCGCGCGAGATTGTCAAGCCCCGCCTGCTGATCGTCGGCTCGGGCCCCGAGGAAGCGCGGCTGCGCGCGCACGCCGCGGACCTTGGGCTCGCGCAGTGGGTCGAGATCCGCAGCGTCCCCTACGAGGAGATGCCGAGCGTGTTCGCGCGCGCCTCCGCGATGGTGCTCATGAGCACCGCGGCCGCGCAGGCGGCGTTTCACCCCTTCGACATCCCGCACGCCTTCTGGGAGGAGCAGTTCGGGCTCGTGCTCGCCGAGGCGATGGCGGCGGGCCTCGCGATCGTCACCACCACCAGCGGCGCGATCCCGGAGGTCGTCCGCGGCACGCCGGCGGAGCTGATCGCCCCCGGCGACTGGCCGTCCCTGGCGCAGGTGCTCGCGGACGGCCCGCTCAGCCGTCCCGCCGGCGAGCGCGTCGCCTATCCGGCGGAGGTCGTGCAGCGCTACTCGACCTCCGCGGCCGCGGAGCGCCTGACGAGCGCCTACGACCGGCTGCTCGCGGCCGACTGAAGCAGCTCCAGGGTCTCCGCGGCGAAGCGGTCCCAGGAGAACTCCGCCGCGCGGCGCGGGCCGGCTTCGCGCAGCCGCCCGCCGAGCTCCGGGTCGCCCAGCACGCGCTCCAACCCCGCGGCGATGCTCGCTACGTCGTAGGGATCGACGTACTCCGCCGCCTCGCCTCCCACCTCCGGCAGCGAGGAGAGGTTCGAGGTGATCGTCGGCGCCCCGGCGCTCATCGCCTCCAGCACCGGCAGCCCGAAGCCCTCGCCGAGCGAGGGGTAGCAGAACGCCCCGCAGCGGCGGTACAGCTCCGCGAGCGCGGCGTCCGGGACGAACCCGAGCATCCGCGCGCGCTCGCCGAGCGAGCGCAGCGCCGTCAGCGTCTCGCCGGTCTCCCAGCCCAGCGCGCCCACCACCACCAGCGGGTGCGCCCGCTGCAGCTCCGGCGCCAGCGACTGGAACGCCGCGACCAGGCGCGGCAGGTTCTTGCGCGGCTCCAGGGTTCCCACCGCCAGCACGAAGCCCGGCGCCGGCAGCTCGGCGGCCTGCTCCGCCGTCAGCTCCCCCGTCGCCGGGGGCGTCGCTCCGAGACGGACCACCCGCACGCGCCCCTGCGCCCGCGGGAAGCGCTCGGTCAGCGCGTCGGCGGTCGCCTGCGAGATCGCGAGCAGGCGTGCCGAGCGGCGCACGGCCAGCCCCAGGGTCAGGCGCTCGATCACCGCGGAGCGCCGGTTCGGGCGCATCGCCGGTTCGAACGTCACGAGGTCGTAGACGATCGGGACCGCGGGAATCCGCAGGAACCATGGCGTCAGGTAGGAGTTCGTCGACAGGAAGACGTCGCACTCGCGGTTCGCCGCGCGCGCGGCCTGCACGTGCCACAGGGGATCGCGCGCAGCGATCGTGCGCCAGCTGAAGCGCTCGTCCAGCGCCGCGCCGGCCCACGGCTCGCGCGCGTAGAGCACGTAGCGGCAGCGGCGCCCGGCGTCCGGTTGCGTTCCCTCGCCTCCCGCGCCCGGATTCCCGGGCTCCGGCTCCGGCTGCGCCCGCTCCCCGCGCGCGGCCAGCGCGCGCAGCAGCTCGCGCACGGTGCGCCCGCGACCCGCGGGGACCTCCGCCGCGGCGCGGGCGTCGATCCCGATTGTCAGTGGCGGTTGCGTGGTCATCGTCTGGCGCTACCGAACGGCTCGCTACTGTACGGCGCGTGCCCGGTCCGCGAGGTCTGCTCGGCCGCCTGGTCGATCCGCATCAGTACGACCTCCGGCCCACGGGACCCGGGGCGATCCTCGACATCGGCTGCGGCGCCAGCAAGGTGCCGGGCTCGACGGGCCTCGACATCTCCGCGGACACGGCGGCCGACATCGTGCACGACCTCGACTCGTTTCCCTACCCGATCGAGGACGCGAGCTTCGACCAGATCCTGCTGCAGGACGTGCTGGAGCACGTGCGCGAGCCGATCGGGCTGTTCGAGGAACTGCACCGCATCGCCCGTCCGGGCGCCCGCGTGCAGCTGCGCACGCCGCACTTCTCCTCGGTGCTGGCCTACGGCGACCCGACCCACCGCCACTACTTCTCCGCGCTGGGCATCCGCACGCTGGCGGAGCCGCGCTTCGCCCACTACACCGCGGCGCGGTTTCGGATCGTGCACGTGACGCTGGATTTGTGGCTCGGCTGCCGGCTGCTGGGCGTCGGCGCGTTCGCGCGGCGCTTCCCCGACACCTACGAGAAGTACCTGGCGTTCCGCTTCCCCACGATGAACATCCGCGCGGAGTTCGAGGTCGTCAAGTAGGCCGTGCACATCGGCCTGAACCTCGTCTTCCTCGTGCCGGGAGAGACCGGCGGCATGGAGGTCGCGGCGCGTGAGCTGATCCCCGCGCTGCTGGACCAGGCCCCGCCGGGCACGCGCTTCACCGCCTTCGTGAACCGCGAGGCGGCCGAGAGCGCGGGCGCGGCGCCCTGGGGCGAGCTGCTGCCCGCGGTTACGGTGCCGGTCCGCGCGCGCAACCGCGTCCAGTGGGTGCTGGGCGAGCAGGCGCTGCTGCCGCGCCTGGCGGCCCGCGCCGGCGTGGACCTCGTGCACAGCCTCGCCTCGACCGCGCCGCTGCGCGGGCGCTTCCGCCGGGTCGTCACGGTCCACGACCTGATCTACGCGCGCTATCCCGAGGCGCACTCGGGCATCCGCGAGAAGGGGATGCGGGTGCTGGTGCCCGCCGCAGCGCGGCGCTCGCACCGGGTGATCGTGGACTCTCAGAGCACGCGCGAGGACGTCGTCGAGCTGATCGGCCTCTCGCCGGAGCGGATCGACGTCGTCCCGCTCGGCCTCGGCACCGTCGTGCGCGAGCGCCCGCTGCCGGAGCCCGAGCTGCGCGAGCGCCTGGGTCTCGGCGAGCGCCCTCTGCTGCTCAGCCTCTCGGCGAAGCGCCCGCACAAGAACCTGCCGGCGCTGATCGACGCGCTCGCCTCGATCCCGGCCGAGCGGCGCCCGCTGCTGGTCCTGCCGGGATACCCCACCTGGCACGAGCGCGAGCTGCGGGAGCGGGCGGCGGCCCGTGGCGTCGAGCCCGACGTCCGTTTCCTGGGCTGGGTCTCCGGCGCGGAGCTCGAGGGCCTGTGGTCGCTGGCGGAGGCGTTCGTGTTCCCTTCGCTGTACGAGGGCTTCGGCCTGCCGGTGCTGGAGGCGATGGCGCGCGGCGTGCCGGTCGCCTGCTCGGACGCCTCCTCGCTGCCGGAGGTCGCGGGCGACGCCGCGCTGCTGTTCGACCCCCACGATCCGCGGGCGATCGCGCAGGCGCTGACACGTCTGCTGACCGACGAGGAGCTGCGCGCGCAGCTGCGCAACCGCGGTGCGGCCCGCGCGAAGGAGTTCACCTGGCAGCGCACGGCGAGGCTGACGCTCGACAGCTACGCCCGCGCGATGTCCGGCTCGTAGCTCGCGAGCACCTTGCGCAGCGAGGACTCGAGCGACAGGCGCTCGGCGTGCGTGCCGAACCACTCGGCGGTGCGCTCGCGCAGCGACAGCCCCGCCTCGTGCACGGCGACGATCTGCGCGGCGATCGACTCGGCGTCGGGCTCCGGAGCCAGGAACCCGTTCACGCCCGGCTCGATCAGCTCGGTGGCGGCGTTGTCCTCGCCGGCGACGACGACGCTGGGCGTCGCGGCGGCGGCGGCCTCGATCACGACCATCCCGTAGCCCTCGCGCGAGGAGGTCGAGAGCATGCACATCGCGCGGCCGAGCGCCTGCTCGATCTGCTCGCCCGCGACGAAGCCGGGGGCGACGAGCGCGCCGCCGACGCCGTGCCGGGCGATCGCCGCCGCCACCGCCTCGCGCTCGGGACCGTCGCCGTAGAGCTCGCCGCGCAGGCCCTCGATCCGCCGCGCGGCGGCGGCGAACGCCGCGACCGCCAGCGGCGCGCGCTTCTCGGGTATCAGCCGCCCCGCGAACACCACCAGCGGCTCGGCCTCCTGCGCCACGGGCCGCACGAGCGACCCGGCGTACTCGCCTTCGAGCAGGATCGGCTCGCCGCGCAGGCCCTCTCCTCGCAGGCGCGCGGCGTGCAGGCGCGAGAAGCAGAAGGCCCGCTGCGGCACGCGGGCGCAGAGGCGCTGGACGAGGTGCCCGACGGGACCGCCGAAGCGCCCCAGGTAGCCGCGCCAGTAGGCGGCGCTCCAGACCTCGTGCCAGTCGACCACCAGCCCGTAGCCGCGCAGCCGGCGCAGCAGCGCCGCAGCGAGCAGCGAGAAGTAGGGGAAGGAGCAGGTGTGCACCACCTGGTAGCGGCGCCCGTGGCGCATCAGGTGCAGGAGCACGCCGAGCCCGAACACGAGCGGCGGCAGGATCCGCCGCCGGCCGCCTTCGGTGTAGAGCGCCATGCGCGGGCCGGCGGCGATGACGCGGACCCCGGGAACCTCAGGGGGCTCGCCGCGGGGCCACTGGCGCAGCGTCAGATAGGTCACTTCGTGGCCCTCGCCGGCGAGGCGCTCGGACAGGTTGCGGTACCAGCGCTCGGCCCCCCCGACGGTGCAGGGAAACAGGCAGTCGTAGACGACGCAGATCCGCATAGCGGATAGCATCATGCGCGAATCCGCCACTTTCCGCCCGTCCGGGCGTTATAACCGGCGTGATCGCCTGTTCGCCTACCGGCAGACACCCGCAGGCGTCGCGCGCCCGTCTATGAGCACAGTCGTTCAGACAAAGCCACCGGCCTCCGTGGACGCCGAAGATCGCTCCGCGCCGCTCGTCTCGGTCGTGATCCCGTGCCTGAACGAGGCCGAGAACATCGAGCAGTGCGTGAGCGCGGCGCTGCAGGCGCTACGTGAGATGGGCGTCCCGGGCGAGGTCGTGGTGGCGGACAACAACTCCGAGGACGACTCCGCGCGCCTGGCCGAGCGGGCGGGAGCGCGCGTGGTGGTCGAACGCCGCCGCGGCTACGGCAGCGCCTACCTGGCGGGCTTCGCGGCCTCGCGCGGGCGCTACATCGTGATGGCGGACGCCGACCTGACCTACGACTTCAACGAGATCCCCCGCTTCGTCGCCGAGCTGGAGAAGGGCGCGGAGATGGTGATCGGCGACCGCATGGACAACATCCAGCCGGGGGCGATGCCGTGGCTGCACCAGTACATCGGCAACCCGATCCTGACCGGCCTGCTGAACCTGTTCTTCCGCACCGGCATCAGCGACGCCCACTGCGGCATGCGGGCGCTGCGGCGCGACGTGCTGCCGCGCCTGGACCTGCGCACGACCGGCATGGAGTTCGCCTCCGAGATGGTGATCCGCGCCTCGAAGGAGAAACTGCGGATCGCGGAGTTCCCGATCGAATACCACCCGCGCGGCGGCGAGAGCAAGCTGTCGAGCTTCCGCGACGGCTGGCGCCACCTGCGCTTCCTGCTGGTGCACAGCCCGACGCACCTGTTCATCGTCCCCGGCGCGGTGCTTGCCACGCTCGGCACGCTGATCCTGGTGCTGGTCGGCGCGGGGCTCGACTTCTTCGGCCGCGCCTGGGGCCTGCACACGCTGATCGGCGGGGCGCTGTTGATGATCGTCGGCACGCAGGTGCTGGCGCTCGGGCTCTGCGCGCACGCCTACGGCACGTACTTCATGGGCGAGCGCGACCCGTGGTTCGACCGCATGCGCGCGCGCTTCAGGCTCGAGCACGGGCTGCTGCTGGGCGGGCTGTTCGTGCTGGTGGGCCTCGTCAGCGGCGGCGTGATCGTCGGGACGTGGATCGCCAACGGCTTCGGCTCGCTCTCGGAGGAGCGGCTCGCGATCGTCGCTGCTTCGCTGATGATCGTCGGAATCCAGATCTTCTTCTCGTCCTTCCTTCTGTCGATCCTCGGTCTGCGGCGCAACTAGCCTGCCCGTGAAGGCGCGAGTCGTGACGGCGCTTGGCCTGGCCGCCATCGCCGCAGTCCTCGTCGTGGTGCTAGGTCAGAAGGCGCAGCGACGCTCGGGCACGAACCTGACGCCGAACGGCGCGTTCGTGGCCTCGCTCTCGGCGGGCCAGCAGGTCTGCCAGGGCCGGGAACTGCTCCCGGCGGACACCTCCGCGCTGCGGGCGACGATCGGCAGCTACGGCAAGCCGGGGCCGCCGCTGAGCGTGCGGCTGACGGGGGCGCGGGGCGAACTGCTGAGCAGCGGCTCGCTGGCGGCGGGCTGGCGCGAGGGGGTCGTGCAGATCGAGCTGACCCACGTGGGGCGCGCGCACGAAGAAGTGCGGCTCTGCCTGCGCAACCGCGGCACGGCCCCGATCGCGATCGCCGGCGCGCTGCCGGACCCGGGCTTCGTGATGGACGTCGCGGGCCGCCCGGTCGAAGGCAGGCTGCGCTTCGACTACATGCGCCCCGGGCGTGAATCCTGGTATCAGCTGCTGCCGACGATCGTCTATCGCTCGACGCTCGCCAAGGGGGGGATCGTCCGCCACTGGGCGTGGGTGGGCGCGCTCGTCTCGATGCTGCTTGCGATCGGCTTGGCGGTGCGGGTGCTCATCGCCCGGGAGGACTCGGCGTGAGCGCCCCGGGCATGAGCACGCCGGCGGCGGAAGGGATCGGCTCCGACACGGACGTCCCGACGCGGCGTGCGGGCACGGGATCGTGGGCGCGGCGGCGGCTGCACGCGCTGTGGTCGAGCGTCCCGCGGGCGGCCTGGGCCTGCGCGCTGGTGGCGCTGGCGAACGGCTTCGCCTGGTCGCTGATCGTCCCGCCGTTCGAGGTCCCGGACGAGAACGCCCACTACGCCTACGTGCAGCAGGTCGCCGAACGCGGGACGCTGCCGCGGCTGACGCAGCGCGAAGGCCCGCTCTCGCCCGCGGAGGACGACATGCTCGGCGCGGTCCTGTTCTTCCAGATCGTGGGCGAGCGCCCGAACCCGGCGCCGATGTCGGCTTTGCAGCAGCGAGCGGTCGAAACGGTCGAAGGCGGGCACCTCAGCCGCAAGGGCAACGGCAACGCGCTGTCGGCGACGAACAACCCGCCGCTCTACTACGCGCTGGAGGCGATCCCCTACAAGCTGGCCTCCAGCGGCAGCGTGCTGGACCGGCTCGCGGCGATGCGCCTGCTGTCGGTGCTGCTGGGCGCCGTCACGGTGCTGCTGGTCTTCCAGTTCCTCAGAGAGCTGCTGCCGCGATATCCGTGGTCGTGGGCGGCGGGCGCGCTGGTGGTGGCCTTCCAGCCCTTGTTCGGCTTCATGTCGGGGGGCGTGAACAACGACAACCTGCTCTACCTGACGGCGACGGGCTGCCTGTGGGCGATGGCGCGTTCCTTCCGGCGCGGCCTCACCCCGGCGAACGGCGCGCTGATCGGCGGCTTCCTGGGGGCGGGGATCGTCACGAAGCTGACGCTGCTGGGCTTCGTCCCGGCGGTGGCGCTGGCGGTGCTGCTGATGCTGCGCCGTGGCTGGCGCTCGGAGCGACCGGCCGCGCTGCGTGGGGCGGCCTGGGCGGTGGCGCTGGCGGCGGCGCCGTTCGCGCTGTACGTGCTGCTCAACCACGTCGCCTGGCACCGGGGCGCGATCCCCGGCGGGGTGGGGAGCGTGGCGGCGAACCCCGAAACCCCGCAGCTGACGTTCAGCCTCGGCGAAGAGATCAGCCACATTTGGCAGCTGTACCTGCCGTCGATCGGGATGCGCGACCAGTTCCACTACGTCCCGCTCTGGAAAACCTGGTTCAAGGGCTTCATCGGCAGGTTCGGCTGGCTCGACTACAAATTCGGCTACCACTTCTACCTCGCGGCGCTGGCCGTCTCGCTGGCGGCGATCGCGCTGGCGCTGGCCGAGATCGTCCGCCGCCACAAGGCGTTCGTCCGCCGCATCGGCGAGTTCGCGGTGTACGCGCTGGCGCTGGCGGGGGTCTGCATCGCCGTGGGCGTGCAGTCCTATCGCCTGATGATCCAGACGAGCGGCTTCGCGCAGTTCGAGCAGGCCCGCTACCTGCTGCCGCTGATCGGCCTCTACGGGGCGATCGCGGCGCTGGCGGTGCGCTTCGGGGGGCGTCGCTTCGGCCCGGCGATCGCGGCGCTGCTGGTGGTGCTGGCGATCGGCCACGACGTCGCGGCGCAGGTGATCACGATCTCCCGCTACTACGCTTGACCCCGCCGAGCGTCACCGTCGCGATCCCGGTCCGCAACGGCGGCGAGCTGTTCGCGGGCACGCTGCGCGCCCTGGCGAGCCAGACGGTGGAGCACGAGCTGCTGGTGTGCGATTCCGAATCGAGTGACGACTCTGTCGAGAGAGCACGTGCGCGCGGAGCGCGCGTGCTCGATATCTCCCCGGCCAGCTTCAGCCACGGCGGCACGCGCAATCTCCTGATGCGGGAGGCGCGCGGGTCGCACGTGGCGCTGCTGACCCAGGACGCGGAGCCCGCGGACGAGCGCTGGCTGGAGCGCCTGCTGGAGGGCTTCTCGCTGGGCGAGGACGTGGGCCTCGCGTTCGGCCCCTACGTGCCACGTCCGCAGGCGTCGTTCGCGGTGCGAGTCGAGCTGGAGCGCTTCTTCGCCTCGCTGGCGCCGGGCGGCGAGCCGGTGGTGGAGCGGCTGACGCCGCAGGAGCGGGGCGCGCTGCCGGCACGGGCGCTGCTGGGCGGGCGCGGCTTCTTCACCGATGCGAACGCCTGCGTGGCGCGGGCGGCCTGGGAGCGCGTGCCGTTCCGCGCCGCCGCCTACGCCGAGGACCGCGTGCTCGCGCTGGACATGCTCCGCGCCGGCTACGCGAAGGCGTTTGTCCCGGGGGCGGCGGTGATCCACTCCCACGACTACCGCCCGTCGCAGGAGCTGCAGCGGTGCTTCGACGAGTGGCGCGGGCTGCTGGAGGTCTACGGCTGGCGCGAGCCCGCCGGCCCGCGCGGCCTGGTGCGCAGGCTGCGGGGAGAGATGGCGGCCGTGCGCGCGGCCGCCGACGCGGAAGGGCTCGCCGGCGGCGAGCGCCGCGCGACGTTCGTCGCGGCCGGCCGTCACCATGTGCTCCGCCTCGCGGGCGCGCTGCTGGGCTCGCGTGCCGATCGGCTGCCCGCGGCGGCGCGCCGGGCGCTCTCGCTGGAGCGCCGCGCGAGCTTCGTGCCCCTCGACCTGGAAAGCCCGTGAAGAAGCAGGACGACAGCTCCACGCCCCCGATCTCGACGCCGGAGAAGATCGCCCAGCGCGCCCTGGACGGTGAGTTCCGCGGGCCGCTGGCAGGGCTGCGGCGGCGCATCTACCTGACCTACCACTACCTTGGCTGGCGCACGCTGCTGTTCCGGGTGCTGACCTTCCCGCTGCGCTTCACGCCGTTGCGCCGGCGTCTGCGCCTGCGTTCGAGCAGCAGCGAGGACGCCTACCGGCGCGCGGTGGCGTGGTACCGCGAGGAGGGCGTCCCGGTCGACGTCGTGATCCCCAGCTACCGCGACGCGGAGCTGGTGGCGGCGCTGGTGAAGAGCATCCGCGCAACGGTGCCGGACGGGTTCGCGCGGATCATCGTCGCCGACGACGCCAGCGGCCCCGAGGGGGTCGCGGCGCTGCGCGCGATCGAGGGGATCGAGCTGATCGAGGGCGAGCGCAACGAAGGCTTCGCGGCGAACGTCAACCGCGGTCTGCGCGCGAGCAGCCCCGACCGCGACGTGGTGGTGCTGAACTCCGACATCGAGGCGCGCCCCGGCTGGCTCGCGTGCCTGCAGTACGCCGCCCAGGACGGAGAGGACATCGGCATCGTCGGCGCGCGGCTGCTCTACCCCGACGGGCGCATCCAGTTCGCGGGGACCGTGCGCAACCTGGGGGCGCCGCAGTGGTTCGACCACCGCTACCGCTTCAAGCCGCAGGACTGGGGCCCGGCGGGGCTGGCGGGGCCGGTGCTGGCGGTGACGGGCGCCTGCATGTACGTGACGCGCGCGGCGATCGATCGCATCGGCCTGATGGACGAGCGCTACCCGATGGCCTACGAGGACGTCGACTGGTGCCTGCGCGCGTGGCAGGCGGGCTACCGCGTGCTCTACTTCCCCGCGGCGAGCCTCTACCACCACGAGTCGGTCACGCGCGGGACGGCGGTCGGCGAGCGCGAGGCGGCCTCGCAGCGGATCTTCTGGGAGCGCTGGCACGAGTTCTTCGACGCGCGCGAGGTGCGCACCGAGACCGGCAAGCTGCGCATCGCCTACGTCACCGAGGGCACCGGGGTCGGCGGCGGGCACCGCGACATCTTCGAGCACCTGAACAGGCTGCTCGACCGCGGTCACGAGGTCTCGCTGTACACGCTGGGCGAGCAGCCCGACTGGTTCGAGCTGCGGGTGCCGGTGCACAGCTTCGAGTACTACGAGGAACTGGTGGAGGCGCTCGCGCCGCTGCGGGCGATCAAGGTCGCGACCTGGTGGAACACATCCGCGCCGGTGTGGCAGGCGAGCGTGCTGCACGGCATCCCGGCCTACTTCGTGCAGGACATCGAGACCTCCTACTACCCCGACGACGAGCGCACGCGCCACGCGGTGATCGACTCCTACCGGCCGGAGTTCAGGTACATGACGATCTCGCAGTGGAACCGCGAGCGGCTGCGCGAGCTGGGGCTCGATGCGGAACTGATCCCGCCGGGGATCGACCTCGAGAACTTCCGCCCGCTGCCGGATGCGCGTCGCCGCGAGGACATGGTGCTGGCCCTGGGACGCTCGAACCCGCTGAAGAACCTGCCGCTGACCGTCGACGGGTGGCGGGGGCTGCCCGAGCCGCGGCCCGAGCTGTGCCTGTTCGGGATCGAGCCGGAGCTGGCGAGCGAGCCCGGCATGCGCCACGTGCAGGCGCCGAGCGACGAGCAGGTGAACGAGCTGTTCAACGAAGCGACGGTCTTCATCCAGACCTCGACGCACGAGGGCTTCGCGCTGCCGCCGCTGGAGGCGATGGCGGCGGGCTGCGCGGTGGTGACCACCGACGCGCACGGCAACCGCGACTTCTGCGTGGACGGCGAGAACTGCCTGATGCCCGAGCCCGACCCGGGCGCGGTCAGCGCGGCGCTCGGGCGCCTGCTGTCGGACCCGGCGCTACGCGAGCGTCTCGGCCGCGCGGGGATCGCGACCGCGGCCGACTACGCCTGGGAGCTGCGGATCGACGCGCTGGAGCGCTTCTTCGAGGCGACCGCCACGCCTCGCGAGCTGGTGATCGGCGAGCGGGCCTGAGCGCCGCTCAGAGGTCTTCCGCGATGTGCGGGGCCGCCCGGTTGAAGACCCAGAAGCCGAGCCCGAAGACCAGCGCCACGAGGCCGAGCGGGGCCAGCAGCGCCGGCCAGCTGCCGGACGCGTGCGCGGCGCTGAGCGTGTCGGAGTTGATCACCGCGTGGCGGAACTCCTGGAAGGCGGGAGCCAGCGGGTTGAGCATGTAGAGGTGGTAGAGAAAGTGGTCGAAGGAGCCGTGGCCCGCGCCCGAGAGCAGCCGTTCGCGCACGACTTCGACGGGGATGATCACCGGCGAGCAGTAGAACAGGATCTGCGAGACGACGTCCCAGATCGGCTGGATGTCGCGGAAGCGCACGAACAGCGCCGACAGCAGCATCGCCACGCCGGTGGCGAAGATCGTCAGCACCAGCACGATCACCGGCAGCTCCAGCCAGCTCAGCATCGGGTCGACGCCGGAGGCGAGCGCGAAGATCAGCACCACCGCGAGGTTCAGGCCCAGGTTGAACAGCGCGAGCAGCACGACCGAGACGGGGATCGCCAGCCGCGGGAACTGGATCTTGCGCACCAGGTTCTCGCGGTCGACCACGCTGCGCACGGCGCCGTTGGTCGCCTCGGAGAAGAAGGTGAACAGGACGATCGAGCCCAGCAGCTGCGCGCCGTAGGCGTGGCCCGCGGCGCCTTTGGCGCGGTCGACGTGGAACACCAGCACGAAGAACACGTAGAGCACGCCGAATAGGAGCAGCGGGCGCATCAGCTGCCACAGGTAGCCCAGCGCCGAGCCGAAGAACTTCAGCTTGAACTCGCTGCGCGCGATGTTGTAGGCCAGCTGCCAGAAGCGCGAGCGGTCGCCCGTCAGCGCGCGCGGGCCGCGGATCGGCGTCCCGAGCGTCTGCGATTCGATCGTGGCGCCGGGCGAGGCCGGGGACTGAGCGCTCACGCCGGGGCCTGCTGGGGCGCTGGGATCTGGCCGTGGCTGATGATCTCGGTCTGCACGGGGACCTCGACCATGCCGCCGCTCGCCACCGAGCCCGTGACCACGAACGAGAAGCCGCCCTGGTAGCGGTCGATCACCGACAGGCCGCCGCCGCGGTGGCTGACGGTGAAGCTCGGTTCGTAGCGCCCGGGGGCGAGCATGTTGTGGAAGGAAAAGGCGAACACGACCTGCTCGCCGGCGTGGAACACGCCGCTGTGCTCCTGCGTCTGCGCCGTGTTGCCGACGATCACCGGGTGGTGGTCTTCGTTGTGGATCGCCATCGCCACCGCGGGGTCGTGCACGGTCTCGTGGAAGGTGACCAGCGCCTTCAGCGTCGTCGGCTGCGACTGCGGGGCCATCGTGGCGCGCGTGTCGGGCATGTCGCCGAGCCACACGTCGGTGACGCGGGCGGCGCCGTCGCCGACGCGGGGCACGTCCTCGGACAGCTCGGCGTAGCCGACCTCGCGCCCGAAGCTGACCTCCAGGTACTTGTCGGCGACCTGGCTGGGTTCGCCGAGCGCGACCAGCTTCCCGCGCTCCAGCAGCATCGCGCGATGGCAGAACTTGTTCACGGCGGACATGTCGTGTGTCACGAACACGATCGTCTTGCCTTCGTCGCGCATCCGGTTGAACACGTCGAAGCACTTCTGCTGGAAGCCCGCGTCGCCGACGGCGAGCACCTCGTCGATCAGCAGGATGTCGGCGTCGACCTGGATCGCGACCGAGAACGCGAGGCGAACGTGCATGCCGGAGGAGTAGTTCTTCAGCTTCAGGTCCTGGAACTCCTCGAGTTCGGCGAACTCGATCACGCGCTCGTAGCGGGCGCGGGCCTCGCGCGGCGAGAGCCCCAGCATGATCCCGTTCAGCGTCACGTTGTCGTAGGCGGCGAGGTCGGGGTTGAAGCCGACGCCCAGCTCGATGAAGGTCGACATCCGGCCTTCGCACCAGATCTCGCCGCGGTCGGCGCGGTAGATCCCGGCGAGGCACTTCAGCAGCGTGCTCTTGCCGCTGCCGTTGCGCCCGACGATCCCGAAGAACTCGCCGCGCTCGACGCCGAAGGAGATGTCCTTCAGCGCTTCCAGGCGCTCGTAGCGCGAACGGCGGAACGGGTGCAGCGCCCGCTCCTTGAGCGTGTGGCTGCGCTCCTCGGGGATCTTGAACGTCTTGTACACGCCGCTGGCCGCGAGCGCCAAGCCGCGCGCGGCGCTCTTCTCGGAAGCGCTGGGCATGCCAAGAGGGTATCTGGGGGTAGCGGCGGTACGCGCACGTTCGCGCCGCCCCGTGGGTCGCTCAGGCCTCCGGGCCGGGGTCGCCGCGACGGATCTTGCCGAACGCGCGGCCGGCGCGGAACGCCCGCGTCGCCGCGCCGTACAGCGGCCTGCTGAGCGCGGGCCGCTCGCTCAGCGCGAGCAGCGCACGCTGCACGTCCTCGGGCAGCGCCCCATGCGGGCCGATCAGGCCCAGGGCGAAGCCGACCTCGGCGTTGAGCTCGTCGTACATCCGCTGCGCGTGCGCGCGCTCCTCGGTCAGCCTCGCGACGAGCTCGTCCTGGGATTCGACCAGCGCCCGCAGTTCGCGCTCGCGCGCGAGCTCGTCGCGTGCGAGCAAGGCGGCCTCGCGCACCGGCGCCAGGATCGCCTCGCGGTAGGCGGCGAGGGTCGCCTCGGCGGCGCGCTCCCAGGTGAGCGGACGCGCCGCCCGCACGAGCGCGTCGAGCTGGCGCTCGCGCGCGCCGGCGTCCGTGAGCAGCGCGAGCACCCGCTCGGCGCTCCGGGGCACATCCCAGGGGACGATCGTGGCCGCCTCGGCGGGCAGCACCTCCGCGAGCGAGGCGCGCGGGGCGAACATGCTGGGCACCCCGTCGATCGCGGCCTCCAGCGGCACGAGCCCGAAGCCCTCGTAGACCGACGGGTAGAGCACGCCGGCGGCGCGGCGCATCAGCCAGGCCTTGACCTCCTCCGAGATGGCGCCGAGCTCGATCGAGGCGCCCCCCAGCTCCGGTGCGCCGCCCAGCAGCTCCTGCTCCAGCGCGCGCGAGGAGCCGTGGGGGACGTGGGTGCCGGCGAACACGAGCAGCCCGTCCCATCGGTGCCGCGCGCGCAGCTCGCGCAGCAGCCGCAGCGCGAAGGCCCGGTTCTTGTGACGGAAGTCGGTCCCCAGGCAGAGCATGAAGGGCGTGCTCTCCAGCCGCGCGGCCTGCTCGCCGCTCGGCGCCAGCTCCCGCGACTGCGGCCGGTGGTCGAGCCCCGGAGGGACCACGCGCAGGCGCTCGGCGTCGGCCAGCTCATCCGACAGCAGCTCGGCCTCCGTGTGGCGCGAGAACACGAGCACGCGGTCGGCGGCGGCGAGCGCCTGGCGCGTCACCCGCCGGTGGCGCTCCCAGGCGACGGCGTCGGCGTGGTAGCCGGGGTTGCGGTAGGCGATCAGGTCGAGCTGGTTCAGCACGAGCCGCTCGCCGAGCCGCAGCGCGACGCGCAGGTCCTCGGTCTCGAACATCTGCTGCGGGCGGTGGAACAGCGCGCTGCGCGGCGTCTCGCGCGTGACCTGCCCGGTCGACAGCAGCTCGGTCCCGGGCAGCGCCCGCAGGCGTTCGAGCGCGTCCGCGCCGGCGTCGGGGGCCAGCAGCACGCGCAGGCTGAGCTGCCCGGTGGCGGCGAGCGCCGCGATCAGCTCGAGGACGTGGCGCTGCGTGCCGGTCAGCGTCGCGCCCAGCGAGCGGCCGTCGACCGTGACCGACAGGCGCTCCCACCCGCGGCGCGCCGCCCGCAGCGCGCGCGGCAGCGTGCCCGAGGCGGCGAGCGAGGCCCACGCGGGCGGCAGCGGTTCGGGATCGGCCGCCGGCGCCGGGAGCGGTGGCTGCAGATACGGGTAGCGCTGGTCCAGCAGCGCGGCGGGCCGCTCGGCGCGCGCGCGGCGCGGGGCGAGCGTGCCGGCCACGGCGTCGTCCGCCGCGACGTGCGAGAGCCCCGCGAGCAGGCAGCGCTGGGCGAGGTCGACCTCGACCGCGGCGTCGAGGTCGAGCGCCCGATCGAGGATGCCGCCCTGCGTCTCGTCCTCGCCCACCAGCTCCAGCGCGTCGCGGCGCAGGTATACGCAGGGGCCGACGATTCGCGCCAGCCGCGGTCGCAGCCGCAGCGACTCGGCCGCGACGGAGTCGGCCAGCGCCGCCAGATCCGCTGCGGCGTCAGCCGCGAGCGCGAGCGTCGTGCCCGTGTCGGAGAGCGCGCTCGCGGAGGCGGTGTTCGTGTCGGCGTAGGCCGCCTCGCGCAGCGCCGCGGGCGCCTGGGCCGTGAGCAGGCAGGGTTCGCTCAGCAGGACCACGTCGGCGGGCGCGAGCCGTTCGAGCTCGTGCCCCACCGCCGCCGCGGTGGGCTCCACGACCGTGACGGGCGCGTGCTCCTCCAGCGATCCCAGGCAGCGCGCCAGGCGCTCCCGGTCCTCGTCCTCGCGGGCCGCGAGGAGGAAGCAGACGCTGCCGCGCTCGGGTGGCGGGGGTGTGTGCGAGGGGTCGTTGGCGCTAATCGGAAGCTCAGCTCCTGCGAGCGCAGCCTAGAGCAGTCCCTGGGTGGCGATGTGCGTCGGCGATAATGCCGTTGCCGCTCGATGACCGCAGATAACGAGACCACACCGGCCACACGCGCAGCGGAGCTGTTCGCCCACGGGGGCGGCGTCGCGCCGGCGGGGCGCCAGCCGCTGCGCGGCGCGGTGCGCCGGCTGCTGCTGCGCGCGATCCGTCCCTACGCCTACCACCAGCGGCTGCTGGACGAGCAGATCGTGCGGGCGCTGCAACGGCAGGAGGCGATCTCCGAGCGCGAGCAGGCGCGCGACGGCGAGCGCATCGAGCGCTTGGAGCAGCTGGCCCGCGAGCTGATCCGCACGGCGGAGTCGCTGCGGCGGACCACCGCCGACGCGGATCGGCACGCCGAGCAGGGGCTTGCCAGCGCGCAGGAGACCGCCACCTCGCTGGAGCGGCTGCTGGACGAACTGAACGCGCTGCCCTACGTCGAGGGCGACCCGTTCGAGCTGTTCGGGTCTCCCGTCGGTGAGGTGATGGGCTTTCGCGGGGCGGGCGGCGACGCGGAGTCCGCCGGCGCCGGCTCGCGCTACGCCGCCTTCGAGGACGCGTTTCGCGGCTCGGCGGAGCGCGTGCGCCGCTCGCAGGAGCCCTACCTGCCGCTGCTGGCCGAGCACCAGCCGGTGCTGGACGTGGGCTGCGGCCGCGGCGAGCTGCTCGCGCTGCTGGCCGAGCGCGGGATCGCGGCGAGCGGGGTCGACAGCGACGCCGGCATGGTCGAGCGCTGCCGCGCGATCGGGATGCAGGCCAGCCAGGGGGACGTCAACGAGCACCTGGAGGGCCTCGCGGACGGCTCGCTCGGGACGATCTTCTCCGCCCAGGTGATCGAGCACCTTCCCTACGCCGAGCTGCAACGGCTGCTTGAGCTGGCGCGGCGGAAGCTCGCGCCCGGGGGGCTGTTCGTCGCGGAGACCGTCAACCCGCACCGGATCGCGTCGCTGAAGACCTTCTGGGTCGACCTGACCCACCAGCACCCGATCTTCCCGGAGGTGGCGCTGTCGCTGTGCGCGATCGCGGGCTTCGCCTCCGGCTACGTGTTCGCCCCGGGCTACGACAGCTTCGCGCAGGCCCGGTTCCGGGCGCCGGCCTACGCCGTGGTGGCGGAGGCGCCCGCGGCATGAAGGTGCTGACGCTCGTCACGCCCGCGACGCTGCCGCAGGCGCGCGTGCTCGCCGCCTCGCTCGCTCGCCATCAGCCCGACTGGCCGCACGAGCTGCTGCTGATCGGCCGCGAGGAGGGCGCGAACGTCGCGGGCTCCGGGCCGGCGCCGCGGTCGATCGCCGAGGAGCTCGACGTCGAGCTGGAGCACGCGATCGCGCGCCACGACGCCGCTTCCTTGCAGCGGCTGCTGCTCCCGCGCGTGCTGAAGGCACAGGCCGAGCGCGGCGAAGGCCCCGTGCTGCACCTGCCGCCGAGCGCGTGGCTGCTCGCGGACCTTGGCCCGTTCGTCACCGCGCTCGAACGCCACGACGTCGCGCTCGTGCCGCGCATGAGTGGCGACGTGCCTGCGGACGGGCTACAGCCGACGCGCGAGCAGATGGAGCTGGCGGGGCGCATCAGCGACACGATCGTCGCGGTCGGCGACAGCCCCGCGGCGCTGGGCTTCCTCGTCTGGTGGTTCGGCTATGTCGAGCAGATGCTGGGCTCGCTCGACGGCGAGCGGCGCGGCGCCCGCCCCGAGGATCTGCCCTGGCTGGCGCGGATGCTGGAGCTGGCGCCGGCGCGCTTCACCACGGCGGTGATCGACGATCCGGGCGTCAACCTCAGCCTCTGGAACCTGCACGAACGCACGCTGGAGACCTCCGGGGATGGGGACGGGGACGGCGTCGTGGTCGACGGGCGCGCGCCGCTGCGGCTGCTGGACCTGCCGGGCTTCGAACCGGGCAAGCCCTACCGCCTGAGCCCGTCGGCGAGCCGTGCGCGCGTCAGCCGCTCGCCCGCGCTGGGCCGGCTGACCGCCCGCTACGCCGCGGAACTGGACGCTGCGGGCTGGGCGGCGCTCGATCGCAGCGCCGACATCGGCCGCCGCCTGGGGGCGGGGCTCGTCTACGACGACGTGCTCGCGGCCCTGCACGGGCTCGCCGAGTCGCTCGGCGAGCGCTTCGGAGACCTGTTTGCCCCCGGCGGGGAGGAGCCGTTCCTGCGCTGGCTGAAGGCGCCGGCGCCGGTGGGGGGCGGGCACGGCATCAACCGCTACGTGTTCTACCGCGTGGCGCGCGAGCGGCCCGACGTGCTGCGCGCCTACCCCGACCTCGCGGGGCCGGACGGGCGCGAGTACGTAGCCTGGTGCTGGGCGTTCGGGAAAGACGAGATGACGATCCCCGAGCAGTTCATGCCGCCGCGGCCCGGCGAGGCGCAGGACGCCCCGGCGGCTGAGCCGCCCGCCGGCGCGGGCGAGCCGGCCCCGGATGAGCCAGGCCCGGACGAGCCAGGCGAGCCAGGACCGGACGAGCCAGCCCTGGGCGAGCCGGCCCCGGGCGAGCGGCAGCGCCTGGGCGAGCGCCCCGCGGCGGGCGAGCCGGGCCCGTCGGTGCGCGTCAGCGGCTACCTCGGCCACGCGCTCGGTCTCGGCGCCGCGGCCCGCGGCTACGCGCAGGCGCTCGCGGCGGCGAACGTGCCGGTCAGTACCGCGAGCGTGCCGCTGCACCACCTGGAGCTGCCGACCGAGCTGGCCTCCGGGTACGGGCTGCACAGCTTCGAGGACGTCGCCCACGCCGCGGGCAGGCACGACGTGGAGATCGTGGCGGTGAACGCCGACGAGCTACCCGGCTTCGTGGATCGTCTCGGCCCCGGCTACTTCACCGGCCCGCGGATCGGCATCTGGGGCTGGGAGACGAACAGCATCCCCGCGCGCTGGCAGCGGGCGTTCGAGCTGGTCGAGGAGATCTGGGTCTACTCGCGCTTCATGGCGGAGAACATCGGCGCGGTGGCGCCGGTGCCGGTGCTGGCGCTGCCCCCGCCGGTGCAGGCGCCGGCCGAGCCGGCGACGCCGCTGCGCCTGGGGCTGCCGGGCGAGGACTTCCTGTTCCTGTTCGTGTTCGACTACCTGAGCACGATCCAGCGCAAGAACCCCGTCGGCCTGATCGAAGCCTTCAAGCGCGCGTTCGCGCCCGGCGAGGGCCCGCGGCTGCTGCTGAAGACGATCAACGCCCCGCTGCGCCCGCTGGCCGAGGAGGAGGTGCTGTGGGCGGCCGAGCGCCGTCCCGACATCCACGTGATCGACCGCTCGCTCAGCGCCGCCGAGCGGGACGGCCTGATGGCGGGCTGCGACTGCTACGTCTCGCTGCACCGCTCGGAGGGCTTCGGGCTGACGATGGCGGAGGCGATGGCGATCGGCAAGCCGGTGATCGCCACGGGCTACTCGGGCAACCTCGACTTCATGGACGCGACGAACAGCCTGCTGGTCGACTACGAGCCGACGCTCGTCGGCCCCGAGTGCGAGATCTATCCCGCCGACGGCGAATGGGCGCAGCCGAGCGTCGAGCACGCCGCGGAGCTGATGCGCCGGGTGGTCGCCGACCCGGTGGCCGCCGCGGAGCTGGGGGCGAACGCGCGCGAGCACGTCGCACGGGCGCTCTCGCCACGGGCCACGGGAGAGGCGATGCGCCGCCGCCTGCTGGAGCTGACCGCCGCGCGCGCCGCTACGGCGAGCAGCGCGTGACAGCGCGCATTTCCAACAGCTGCACGCCCTGAGGGGGATCGGGCACCGCGAACGGCTCCGCGGGCGCGCCGCCGGGGACCGGCTGGAAGCCGACGCCGAACGCCGCCTTGCGGGCGGGCGGGGCGCCGGTTGCGCGCACGCAGGCCGTGAGCGTGCCGTGGCGCAGGCGCGTGCTCACGCCGGGCTGTGGCGTGATCGTGACCGGAACGTGGACGCCGAAGCGCAGCTGCACCCAGGCAGGCCCCGGCGCTTCGCCGACGAGCAGCATGTGCAACAGGCCCGAGACCCAGGGGCGCCCGAGCGGGTCGCGGCGCACGGGCGGCACGACCACGCCCGAGACGAGCGTGACGTCGAGCGGCTGCGCGCGTTCCTGCAGCGCGAGCGAGCCCGTGCGCGCGATCGTGCGCCGCCCGTTCGCGACGCCGCCGAAGCGCGTCAGCACGTAGCTGTAGTAGGGCGAGAACTGCGGGTTGGCCTTGTTGGCTTCGCCGAGATAGGCGAGCCCCTGGAAGTCGACGTATTCGCTCGGCAGCGAGACGCGCTGACCGTTGATCTCCGACACGAGGTAGTAGACCAGCGGCAGCTCGCCGGGCGCCTTGCCGGGGTTCTGCCCGTAGCCTTCGACGTCGACGGTGCCCGCGTGCGGCGGCAGGTGCGAGAGCAGCGCGCGGTTGCCGCCGTCGAGGAAGTACGCGCCGTTGGCGAAGCGCAGGCGCTCCTGGCGGGTGCGCGAGGCGATCGAGACCAGCGCCAGCGCCGCGATCGCGACCGCGGCCAGGCGCATCCAGCCGGAGCGCGCCAACGCCAGCGCGCCGATCCCCAGCACGAGCAGCGCGACGCCCAGCGGCGCCAGCGGCAGCAGGTTGCGATCGGTGCAGTAGGAGCAGTCCTGGGCGAGGCTGACGTAGGCGGCGAACGCCGCGCACGCCAGCGCGAACGGCACCAGCACGAACAGCGCGCGGCGGCGCATCAGGCCCGCGAGCATCGTCACCACCAGCACCAGCGGGATCGCGATGCCGATCAGCATTTCGTGCGAGGAGGTGTAGCCGAGGTCGGTCAGCCCGTAGAATTCGCGCGTCTGCAACAGCCACCCGGGCAGCACCGCGATCGGCAGGTGGTATTCGGGCAGACCGGCGCTGAAATAGGCGCCCTTGAGCACGTCGTGCCAGTAGCGCACGTCGCGTGTGAACGCCACCAGGTCGAAGAGCGCCGCGAGCGCGATCACGGCCGCGGCGCCGGCCAGCGTCATCAGCACGGTGCGCCGCCGCAGCCGCCCGCGGTACCAGGCCCCGGCCGCGAGCGCCAGCAGGATCGCCCCGCTGGCGAGCACGACCGTCGGCGCGAACAGCGGATAGATCGCCAGCAGCCCGGAGCCGATCAGCGCCAGCAGCGCGATCCCGGCAAGGCTGCGCTCGCGCAGCGCGTCGACGCCCACCGCGATCAGCGGCAACACCAGCCCGAGCCCGCACACCGCGGCCTGGCTGCCGTCGGCGATCAGCTGCATGAAGAACGGCCCGGCGAACAGCACCCCGCCCAGCGGCGCGATCCAGCGCGGGCGGTCCATCGCGTAGCGGATCGCCGCGAACGCCCCGAGCGCGCCGGCGATCAGGAAGGCGATCAGGAACAGGCTCTGCGTGCCGGTGGCGCCGATCCCGAGGAACGCGTTCACGTTCGCCGACAGCGGCGCGGCGTCGAGGTTCTGGTCGCCGCTGGCGTAGAAGCTCCAGAACAGGCGGGTGAAGTTCGCCCGCTTGTCGACGGCGTGGGAGGCGTGCTGGCCGCCGTTGACGAAGCCGTGGATTTCGGCTTCGGAGTAGTGCCCGCTGGCCTCGCGGATCGACTGCTGTTCCATCCCGTCGGGCTCGGCGGTGTAGTCGACCGAGTCCCACACCGCGTAGCCGAGCGGGCCGACGCTGTGACGCTCGTGCAGCGTGTAGTCGAGTGGCGCGGCGACGATCGCGCAGACCGCCAGCAGCGCGAGCGCGTCGCCGGGCCGCAGCCGCCGCAGGAAGCGCACATAGCGCCCCGCCCCCGTTCCCTCGCCGTCGGCGCGAGGCGCGAGCAGGCAGCGGCGTAGCGCCGCGGCGAGCGAGGCCGCGGCGAGCACCGGCACCAGCCACCAGGTGTGACGCGCCGCGGTGAACCAGATCAGCGTCGTGAACACGCAGGTGCCCACGCACAGCCCGAGGACCGGGGCGAGCCCGAGCCGTGCGGCGGCGCCGAAGCGCCGCCCGAGGTACGCGGCGGGGCCGCTCCCGAGCGCGAACAGGATCGCGAGCATCGCCAGCTCGCGGATGACTATGTCGGTCCAGATGTGCATGTGGGCCGAGCGCGCGCCGGACGAACCGGGCAGCGGCGTGCCAGACTACTGCGCCGTGCCACCGGCAACCGACCACGCCACCTCCTACCTCTCGGCGGCGGCGACGCTCGCGCAGCGGATCGAGCCCGAGCGCCTGGATGCGCTGGCGCGGGCGCTGGCCGCGGTGCGCGACCGCGGCGGGCGCCTGTTCATCCTTGGCGTCGGCGGCGGCGCCGGCCACGCCTCCCACGCAGTCAACGACTTCCGCAAGCTCTGCCACCTGGAGAGCTACGCGCCGACCGACAACGTCTCGGAGCTGACGGCCCGGACCAACGACGACGGCTGGGAGACCGCGTTCAGCGGCTGGCTCGAGATCTCGCGCCTGAGCGATCGCGACGCGCTGCTGGTGTTCTCGGTGGGCGGCGGCTCCCGCGAGCACAACGTCTCGCCGAACCTCGTCGCGGCGATGGAGTCGGCGCGCGCCGCGGGCGCCTCGATCTACGGCGTCGTCGGTGCTCCGGGAGGGGCGCTGGGGGAGATGGCCGACATCGCGATCCTGATCGACCCGCCGCCGGAGCTGCGCACCCCGCTGGTCGAGTCCTTCCAGGCGGTCGTCTGGCATGGGCTGGTATCGCACCCCGAGCTCGCGGCCCAGCAGGGCCACTGGGAGTCGATCGCCGCCGGCCAGGCGCGATGAGTGACGGGTGGGAGTGGCCCACCCGCAGCGGCGCGCTCTACTTCGGCCCCCCCGGCCACGCGGCCTCCGAGGGCGCCCCGGCGGGCGAGGCCCCTGGTCCCGTCCCGGCAAGCGAGGCCCCTCGTCCTGCCCCCGGGGGCGAGCCCTCCGGCGCTGGCGCCCCCGGGCGCCCCGCTGTGTTC
>Ga0335072_10001896_pt1 | contig 33194 bp, 27 predicted proteins | sample Lox_Sample_21_FD_206725 | JGI IMG/M metagenome (GOLD analysis project Ga0335072, IMG submission 206725) | Soil microbial communities from Loxahatchee National Wildlife Refuge, Florida, United States - Lox_Sample_2.1 | ecosystem: Environmental > Terrestrial > Soil > Wetlands | place: USA... | reverse complement strand
GGCGGAACGTCGTCGCGTGGTTGTGTTGGCTGCGGCAGATCGCGGAACGGATCGACCGGGCGCTCACCTAATTTGAAGCCGAGCGTCTGGTGCGGATAGAGCGCCGCGTGTTGTTCCAATCGCTGCAATTCGGGGTCGTCCAGCGCAGCCTGCTGGATGGTTTCCGAACGGCGGTGCATCTCCTGCCAGTACTGCACCGCGCTGCCTTCATAGCAGGCGATCGCTTCCATCAGCGCGTCCCAGAATTCGCGGGTGCACATGCCGGGGACAATGCCGAGGTCGCGGCAGATGGCGGCGACGGTGCGGCCGATCGGGTGGTTGCGAACTTCGGCCTCGATCTGCGCCGGGGTGGGGAGGTGGTCGGGGTCGATCGGCGCGTCGTATCTGGCGCGCTCGGCGAGCAGGCGCGCGAACTGGGGACGGAGCGGTTCGTGCAGCGGATCGACGGCGGCGGTGGCGCTGGATGCGGGGCGGGGGGCCGAGGGGGAGATGTCGCGTCCGGTGGCGGCGCGGGTGAGCAATAGGGTTTCGAGCGCGGCGGCGCGGAGGATGCCGCGGTGGAGGTGAGCGAGAATAACGCGGAGGCTGGTTGTTCCGAATACCGAGGCGAACAACCAGAAGCCGGGGGATGCGGCGCGGCGCTCCATGGTGGCGACGAGGTGGCGGCCGTATTCCAGCAATTTCGCGACGACGTAGAGGAGGGCCGCGATGTTGGCGGGCACAGCGGGGGTGACATTGGGAGCCGAGGCGGCGGGCGGAGGTTGGTGCGGGTTGCTGATCATGGCGGACGGTTTCGGTGACTGGCTTTCTCGGCGGGTGGCAAACAGCGGCAGGATGTGTAGCACGGGGTGGGAGGGTCTGTCAATAATAATAACGTTCAATGTCAGTAAGGGCCGGGAATCTGGCGGCGGCATTCGTTGATCGGGGCGGTCGCCGGCGGGTCAGCAGCGGCGATGTCGCGATACGGACGTCGATCCCAGCCCACCGCAGCCTGCCGCCGTGCTCGCGTCCGTCAAGGACGCTTCGCGCCGCTCCGCGGCCGCCTACGGCGGTCCTTGACTGCCGCTCCGCGCGGCAGCCGCACCAGTGTGCGGGCCGGGACGGGAGAATGGCTCCGCCGGGGGCCGAACCAAAGAATGTCTCTGTTTAAGAGGCGGACGAGATCGAGGTTGCGTCAGCCGGTACAATCCATTCAAGCCGAAATCATCATCGGGAATTGCGGGAACACCTTTACCAAGACCGCTGCGGCTCGGGTGAATTTCTGGACTGCGGCTTGCCTCGAACAGATTGTGCGGTAAGCAGCAAAAGAATCCAACGCAGATAAGAAGGCGATGGACGCTGATGCACGCAGATGGGACTATCGCAATGCGGCTGCGCTGTTCGCCGGGTTATGCCAGTAAACATATAATTGTGCTGCGGCTCGGCGAGCACATTTCCGTCGCGGGGCATTTTTTTCGACCGTCACCTGCAGGTGCTGATTGGTACGGGACGGTGCTAACCGCTTCAGCAATAAAGACTAATCGCCACGAACGAGATTCGTACCGGACATGCCGACCCAATACCGTCATTTTTATAAACCTCCGAATTCGTAATAAAGCTGCTTTGTGCCATCAAACGGCCAACACTTGGCGAGTCAGCATTCATGAGTTGACATATGCGTACTGGCGTGAGTCGATGCTCATACGGCCTGTTATCAGGTACGCGTCATGAGCCTGACAATGTCAAGAGCGCCGCGCGCCATCTGCGTGCTTTGCGTGTATCGTCTTCTTATCTGCGTTCAAATTCTTTCTTTGCTGCCAAGCGAATCGATCGCTCGGAATGAGCCTGGACTCCTCTGTTGCGCATTCAACGTCAGGGCATTGAGGCACATCACACCGTCCCAAGGTCGCGCCCGCAAATAGCCGTGGTCAACATGAACCTCTTGATAGTCGGTTCAGTGACTTCGAAGTGGTACTTTGGGATGAACACCACCGATTTATTTGGAAGTCGGGAAGTAGGCGACGGTTAGCCGTTTCGTCGTGGCCGGCGGGAGCCAGCCGTTCGTCATTTTTGCTAGTGCAGCCTCAAGGAGTCGTGGATGGCCGGCCTTCGCCGGCCATGACGCGGTGGGACGTGTCGCGACGTGTCGGAGCAGGTTGGGACGTGTCGGGGCAGGTTGGGACGTGTCGCCTTACTTCCCGACTTCCAAGTAATTTACTGCAAGCCGCAGGTTCGATCGAGCGCGGCTCGCCAGGAAAGCTGCTCCGTGCGCACCGTGGCCTCCGCCTGACTCCGTGCTGAAATATAAAGCCAGACGTCGAGGCACGAAAGCCGCATCAGCAAAGCACAGCCCCCTCGTGCAGCGCGGTTACGTCATCCGGTACGGTCAACCTGAATGAAGAACGAATCCAACGTCAGCAAAATTCCTCGCACCCCGCGATAATCAGCAACGCCATACCGATGGCCGTCAACGAACGCGAACGCCGCCCCCTTCCGGCCCGCTATTTCTTTGCCGGCGCGGGCAGCCGCCGCCAGGCACGTCCGTCACTGCGCAGCAGCGACACCGCCGCATGCGGACCGTCCGAGCCCGACGCGTAATTGGGAAACTGACGCGGCGGTTCGGCGGCCCAGGCATCCAGCACCGGCTGCACCACGCGCCAGGTCTCCTCGATCATGTCGGCGCGATTGAACAATGTCTGGTCGCCGATCATCACGTCGTAGATCAGCGTCTCGTAGCCGACATTCGGCTCGCGCGAGAACCAGTCCTCATAATGAAATGCCATCTGCACCGCGGCGAGATCCACCACCGGCCCCGGCCGCTTCACCTCGAACTGCAAGGAGATGCCTTCGTTCGGCTGGATGTGCAGCACCAGCCAGTTGGGGGGCAGGCCGGCCACGTTGGTGTCCTCGAAGGGCGCATAGGGCGCGGGCTTGAAGCGGATGGCGATCTCCGTCATGCGCGCCGCCATGCGCTTGCCGGTGCGCAGATAGAACGGCACGCCCGCCCAGCGCCAGTTGTCGATGTGCAGCCGCATGGCGACGTACGTTTCGGTATCGGAGGTGGGCGAGACGTCCGGTTCGTGCCGATACCCCGCGGCGTTGTGTCCCAGCACGCTACCGGGGCCGTACTGGCCGCGCACCGCATCGTCAGGCTTCGCGGACGACATCGCAGAGAACACGTCGGCCTTGCGGTTGCGCACCGCCCGGGCGTCGAAGCCGGCGGGTGGTTCCATTGCGACCATCGCCAGCAATTGGAACACGTGGTTCGGCACCATGTCGCGCAGCGCGCCGGTGGTTTCATAGAATCGGCCGCGGCGCTCGACGCCCACGGTCTCGGCGACGGTGATCTGCACGTGGTCGATGCGGTCGCGATTCCAGATCGGTTCGAACAAGCCGTTGGCGAAACGGAACGCCATGATGCTCTGGACCGTTTCCTTGCCGAGGAAATGGTCGATCCGATAGATTTGCTCTTCGCGCAGCACACGCATGATGCGCGTGTTCAGCGCCTTCGCCGATGGGAGATCGTGGCCGAACGGCTTCTCTATGACGACGCGGCGCCAGCGTTGCGGCGTGGCGTCGCGCATTTCCTCGTCGGCCAGGCCGGCGTGGCCGATATGCTCTATGATCGGGCCGAAAAAGCGGTCGGCGACCGCGAGATAGAACAAGACATTGGCTTCTGTCTGCCGCTGCTGCGCCACGTCGTGCAGCAGATCGCGCAGCTTTTCATAAAGCGTCGGGTCATTGAAATCGCCGCGCTGGTAGGACATCGCATCGGCGAGCTTTTTCCAGCAGCCGGGGTCGATCGCGTCGATGCGGCTCTCACTGCTCGCGTTGCCGACGAAGCTTTGCAGCATGTCGTGCAGGCTGTCGCGCCATTTGGCGGCGTCGAGGTCGACGGCGTCGACGCCGACGATGGCGAAATTGTCCGGCAGCAGGCCGGTGCGGCAGAGATTGTAAAGCGCCGGGACGAGCAAGCGCTTGGTCAGGTCCCCGGCGGCGCCGAAGATGACCATGATGCAGGGCGGCGGCGGCTTCGCTTCGCGCCGAGGCGGGGCCGCGACGACGCCCGTGGTGGGTTTGGTGGCTGGTACTGTCATGCAGGGCAGGTTGTTGCCGTGGCGAGCAAGGCGAGGCCATACACGACTTGTTGAGCGAAGGCACGCCCGCACTGCGTCATGTATTGGTAACCCGGCGCGGGTCAGGCGGCGGCTTGCTGCCTGCGGCGCTCCGCGTGATCGGACAGCTCGCCCAACTGGTGAATCAGCAACAACGTGAAGAACACCATCGAGACGACCAGCCGGACGATGCCGGTGCTTTCCTGCGGCCGGGAGAGCAATTCGTGAATCAGGTGACTGATCTCCAGCACCAGCCCGATACTCAGAACGGCGTTGTACGGCCGTCCGAGCCTTGCCGCGATGGCCTGATCGAGACCGTGCACTGCCCGCAGTAGCTGAACGATCATGCCCGGTCTCCTCGATTGCTTTGCCCGGTCACCGCGCGTGCGCCGGTTCCCGGCTGGACCACGCCGCCGCGCACCGTGCCCGGCTCCGTGCTGCCCCACAGCACCTCATGGCCAGCCGGCAGCCGCCGCGAATTCGGTGTCGCCAGCCATAGCCGCAACAACAGGCGGTCCTGCCCTGCATCGGCATCGTCCTGGTAGGCCGTGCGGCCATGGTAAATGACGTGATTGTTGAGCAATTGGATGTCGCCCGTCTCGAACGGGCAATGGAGACAGGTCTCCTCCGCCACTGCGGCAAGCAGGTCGAGCGCTTCGTCCTGCGCTTTGCTGAGCCGTGGCACTTCGGCAAATTCCTGGGCTTGCTCCACGTAGGTCCGCGAGTATTGCGAGGTCAGCCGGCCATCCAGGACGCTGAATACCGGCAAGGCGAGCGCGCGTTCGACGCCGCTGCCGTCCTCGTCCTTCGGGCGCGAACGCCAGTAGTCCTGGCACAGCAGTTCCAGCAGGTCGGGCCGGCGGCGGGCGATTTCGCGATAGATGGTGACGATGCTGGCGAGCTTGCTGACGCCGCCGGCGCGGGCGTTGCGCGCGCACAGCAGTGCGATCACATCGCAGCGGTCGGTGTGCCAGCGCAGCGGCCCAGTCCCGCGGGTGCGCGACCGGGAGGATGCGACCTTACCCGGTTCCACCTTCTCATAAGTTTTTTCCGCCAGCAGCGATTCGTCGCGGACCTCGCCCATCGCCTCGCCGCGCGCATTCTGAAACAGCGGCGTGCCGAGATGCAGCCCAATGCCCCAGAACACCTGGCGCAGCTCGTCATCGCTGAACCGCCTCACGTCGAGATTGCGCAGGCGAACGGCGCCGCGGCCGTTCTCCAGTTCATCACTGATCGCGGCGAGCAATGGCGCGGTGCGTGGCAGGGGGAAGTCGGCGCGGGTGAACGCCGGGAACCGCAGCCCACGCCGACGCAGGTTGGCAGCCGCGCCGGCGATCTCGTCGCACTGTGCCGGGTCCAGCTCGCGGATCCAATCGCCGGAGGTTGCCAGTTCGGCACCGGTCCAGCCGGCACGATCTTCCACGAGCGGTGCGATCCGCGGCATCGGCGCCTCCCTGATTGGCTCGGAAGCGTCGGGCAGGCCAACGGAAGGTGTCAATCCGTGGTGAGCAAGTCCGATGAGGCGCCGGCTTGCGCTACGCCGCGTCGGTTGGCCGCGGCGGGCCTCGACAGAGCGCCGCGACGGTCGGCCGCAACGGTGGGCCGCGACGGTGCGCCGCGGCGGGCTTTCAGCATTTATGGGGTTGCAGCGCGAACTCGGTCATTTTGGCATTCATCACGAAGTCGCCGAAGTCCATCTGCAGGTTGTCGGCCACGCCGTTCTCCCAATAGCGCATGCCGACCTGGTAGTTCGGCGTGATCGTGTCCGGCTTGCGGTCGAAGAACGCCAGCCGCACCCGCGTGCTGGGCAGCCCGGACAGCGGCGGCCACTTGGTCCCGTACGGCTGTTTCCAGTCCAGGATGGCGATGGAACTGTCTTCGGCGCCGTTTTCATCGGTGCCGTCGAACAGCGGCAGGGTGATGAATTTCCTGCCTTCACGGGCGGCGGCGATGATCGCGGCGGTGTGAGCCATCGGGAACAGGGTGCCCGCGGGGAGCGCCACGACGCTGTCGTGGGGGCTGGTGTAGTGCACGCTCCCGGGACCGCCGCGGCGTTCGAGGCTGGCCTCGCCGTCGGTCTGCGAAGTGACGGCCTGGTCCGTCAGTTGCCGCATATGGAAGCGGAGCTTCAGGCCGTCCTTGGATTCCCAGGTGGCATAATCGGACACCATGTGGATGTCCTGGCCGTCGGTGTTGGTCACGGTCATGTCGAGCTTCTGGCGGACGGCCCAGCCATCGCAGGCATCGATCACTTCGTAGCCCATGGTGCCGGAAGCCGCGACGATGTCGCCGTCGGGGTCGTTCGCCAGGGTGAGCTGGTAGAGCGCGTGATGGGCGGCGAGCGGCACGGGCTCCGAGACCGGCGCCGGCAGTCCCGCTGCCCTGGCTGGCGGTCCGCCGGAGTGCGCGATCAGAGACAGGCATACTGCCAGGACGGCAGACAGGCGCATGAGGTGACTCTCCGGCAGGGGTAGCGGCTGCAAGCATAGGGAGCCGGCGCCACAGCCGCTAGCGACCATCCCCCGCCTGGACCGGAGGCATGACGCCGGCGGGTAACGATTGCCCGTGGTGCGGGCGACCGCCCGTGGGCCGCGCGATTGCCCGGGGTTCGACGGATTGCCAGTGGGCCGCGCGATTGCCGGCGGCCCGAGCGATTGCCTGCGGCCGGCTGGCCGGGCGGATCACGCCGCCGCGATCGCCGGCGGGCGGTTGAGCGAGCGGAGCAACTCGGGCAGGTCCTCGGCCGGTCGTGGCTGGCTGAACAAGTACCCCTGCGCTTCGCCATAGCCTTCCGTCTGGAGCTGGGCGAGCTGGCCTCCGGTCTCCACCCCTTCCGCGGTCGTGGTCATTCCGAGCGAGGCGCCGAGCCTGGCCACGGCCCGCACGATCGCCGCGGCATCGGCGTGCCTTGAGAGGTCGCGCACGAAGGAGCGGTCGATCTTGATCTTGTCGAACGGAAAACAGCGCAGATAGGCCAGGGACGAACATCCGGCGCCGAAATCGTCCATCGCGATCCGGACGCCGAGCGCGCGCAGATTGCTCAGCGTCGGCAGCACGTTCTCGTTGCTGGAGAGCAATACCGCCTCGGTGATGTCGAGCTCGAGCCGGCGCGGCGGCAGGCCGCTTTCAGCGAGTGCGTGGGCCACCATCGGCCCGAGATCGCGATAGCGGAACTGCACCGGGGAAAGATTGACGACCACGGCGATTTCGTCGGGCCATGTCGCCGCCTGCCGGCATGCCTCGCGCAAGGCCCAGTCGCCGAGCGGCACGATCAGCCCCATCTCCTCGGTGAGCGGCACGAACTCGCCGGGCTCCAGGAGGCCGCGCACGGGATGGTGCCAGCGCAGCAATGCCTCGAAGCCACAGACGCGGAGCGAGGTCAGGTCGATCAGCGGCTGGTAGTAGAGTTCGAATTCGTGGTGCGTGAGGGCGTGGCGCAGATCGAGTTCCAGCCGCCGCCGTTCCTGCAGCCGGGCGTCCATTTCGGGCGAGAAGAAGCGATAGATGCCGCGGCCGTCGGACTTGGCGCGGTAGAGGGCGATGTCGGCGTTCTTCAGCAGCGTATCCGGGTCGGTGCCGTCGGCGGGGATCAGGGCGATGCCGACGCTGGCGCCCACCGTGGCCTGGTGGCCGTCGAGTTCATAGGGCAGGCTGAGAACCTCGATGATGCGCGAGGACAGCAGGCCGACGTCTTCGGCGCGTTCGGCGTCGGCCTGCACCACGGCGAATTCGTCGCCACCGAGGCGGGCCACGGTGTCCACTTCGCGCACGCAGGCAAGCAGCCGGTCGGCCACAGCGCAGAGCAAGCGGTCCCCCGAGGCGTGGCCGAGCGTGTCGTTGACCTCCTTGAAATGGTCGAGGTCGAGGCAGAGCAAACCGGCCAGGTTGCCGCGGCCTGCCCGGGAGATGGTTTGCCCGAGCCGCTCGAAGAGGGCCACCCGGTTTGCCAGCTGGGTCAATGGATCGTGCTGGGCCATGAAGGCGATCTGGCGGTCGGCTTCGCGGCGAGCGGTGACGTCGTCGAAGGTGGCAAGCATGCCGCCGGCGGGCAGCGGGACGCAGCGTGCCTCGACGACCCGATTGTTGGTGAAGTGATGTTCGCTGCATTGGGGAACGCCGGGCAGGGTGGGCTCGGGGTAGCCGCCCGGGATCGCAGCCGGGGTCAATGCCTGGCGCATCAGGGCGAAGACGCTGTCGCCGGGCCGCAGCGCGGCCAGTTCGGAAAAATCCGGGTTGCCGGTCATGAGAGCGAGCGGCAGGTCGAGCAAGTCGATGGCCCTCGCGTTGCAGACTGCGACGGCGCCCCTGGCGTCGACCATCATCAGGCCCTGATCCATGGCGGCGAGGGTCATGTCGAGAGCGCGCGACTTGGCGTCGAGCCTGGCTTCGCTGTCGCGCAACGCGCCGGCAACGCGCGTCAGTTCCGCATTGCGCAGCCGCAGCGCGGCCCGCGATTGCTCTAGCCGGCGCAACTGCTGGCGCAGCAGGCCGAGAAGGATCAGCAGGAGGCCGGCGCCGAACATCGTGCCGAGGCCGATGACGGCCGCCATGTAGCGCCAATGCGCCAGGGCGACGCGGACCGGAATCCCGACATCGAGTACCAGTCCGTAGGCTCGGAGTGGCCGCACCGCGATCAGGCGCGCTTCGTCATCGAAGTAGCCCGGCGACTGGTAATGGCCGCCGCCCGCGGCAACCATGGAGTACCAACGCGAGGACGCGGGCATTCTGGCGCCGATATGTGAAACGGGGTCCGGGTGGCGTACCAGGACGGTGCCGTCATGGCGCAACAGGGCGAAGGCTTCGTTTTCCGGCAGATTGATCGAGGCGTAGAGATCGCGGAACTCCTGGAGCGGCATCGAGGCGATGACGAGGCCGAGGAACCGGCCGTCCGATCCGATCACCTCGCGGGCGAGGATGATGGTCCAGACATGGGTTGCCCGGCTGATGAGGGGTTGGCTGATGAACAGGAGGGGGTCCTGTTGCTGGTTGAAGTGGCGCAGGTATTCACGGTCGGAAAGGTTGCTGGGCACGGTTGGCCAGGCGATGGAATAATTGATGCGCTCTCCGTCGGACGCGATCAGGCTGACATTATCGGCCTGGGGCAGGCGGTCGGCCCGGCTGCGCAGGAAGTCGTAGACGGAGCGGGTGGCAAGCACGCGCTTGAAGTCATCCGGTGTGGCGACATGCAGGCTTGCGATCAGGTCCTGAACGTCACGCAGGACGATATCCACGCCCTGTACCGAACGCGCGGTTTGTTCGGCGAGGACGGTCGCCAGATTGTCGGTATTGATGCGGGCAGCCGCCAGGGCGTCGTCGCGCATGTGCCAGACGGTCAGGCCGATCGCGAGGACGGCGGCGGCGATCAGCAAGGCGACGGCGTATGTCAGTGTCGTGCCGCGCGCCAGATATTCGCGCCGAAGGTCCCGGGCGCGCGGCAACGCGTGGGAGCGGAAAAGCTGCGCCATCAGGGCAGTTTCGGCGCGATTGGTTACCAAGCCGCTAAAGGCGGGCGGAGGTTGTGCGGATGTGGCGTGATTGGCTGGCGGCGGCGGGTCTGCGTTAGCGCCTGTGGGCGCAGGGCGGCCATTCACGACTTTCCGTGCTGCGTGCTGCAAAGACATGGATGGCCGCGACAAGCGCGGCCATGACACGGCGGGACGGGTGCGCGCGCCATGACACGGGGGGCCGGCCATCGGCCTCCGCCGGTGCATGCTTCGCCCGCCATGACGAGGGGGCGGTCAGGTTTCTTCCAATTTTGCCCGTACGCGTTCGGCAAGGTCGCGCCGGCGATAGGGTTTGCGCAATGCCCCGTCATCCATGACAGTGCTCCCGCCGTCGTCCTCCCCGGCGAAGCCGGTGGTGAAGAGGACCGCCAAATCCGGCTGGAGTGCTTTCGCCGCGTTCGCCAACTGATAGCCGGTGAGGCCGTTGGGCATCACCATGTCGGTGAACAGCAGGTCGAAACGCTCGCCGGACTGGAGGATGGCGAGTGCGCTCGGGCCGTCCGCGGCGAGGCGCACGCGATAGCCGAGAGCGGTGAGGTTGCGTCCGGCGGTGGTACGCATGGCGTCATTGTCGTCCACCACCAGGATGGCTTCATGGCCGCGAGGCAGAGGCGGCGCGGCGTGCCTGCGTTCCACGCCGCTGTCGCGTTCGGCGCGGGTCCGCGGCAGGTAGACACGCACGGTCGTGCCGTGGCCGGGTGTGCTCTCGATGTCGAGATAGCCGCCGGACTGGCGGGCGAACCCGTAGATCATGCTGAGGCCGAGGCCGCTGCCCTTGCCTGGCGGCTTGGTGGTGAAGAAGGGCTCGACCGCGCGGGCCAGCACCTCGGGGGTCATGCCTGTGCCGGTATCGGCGACCGACAGCACGACGTATTCGCCGGGCATCGCTTCGGCGTGACGGATGCAGAAGCTGGCATCGAGAGTGACGTTGGTGGTGGCGACGGTGAGCCGGCCGCCATGCGGCATGGCGTCGCGCGCGTTGATCGCGAGGTTGAGCAAGACATCGACGATCTGCGACGGGTCGGCGTGGATCAGCCAGAGGTTCTGTCCCAGCGCGACATCGATGGTGACGGTTTCCCCCAGGGTGCGTTGCAGCAGTGAGACGTGCACGGGCAGGTATTCGTTCAGGTCGATCACCGCCGGCTGGAGGGGCTGGCGGCGGGCGAAGGCAAGCAGCCGCTGGGTGAGCGCGGCGCCGTTGAGGGCGCAGTCGAGGATTTCGGAGGCGAGTTCGCGTGCCTCACTGCGTTCCTGGAGCAAGTCGAGCAAGAATTCGGTGTGGCCGAGGATCGCCCCGAGCAAATTGTTGAAGTCGTGGGCGACGCCGCCGGTGAGCTGGCCGACGGCCTCGAGCCGGTGGGCGTGGCGCAACTCGATCTCGGTTTCGCGGCGGTTCGTGATGTCCTGGACGATGGTCATGACGCGGAGCGCGCGCCTTGTGTCGGGGTCGCGTTCGGTGACGGTGCTGAAGCCGGAGAGCCAGCCCCACGAGGCATCCGGGCGGGGCACGCGGAATTCGTTGGTCGCCTTGTCGATGACGCCGCGGCGGAGGGCGGTCTCGCTGGCGGTGTAGGCGGCGGCGTCATCGGGATGCATCCGCGCTTTCCAGGCGGAGAGTTCGGGGCTGGTTTCCGCCAGCCAGACCATGGCGGAGAGGTCGCCGCCGGCGAGTTCGGCCGCGCGCGCATCGAGCCTTGCCACGCCGCTGCGCCAGTCATGCTCCCAGACGCCGAGGCCGGCGGCCTCGACGGCAAGGCGCAGGCGTTCCTCGCTGTCGCGCAAAGCCGTTTCGATGGCCTTCTCGCGGGTGATGTCTTCCATCGTCCCGAGTACCAGGGGTTGGTCTTCGCCGGGCAGCGCCAGCGGCACCAGGCCTGCCCGGGCGAACATGACGGCCCCGGTTCTGGTGATGTAGCGCTTCTCGGTTGCCTCCCATGGCGCAGTCGGATCGGCGTTGACCTGGACGACGATGTCGACGTCGTCGGGATGGCTGATTTCCTCACCGGTGCGGCCGAGCAATTCCGCCTCGTCGTATCCCAGCATGCGGCAGAATGCCGGGTTGGCGGCGACGATCTGCTGTGTGTCGGCGGCGGCGAGGAAGAGGCCGATCGGGCTGTCGTGGAACACTTGGCGGAAGCGCCGCTCGCTGTTGCGGAGCGCGTCGGTGCGGTCGCTGACGGTGAGCGTCAGGCTGGCGTTGGCGGCGCGCAGCGCGCTGGCGTGGCGCTGGCCGAGGCGGGTGGTGAGGGCGCCGAGGAGCAAGGCGAGGGTCAGAGCGGCGCCGCTGCCGAGCAATAGCTGGCTGCGGACGAGGCGCGCGCTGGCCTCGCGATGCGCCAGCAGGCTGGCCTCGGCATCGTCGAAGGCGGTCAGTCTGGCGCGGATGCGTGCCATCAGCATCGCGCCCTCGCGGTGCTGCATGCGGTCTGCCATGGCCTGGACATCGCCGCTGCGGGCGATGTCGGCGGTGGCCTTGAGGACCGCGAGGCGCTGGGCGATCAAGGGGTTGAGTTCGTCGAGGCGAGCCTGTTGCGCCGGATTATCCACGATGAGTGCGGCGAGGCGGGCCTGGGCGTCGGCGACCGAGAGGCGGGCATGCTCGAAATTGGCGATGAGCGGGGCGTCACGCGTCAGCAGATAGGCGCGCACGGCCGCCTCGGCGTCCTGGATATGGCTGAAGAGACTGCCGGTGGCGCGGCGGGTTTCCAGCGTGTGGGTGACCCAGGCGTCGGCCTCACCGGTGCGCATGGTCAGTGCGACGATGACGGCGATGACGGCGATCAGCAGTGCGAAGCCGCAGGCGTGGAGGATCCAGAGGCGGCGCTGGGGACCGCCGGCGGCGTCATGCGGGGGCGCGTTGCGCGGATTATCCGGGGGGGCGGGGTTCGTAGCGGCGTCGGGCGCAGGTGCTGGCTCGGTCATGCAGTCTCGTGCGGTGGGCCGGCAAATGCTGCGGCGGTCTGTGACGATCGGAAGGGTTACCCACAGCCGGCAGGGCCATCGGCAGTTGATGGTAGAAACAATGGAGATACTTAATGAAGAGTGAAGACCATGAACGAGATGCAACTCATAGCTGTGCTTTATTGGCCTGTCATGCAATTTTTTTGACGGCGGAGACTCTTTCGGGGTCTGCCGCGGGGCTGTGGGGACGGATTTGATCTTTGTGAGGACGCGGTGGTTTGCGGGACGGCAACGGTGGTGGGGACCGTCGCGGCGGGATGCGGCAAGGTCGGCGTGGCGGGGCAGGGGTGGCGCGGTGGGCATTTCGCGGATGCGGGCGTTTCGCAGCCGCCGGCGGGTGGCTGGGGGGTGGTTCGCCGCTGCCTCGCGCGTGGCCTTCATCGCTGATTGAGGGCGGCGACGATCAGTTCGATCGCCTGTGCGTGCCAGCGCTGCACCGCCTTGTGGTCGGCACCGAGTGCCGCGCCGAGCCGGCGCCACGGGAACAAATGGCGCTCGGTCACGGGATGGACGAGGCTGCGCGCGCCGACGATGCGGCGAAGGACGTAGCGGTCGAGCGGGATAATGCCGATCCAGCCCATTGCCTCGTCCATCCGGGTGATCGCCTCCGAGGACGGCAGTGCGGGGCGGATGCGGGTTGCGGACCAGCCGTAGCTTTCCAGCGCGGTGCGGACGATCTCGATCGGCGAGGTGCGCAGCCTTGTGGTCCAGCCGGTGCCGGGCAAAGCGAGCAAGGTCGAGCCGGCGGCTTCCAGGCGATAGATCACGTAGCTGGCGTCAACCTGATGTCCGTGCGGCAGGGCGGGCGGCCGGGGATGGAATGCGGCGGGCGCGGCGGGTTTGGTGCTGCCTCTGGCGGCCATGGTGTCGGGTTCCTTGTTGCTTGTGCCGTGCGAGGTCAGTGGCGGAAGAACGGCAACGGGTAGGGCAGGCCTTGCAACACGGTGCCGGCGGTGAGGGCGCCCCAGCTATCGGGGTGTCCGGCAGGCAAGGGTTCGCGCAGTGCGTCCTGGGCGGCGCCTGGAGTGCGCGATCGCGCGGCGCCGAGGCGATGGCCGCGTGCGGCGACGTCTCGCGGCGGCAATGCCAGTTCCGCGGCGATGGTTTCCCAGCTTGCGCCTTCGATGCGGCGGCGGCGGATCTGCATGTCCTGGGCAGGGCTCCATGAGGGTTGCGTGCGCGACGGCATGACGGGGGCGCTCCTTCGGTTGTCCCGCCATGTTAGTATTTATATCTGATACAGTCAATATAACTAACCAATCCGAATGCTCGCGGGGACGCGTGCGGGGCTGGTCGCGGGCACTGTCGCTTCCCCGGTTGCGCCCACGGTCACAGCCGCGGATGCGGGCATGGCGCGCCGGCAATCGGGGGGAGGGACAAATTTTCCGGGCTGCCGAGGGCGGCCGCGCGAGAGGCGATTCGCGCTTCCCAAGTTAGCGAATCTGACTTAGAAAGGCGTCATGAGCGACCCGGTACAGATCGGCGAGCGGATTCGTGCGGCAAGGGCGGACCGCGGCTGGACGCAAGAGCAATTGGCGGAGGCGGTCGGTGTCTCGCGCAGCGCGGTGGCGCAATGGGAAACCGGGCGAGCCGGGCAACTGACCGGCAATCTGGCGCGGATCGCGGAGGTGCTGTCGGTCGGCATAGAGCATTTGACGCATGGGCGTGAGAAGCGCGCGCCGATGCATGCGGGGACCGGGGACGAGTCGGCGCTGTTGCGGCTGTATCGCGAATGCGTGCCGGAGGATCGTCAACTGCTGCTTCGCACTGCGCGCAGGCTGGCGCGGCGCTGAGGCAGGCCGGCGTGGCTGGATCTTCGTTCGGCATCAGCGGCGTCGGCCGGCTGTCCCCGCTGAGCGTCAGCCGCCCGGCGGCGGAGCAACCCTATCGGTCGCATGGCAGGCTGCGCCGGCGGCTCGAGGATGCGATCGAGGACGCGTTCCACCAGGCCTTGCAGCGCGGCGACCTCGCGGCGGCTGAGGATTTGCTTGGCGTGCTGGAGAAGGTCCACACGCGGGCGAGGATCACGTTCAAGGCGGAGCGCAAGGGGACGCTGGCCATGCTTGAGAGGGCGCGCAGGGAACTGGCGACCCGCAAGGCACGGCGGCGGGTCGGTCCGGGCTGACGCGGGGCGCGCAAGAATGACGTGGGTGCCTGGCCTTCGCCCATAGGGGCTAATTCAATTGCGGCCGAGGACAGCGGAAATGCCCCCGCGTTGTGGCCGGTGAAGGACGTCCAACCCCGGCTTTTCTGCGGAAACCCGGCAAAGACATGGATGGCCGCGCTGACCCCCGGGACAAGCCCGGGGACGGCCATGACACAAAACCGCCTGGCGCCGTAAGTTGGCGCGTATGGGCCTTTGCTGGGCATGACACGGGGGGCGTTTTCGCATCGCGTGTGACCGGCCGGCGCGGGTTTTGGCAAGGCACGGCTGTTGTGCGCAGCCGGCGCAGCACGACATTCCAGGCATGACCGGCCCGATGCACTACCTTCCGCTATCCGTCCCTTTCTTCGCCCTGCTTGTCGGCGTTCTCGTCGTTGTCTGGGTCATGCTCGAGGTGGGGACGCTGAGCTACGCATACATGCGTATCGGTCTCAGCCCTCGGGCCGCGATGCTGGTGCTGCTGGGCTCGCTGATCGGCAGCTATTTCAACATTCCGATCGCGGAGTTGCCGGCGCGGCAGGTGGTGTCGGGGCAGATCGTCGATTTCTTCGGCATGCAGTATGTCGTGCCGATGGTTTCCGCTGGGAGCACTACGGTGATTGCCGTGAATGTCGGCGGGGCGGTGATACCGGTGGCCATCTCGCTTTATCTGTGCGTCCGGCGCGGGTTCTGGGTGCGGGCGGCGATTGCGGTCGCCTGCGTCGCGGTGCTGAGCCACTGGCTGGCGCAGCCCGTCTCCGGGCTCGGCATCGCTGTTCCGGTGTTCGTGCCGGCGCTGGTGACCGCGGTGGTGGCGTTATTGCTGTCGCGGTGGGATGCGCCGGCGCTGGCCTATATCGGCGGCAGTTGCGGCACGTTGATCGGGGCGGACTTGCTCAACCTGGACCGATTGCAGGGACTGGGCGCGCCGGTTGCCTCGATCGGCGGGGCAGGGACGTTCGACGGCATCTTTCTGACCGGCGTGCTGGCGGTGGTGATCGCCGGGCTGACGTCGCCGGAACGGGCGGGCGAGCGGCTGTGACCCGCCGGCGCGGGGGCGGACTAGGCCCCGGCCAGGATCGCGTCGGCGCATTTCTCGGCAGTCATCAGCACCGGGAAGTTGGTGTTGGCGCAGGGCACGACCGGGAAGATCGAGGCATCCACCACGCGCAGCCCTTCGAGGCCGCGCACGCGGCCGGCGGGATCGGTGACCGCCATGGGGTCGTCGTCGGCACCCATGCGGCAGGTACACGAAGCGTGCCACACGCCGACCGCCGCCTTGCGCACGAACGCCTCCAGCGCCTCGTCGTCGCGCAGGAGTTGTTCCAGCGTAAAGCCTTCCATGATCAGCTTGCGGATCATCCAGGTTCGCAGCCCCGCCGGGCCATCGAGCAAGCGCGCGATGGCATCGGTCAGCAGCTTGTTCTTGCGATTGATGATGCCGACCTGGCGCACCTTGTCGCTGTAGCTGGCGGGGAACGGATCGGCGGTCACCGCCTGCATCTCGGGCGTGAGATGCATGGCACCGAAGCGGCGGACGCCGTCCATCATCCGTTCCAGGTCGCGCTGGTCCGAGAGCAAGTTGAATTCGACCACCGGTTCGTCGTGCGGATTGGGTGAGGCGAGGCGCACCTGGCCCGTTTCGGAATAGGTTTTGTACACCGTGATGATGAAGGAGCCGATTTGCTCGCCGACCGCGTGCCAGGACGTCTTGTTGGTGACGACGGTGAACATGTCACCTGGCGGAATGCCGTCCAGCCCGGAGGAGTAGCGCAGGGCGGTGTAGATGTGGCGGCGGGTGTAGTCGTGGATGATGCGGGCATGCGGCTTGATGAAGGCCGCGACGGCAACCGCCGGATGGTCCTGCAAGCGCTGCCCCACGCCGGGCAGGTTGGCGCGGACGTCGATGCCCATTTCGCGCAGGTGCCCGGCCGGGCCGATGCCGGCGCGCAGCAGATGCGCAGGGGAGTGGATGGCGCCGGAGGAGAGGATGATTTCGCGGCCGTGGAATTCCGTTTCGCGTCCGGCGACGCGCGCGCGGACGCCGATGCAGCGCTGGCCATCGAACAGGAGATTGAGTGCTTCGGTGTCGGTGGAGATGGTGAGGTTGTCGCGCATGCGCGTGCCGGGATCGAGATAGCCGATCGCGGCGGAGACGCGCCGTTCATAGACGTTGGAAATGGTGATCGGAAAATAGCCGTCGCGGAATTCGCCGTTCTGGTCGATCAGGAATTCGTAGCCGGCTTTTTTGAATGTTTCCGCCGAGGCCTTCGCATGTTCTGGCCACAGGTCGGGGAAGATGCGGCGCACCGGTATGCGGCCCTCGTTGCCGTGCCAGGGGCCGTCGAAATCCATGTCGCGCTCGACCTTCTTGAAGAAGGGCAGCACATTGTCCCAGTTCCAGCCGGTGGCGCCGCGCGCGTGCCATTCGTCGTAGTCGGTCGGCGCGCCGCGATTGGCGAGCTGGCCGTTGATCGACGATCCGCCGCCGAGGACGCGCGCTTGTTCATAGGTGCGCAGTGGCGGGCGGGGTGCGTCGGGGCGGTTATGCGGGATGACCTCGGTGGTGACTTTCAATTTGTTCCAGGTGAAGCCGGGATTGAGGTAGGCGGTGCCGGGATAGGAATCGAGAATTTCCTTTGGGACCTTGCCATGCGGCGTGTCCTGCCCTGCTTCGAGCAATAGCACGCGGTTGACGCTGCGCGCCGAGAGACGGTTGGCCAGCACCGATCCGGCCGAACCGCCGCCGACGATGATGTAGTCGTAGTTCGGCGCGTTAGTGCTCACGGCCTGGTCTCGGTGTGATAGGTCTTGGAAATGACCTTCCAACCGTCCGCCAGACGCACCAGGGTGAGATAGTCGGTGAAGTAGCGCGGCGGGATCTGGCAGTGCACTTTGGCGAAGGCGGTGTCGGGGCCGGAGCGGTCGATCTGCACCACCCAGTCGCGCCGTTGCAGGTCGCGGCTTTGCGCCGATGGGCGGTTGCGCAGCAGCTCGAACCACTGCGCGCGGGACATGTCGGCGAGCTTGCCGTCCTCCGACGAGAACAGATGGGCCTCTTCGTGGAAGGCCTGGGTAAGTTTTGTGGTGTCGCCTTCATAGACACCGTCGAAATAGGTTTGCAGCACTTGCTCTAATTGTTGCAGGTCGGATGCCATGGTGTTCCCTCCGTTGGATTTCAGCAGCCGAGCTTGGTTGCCATGTCTTCGATGTTGGTTGCGACCACATCCCAGTCCTGGTCTGCGGCATAATCGCGTTTCTGGTGTGGGCCGTATTCGGTGGGGCGCGGGAAGAAGCCGGTCATCAGCCCGCATTTGCGGGCATTGGCCAGGTCGTTGTTGTGTGCCGCGCCCAGCATCACCTGGCCGGGCTCGAGATCGAGCAAGCGGGCGACGCCGAGATAGGTTTCGGGGTCGGGCTTGAAGTGATGGAAGAGATCGGAGCCGAATACCAGGTCCCAGGGAATGCCGGCATGCTTGGCCATGTTGGTCAGCAGCGAGACGTTGCCGTTCGACAGCGGGCCGATGATGTAGCGGCTTTTCAGGCGGGTGAGGCCGGGGATTGAATCGGGCCATGGCTTCAGCCGGTGCCAGCCGCGGTTGATGTGCTGGAGGTCGGCCTCGGTGAGGCCCTTGATGGCGAAGTCGGCTACCAGCTTGTCCAGCGACGCGCGATGCAGATGGTCGAGTGTGGTCCAGGGTTGCTCGCCTTTGCGCACGCGATCCATCGAGGGGTGGTAGGCGGCGCGCCAGGCGTCCACCAGGGCGGTCCAGTCGGCGGTGATGCCGCGCTGGGTGCCGAATTCCGTCAGTTCGGTGATCAGGCTGCCGCGCCAATCCACGATGGTGCCGAACGTGTCGAACACGATGGCTACTGGTTGCTTTGCCGCCATGGGTTGCCCCCTCCCGTTGGTTGGGGCAGCGAAGCGCCGGGCCGCGCCGGGGTCAAGCAGTGCCGAGTTGCGACAGCGTTCAAAGGTTGCGTCCAGCGGCGGGCGCTTGGTCACGACGGCGATCGCGCCTATCGTCCCGCGCAGCAATCCGCATCGAAGGAAACGTCATGAACCCGCCCGATCGCCTGCGTGCCTTGTTGGCCGAACCCGGTTTCGTCGTGATGCCGGCCGTGTGGGACGGGATCAGCGCCAAGCTCACCGCCGCCGCGGGATTCAAGACCGCCTTCCTGTCCGGGTCCTGCGTTGCAGCCAGCCGCCTGGGCGGGCCGGATCTGGATCTGATTTCGTTCGCCGAGATGGCCGATTCCTTCAACATGGTGCATGGCGCCGCGCCCGATCTGCTGGTGCTGGCCGACGGCGACCACGGCTACGGCAACGCGATGAACGTGCAGCGCACCGTGCGGGCCTATGGCCGCGCGGGCGCCGCCGCGATCCTGATCGAGGACAAGATCACGCCGCGTGCGCTGACCGCCGCCGGCAAGCCGTGCCTGCCGCATGAGGAAGCTCGCATGAAAATCCGCGCCGCGGTGGAGGCCGCGAAAGACTCCGGCATCCTGATCCTGGCGCGCACCGACTGCCGGCCCACCCAGGGCATCGACGAAGCCGTCCGGCGCATTGAGATGTATGTCCGCGAGGGCGCCAACATCTTGTTCCTGGATTCTCCCGTCGACGACAACGAAATCCACCGCGCCATCGAAGCCGCCGCCGGGCGTCCTTCTTTCGTGGTGCTGTCGCCGGGTGCGCCGCGCGCGACGCCGTCGCAGACTGAGGCCGCCGCGCTTGGGTTCAAGATCGGCACGTACCCGACTGGCATGCTGTCGCCGGCGATTGCGGGCATCCAGGCCGGACTGGCGGCACTGCGTTCGGGTGAGGCCGAAGCCGCATCCGCCATGGCTCCGGCGGAGCTGCGCAAGATCCTGGGCTATGGCGATTACGACGCTGCGGCCAAACATTTTATCGTCGGCGGCTGAGGGCGCGTGTGCCATGGATGACGTATTGCTGGTGGAAGATCGCGGTGCGGTGCGTTTGCTCACGCTCAATCGCCCCGCCAAGTTGAATGCGCTGAATGCGGAGCTGGTGCACGCGCTGACCGACGCGTTGCTGGCAGCGCAGGCCGATGATGCGGTTTGTGTCGTGGTGCTGGCCGGTGCGGGACGGGCGTTCTGCGCCGGGGCCGATACCTCGGCGCCGCGGCCACTCACCACGGAGAACAGGCCGAACCTGATTCGTCATGGCGATGCGAATATCGCGCTGACCAAATTGCTGGCGCGGGTGGACAAGCCGATTGTTGCCGCGGTGCATGGCTATGCATTGGGCGCGGGGTGCGGGCTGGCGCTGGGCAGCGACCTGACGGTGGCCGCGGAAAGTGCCCGCTTCGGCTATCCGGAACTGCGCGCCGGGCTGACCGCATCGACGGTCACAGCACAGGCGGTGCATCTGATGGGACGCAAGGTCGCGTTTGAAATGCTGACGCTGTGCGAGAACATGCTGCCGCAGCGTGCGTATGAACTTGGCCTGGTGAACGCCGTAGTGCCGGACGGGCAATTATTGGATGCCGCGATGGCTATGGCGGAGAAGCTCGCCGGCTGGAACAAGGAGTTTCTGTGGCAGACGAAGCGGACGTTTCAGCGCGCCGCTGCGCTGGCGCCAGAGCAAGCGCTGGAGATGGCGCGCGATGTGGCTGTCATGATGGGACGGATCCCGGTCTGACCGCCGCGGCCGGCTGGCGGCGGGTTCCGGCGCCCCGAACTAGTTGAGGCATAAGGTAACCGGGGCTAAGCTGCGGCGTTGGCAGGCCGATAGAAGAGGGTGTGATGGCAGCGGGGATCCTGGCGGCACTGGCGGACGCGCTGGCGTCCGGGGCGGTGGAAGTGATTGATCTGGCGCAGAAGCTGGAACCGGGGACGCCGATCATCAGCCTGCCGCCGCAGTTCGGCCAATCGGCGCCGTTTCGCATGGAGCGCATTTCCGATTACGACGATCGCGGTCCTGCGTGGGCGTGGAGCAATCTGTCGCTTGGCGAACATACCGGCACGCATTTCGACGCGCCGGTGCACTGGATCACCGGCAAGGGCCTGCCGCACAACGCGCTGGACACGATCGAGGCACGGCGGCTTGTCGCTCCTGCCAATGTCATCGACTGCACCGCGGCCTGCGATGCGGATGCGGATTTCCTGCTGACGCCGCAGGGCATCGAGACATGGGAAGCGCGGCACGGCAGGATCGAGGCCGGTAGCTGGGTGCTGTTGCGCAGCGGCTGGTCGCGGCGGCAGGACGCCGCGTCGTTCCTGAACGCCGACGACAATGGCGCGCATTCGCCGGGGCCCTCGCCTGAGGCGGTGACGTTCCTGGTGAAGCAACGCGACGTCATCGGCTTCGGCACCGAGTGCGTCGGCACCGATGCCGGCCAGGCGTTCCGCTTCGATCCGCCGTTTCCCTGTCACGCGGGAATGCACGGGGCCAACAAGTTCGGTCTGGCGAGTTTGACCAATCTCGACAAGCTGCCGCCGAAGGGTGCCATTCTCATTACCGCGCCGTTGAAGATTGCCGGCGGCACCGGCAGTCCGCTGCGCGTGCTGGCGCTGGTTTCGCGCTGATGGCTGAACGATCCTTCCGCAAGGAGGTGGAACAACTTCGCCTTGGCGCGGGCGAGGAATTCCGCGGCGAGGGCATTCTCGCGGTCACCAAGGCATTGCTGCAATCCGGCGTGTCGTATGTGGCCGGCTATCAGGGCGCGCCGATCTCGCATTTGATGGACGTGCTGGCTGACGCCGAGGACATCCTGGGTGAACTCGGCGTGCATTTTGAAGCCTCCGCCAGCGAGGCGGCGGCGGCGGCGACGCTGGCTGCGTCGGTTAACTATCCATTGCGTGGGGCGGCGACCTGGAAATCGACCGCCGGCACCAATGTCGCTTCCGATGCGCTGTCGAACCTCGCATCCGGTGGCGTGACCGGCGGGGCGCTGATCGTGATCGGCGAGGATTACGGCGAGGGCAGTTCCATCATGCAGGAGCGCACCCACGCCTATGCGATGAAATCGCAGATCTGGTTGCTCGATCCGCGGCCGAACCTGCCGAGCATTGTGAACATGGTGGAGAAGGGGTTCGAGCTGTCGGAAGCGTCGCACACGCCGGTGATGCTGGAGGTGCGCATCCGCGCCTGCCATGTTCATGGCCGTTTCACGGCCAAGGACAATGTCCGGCCGGCGTTCGGGCTGAAGGATGCGATGGAGAATCCGCGCCGTGACGTCAGCCGCATCGTGCTGCCGCCGGCGAGCTATACGCAGGAGCAAGAGAAGATCCGCGAACGGTTGCCGGCGGCAAGGAAGTTTATTGTAGAGCATGCGTTGAACGAGGTGTTCAACGACGGTGCGCAGGATGTGGGGATCATCCTACAAGGCGGCATGTATAACGGCCTGATCCGCGCGTTGCAGTTGATGGGATTGTCGGATGCGTTCGGCAACAGCCGGATTCCGCTTTATGTGCTGAACGTGACCTATCCGCTGGTGGACGAGGAAGTCATCAGCTTCTGTGCCGGCAAGCGCGCGGTGCTGATGGTGGAGGAAAGCCAGCCGGAGTTTCTGGAACAAGCCATCAACGTCATTCTGCGCAAGGCGGATTTGCAGACCAAGGTGCATGGCAAGGACATGCTGGTGATGGCGGGCGAGTATACCGCCAGTGTCATGCGCTCGGGCGTTGAGGCATTTGTCGGCCGTTATCTGGCTGGCCTGCGTCCCAACACGGCGCATCCGCCTGCTCCGACACAGCCGCCGGGACTGGACAAGCTGGTGCATCCGCGCCCGCCGAGCTTCTGCACCGGCTGTCCGGAGCGTCCGATCTTCACCGCGATGAAGCTGGTGGAGCGCGAACTTGGGCCGCACCACGTCAGTTGCGACATCGGCTGCCATTTGTTCTCGATTCTGCCGCCGTTCAATATCGGCGCAACGACGATGGGTTATGGCCTTGGCTGGGCCGGGGCGGCCGCGCTGAACGCGAAGGACGCCAGCCGCCGCACCATCAGCGTGATGGGCGATGGCGGGTTCTGGCATAACGGGCTGGCGTCCTCGGTCGGCAACGCAGTGTTCAACAACACCGACAACCTGCTGGTGGTGGTGGACAACTACTATTCCGCTGCGACCGGCGGGCAGGACCTGCTGTCGTCACGCGCGCAGGGCCGGCGCAACACGGGTAATCCGATCGCGCGGGCGGTGCGCGGCGTGGGTGTGAAATGGGTGCGCGAGATCACCCGCACCTATGACGTGGCGCGCATGCGCGACGTGCTGAAGGAGGCGCTGACCACGCGGGAGAAGGGCCCGAAGGTCATTGTCGCGTCGTCGGAATGCATGCTTAACCGCCAGCGGCGCGAGCGTCCCCTGGCGGCGAAGGCGGTGAAGGCGGGCCAGCGTGTGGTGCGCGAACGTTTCGGTGTCGACAGCGACACCTGCACCGGCGATCATTCCTGCATCAGATTGTCCGGCTGCCCGTCGCTGACGGTGAAGCCCAATCCCGATTCGCTGCGGCAGGATCCGGTGGCGGCGGTGCAGGACAGTTGCGTCGGCTGCGGACTGTGCGGCGAAGTATCGCATGCGGCGGTGCTGTGCCCGTCGTTTTATCGCGCGCAGATCGTCACCAATCCCACGCGCTGGGAGCGCTGGCGCGCGCAGATCGCCGCGCGCGTCATCGGCTGGCTGGCGCCGCCCGCGCATGCCTGAGGGATTGCTCTCGCGCGATGGCGCGGCCGGTGCGCGCGCGCTCACCGTGGCGATTCTGGCGATGGGTGGCGAAGGCGGTGGCGTGCTCTCTGACTGGTTGCTCGAGGCGGCGGAAGGCAGCGGGTTCGTCGGCCAATCGACGTCGGTGCCGGGGGTGGCGCAGCGCACGGGTGCGACGATCTACTATCTGGAACTCTTTCCGGCCGCGGAAGCAATGGGACAGATGCCGGTGCTGGCGCTGATGCCGGCGCCCGGTGACGTCGATCTGGTGATTGCATCGGAACTGATGGAGGCGGGGCGCGCGATCCAGCGTGGCCTGGTCAGTCCGGAACGCACCACGTTCATATTCTCCACGCATCGCGTATTCGCGATGACGGAGAAGATCGCGATGGGCGATGGCCGCGTGGATGCGGAGAGTTTGCTGGAAACGTGCCGATCCACCGCGCGACGGGTGGTGGCGGCCGACATGCAGTCTTTGGCCGAGGCACGGGGCGCGCATCTGAGTGCGGCGCTGCTTGGTGCGGTGGCGGGATCCGGTGCGCTGCCGCTGCCGCGGCAGGCATTCGAGGCCGCGATCCGGCATGCCGGCGTTGGCGTGGATGCGAGTCTGGCGGCATTTGCCGCGGGATATGATGCGGCGGTGGCGCCGGCGGCGCGTGGTGCGGCGGCGACGCGACCAAGCGAGGCGGATGCGATCATTGCGGAAGGCGAGCGCCGGCTGACGGATTATCAGGATGCGGCGTACGCGCGGCTGTATCGCGAGCGGTTGGACCGGCTGCTGCTGCAAGGTGCGCTGCTGGCGGAAACCGCGCGCCATCTCGCGCTGTGGATGAGCTATGAGGACACCATCCGCGTTGCCGACCTGAAGACGCGTGCCAGCCGGATCGCACGCGTGCGCGCGGAGGTGCGGGTTGCGCCGGAGCAAGTCCTGCGCGTCACCGAGTTCATGCATCCGCGGGTGCAGGAGGTCGCCGACACGCTGCCGGCTGGGATGGGCCGCTGGCTGCTGCGGTCTGGAGCGCCGCGCCGGTTGATAGAGCGCCTGACAGCGCAGGGCCGTCATGTCGAGACCACGTCGCTCCGCGGCTTCCTGCTGTTGCGCGGCATTGCATCGCTGCGCCGCTTTCGCCGCCGCACGCTGCGTTACGTGGAAGAGCAAGCGAGGATCGAGGCGTGGCTGGGCCGCATTGTGGCGTTGCAGGATCGCGACCCGGAGCTGGCGCTGGCCGTGGCGCAATGCCAGCGCCTGGTGAAAGGCTATGGCGATACGCATGCCCGCGGCTGGGCGAATTTCCAGCGGCTGATGCAGGCTGCTGATGGCCTGGCCGGTGCGCCGGATGCCGCGGCGCGGCTGACGGCGCTGCGCGACGCGGCGCTGGCGGATGAAAGCGGGGCGGCGCTGGCCAAGGCATTGGAGGCCGCATGAATCGCTATCGCGACGATCCGGCGGCGGTGCGTGCACTGGTGCGCGACGACGCCGTGCATCGCGACGTTTATACCGACCCGGAGATATTCCGGCTGGAGATGGAACGGCTTTGGCCGCGCACGTGGATTTACGTCGGACACGCGAGCCAGGTGCCGGCCGCGGGCGATTTCATCACCTGCGACATTGGCACCGTGCCGGTGCTGATGATCCGCCAGCCGGACGGCGGCGTGCGCGTGCTGCGCAATCGTTGCGCGCACAAGGGGGCGAAGCTGGTGTCGGAGTGGTCCGGCAACGCGGGCCGTTTCATGCGCTGTCCGTATCATAATTGGAGCTACCGCACGGATGGCTCGATAGCCGCCATTCCGTTTCGTCAGGGCTATGACGGCACCGGCTTCGCGGATTGCGAGGCGGTGCGCGGATTGCGGCCGGTGGCCAGCGAAACCTATCGCGACTTCGTGTTCGCGCGGCTGAGCGAGCACGGGCCGGGCTTCCGCGATTATTTCGGCGAATCGCTGTCGTCGATCGATTACATGGCGGATCGCTCGCCCGAGGGCGATATGGAAGTTGCCGGCGGCGTGCTGCGCTATATGCACGACAGCAACTGGAAGATGTTCGTCGAGAATCTGAACGACACGATGCATCCGATGGCGGCGCACGAGTCATCGGCGGGCACGGCCAAGGAGTTGTGGGCCGACCAGCCTGCGGAGGCGCCGAAGCCGATGGCGATCGAGCAATTGGTGCCGTTCGCCGGCAGCTATGACTTCTTCGACAAGATGGGCGTGCGAGTGTTCGCCAACGGTCACTCCTATTCCGGCGTGCATTTTTCCATTCATTCGTCCTATGCCGCGGTGCCCGATTACGAAGCCGCAATGCGGCGCGCGTACGGCGAAGAGCGGGCGAAGGACATTCTGGGCACCGTGCGGCACAACACCGTGTATTACCCCAGCCTGACCATCAAAGGCGCGATCCAGACGATCCGGGTGGTGCGGCCTGTCGCGGTCGACAGGACGCTGATCGAAAGTTACAGCTTCCGCCTGAAGGCCGCGCCCGACATATTTTTCAAGCGCAATGTCACCTATACGCGGCTGATCAACTCGCCGCTGTCGGTGGTCGGGCATGATGACCAGCAATGCTACCGGCTGATTCAGGAGGGACTCGCGGCCGACGGCAACGAATGGATCAGCCTGCATCGCGACTATCGCCCGGAGGAGCGCGAGGCCCGCGATCTGACGGTGAACGGCACCAGCGAAGTGTCCATGCGCAACCAGTTCCGCGCCTGGGTGCAGTTCATGGGGGCCGCATGACCGAGGGCGAGGTCGTTCGATTCATCTATCGCGAGGCGCGTCTGCTGGACGAGAAGCGCTGGGACGAATGGTACTCACTGTTTAGTGAAGACGCGCACTACTGGGTGCCACTGACGCGCAATCAGCCGGACGCGGAATTTCATACGTCGCTGGCCTATGAGGACAGGCTGCTGCTGCGGCTGCGAATCGAGCGCCTGCGCCGCAGGCCGCCGTCGCAACATCCGGAAAGCTGGAGCCAGCATGTGCTGCAGGCGCCTGAGATCGAACGTCACGGCGAGGACAGTTGGCTGACGCGCACTGCGTTCTTCTATGCGGAAGCACGCGGGGACGCGATGCAGACGCTGGCGGGTGTCGTGCTGCACCATCTGGTTGCGCAGGAGGGCGCCTTGCGAATACGTTTGAAGCAGGTGAATCTGCTGAACTGCGATGCCGCGCTGCCGTCGATTCAATTGTTCCTCTGACAGGATGCCTTGCCGGCGCGGGGCTGGAGGCCGATCCGCGCGGCGCGGCAGATCGGACCGGGCGGCTGGGATAGGTGAACGCGCGCGGCGTCGATCGGCAGGTATGCTCCGGCGTCGGCCGGGCTGATCTGGCCAGCCACTCTTCTCGGCTTTCTCACCACGGTGTCGGCCACCAGCAATGTCTTCTCAGTCCTACCAAAAGGTCGCTCTCTGCTGCCCGGTGACGGAGCCCTATGTCCGCCGTTCAGAGCATGGCGCCGCCTGGTTTCTCGCGCGCACGCTGCGTCGCCTGATCGATGCCGCTGGCATCACCAAATCCACCATCGACGGACTGTGCGTCTCGAGTTTCACACTGCCCCCCGACACCGCCGTGGGGTTTACCCAGCAGGTGGGTCTGTCGCCGCGATTCCTCGAGTGGCTGCCGATGGGCGGTGCCTGCGGCATCATTGCGCTCCGCCGTGCCGCGCGCGCGGTGCAGGCGGGCGATGCCGAGATTGTCGCCTGCATCGCGGGTGACACCGCGAACGAGACCAGCTTCCGCGACCTTCTCGCAAGCTTCAGCAGCTTTTCGCGCGATGCGGTGTATCCCTACGGGGCAGGCGGACCGAATGCCAGCTTCGCGCTGATTGCTGACGCCTATATGCGCGCGACGGGTGCCACGCGCGAAGACTTCGGCAGGCTTGCCGTGTCTCAGCGGGCCAATGCGCGGCGCAATCCGCTGGCGCTGCTGCGCGCGCCGTTGAGTCTGGAGGAATATCTCGCGGCGCGGCCGATTTCCGAACCGCTGCATTTGCTCGACTGTGTCATGCCATGCGCCGGCGCCGACGGGTTTCTGGTAATGCCGGAGAAGCGGGCGCGCGCATTGAAGCTGCCGTTTGTCCGCATCCTGGGCGCGATCGAACGCCACAACGCCTTTCCTGGCGATCCGGTGCAGTTGCGCGGCGGTTGGGCGATGGATCGCGATGCTTTATGGAACCAAGCTGGCATCGGGCCGGACGACGTGCAGATGGTGCAAACCTACGACGACTATGCGGTGATTTCGATGCTCCAGTTCGAAGGTCTCGGATTGTGTCCGCCGGGCGAGGGGCCTGCTTTCGTGCGCCGTCACGATTTCACCATCGAGGGCAGCCTGCCGCACAATACCGGCGGCGGCCAGTTGTCGATGGGACAGGCGGGCGCCGCGGGCGGCTATCTCGGAGCGGTGGAGGCAATGCGGCAATTGTTGGGAACGGCGGAAGGACGGCAGGTGCCGAACGCGCGGCACGCACTGGTCGGTGGCTTCGGCATGATAAACTACGATCGCGGCCTGTGCACCGCCGCTACCGTGCTGAGCGCCGCATGATCCGCTTGCAACGTTGCCTCGATTGCGGCGAAGCGCAGTATCCGCCGCGCGAATTCTGCGGCGCGTGCCTGTCCTCGCGGCTGACCTGGGAGACCGCGGAATCGTTGCCCGGGCGGGTGCTGGCCCGTACCGTATTGCATCACAGCAACGAATCCGCGATGCGCCCACGCCTGCCGCTGACGCTTGGGCTGGTGCGCTTCGATGCCGGGCCGGTCGCGGTGTGTTTTCTCGCCTCGACCGCCGCGTCCGGCGATTGCGTTGAGGTGCGGCTCAATGCCGAGGCGTTGCTGGAGGCGGCCTGATGCGCGCGCTTGTGACCGGCGGCAGCGCCGGGATTGGTCTGGCAATCTGTCAGGCGCTGCTCGATGCGGGCTACGACGTGGTGTCGCTGGACTGTCAACCGTCAACGATCCGGCATCCGCGCGTTCGCCATATCGATGTCGATCTCTCGGAGGAAGCCGCGACGCGGCAGGCGGCGGCGGAGGCGGCGCAAGAAGAGGTCACGACGCTGGTGCACAATGCGGGCAGCATCCGCGCGGCATTGGTGGACCAAGCGACCGCGGCCGATCTCGCGGAATTGTCGCGTTTGCATCTCGGTGCGGCGCTGCTGCTGGCGCAGGCGACGCTGCCGGCGATGCGTGCCACGCGGTTTGGCAGGATTGTGCTGATCTCCTCGCGTGCCGCGCTGGGACTTGCCACACGCACCGCGTATTCCGCGACCAAGGCTGGGCTGATCGGCCTGGCGCGTACCTGGGCGCTCGAACTGGGACCCGACGGCATTACGGTGAACGCGGTCGCACCCGGACCGATCGCCGGCACGGCGATGTTTCATGACGTGCTGCCCGCGGGTGATGCGCGCATCGAGGCGCTGGCGCGAACCATTCCCGTGCGCCGGCTGGGTCAGCCGGAGGATGTCGCACGCGCGGTAATGTTCCTGGTCGATCCCGCCAGCGGGTTTATCACCGGTCAGACGTTGTTCGTGTGCGGCGGGAGCAGTGTGGGAAGTCTGGCGCTGTAGCGAAGTTACGCACGACGTCATTGCTCCCGCAGGCCGGCATTCCGCAGCAGGGGCAGCACCGTCTCGACGAAATAGGGCAATTCATCTTTGTAATTCACGAACGACAGCGCGACGCCGGCAAAGCCGATTTCGCTGATCGCGGCGAGTTCCTCGGCGATCCGTTGCGGCGTGCCGATCAGCGGATAGGTTCCCGCCCCGCCGACGAACCGCTTGCGATGCAGGCGATACGCGTCGGGATCGTGCGAGCTGGAGAATTTCGCCTTGTTCCCCATGTAGTGGTCGGCGCCCGCGGTATCTTCCATCTCCACGGCATAGTATTCGTAATAACGTTCCGCTTCCTGCTGCGAGGGCCGGCAGACGACGTGGCACGTGGTGTAGACGCCGACTTCGCGCCCTGCCGCGGCGGCGCGCTGGCGCATGTCCTCGATCTGCGAGCCGCTGGTGCCGATTTCGACGAACGTGGTGAACAAGCAGTCGGCGGCGCGGGCGGCGAAGTCGCGGCCGGGGGGAGAGAAGGCGGCATTCAGCGTCATCGGCCGCGGCTGCTGCACCGGCAACGGCTTGCCTGACACGCCCCGCAGGTCGTAGTAGCGGCCCTTGAAATCAAACGGCGCCGGCTCGGTGTAGATGCGGCTCATGATTTCGAACCATTCGAGGCCCTGACCGTAGCGGTCCTCGATCATCTCGAGGCCGAAGCAGCCGAATTCCTCGGGGTTCCAGCCGCAGACGATGTTCAATCCTGCGCGTCCGCCGCTGGCGTGGTCGATCGTCGCCAGGGCCTTGGCCGCGAACACCGGATGCACCATCGGCACATGCACGGTCGCGAACAATGCGATGTGGTCGGTCAGTCCTGCCAGGGCAGCGGCCTCGGTCAAGGTTTCGAACGACCATTCGCGCGAATTGGTCACGCCGCCGAAGCCGCGCCAGCGAGCGATCGGGAGGAAGAATTCCAGCCCGGCGTGGTCGGCCATCCGCGCCACCGCGACGACGTCCGGCCATTCCGCGCGCCAGCGTTCCGGCACCCGGGTGAGCGTCAGGCCGCCATCGGCGTTGGCGGAAAATACCCCCAGTTTCAGTCGATTGGGGCCACGCATCGGGTTGCGGCGCTGTTGCATGGGCGGTGTGCTCCGGGCTTGCCGCGCGGAAATTAGTTGAGATATAAGAGATCGGCCAGAGGGGCCGGGACCGGTGGCCAGGGCAGCGACGAAAGGGTGTTGAGTGCGCATCGTCTGCGTCGGCGGCGGTCCGGCGGGCCTCTATTTCGCCATCCAGATGAAACGGCGTGATCCGTCGCACCGCATCACGGTGATCGAGCGCAATCGTGCCTATGATACGTTCGGCTGGGGGGTGGTGTTTTCCGACGAGACGCTGCGCAACCTGGAAGGCGCCGATCCGCCGACGAAACAGGAGATACTCGACAGCTTCGCGCACTGGGACGACATCGACATCCATTTCAAGGGCCGCACCATCACCTCCGGTGGTCATGGCTTCTGTGGCATCGAGCGCAAGCATCTGCTGAATATTCTCCAGCATCGCGCCGAGGCGCTGGGCGTGGAGCTTGAGTTCGAACACGAGGTGGATGATCCCGCGGCGTTCGCGGACGCCGATCTGATCGTCGGCGCGGATGGCATCAACAGCAAGATCCGCAACCGCTACGCGGCGCATTTCAGGCCCACGGTGCATGTGGCGCAGAACCGCTTTGTCTGGCTGGGCACGCATCGCGTATTCGAGGCCTTCACGTTCATTTTCGTGGAAACCGAATGGGGCTGGTTCCAGGCCCACGCCTACCGCTTCAACCAGGATACCTCGACCTTCATCGTCGAAACCACGGATGCGAACTGGCGCGCGGCGGGGCTGGACCGTGCCGATACGGCCGCCAGCACGGCCTTCTGCGAGCAAGTGTTCGCGCCATGGCTCGATGGCCATCGGCTGATGGCGAACATGAGCCATCTGCGCGGCTCGCAATGGCTGAACTTTCCCCGGGTCGCGAACGAGACCTGGGTGAAGGACAATATCGTCCTGGTGGGTGACGCGGCGCATTCGGCGCATTTTTCCATCGGCTCCGGCACCAAGCTCGCGCTGGAGGATGCGATCGCGCTGGCACGCGCCTTCGACCGCCACGGCGCCGACGTGCCCGCTGCTCTTGCCGCCTACGAGGCCGAGCGCAAGATCGACGTGCTGCGCATCCAGTCGGCGGCCCGCAATTCCACCGAGTGGTTCGAGAATGTCGCGCGCTATTCTCATCTGGAACCGGAGCAATTCGCGTACTCGCTGCTGACCCGCAGCCAGCGCATCAGCCACGAAAATCTGCGTCTGCGGGACCGGCCGTGGCTGGAGGGGGTGGAACGCTGGCTGGCCGAGCAAGCGGGGCATCCGACCAATCGGCCCATCCCGCCGATGTTCTTGCCGTTCCGGCTGCGCCAGATGCGGCTTGCCAACCGCATCGTCGTCTCGCCGATGGCGACCTACAGTGCGCAGAACGGCATGCCCAACGATTTCCATCTGGTGCATCTTGGTGCGCGGGCGCTGGGCGGCGCCGGGCTGGTGTTCACCGAGATGGTGTGCGTCACGCCGCAGGGCCGCATCACGCCCGGCTGTGCCGGACTATGGTCCGAGCAACAGATGGACGCGTGGGTGAGGATCGTTGAATTTGTGCATATGCAGTCGGATGCGAAGATCTGCCTGCAGCTTGGCCATTCCGGGCCGAAGGGTTCCACCCAGCTTGGCTGGGAGAAGATGGACGCGCCGCTGCCGGCGGGGAACTGGGAACTGATCGCGCCGTCGCCGGTGCCGTGGAGTCCGTACAACCAGGTGCCGCGTGCCATGACGCGCGAGGACATGGACGCGGTGCGCGATGCGTTCGTGGCGGCAACGCAATACGGCCAGCGCGCGGGCTTTGACATGCTGGAGCTGCATGCGGCGCACGGCTATCTGCTGTCGGCGTTCATTTCGCCGCTGACCAATCAGCGCAACGACGAATATGGCGGCTCGCTGCGCAACCGGTTGCGGTTTCCGTTGGAGGTGTTTTGCGCCATGCGCGCGGCGTGGCCGGCGCACAAGCCGATGTCGGTGCGCATTTCCGCCACCGACTGGGTGGAGGGCGGCATCGTCCCGGCCGACGCGGTGGAAATCGCGCGTGCCTTCCAAGCGGCGGGCGTGGATCTGGTCGATGTGTCCGCGGGGCAGACCTCGATCCAGGCGCAGCCGGTCTATGGGCGGATGTTCCAGACGCCGTTCGCCGATCGCATTCGCAACGAGATCGGTGTTGCCACCATGGCGGTGGGCAATATCACGGAGCCGGACCATTTGAATGCGATCATTGCATCGGGTCGTGCCGATCTGTGTGCGCTGGCGCGCCCGCATCTCTCGGATCCGCATTTCGCGCTGCGTGCGGCGGCAGGGCTTGGCTACCGGGAGCAATGGTGGCCGAAGCAATATCTCGCCGGCAAGGCGCAGATCGAACGGCTGACCGGCCGCGCGGATACCGATTATGCGGCGGTGATATGAGCAGGGAAAGCGACCGGCCGACGGCGCTGATCACCGGCGGCGCGAAAGGCATTGGCCTTGCCATTGCCCGGCGTCTTGCCGCTGACGGCATCGGCATCGGGTTGATCGGACGCGATTCCGCCGCGCTGGAGGCCGCGGCGGCGGAGTTGAACGCCAGCCATGCCACGGCCGACGTCACTGACGCAACGGCACTGCGGGCCGCCATTGCCGCGCTCGGTCCCTGCGACATTCTGGTGAACAATGCCGGCGGCGCGATTTCCAATCCTTTCAGCCGACACACGCTGGACGATTTCCAGGCGATGCTGGCGTTGAATCTGTTTTCCGCGGTCACCGCGTGCCAGGCGGTGCTGCCGCGGATGACCGAGCGAGGATATGGCCGCATCGTCAACATCGCCAGCACCGCCGGGCTGAAGGGTTATTCCTATGTCGCGGCATACGTCGCGGCGAAGCATGCGCTGGTCGGATTGACCCGCGCGCTGGCACTTGAAACGATCAGGCACGGCATCACAGTCAATGCTGTGTGTCCCGGTTTCACCGACACCGACATGACCGCGCGCTCGGCCGCCACGATCGCAGCCGCGACCGGACAATCGGAGGACCACGCGCGCGCGCAATTGTCGGCAACCAATCCGGCGGGGCGCCTTATTCAGCCGGAAGAAATCGCCGAGACCGTCGCCTTCCTGTGCCGCCGCGAGGCAAGCGCCGTCACCGGCCAGGCGATCGCCGTTGCCTGCGGAGAGGTATGACATGACAATTCCAACGCCGCAGCAT
>Ga0335072_10001895_pt1 | contig 33217 bp, 29 predicted proteins | sample Lox_Sample_21_FD_206725 | JGI IMG/M metagenome (GOLD analysis project Ga0335072, IMG submission 206725) | Soil microbial communities from Loxahatchee National Wildlife Refuge, Florida, United States - Lox_Sample_2.1 | ecosystem: Environmental > Terrestrial > Soil > Wetlands | place: USA... | reverse complement strand
CGGAGAAGCGTACCGTGAGCGTTACCGTTCGTGCATGCAAAGCCGCATCTCGCAAGCGCTTTGTGGCTTTTTGGCAGAGATAACTCAGAGTGGAATCGAGCTGGGCTCGATCGTTCGTATCTTCGCCGAACGTTTGGTTGTGCGAAATCGACTTCGGCTCGGCATCGAAGAAAAATTCGAACGAGTCGATGCCGCGCGCTTTCCGATACAAGGCCGTTCCCCAGCGGCCGAATTCGGATTCGAGCCGCCCAAGAGAGTGCGCTTGCAATTGCGCGATGGTTGCAATTCCCAGCTTATTGAGCGCAGCTTCCGTCACCTTGCCGATTCCAGGGAGCCTTCGCACCGAAAGGGGTGCGAGAAATATTTCTTCACTGCTTACGGGAACCCAGACTAAGCCGTGGGGCTTGGCCTGATCGCTCGCCACCTTTGCGACAAGACGCGTGGACCCAAGACCTCCAGAGCAGGGCAAGCTCGTTGTAGCCGTAATGTCCTGGAGCAACTTGTGCGAAGCAGCGAGCGGCGGACCGTGAAGCCGTTCGATTCCGCGCAGGTTCACGTAGGCTTCGTCGATGGAAGCCATCTCGACCACGGGCGAATATTTTCCGAGAATCGTGGCGACGCGATCGCTCCATTGCGCGTACAAATCGTGGCGATTATCGAGAAAAACGGCTTGCGGGCAGAGCCTTGCGGCCGTGCGCAGAGCCATTGCGGAATGGACTCCGAAACGGCGCGCTTCGTAGCTCGCCGAGGTTACGACGCCTCGCTGATCTCTCCGGCCGCCGACAATCACGGGGAGGCCACGGAGTTCTGGGCGCGTGAGCAGTTCGACGGAGACAAAGAAAGCGTCCATATCGACATGAAGGACAGCGCAATCCGAGGGCAGACCGTCGGCCGCATCGTGCTTGGCACGAAATTGAGCCAGCTTGGGCATTGGCGCTACGGGCTAAATTATAGCGTCGCCGGCGAGTATCCAAGCGCTCGGGTGTTGCTTGAAGCCGACGCGCGGGTAGTAATTCGTGGCGGCGGGCGCGGAAAGCAGGATGATGCGTGCCTGTGGGCCCCCGGCTTTTTGGGTTTGGCGAATCAGTCCCTTGCCGATCCCGGTGCGTTGATGCGAAACGCGAACAGCCAGATCGGACAGGTATGTAGCGTAACTAAAATCCGAAAGCGAGCGCGAGATGCCGACCAGGAGGTTTCCGTCCCACGCGCTGACGACGAGATTCGCATTTTTCAGCATGGAGGCCATGCGGTCGCGTTCGGCAATGGGGCGGCGCTCACCCAAGGTAGACGCAGCGTAGAGATCGATGACTTCGTCGAGATTCAAATCATTGCCGAGACGATATTCGATCATCGAGCTTATTCCCTTCTGGGCCCGCCCGTGAAAGAGGCGGCGAGGACACGTGGGATTCCCGCGAGATCGTTCGTGACGGTGATGTCTTGCCACACGGAACGCGCTTCGATCATTTCACGGATGCGTTCGGCTGCGCCATAACCTGACTCCACGACGAGCACACCATTCTGCGCGAGCCGCGATTCGGCTTGCTCGATCAGGTGCGCATATATTTCGAGGCCAGTTGGACCGCCGAAGAGAGCGATTTCTGGCTCGTGCTCGCGGATTTCGCGCTGCAGTGTATCTCTATCCGAATTCGCGACGTAAGGAGGATTGCTCACAATAAGATCGAAAAGTTGTGATGGGTGTGTTGGCGAGCGATGACAGGTAAGCTCCAAAAGATCGGCCTCAGCGAACTGAATCTGATTCGCGACATTGTGGCGTGCTGCATTGCGTTGGGCGACGTCGAGCGCAGCCGCCGAAATGTCTGTCGCGAGGATCTGAGCGTTCGGAAGCTCCTTTGCCAGCGTGACGGCAATGCATCCGGAGCCCGTGCCAACGTCTGCGATGCGCACGCTCTCGCTGCGGTTTTCGGCGCCGATCCGCGCCAGTGCGACTTCGACCAAGTACTCGGTTTCCGGGCGCGGGATCAGCACGGCCGACGTCACTTCGAAATCGAGGCCCCAGAATTCCTGCTTGCCCGTGATGTATTGCGCTGGTTCGCCTGCAACGCGACGCGAGATTAGGCGAAAGTATTCTTCTTCGCGGTCATGTGGGATCACATCTTCGGGATGCGTGTAAAGCCAGGTGCGGTCACGGCCGAGCACATGAATCAGCAGAAGTTCGGCCGAAAGTGCGCCCGAAGGCACAGAAGCCTCGTCGAGGCGGGCGATGCCTCGTCTGAGGGCGTCGCGAATTTGCATTACTGGCATTGGGCGCATGGCGGAATAGTCGAGTCGCGTGAAACAGCGGCTACGCGAAGGAGCCTCAGTCTGCAGCTTGATCTGCATCGCCCTGCTGCTTATTTTCGGCGCCCAGTTCCAGTTTCAGGCGCTCTGATTCGAAATGGGTGACGAGCGCATCCACCAGCGCGCCTAGCTTTCCCTCCATCACCTGATCGAGCTGATGGAGCGTGAAATTGATGCGGTGATCGGTCACGCGGTTCTGCGGAAAATTATAGGTGCGGATTTTTTCCGAGCGGTCGCCGGTCTTGATCTGGCCACGGCGTTCGGCGGCGATAGCTTCGTGCTGCTTTGACTGCTCCATTTCGTAAAGGCGCGAGCGAAGCACGCGCATCGCCTTCGCCCGGTTTTTGATCTGGGACTTTTCATCCTGCTGAGAAACCACCAGGCCGCTGGGAATGTGCGTGATACGCACGGCGGAATACGTGGTATTCACCGATTGGCCTCCGGGGCCGGAAGAGCAAAACGTGTCAATGCGGAGATCTTTGGGTTCAATTTTTATGTCAATTTCGTCCGCTTCGGGAAGGACGGCGACGGTGGCAGCAGACGTGTGGATGCGGCCCTGCTGCTCCGTGGCGGGAACGCGCTGTACACGGTGAACGCCGCTTTCGTATTTGAGCTTCGAATAGACTTTGCTCCCCTGAATAGCAGCGACGATTTCTTTCACGCCGCCGATGGTCGCCGGAGAGCTTTCGAGAACTTCGACGCGCCAGCCCTGCGACTCGGCATAACGCGAGTACATGCGGAATAACTCGCCGGCAAAGAGAGCGGCTTCGTCGCCGCCGGTACCCGCGCGAATCTCGATCATCACGTTCTTTTCGTCATTTGGATCCTTGGGAATGAGTAAAAGCTTCAGCTCTCGCTCGACTGCCTCGCGCCGCGCGCCCAGTTCGCGCTCCTCGTCGTGTGCCATTTGCTTCATTTCGGCATCATCTGCTTCTGCAAAAAGCTGACGCGCACCCTGCAGCCCCTTATCGATATTCTTCCATTCACGATATTTGGCGACGATTTCGGCGAGATCGGAGTGTGTCTTGGCGAGCTTCTGGTAACGAGCCGAGTCGGCAAGAACCTCCGCGGAAGATAGTTCGCGCGTCATTTCGTCGTAGCGACGCTCGATCTGGTCCAGTTTTTCGAACAGCGTGAGATTCGCCATGTTTCGTACCTGAGCGCAAAAAGATTCGCTTTTGAAATGATGACGCGGAAATCAGGAACGCGATCGGCTGCGAGCGGTCGGAACAGTAAGGCGCTAATGGAAGAGTGCAGGCATCTCTTTACCTGTACGAATAATACGGCGGCGGCGATTCGCAGTCAAATTTCCGCGGGTACGCTGTTTCGCGAAAGGGGTAATCATGCCGACAAGCGCGATCGCGGCGGTTTTGCTCCGCATTGACGCAAAATGTTGAGTCTGCTATGTTTCCGTGTTGACAGAATCGGAGTGAACCAGTGAAGAGCCGCGCCTCGCAAGCTTCTTCAGCTTCCACGGCAGGGCAAAAGGGCCATAAACCATTGAAACAGCATGCCTTACACCAGCATTCGAAGGCCAATGCAGCGCCGCCTGACCCTGACGCGCCGGCCAAACAACAACAGCTGAAGCTCTACGAAGAGGCCCTTACCCTTTTCCAGCAGCAGAAATTTCAGCGCGCCAAGCAGAGTCTGGAGAAGGTGATCGAGGGACCCAGTAAGGAGCTATGCGAGCGGGCCCGGGTGCACCTACGGATCTGCGAACAGCGCATTTCGCGTCCACCCGCCCCAGTCCTGAAATCGGCTGAGGACCATTACACGCACGGCGTGGCGCTGATGAACTTGGGGCGGTGGGACGACGCCCGCGAGCATCTGGATCGCGCGCGGAAGGCGGCTCCCAAGGCCGATCACATTGTCTACGCAATGGCCGTACTGGACTGCCTGACGGGCGAAGCGGACTCCGCCATGGACAATCTGAAGATCGCGATTCAACTGCGGCCCGAAAATCGCTACCACGCCCGCAACGACGAAGATTTCGCCTTTCTGCAGGAAGATCCTCGCTTCACCGAGCTTCTTTACCCTGAGCGTGACGGCTCGGGCGGCTGACCCAGTTTCGATCACGTGAAAGAACGCACGAAGAATCGCGCCCGACCCGCACATGCGGTTCGCGTAGTGGCGCTCGGAGGGGGAACGGGTCTTTCAACTGTCCTCCGTGGCCTCAAGCAGCACGTCGCACAAACGACTCGGGATGGCGCGCCGAAAGATAGGAAGCAGCGCGAGCGCTGCCCGATTTCGGATTTGGCAGCAGTCGTGGCCGTCAGCGACGACGGCGGTAGTTCCGGACGGCTGCGGCGCGAGTACCGGGTCTTGCCTCCCGGCGACATCCGCAACTGCATGGTGGCGCTCTCTTCGGATGAGCCATTGCTCGCCCACCTCTTTCAATACCGGTTTCCCACAGGACGAGGGCTGGCGGGCCACAGCTTCGGCAATCTTTTCCTGACCGCGCTCACCAACGTGACAGGCGATTTCCTTCGGGCGGTCGAGGTTTCGTCGCAGGTGCTTGCGATTCGAGGGCGGATCTTTCCCGCGACCGAGCAAAACGTGACTCTGGAAGCCGAACTCGAAGACGGTTCGATCGTTGCCGGCGAAACGAAAATATCGCGGTCACGTAAGCGCATCAGCCGGGTGCGGCTCTTGCCCCGCCGCGTGCGCCCGTCACCGCAAGCCCTCGATGCGTTGCGCCGGGCCGACTTGATACTCGCGGGGCCTGGTTCGCTCTATACGAGCATCATTCCGAATTTGCTCGTCGAGGGCGTGGTGGACGCGATTGCACGTTCTTCGGCGACGCGGGTCTATATCGCAAATTTGATGACGCAGCCGGGCGAAACTTCGCACTATTCGGTGTCTGACCACGTACATGCAATTTACGAGCACGCGGGGCGTCCGCTCTTTGATTACGTGATTGTGAATTCTGCGGCTATTTCGCCTCGGTTGCTGCGACGGTACAAGGCGGAGGGCGCGGAGCCGGTGGCTCCTTCGCTCCCTGAGCTCGCACAGATGGGGCTAAAGTGCATCGAAGCAGACGTCTTACAGCAGGATGAAGTGGTGAGGCACGATCAGACCGCGCTCGCCGAACTTTTGCTCGAGCGGTTCGTAAAGTCTGGCCCGAGCCTTCAAACCGTGTTCGGACGATAGATGCGGATGATGTCGTCTTTCACTTCCACAACCGAGCCGGGGAATTCCACGGCGGCATGGTCGCGCAGATCCTGAATGGAATAATAGTCGCCCTCGCCATCGAACCAGCGCGCGTCATCGATGAGCAATACGTGATGGCGGACTGGATGGCGGTAAATACACTCCATCTCCTCTTTGATCGGGGCTGAGACTTTGCCCCAGTGAGCGTCAACCCAAAAAAGGCATGGTTCGTGAAGGAGCGGCATGATCGTGGGCAGGATTTTGCCGCTGTCGCCTTCGTACGTATGGATATGCGGGTATTTCGCAAAAATTCGCTTGGCGCGCTCCGCATACCAGGGATTGTTTTCGATAGAGTAGATTTCGCGGAAATAATTCTTCTGCACGTTAATCATGTTGCCCACGTTGGTGCCGGTCTCGACCATCACCTTCAGCCCGAACCGTTCGCGGAATTCGGCAATGGTTCGCTGCTTGATCAGGTGCGGCACGCGTGGGCCCGGCGAACCTTTCAATCGCCACCAGGCGTATTCGCCGAGGTAAGCGAGGCGCTTATATGGGTAGAAAAAAGGGCTATTGCGGAATGCCTTGTGCGGAATTACGCGCGAATGCGGATCTTTCTTTCTAAAAAGTGGCGACATTCGATGTCCGATGATAAAGAACGCCGCACAATTTGTAAAATTGCATCATTTTGCGAGCTTGTCGACCTTCGCGGCGAGAATGAAATCGCTTTCCGTTAGACCGTCGATTTTGTGCGTCCAGATGGTAATTTCGGCCTTGCCCCAAGCCAGCAGGATATCGGGATGGTGGCCCTGTTCTTCGGCGACCTGACCAACCTTGTTTACAAATGCCAAGGCGCTCTTGAAATCAGAAAATTTGAATGCCCGCACGATGTGGTGCCCATTGACCACTTTCCACTCGGGCACTTCGTTGGCCAAAGTGTTGAGTTGTACCCCCGCGAGCGGCGGTACCCCTCCTTTGCATGGAACGCAGGTCTTGCTCGCCAGATCGGCCATTACTCTCACCTCCGCAATTTGATTGTACCGGATCAGCCTTTCGAAACCATACGGCGGAGTCCCAATCGGCGGAGGTCTACGAAACGGAGGCCGAGTTTTGTTATGCTCTTGGCATTCTTCACGCCGAAACCGCTTTTGATGAGGTCGAGTCATGTCTGACGAGCTGATGGAGCTGCAGGAAAACGCTGAGCACGGCGCGCACGAAAAGACATTGGCACCTGTGACCATTACGATGGCAGTGCTGGCGGTCTTCGTGGCGGCCATTTCTTTGCTTGGGCATCGTGCGCACACCGAGGAACTGCTGAACCAGACCCGTTCCACGGATCAGTGGGCTTACTATCAGGCAAAAGATATTCGGCTGCGCGCGTATGAGGTTTTTCTGGATCAGCTTTCGGTTACGCCGGTGCAAGACGCCGCTAAAGCCGGCCAGTTGAAAGACAAGTACGAAAAGGCGGTTCAGACCTACGCTCAGCAAGAGAAGCAGATCGAAGAGCAAGCGAAGGATGCTGAGATCGATGTGACCACGTATGGGCGCCGCGCCGATCGCTTTGATTTTGGTGAGGTAATGCTGGAAGCTGCGCTCGTCATCTGTTCGATCACGTTGCTCACCAAAAAGAGAGTGTTCTGGGGATTCGGGCTCCTGCTCGGGGTCATCGGAATCGGCCTCGGCGTTGCCGGATTGCTGGTGCGGTGATCAGCGTCCGTCGACCGGGGCGGATTGAGCGGATACATACTCGCGCATATATTGATTGAAGATTTTTTCGAGCTTGCGGGCCACGGGGTCGCGCGGGATGGGAATTTTTCTCCCGTCGATTTCGCTCACATTGAGCATGCTGCGGTTCGTAGACGAAATGAAGACCTCATCCACGGCGTAGAGATCCTCGGGATAAAGCGTGCGCTCTTCGATTGCGATGCCGGCACCGGGCCCAATTTCCATCACGACCTCGCGCGTGATCCCCGCCAAGCAACCGGAAGAAAGCGGAGGCGTAAAGACGCGGCCACCTCGGGTGCAGAAGACGTTTGCCGCCGTGCACTCAGCCACCTCACCGCGCTCGTTCAATAAAACGACTTCGTCATAACCTTCGCGCTGTGCTTCGCTCAAGCTCCAAACATTCGGCAGCCAGGAAGTCACTTTTACGCCCGCCAGCGGAGACGCGGCGTGGCGGCCTTGTTCGCGCAGCGCAAGGCGCAAAGGATCGCGATAAGACGGGAGGCCCGACGAAGTGATTACGAGGTCCGCTGCGGGAAACGGTTCGTCGCTGCGCCAGAAGCCAATCTGATTCGAAATCACGTAAATGCGGGCGCAGCCTTCGCGAACTTGGTTCGCCCGCAGAATCTGCGCCAGATAGCCGCGAACGATCTCCTGGTCAAAAGGGAACGGGCAGCGAGTGCGTTCGGCATCGCGTGCAAGGCGTTTCCAATGGCGCTCGAACGCAAACGCTACTCCTTCGACGATCCGCATCGTGGTGAAAAGGCCCCAGCCGCTGAGCAGACCCGACTGCCCGGGCGAAAGGCGAACCTCTTCGACCGGCAGAACGCGATCGTTGTGAAACACAAAGCGGTGGATCATCTTCAGAACCGTTTCCTATGAATTTCGATCTTTTATTCTATCGCAGATTTTTAGGGCTTTGCCGCGAGCAGTTCCTCGGCATACAGAGCGCCGTCAGGCGTATCTTCGTGTTTGAAGTAAACGAACACATCTCCCATTGGCTCTCGTTTGGCAACGCGCGCGGCAATCTGCTTTCGCACCTTCGGGGAATATTCCGGTTTGCGCAGGCGAAGGTAGCTGAAATCGGCCGTCTGAACTTCCGGAGTTACGAGATCTTCGCTTTCGGCCTCGCAAAGCGCGACGTTCGCCCGGCGCATGAGCGCGAAGATTTCCTCGCAGAACCATGACTCGTGCCGAAACTCGAAAGCAGCGCGCGGATTTTCCGGCAACGTTGAAAGGAAGCTTTCCAGCCGCGCGGCATTGCATTTGAGGAAGGGTGGCAACTGGAAAAGAATCGGGCCGAGCCGACCGGCGCTGCGCAAAGGTTCGAGCGCTTTCACGAATCGTTGCACGGTTTCGTCGGCGTCTTGCAAGCGTTTGATGTGAGTGATCGATTGATGGGCTTTCACGGCGAAGCGGAAATTTTCGGGGCTCATTGCAACCCAAGCGGCAAGCAGCTTTTCACTGGGGAACGCACGGAAAGTATAGTTGACTTCGACCGTGTTGAGCCGTGCCGCGTAGTAGCTGAGAAATTTGGCGGAAGGAAGCTTCGCCGGATAAAACGACGGCTTCCATGTCGCGTACGACCAGCCCGATGTTCCGGCATAGACCACGTTCAACTCTCCTGCGCAGAATGGTATCGACGGACCTCACCTCGGTCGGGTGTTGAAGCGAGCAATTCGGAGATCGTCGCCTTGAGGATTGGATGACGGACGTCCGGGGCGATCTCGTTTAGAGGAACGAGCACAAAGCGCCGCTCGGCCATCCGCGGATGGGGAATTTCGAGGTCGGGAGCGTGCACCGTGCTTTCCCCGAAGAGCAAAATGTCGATGTCGATCACACGCGGATCCTTTAGCTCGTTGGGATAGGGCGACGCCGGGCGGCGCTTCCGCCCGAGGGTGCGCTCGATTTGCAGCAAGGTTCGCATCAACTGAAGCGGCATCATGTTTGTTTCAGCCTGCACGGTGCAATTGAGGAACCACGCATGGCCGCGCACCCCGACGGGCGCCGTCTGATAAAGGTTCGATTCACGCACAACGCGGATGCCGCGCGCATCGAGGGCTTTGACAGCCTGCGCAATATTCTCGGCGCGGTCGCCCATATTTGACCCAAGCGATAGGTAAACCGTTTTCATGCGACCACTAATACGGTACCTTGCTCGGCTGCCGTTCCCACGCCCGAAACGCCTCCAGGGCTTCCTCTCGCATCAACTGCATCATCGGGATTTTACGCTCCGATGGCGAGAGAGGAATCTCGCGATAAATGAACGAGTCATCAAAGCCCACTTTCGAAGCGTCCGCGGCGGAGCCTGCAAAATAGACGTGTGCGGGCCGCGCCCAATAGATTGCGCCGAGGCACATCGGGCACGGCTCGCAAGACGTGTAGAGGTCAAAGCCGTCGAGCTGAAAAACGCCGAGTTTGGCGCAGGCGCGGCGAATCGCCAGAATCTCCGCATGCGCGGTTGGATCGTTCGCAGCAGTAACGCTGTTAGTGCCCTCGGCGATGATCGCGCCGTCTTTTACGACGACGGCCCCGAACGGACCGCCGCGCCCGGAGCGGGCATTCTCAATCGCGAGTTCGATCGCACGAGCCATGAAGGAGTTCTGCATTGGGCGAGTATAGCTGTGGGAAGGGCGAAATTGGAAATGTGTGCCGGGCGGCAAAGCAGCAGCAAGCCACGGCGAGCAAAGCGCCATTTACACCAACATTCGATAGGCGCCTTGCTCGCGGTTCTGTGTTTTTAGCTTGCCGCCACGGCTTTGCGGCCGGGGAAGCGGGCAGAGGACCCGAGCTCTTCCTCGATGCGCAGAAGCTGGTTGTACTTGGCGATACGATCCGTGCGCGAAGCCGAGCCGGTCTTGATCTGGCCCGTCCCCATGGCGACGGCAAAATCGGCGATAAACGGATCCTCGGTCTCACCGGAACGGTGAGAAACGATTGCGGCATATTTTGCTTTGCGAGCCATTTCAACCGCTTCAATCGTTTCGGTGACGCTGCCGATCTGATTGAGCTTTATCAGAATCGCATTGGCGATGCCCTCGGAAATACCGCGAGCAAATATTTTCGGGTTCGTCACGAAGATGTCGTCGCCTACGAGCTGAATCTTGCTTCCCAGCGCTTTCGTTACGAGCTTCCAGCCATCCCAGTCCTCTTCGGAAAGCCCGTCTTCGATGGAGACGATGGGATATTGCCGCACCCAGTTTTCCCAGAATGCGACCATCTGCTCGGAATCGCGCTCGGATTTATCGGATTTTTTGAAAACGTATTTTTTCTTATTGCGGTCATAGAATTCGCTCGCCGCGGGATCGAGAGCGATGAAAATCTGCTCTCCGGGTTTATAGCCGGCGGCAGTAATCGCTTCCATCACGCGATCGAGCGCTTCTTCGTTGGACTTGAGATTGGGAGCGAAGCCGCCCTCATCGCCGACTGCGGTGGAGTAACCGTTCTTCTTGAGCACGGATTTCAGGTTGTGAAAGACCTCCACGCCCCAGCGCAATGCTTCGTGAAAACTGGGCGCGCCGAGAGGCATCACCATGAACTCTTGCACGTCGACGGAGTTATCGGCGTGAGCCCCACCATTCAGAATATTCATCATTGGGACGGGGAGCAGGTTGGCGGCCGAATCGCTCGAGTATTTCGACAAATATTTATAGAGTGGTTTTCCCGCTGCGGAGGCTGCGGCCCGCGCGGCGGCCATTGAGACGGCGAGAATCGCATTCGCGCCGAATTTCGACTTGTTCGCCGTGCCATCCGCTTCGATCATGCGCTGATCGAGAGCCTTCTGGTCGGAGGCGTCCAATCCGACCACTACCTTGGCAATTTCGGAGTTGATGTGACCGGCGGCTTTCAGGACGCCCTTGCCCAGGAAATGAGATTTGTCGCCGTCGCGAAGCTCGATCGCTTCGTGCTCACCTGTGGACGCTCCGGAGGGAACGGCGCCCCGGCCCAGAATCCCGCCTTCAAGGCGGACATCCGCTTCGACTGTTGGATTGCCGCGCGAGTCTATGATTTCCCGGCCATGAACTGAAATGATCTTCGTCGACATCTAGCCCCCCGATCGAAAATTTTTCGTTTCGTCTCTACTTTCAAAAACAGCTGTTTTTCTCGATTAGACATTTTGTATGTCTTGTGATTTCAGCAACTTATCCGCATTTCTAATCGCCCTCTCTCGATTAGAAATTCGCCTTCTTTGTCTCTCATTCCCCCGATCGCCTTCCAGCCAGATTGCTATGGAGTTGCCGGGAAAATGGTATCACGAAACCTGCGCAGGACCGCGTTTGGACGACGGATTCTTACTATACGAAGCAAAGACAGCGCCCCGGTGGACCCACGGCGAGTGGCGAACTGCAAGAGCCCGTTAGGCCAACGGACTCTTGCACGCACAGCGGTCAGGACTGAACGTTATTCCGGCTCTTCGATCATGGATTCGGGCCGGGCGACGACTACGACCCCGCCCTCCGAAACATGATAACGCGCCCTATCGGACTCTCGATCGTAACCAATCTTCGTCCCTTCCGGGAGGGTTACGTGCCGGTCGATGATGGCGCGGCGGATGCGGCAGCGCCGGCCGATATTCACGTGGTTGAAAATCACGGATTCTTCAACCTCGCAGTAGCTGTTTACGCGGACGTCGTATCCGACGACCGACCGAAGGACGCGTCCGCCTGAAATGATCGATCCTCCCGCCACAATGGAGTCGAGCGCCACACCGCTCCGCTGCGGATCGGCAAAGACAAATTTCGCCGGGGGATACTGTTGCTGCCAGCTGTGAAGCGGCCAGCTTTCGTCATAGAGGTTGAATACAGGCGACACGGACACAAGGTCCATATTGGCTTCGTGATACGCGTCGATTGTTCCCACGTCCCGCCAGTACGACGTCTCTTTCTTGTTCTCGTCGACGAAGTTATACGCGAAGACGCGATGCTTTTCGATAATACGCGGAAGAATGTCGCGGCCGAAATCGTGCGAAGAATTGGGATCTTCGGCGTCCGCGATGAGGATGGGCACCAGAAGCTGCGTGTTGAACACATAAATTCCCATGGACGCGTTCGTCTTATCAGGATGGATACGCGACCGCTTGGGATCGGCGGGTTTTTCCTGGAAGCCGATGATCCGCCAATTCTCGTCCGTTTCGATAATTCCGAATTGCCGCGCGGCAGTTGCAGGGTCCTCTTCGATGGTCGCGACGGTAACATCCGCGCCTGCCTGCACGTGCTGATCGAGCATCTTCTGGTAATCCATCTTGTAAATATGGTCGCCGGAAAGAATAAAGACGTAGCTCGATTGCTCGCTGCCGATGGAATAGATATTCTGATAGACGGCGTCTGCCGTGCCCTGATACCAGTGTTGCGAAACGCGCATCTGCGGCGGAAGAACCTCGATGAACTCGCCATATCCGAGCAGCGAGGACCATCCCCGGCGCACGTGACGGTTGAGGCTGAGCGCCTTGTACTGCGTGAGAACGAAAACGCGCCGCAGATCGCTATTGAGACAATTCGAGAGAGTGATGTCTATGATGCGATAGACGCCGCCGAAGGGAACGGCCGGCTTGGCGCGGTCGCGCGTGAGAGGCCACAATCGCTCGCCCTGACCACCGGCGAGCAATACTCCAATCGCGTTGCGCATCACGGGCATGGCGGACCTCCTGAAATTCGTGCCACCCGGCGGGGCACATTCTAACAGCAAGGGAATGGAAACAGCCCAGCCAAAATCGGAAAAGCCCGGGGACGGAGGGGCTTATCTTCAGATCCGTTATGGCCCGAGCCGGGACGGCCGGCGAAAATTTATTTTCTTGACTTGGAGGGGTGCCTCCGATAGAACCAGTGGGCAATAGCCGGGCCTTTGCGCCTTTGGCTACAGTAGACAGTGAAATAACCTTTCAATTCAATCTCACAAGACAAGGAACGGGGGTGAATACGCGTGGCAGAAGTAGTTATTCAGGAGGGCGAATCTTTGGAGAACGCTCTTCGCCGGTTCAAGAGGAAAGTGCAGTCGGAAGACATCATCAAGGAGATCAAAAAGCACAGTTACTACATGAAACCGGGCGAAAAGCGCCGTGCAAAGGAAGCCCTCTCGCGTAAACGTCTCCGGAAAAAACAGCGGCGTGAGCAGGACTAAGCAGCCATATCACTTGGGCCCTTCCAGGCAATGAAATGACCGTTAGCCGAGCGGCATCAGCACAACCGCCCGAGCGGTAGCGTTGCCTGGAAGCCATGCTGCTTGTCCTCTCCCGGTTCGGGTTCGGAGCAGCGTATGGAATACCATGATAGGGTTCTGAAGTGCGCCGATTGCGGCGCGGAGTTTATCTTCACGGCCGGCGAACAGATGTTTTTCGCCGACAAAGGTTTTAAAAACGAGCCGAAACGATGCAAAGCCTGCAAGTCTAATCGTGCGCAGGGAAACGGCGGCTCGCCAAGTATTCAACGAGTGGAAACCAAGACAGTTTGCTCGCAGTGTGGTAAAGAGACGACTGTCCCGTTTAAGCCGACTCAAGGCCGTCCGGTCTATTGCCGCGAGTGTTTCCAGCAGCGGCGCACGATGGGCTTGCCGGTGGCTACGGCGTAGAGCACTCGCTCTGACCTAAACAATCCTCGATCGGCCGGCCGAGCGGCTGAATGCGAAGCTCCGCCGGCCCGATCGTGGCCTGCCTGAATCCTCAAAGGCCCGCTCGGATGAAACCGCAAACAATCTCCTGCTAAGGTTTCGGCAACTTTCTTTAACGGTTAAAAGCAACTTCCGCAGACTTTTGCCCGGAGCTTCAATCCAAACCGCAGTTATAATAGTAGTGTCGCGAGGGCCTTCATGAGTGAGCAACAAACCGCAATAGCTGCAGTTCCGTCCACGGATGCGCAGGAGCGCATCTGGGACGCTTTTCGCCGCTGGGGTTACCTGCAGGCGAACCTTGACCCGCTGGGAGATTTCGAACCGACGCCCATGCCCGAGCTGGATGTTTCGGGCCCTGACGCTGACGCTGCAAGGCGTTGCTATTGCGGAAGCATAGGCGCCGAGTTCATGCACATTCCCAATCGGGAGCGCCGGCAATGGGTGCAGGAACGCATGGAATCGGAGGCGCCCGAACAGGACCGCGCGCGTATCCTCAGGCTGCTGGTTCGCGCCGAGATTTTCGAGCAAGTGCTGCAAACGCGGTATCTCGGCACCAAGCGTTTTTCTCTTGAGGGCGAAACGGCCCTGCTGCCGCTCCTGGACGCCATTTTGAATGCTGCCGCCGAGCAGGGCGCGGAAAAAGCCATGCTTGCGATGAGCCACCGCGGCCGTTTGAACGTGATGGTTCATACCGTCGGCCGTGACGTTGCTGAAGTTTTCGCCCACTTTGAAGATGTCGACCCGCGCAGCGTGTTGGGCAGCGGCGACGTGAAATATCACATGGGCGCGACCGGCGATTTTCATGCCGCGAACGGAAAGAAGATTGGAATGCACTTGGTTTCCAATCCCAGCCATCTCGAAGCTGTCGATCCAGTGGTGATGGGGAGAACGAGAGCCAAGCAAATGCGGCGGGGCGAAGAGGGCACTCGGCTGGTGGTACCGATTACGATGCATGGCGATGCTGCGTTCGCCGGGCAGGGTGTGTGGGCCGAGACGCTCACTCTATCGAACCTCGATGGGTACACGGTGGGAGGTTCGATAAGCATCATCGTGAACAATCTCATCGGCTTCACCACGGCGCCCCGCGACTCGAATTCGACGAAATTCTCGTCCGATTTGGCCAAGCGCCTGGCTATTCCAATATTCCACGTGAACGCGGAGGACCCTGACGCTGTGGTGCGGGTGGGGCGAATGGCTCTGGACTATCGCTACGCTTTTGCCAGTCCCGTCGTGATCGATCTGATCGGATATCGCCGCCACGGCCACAGCGAAGTAGACGATCCCACAATCACGCAGCCGCTCCGCTATCGAAAAATTGAGGCGCACCCGCCGCTTTACCAGATTTATGCCGAAAGCATCGGCGTGGATCCGAAACCTGAGGTCGAACTGGTTCGGGCCGAAATCGAATCTGGCAGGCAGCGAGCGCAGGAGCTGGAACAGAGTCCTTTGATGCGCCGTTTGCCGCGCTATTGGAACGAGTTTCGCGGCGGACGCTACGATGAGTCATTGGATGTAGAGACGAGCGTGCCGCAAGATCAGCTCACGTCTATCGGACGGAGACTGGTGAGTTATCCCGAAGGCTTCCATATCCATCCGAAAGTCAAAAGGCTGCTGGAACAGCGGCTCGAAATGGCGGAAGGAAAGCGCGCTCTCGACTACGGCATGGCCGAAGCATTGGCTTTCGGTTCGCTTCTTTCCGAGGACGTTCCGGTGCGGTTGACCGGTCAGGACAGCCGGCGCGGAACCTTCAACCAGCGGCATGCTGCGCTGACCGATATCGAAACCGAAGAAGAATATGTGCCGCTGGAGCATATATCCGATGACGGTACGTGGTGCGAAATTTACAATTCGCCCTTGTCGGAAGCGGCCGTTCTCGGCTTCGAGTATGGTTTCAGCCGCGATTACCCTGAAGCGCTCGTTCTTTGGGAAGCTCAGTTCGGAGATTTTGCGAATGGCGCGCAGATCATCATCGACCAGTTCATCGCCGCGAGCGAAGACAAGTGGAATTTGCTTTCGGGGCTGGTGATGTTGCTCCCGCACGGATATGAAGGTCAGGGCCCGGAGCATTCGAGCGCGCGAATCGAAAGATACCTTCAGCTGGCTGCGCGCGACAATATGCAGATTTGCTATCCGTCGACGGCCGCGCAGTACTTCCATTTGCTCAGGCGCCAGGCGCTCCGCTCATGGCGCAAGCCGCTGATCGTCTTCACTCCGAAGAGCATGCTGCGCAGTCCTGCTGCTGCTTCGCCGCTTTCCGATTTGGCGCAAGGCAAGTTTCAAACTGTGATCCCCGATCCCGGCGACGGCTCGGCCCGGCGGGTGCTGATCTGCACCGGAAAGATCGGGCACGAGTTGAACGCGGCAAGAAAGAACAAAGCCGACGACGGAATTGCGGTAGTTTTCGTCGAGCAGCTTTATCCCTTCCCGCACGCGGAACTTTCCGCGGAGCTGGCGCGCTATTCGGACGCTGACTTCGTGTGGGTGCAGGAAGAGCCCGCGAACATGGGCGCGTTGGGCTACATCATGCCGCAGCTTGAACTCGTAACCGGGGGTCGCCCGGTTCTCTCCGTGAAAAGATCTGCCGCTGCAAGCCCTGCGACGGGCTCTCACAAGGCTCACGAATTGGAACAGAAGACGCTGATTACGCTCGCGATCGGACATACGGACGTCGAGGGCGCCGACGAAGGAAACTGAGTCGTTTAGTGCGGCGGCATTGATCTGAGTAAGTGCGTCGAGGCGAGAAACCCAACCAATAGGAACGAGTTGTAACCGACGTGCATGCAATAACTCGCCACCACCGTGCGCGCGCTGGCGCGCACCCACGTAAAAATAATCCCTACCATTACTAGAAGTGCGATCTGCCACATGGCGCCGCCTAATTGAAATCCATGCAAGAGACCGAAGAGCGCGCCCGTGACGAATATGCTCACCACGACTCCCCAAGCCTTCGCGATCGCCGGATAGATATACCCCCGGAAGACGGTCTCCTCCACGAGTGGTGCAAGCAGTACGGCCATCAGAAGAAACAGGAGCGTGCTTAGGCGGTCCTGGTAAACCGCATCGATCGGAAGATTCCCCTTTGGCGGGTGCACATTCGACGCGGTATTGACCAGAATCGCGACCACCGCTCCCGCGAACACCAAGCCGCAATACGCGACCCAGCGCGGGATTATGCCGGGATCGAGCTTGCGCCAGCCGATCGTTTGCCAGAAAGGCTCGCGGAATCTCACGCCAATCTGCAGAGCCAAGTATCCCAAAATCGCCAGATCGATGAGCGCTTGCGCAACGATGCTCACGAGCGCCTGATCGCGGCCGGACTGCTCAATCGCCGCCATCCTGACGCCGGAGACCACGAAGATGCCGACTACGACCAAGCCGATAAAAAACGTGGCGACCAAAACGACCAGCACCAACAAAACGATATCCCACAAATCCCATGGCACGCGGATGTCCTCCGGAATCCGCGGATGCGAAAAATGCGGAGGCTCGGACAGAAATTCCGGGCTGCCTTCGTCCAATTGACGCGGCGGCACAGGCGAAAAATCGGAGCTCATTTCGCGCCGCCGTTCCGCTGCCCCAGAAGTCGTGCGAGGCTTTGTCCTGTGTAGGATTTTTTAGAGCGCGCCACAAGTTCGGGAGGTCCCTGTGCGACGATGCGGCCGCCAGCTGAGCCACCCTCCGGACCAAGGTCGATGATCCAATCCGCCTGCTTGATAACGTCCAGGTTGTGCTCCACGATCAGCACGGTATTCCCCAGCGAAACCAGACGGTTCAAGACATCCATCAGTTTCTTTACGTCGTCGAAGTGCAGGCCTGTAGTCGGCTCGTCTAAAATATAGAGCGTGCGTCCGGTTTGCCGGCGCGAAAGCTCGCGCGCCAGCTTCGTGCGCTGCGCTTCCCCGCCGGAAAGCGTTGTCGCTGATTGCCCCAGCTGAATATAACCGAGGCCCACGTCCACCAAGGTCTGCAGCTTTTGCTGGATGGCCGGAATATTCTCAAGCACCTTCAGAGCCTCTTCGATTGGCAGGTCCAGCATATCTGAAATCGAGAGGCCCTTGTAACGCACCGCCAGCGTCTCGGCGTTGTAGCGTTTGCCTCGGCAGACTTCGCACGTAACGTACACATCCGGGAGAAAATTCATTTCGATCCGGCGCTGACCGTCGCCCTGGCACGCTTCGCAACGGCCGCCCTTCACATTGAAGCTGAAGCGTCCCGGTTTATATCCGCGCTCGCGCGATTCAGGCAGCATCGCATAAAGCTCGCGGATCGACGCAAAAACGCTGGTATAAGTCGCCGGGTTGGACCGCGGCGTGCGCCCGATCGGCGCCTGATCGATTTGAATTACTTTGTCGATGTGCTCGATGCCCATCACAGCGCGGTGCGCGGCCGGTTTTTCCATGGAGCGATACAGCCTCGCCGCGAGCGCAACGTACAGAATATCGTTCACCAGCGTCGACTTGCCCGAGCCCGAGACTCCCGTCACAACGTTCAGCAACCCGAGCGGGATAGCGACATCAATGTTCTTCAAATTGTTGCCGCTGGCTCCCAAGATGGAGATCACTTTATCGCTGGGGCTTCGCCGCGTTGCAGGCACGGGGATCTCCGCTTGGCCGGAAAGGTATTGGCCCGTGAGCGATGCTGGATTCGCGGCAATTTCCTCGGGAGACCCCGCCGCGACCAGATGGCCTCCTGCGGTGCCCGCGCCGGGACCTAGATCCAGCACATAATCCGCGCGGCGAATCGTCTCTTCGTCGTGTTCCACCACAAGCACGGTGTTTCCCAAATCGCGGAGCGTTTCCAGCGTAGTGATCAGGCGGCCGTTGTCGCGCGCATGCAATCCGATCGAGGGCTCGTCCAGCACATAAAGTACCCCGCGGAGACGCGAGCCGATCTGCGTCGCGAGACGGATGCGCTGCGCCTCGCCTCCGGAGAGGGTTGCGGCAGAACGATCCAACGTGAGATAGCTCAGCCCGACCGCGAGAAGAAAATCGAGGCGCTCCGCAACTTCGGCAAGGGGCCTGCCTGCAATCTTTCGTTGGCGCAAGGTCAGCTGATCGCGAATTTTATCCACCGCCGGCCGCGCTTCGTCGAGCGCGAGCGCAGTGAAATCAGCGATCGAAAGGCCGGCGATTTTCACAGCGAGGCTTTCCGGCCGTAGACGCAGGCCGTGGCAGGCGGTGCAGACGGACGGCGACATATATTGCGTCAGCCATTCGCGATATTCGTCAGATCTCGACTCCTCGAGCCCGCTCTCCAAATGAGCCAGAAGCCCCTGAAAATTGAGGCTTTTCGAAGAGCCACCGTTCTCAGGATTCCCATGAAGAATCAGGTTTTGCACTTTTCGCGGGAACTTTTCAAACGGAGTGTCCAAATCAAACCCATACGCCACTGACGCGAGCTGCAGCGTGCGCTGCAAGTAAGCCGAACCCGCGCCGGGCCCCAAGCCGCCTTCGAAAAGCGGCTTGCTCCAATCGACGATCACTTTGGCTGGATCGAATTCGTAATTCGAGCCAAGGCCGTGGCATTCGGGGCACGCGCCGTATGGTGAGTTGAAGCTGAACGAGCGCGGTTCGAGCTGCGGCACTGAGATGCCGCAATCGGGGCATGCCAACTTTTCCGAATAGACGTGCTCTTCGCCCCCGACGACCACGATGGTAACCAGGCCGCCCGTCAGCTTGAGCGCGGTCTCGATCGATTGCTCAAGGCGTTGCGTGACGTTACCCTTCAGCAGAACGCGGTCGATCACGATCTCGATTGTATGATTCTTGCGCCGGTCCAACGCTGGAGGCTCATCCAGATTTACGAGCTCGCCGTCGATTCGCGCGCGGACGTAACCGTCCCTGGCGTATTTATCCAGCTCCTTTTTGTATTCGCCCTTTCTGCCGCGAACTACCGGCGCGAGCACCATGATCCGTTCATCGGGTTTCAACGCCAGAATCGACTGCACGATTTGCTCGGTCGATTGGCGGGTTATGGGCTTGCCGCATTTCGGGCAATGAGGCGTTCCAATCGCGCTATAGACCACGCGGAGATAATCGTAAATCTCCGTGATCGTGCCCACGGTCGAGCGCGGCGAACGCGTCGTCGTCTTTTGCTCGATAGCGATCGAAGGCGAGAGCCCCTCGACCGAATCCACCTCCGGCCGTTCCATTTGATCGAGGAACTGCCGCGCATAGGCAGAAAGCGATTCCACGTAGCGGCGCTGGCCCTCCGCGTAAAGGGTGTCGAAGGCGAGCGAGGACTTCCCAGAGCCGGAAAGACCGGTCACGACCGTCAGTGTGTTCCGAGGAATCTCCAGATGGAGGTTCTTCAAATTATGCTGACGCGCGCCACGAACGATGATTTTCTTGAGGCTCATATCCGGAGGAAGCTTCCAGACGGCAGGCTCACCTCACACTGGGCAAAATTGCCCCAGTGTAAATTCTCAACATAGCAAGTGTAGGATTGCGGGGTCAAGCGGCCTTATTGGCCGATCGAAGGAAGGTCTTGCGGGCAAAAAAATTGGGGGTCCCCCACGGACCCCCGCTTTTCGCTTGCTCTACCCCTAGATTCCGGTTCCGGCGCGGCGGAAACCGGCCCACCCCGGGATACGAGACAGCCGGGTCTACTTACTGCACGCGGATTGCCACCGTATCCGTATTTTACCTGATATAGATAAATGCATTGTTTGCAATGGAATAGGCGATGTCAAGGCCCGTGAGCACCAGATCGCCAGCTATCGATTATCCACTTTATGAAAGTGCGGGGCTATTGGGGCTACATTCTTTGGAAGGCAGAGCGCGGACTCGCTAAACGCCGATCGCTGTGCGAAGCGCACCCGCGAGGGCATCCGTCCAGCGCAGCACATCCGCTTCCCGCTCAGCTTCGACCATCACACGCGCAAGAGGTTCAGTGCCCGAATAGCGCAATACCACTCGCCCGCTGGCGCCCAACGCGTTCTCCGCGGATTTCAACGCCTGCGACACTTCCGGCAGGCTTTCGAGAGTCGGTTTCGACTTCACGCGCACGTTCACGATCTTTTGCGGGAAGATCTTCAGATCGCTTACCAAGGAATCGAGCGGCCCGGCAATTGAGATGATCGACGCGATCTTTACCGCGGTAAGCATGCCGTCGCCGGTCGTTGCGTCGTCAAGGAAAAGAATGTGCCCGGACTGTTCTCCGCCGAGATTGGCGCCGATTCTTTGCATTTCCTCAAGGACATACCGGTCGCCAACAGCTGTCCTCGCCAAGTGCAGGCCCGATTTTTCCAGCGCGCGCTCCAGGCCTAGGTTAGCCATCGTGGTCCCGACAATCGTAGTGCCTTTTAACTGCCCGGTTGAGTTCAAGTAGCGGCCGGCGACTAACAGCACCCCATCGCCATCCACTAACTTCCCGGAAGCGCTCACGAAAAGCGAGCGGTCCGCATCGCCGTCGAACGCGACGCCGAGATCCGCTTTGGAGCCGACAACCTTTTCCTGCAATCCCTCTGTGTGCAGCGAACCGCAATTGGCATTGATATTCTTCCCATCGGGACGGTCATTGATAGCGATCACTTCGGCGCCCAGCGAGCGAAACAGTTGCGGCGCCAATTCGCTGGCCGCGCCATTGCCGCAATCGAGCACCAGCTTCATCCCCGAAATTTTCGCGCCAGGCAGGACTGCCACCCGCAATCCGCTCAGGTAATCGTGGTGCAACGCCTCTTCGGCTTGGGAGGGAGAACCCCTTCTCGCGGATTTCGCTCCATTCCGCGCAAGGATCGCCTCTTCCAATTGCGCTTCCGTCGCGTCAGGAAATTTCATTCCGGCGGACGAGATCAGCTTCACGCCATTGTCGTGGTAAGGGTTATGCGAAGCCGAAATCACCACGCCTGCGGCGAAGCCTTCGCGGTTCACAAGCCAGGCGACGCCCGGTGTAGTCAGGATTCCGGCCGATACCGCCTCTGTGCCTCCCGCGATCAATCCTGTCGCAATTTCGTCCGCCATGTGTGGCCCGGACTCGCGCGTATCCCGCCCGATCAGCACGCGCGGTGATTTTCCGGCTATTTTTTGAGAAGAAAGATACTCTCCAAGGGCGAAGCCCACGTTCTCAAGAGTGGCATCATCAAGCGGGTACGTCCCGGGAACTCCGCGAATGCCGTCTGTTCCAAATAGATGTTTTGCCATAATTCAGTCTTCTATAGTTTGCGGGGAAAAGGCCGGTTCGGAAGGACGCAACTTCGAGCCCCGCCGCAACCCCGCGTGTTCCGCAGGGCTCTTGCCCTGAAGCCACGCACTCCGATTCTGCGCAATCCATGGGCGCCGGGAGGATTATTTTAGCATCGCTGTCACAGTCCTAGCGTGCAACCTGAATGTTTCAAGGCCGTAAAGATCAACGCCGGAGCGCCGGCTGCACCTGCCCGCAGGAGCAGTTAACGCCTAACACCAGCGCAGCCGGTTGGGAATGCGAAAAGGCCCGGCTATGCTATCGTTACGGCAATGCCTGTAGAAGAAGCCAAAATCGTGACGGCCGCTTCGGCGAGCGCACGGATCATCGCCGCGGGAATGGTGATCGCGTTCTGTTACTTCGCGTCCACGGTTTTGATGACGCTCGTCGTCGCCGTGCTGGCCGCTTACTTTCTCGACCCCCTGGTCACATGGATGGAATCGTGGCACGTGCCGCGTGCGCTCGGTTCGCTGATTGTTGTGCTTGTCACTCTCGCGCTGATCGCGGTGCTTGGCTGGACGCTCGTCGACCGCGCCGATCAGTTTGGGCGGGACTGGCCGCAATATCGCCAGCCGCTGCGCGCCGCATCGTTGGATGTTGAAGAAAAGCTTTCCAGCTTCGAGGCTCACGTTTCTGAAATCACGCCCGTCGAACAGCCCGGCCAGCAAATCGTGGAAGTCGCCGAGTCTCATCCCGTTCGTAACGCCGTGCTGGCGAGGCTCGGATCGCTCGAAGTATTCTTGCTTTCCGCGACCTTCGTGCCTTTTCTGCTTTTCTTCATGCTGGCCGCGAAACGCCAGGTCTGGCACGCGACCATGCAATTATTCCCGCCCGATCAGCGCACCCAGGTAAAAGAAGCCTTATCTGATGTCACACAGGTCTTGCGAAGTTATCTCGTGGGTACCGCGCTCGTCGGACTCGTTCTGGTGTTTGCGAGCTGGCTTTTCTTTTGGATTATGGGCCTCGATTTCCCGTTTCTCACCGGCTTGGTCTCCGGTATGTGCAATCTCGTCCCATACCTGGGAGTGGTTCTCTCCTGGATTCCTCCCTTGCTGATCGGATTGAAGCAATATCACACGGTGGGGCCGTTTCTCGGCATGTTCGCCGTTCTAACTTTATTCCATCTCGTCACGGCAAACCTGCTCATTCCAGCTCTCGTCGGATGGCGCGTGCGCCTCAATGCGCTTGCGCTCACAGTGGCGCTGCTGTTCTGGGGCTGGCTCTGGGGACCATTGGGGCTGCTGCTGGCGATCCCGATCACTGCAGTCTTGAAAGTAATCTGCGATCACGTCGAAAAATTGCAACCGGTGGGCCGTTGGTTGGGGGCTTAATGCCCTAGGCTGTGCGGTTCGACTTTCTCGTGACGGGATAAATAACGAGTTGCCGGCGGTCTCCGGAGCCCTCGCTCACGGTTCTCACATCGTTCGCGTTCGCCAGTTCAAGATGAATCAGCCTGCGTTCACGCGAAGACATCGGGTTGAAGCGAAACGGTTCGCCCGTCTCCCGCACTCGCTGTGCAGCAACCTTTGCGGATAGCTTCAACTCATCCAGCCGTTCGGCGCGGTAGCCGCCACAATCAAATCGCACATGGTCATGCAGCCGCGGATCGAGTCGGAGCCAACGATGCGCAATATACTCCAGGGCCAACAGCAATTCCGCATTGCGTTCGAGCAGTAATGGCTCGTCTTCGCCTCGAAACGCAACCACGATGCCGCCCTGTCCGTCTTCCGCGACCGGCTCGAGGGAAATCTCCCATTCCAGCGCGAATCCGCCCTCGCGCATCGCCAGCTCGAGAAAGCTCTTCAGTTCGCGCGTAGCGCGTTCCGAATCGAGCCGCGGCAAAGGGGAATGCGGCGCGCCACGCTGCTGACCGGGTTTTCGCGGCTGCACGCGTCGCTCACTCATTGCGGCTCTTCTTGAACTTGCTCCGCGAAGGGAGCGGCTGTGTTCGATTCAAATACCACTGTTGTCCCGTGCCCACAAGGTTAGACAAGAAATAGTAGAGATTCAATCCGGCCGCATAGCGAAATAGAAACAGCACAAAAGCCAGCGGCATCAGCATCATCATGCGCCGTTGAGCGGGGTCCGTTGTCACCGGCATCGGCGTCATTTTCTGCATGGTGAAGCTGGTCACCGCCATCGCCGCCGGAATAATGTAATACGGGTCGCGCGCCGAAAGATCGTGTATCCACCAGATCCACGGCTCGTGCCGCAATACGATCGAATATTCCAGCACTCGATAAAACGCCCACAGGATGATGATCTGCGGCAGCATCGGCAGGCAACCGCTGGCCGGGTTGATTCCCTCGCGCGAATAGACCGCCATCACTTCTTCATTCATCTTCTGCTTGCGCGGATCGCGCATCGCATATTTCTTATACCGATCCTGAATCGCCTTGATTTCCGGCGCTACCAGCTGCATCTTCCGCGCGGACTTGAACGAATACATCTTGACGGGGAAAAGCAGCGTGTTGAGCAAAATCGTGAAGACGACGATCACCCATCCATAATTCGGAATGTACTTGTGCATCCACTCCAGAATCAGAAGCAGCGGCTTTGCGATAAAGGCCGTCCAGCCAAATTGAACCAGTCCTTCCAGCGAAGGAGTCTGCTGCGCCAGAACCTGCAAATCCTTGGGGCCGACGAAAAGCCGCGCAGATAAAGGACCCGGTGTAACCGGTCCCGCGGCCATTTGCGGCAAAGGCTCGCTTTGATTCTGGTTGTTCTCAACATAATGATGCCATTGCGTCCAGTCCCAAAGCGCCAGCCCCGTCGTATTGCCTCGAGGAATAAACGCCGCCGCAAAGAATTGATCTTGAATGCCGGCGTAATCCATCGGGCCGGCGCGCTCAGCCGGTTCGATGCGATTGCTTGGATTGCCCAGGTTCTTGTAGGCCTCGAGATTTAACTTGCCGTTCTCGTCGTAGAAGACGTTCAGCAGCACGGACTGATACACGTCCTTGTCGCCAAACTCGCCCCGCCAGGCTACTGCGAAAGGAATCGGTTTCCCGTCGAGCGTCACCGAGACGTCGAGGTCCGTATCGTAGGTTTTCGTGAAGTCCAGCTTTTTCGTCACGCTCAGATGGCCGTTGCTCCACTGCATGGTTACCTGCGCCGGCGCCTTGAGAGGGCCGGCTGACGGCGTAATTTGATAGAGTCCCGAATTTGCCTCACTCTCGAGATTCGGATCCGAGAGATAAAGCGAAAGCGGCCAGCCGAGTTCCTGCGACGAGTCCGCATTCACCAAATCGAGCGGCTGCGGCGGTTTTTGATCGTTCAGGTACTTTTCCAACCGCCAGCTCCGCACCACCCCGCCCCGGTTTGAGAGCTCGACGTCGTACAGCGAACTTCCCACCGTGACCGTGTTTTCGGCCTTGGCCTGAACGGCCTGAATCGTCGCCGGCACAGAAGGCACCGCCGGGACGGCCTGAGCTGTCGCCTGAGTTGTCGATGTCGAAACCGCTTGTGAGGTCTGCGCCTTCTGTGCGGACTGCGAAGGGGTTGGTGAAGCCGGCATGAAGAAATGCGACCAAAGTATAAAAATCCCGACCGCGATGACGAAGAAGACCGCGGCGCGGGTCTGATCTGACATTTCCTTCACAGTCTGCGCTCCACGCCTAACGTCCCGGCAGCGGACCACGTCTCGGTAATCACGGGTTGGGTCGGCCGGTGAGTTATGCTTTGTGGCGTAAGCCCCGCTCCATTCGCAGCCGCCGAACTCGGTTCCTGCAAAGCGTCTTCCTCATACAAAACTTCCGGCACAGGATCGAAGCCGCCCTGTGTAAACGGCCTGCATCGCAACAATCGCTTCGCCGCAAGCCACGCTCCCTTGCGCGCTCCGTGCCGGGCCACTGCCTCGTAAGCATAGTTCGAGCAGGAGGGATAAAACTTGCAGGCGCCTCCCAGAATAGGCGAGAGAAAAAGCACGTAAAGCCGCACGAATACGAGAAGGATCCACGCGCCCACCGAATGGCTCGCTCGGCCCTTTACTCGCGCGGCAGCAGCTTCAGCAGTTCCGCGGCCACCGCTGCAAACTCCGCCGTCGCCGCCGTGCTGCGCGGATGAATCACCACATCCCATCCCGTTAAAATCTCCTCGCGGTGCAACCTGACGATTTCACGCAGTCTCCGCCGGATGCGGTTGCGCCGCACAGCGCTCCCCAGCGCTTTTTTAACGCTCCAGCCAAAACGGCTACGTTCCAGACCATTGGGGCGGAGAAAAACGGTGAACTCGCGGCTGCTGCGGCGACGCCCCTCGCGATACACCGCATCATATTCGGCGCGGCGTAAAAGACGGCAGTCGCGCGGAAGCCCGCGCATCATTCGTTTAGACGCGTGTGAGGCTGTGACGTCCCTTTCTTCGGCGTGCTGCAAGAACCTTTACTCCGCCCTTGGTTTTCATCCGGGCGCGAAAGCCGTGCTTCTTGTGCCGGCGGCGCTTATGTGGTTGATACGTTCTCTTCGGCAACGAAATTTCTCCTCTTCAGAATAAAAGCTCCCGCGGAGCTTCGCGCAGTGCCGGCCAATCGGCGCGCTTCACAGCTGCTGGTGAATCTCCTAGTCTATGCGAGCGCTCCGGTACGGTCAAGAAATCGCCCGCGCCGAAGAACACGGAGGGCCAACAATTCCAGCTTCCGCCTTCGCTTTTGACTCACGCGAGAAACAACAGCTCACTCGCCAATTCGCAGCGGCGCAGCCGCAGCCCGGCCGGGCGCCTGAAAGAAACGCTTCGGGGGACGCCAAAGCGGCCGCTACGCCACGTCTGCCGCGACTCGCGGCACCACGGCGCGCAATAGCGACACGAACTGCGCTCGCACGCGATTCCCCGTTTCCATCACTTCGTTGTGATCGATTTCCTGGTCCAGGATGCCGGCGGCCATGTTCGTCACGCAGGAGATAGCCAGCACCCGCATGCCCATGTGCCGCGCCGCAATCACGCTCGGCACCGTCGACATTCCCACGAGGTCGGCCCCGATCATCTTCAGGAAACGAATTTCCGCCGGCGTTTCGTAGCTCGGCCCTGTGAGCGCCGCGTAGACTCCCTCATGGAGCGGAATCTCCAGCCGCCGGGCCTCCGCGTTGGCCATTTCACGATATTCATTCGCGTAGGGCTGTGTCATATCCGGGAATCGCGGGCCAAAGCGCGCATCGTTCCGTCCCATCAGCGGATTTGTACCCTGCAGATTGATGTGGTCGCGAATCATCACTAGCGCGCCTTGCGCATACTTCCCGTTGATGGCGCCTGCCGCATTCGTCAAAATCACCGCGCGTATTCCCATCTGGAAAAAAACGCGCATCGGAAACGTGATCTGCCGGGCCGAATATCCCTCATAAAGGTGGACGCGCCCGATCATCACCGCCAGCGGCACATCGCCCTGCTTCCCGATCGCCAGCGTGCCTTCGTGCCCGTCTACTGTCGATTGCGGAAACGACGGAATTTTCGCGTAAGGGATTCTCGCCGCGTCCGCAAGTCCATCCACCAGCCCGCCCAGCCCCGACCCCAGCACCAGTCCCACTTTTGGCCGCAGCTTCGTCTTTGAATACACGAATTTCGCGGCTCGTTTGGCGAGATCGAATTCACTCGGTCCCGCCGCGCGTGCGCCTTTGTCCGATTTCATTTCAGCATGACCCCGACCAGTGAGGCGGACATCAGGTTGGCCATCGTTCCCGCCAGCATCGCGCGCACTCCCAGTTTCGCCAGCTCGGATTTCTTGTTTGGCGCAAGCGCGCCGATGCCGCCGATTTGAATCCCGATCGAACTCAGGTTTGCAAAACCGCACAACGCAAAAGTCGCGATCGTAAAAGACCGCGGATCGAGCGCGTTCTGCATCGGCCCGAGCCGTTGGAAAGCCACAAGTTCATTCGTCACCATGCGCAAGCCGAGCAGGTCGCCGATCGTATGGCAATCGTGCCACGGCACGCCGATCAGCCACGCTATCGGTGAAAAGATCCAGCCAAAAACCTGTTCGATGCTCGAAGGAAACCACCCGATCCAGTGGTGCACGATCCCGAAGCACCCATCCACCAGGTAGATCAGTGCGATGAACGAAATCAGCATTGCTGCCACGTTCAGCGCCAGGTGCAGTCCGTCGATCGTCCCGCGCGAAATCGCTCCCAGCACGTTGGCGTCCCGCTCCATTTCCGCCATTTCTATTTTTCCGGCCGTGAGCGGCTTACCCGTTTCTGGCACCAGGATTTTCGAGATCAGGATCGTTCCCGGCGCCGTCATGATCACGGCCGCCAGCAGATGCTCGGCCTTGATTCCATAAAGAATGTACGCGGCCATCATGCCCCCGGAGACGTGCGCCATCCCGCTGGTCATGATCGTCATCAGTTCGGATTGCGTCACGTCAGGCAGGAAAGGGCGGATGGAAAGCGGCGCTTCCGTTTGCCCCATGAAGATGCTCGCCGCCACGTTCAGCGATTCAGCCCCGCTCGCGCCCATCAGGCTGCTCATCACGCGCGCCGTGCCCTTCACGATCACCTGCATCACGCCGATGTGATAGAGCAGCGCGAAAAATGCCGCGACGAAGATGATTGTGGGCAGCGCCTGGAATGCGAAAAAGAAGCCCATCGGGGAACCCTTTTGTCCCAGGCTCCCGAAGACGAAACTCGATCCGTAAAAAGCGAAATCCAGCAGCCAGTTCGCGGCCGCGCCAAGCCGCTGAAACACATAGCGCCCGTATTCCCACTTGATCACCAGGAACGCAAAGGAGATCTGCAGGCCCAGCCCCCAGGCAACCGTCTTGTAGCGGATCGCGCGCCGGTCCGTCGAAAAAATCCATCCCAGCGTCAGCATCGTCAGGACCCCTAGAAGGCCCACGAACCGGTGCATTCAGCGCTCCTTTAGCTACGCCTCTCCCTGAGCCTGCCGCTTTCCGCAAGCCGCGAATCCTCAACTTGGGTGAAGCAACGCCCTCGGGAAGATTGCCATTATGCATTACCTCCCGCCTTACAGCGAGCCCCGAATTTCACATTCGATGCAATTGGTCCCGATGGTCAATCGCGCCGATGATAAGTGATGCAGCGAGGGTTGCGTACCTCTCGACGAACAGCTCTCTTGGTTTTTGAATTTGCCTTCGTAGGCGCGCGCGTATCGCAGGCGCACGAGGCCGAATGCGGCCCGCCCCAACTTATGTGCCTTTAGTGGAAATCGCCCGCCGCGAATACTTCAAGCCGTAGCGCGATGCGCGAAAAAACCGCCCCAAAACCCGTTTTTAAGCGTACCTTGGCACCGCGCAATTCCGCGGGGGTCCGCTCACCGCTCGCCTCGCAACTCGCGAATGATCTTCACCCCGCTGCTTGTCCCCAGGCGGTCAGCCCCTGCCTCGACCATCGCTCTCGCATCGGCGGCTGTCCGAATGCCTCCCGAGGCCTTCACTCCGATCTTCACCGTCTTCCGCATAAGTGCCACGTCCGCAACCGTTGCTACTCCCCCCAGAAAGCCAGTCGAAGTCTTGACGAAGTCTGCGCCAGCCTCTTCGCTGAGCTTGCAGGCGAGCACCTTCTCCTCGTCCGTAAGCAGGATCGTCTCGATAATCACTTTCAGCTTAGCGCCCTCATCGTGAGCCGCGTCCGCCATGCCTCGAATGTCCGAATACACGAACTCGCGATCGCCCGATTTCAGTGCGCCCACGTTGATCACCATGTCGACTTCCTTAGCCCCAAGTCGAATGGATTCAATCGCTTCGAACGTTTTTACGTTGCCCAGAGTCGCGCCGAGAGGAAACCCAGCCACCACTCCCACGCGCGTATCCGTCCCGTGCAAACAGTCCCTCACCAGCTCCACGTGACACGCATTCACCATCGCCACGCCGAATCCGTATTCGCGAGCTTCCTCGCACAGCTTCGTCACCTGTTCGGGCGTGGCCTCAGGCCGCAGCAGCGTCTGTTCGATAATCTTCGCCACGCTTCGCCAATCCGAAAAATCTATACTCGTCATCGACGCGATATTACTACGCTTAAGAGTCTGTTTGTCATAGGATTGCACGATCATGCGCACGCCAAAAAGCGCGAAGCACGGCAGCAAACCGCTTCTGGACGCCGCTCGTGCCGCCATGAAAAACGCCCATGCGCCCTACTCGAATTTCAAGGTAGGCGCGGCGCTTCGCACCGCAACCGGCGAGATCTTCTCCGGATGCAACGTCGAAAATGCTTCCTACGGCATGACGAATTGTGCTGAGCGCACCGCGATCTTCTCGGCCGTTGCCATGCTCGGACCGTCGATGGAAATAGCTGAAGTCGCGGTCGTCTGCGAGCAGGGTACCTCCTGCGCGCCCTGTGGCGCATGCCGCCAGGTGATTTACGAATTCGGCCCGCGAGCCGTGGTCTATTTCCAAGGCGGCAAAGGCTGGAAATGCATGAAGATCACTGACCTCCTGCCCGAAGGCTTTCGCCTCAAGTGACCAGATGAATATGCCTGCTGCCTTTCGCGTGATTGATGTCATCCGCAAAAAACGTGATGGCGAAGAACTGTCTCCCGACGAAATCGAGGCTCTAGTTCGAGGCTACACGCGAGGCGACATTCCCGACTATCAAGTGTCGGCCTGGTTGATGGCTGCTTTTCTTCGTGGCCTCAATCGCAGCGAAACGGCGGCGCTAACCGAGGCAATGCTCCATTCGGGCGAGGTCCTGGATCTTTCGGATTTCCCCGCGGCCAAAGTGGATAAGCACTCGACCGGTGGCGTCGGAGACAAGACCTCGCTGGTTCTCGCTCCGCTGGTGGCGGCGGGCGGCCTCATCGTGCCCATGATCAGTGGACGCGGTCTCGGGCACACGGGCGGAACGCTCGACAAGCTCGAATCCATACCCGGCTTTAACGTGAACTTGTCGATTGCCCGTTTTCGCGAAGTCCTGAAGGCCTGTGGTTGCTGCATGATCGGCCAGACAGCTGAAATAGCTCCGGCAGACAAGAAACTTTACGCCCTTCGCGACGTCACCGGGACGGTTGAGAGCCCATTCCTGATCTGCGCCTCAATCATGAGCAAAAAACTCGCCGAGGGCATCGACGGTCTGGTCCTCGATGTGAAGACCGGTTCGGGCGCCTTCATGAAAACCGAGGAAGAGGCCACGTTTCTCGCGGAACTGCTGGTGGAGACAGGCGAGAGAATGGGCAAAAAAATGGTCGCCTTGCTTACCGATATGGACCAACCCCTGGGCTTGGCAGTTGGCAACTCATTGGAAGTGAAAGAAATACTGCAAGTCCTCCGAGGCGAAGGCCCGGAAGACCTGCGCGAGCTTTGCAAAGAGCTCGCGGCCTGGATGTTCGTGGTCGGCGGTCGCTCCACAAATCTTGCCGCCGCAAAGGAGCTTGCCCAGGAATTGATCCAGTCGGGCGAAGCTCTCGCTAAGTTTCGTCAAATGGTCGAGTTACAAGGAGGCGACCCGGAAACGATAGACAATCCGTCCTTGCTGCCGAAGGCACAGCATTCGCTCGACGTCCTGAGTCCTCAAGCCGGCTATATCACCGCAATCGACTCCGAGGCGATTGGCAGAGCGTGCGTCATGTTAGGCGGTGGCCGCGAAAAGAAAGAAGACTCCATCGATCCCGCCGTAGGAATCGTGATCCACAAAAAGGTCTCCGACCGCGTAGCTCATCGTGAACCTTTATGCACAATTCACTATGACGACCGTCCCCCCGTCCCCCTCGAACCGAGTTTCGAGTTTGGAGACTCGATGCCGGTGCCCAATAGGCTCATACGTCGCGTTATCTCCAAAATTCCAGTCGGCTGACAGAGGAGCAACCGGGCAACCGCCGTATCGGCCGGCTTCCGTTTTTTGTTAACGTTGCTGATGAGTTGTGGAGCATTCTGTGGCATGCTAGTGAGTCCCTTTATTGATGTGCGGCATAGGCTTTGGCTCCGTCCGGCTCATAGGGCGAAGCCTAAGATCGTAGTTTCCTTGGGAAGGGTCTCTGGCGCCAATACAGATGAGAGACAAAACTGAAAGCAAAGTTGCTTATCCCTACTGCGGGCTGCCCCCGGCGCAGGGACTATACGATCCGCGTCATGAGCACGACGCTTGTGGCGTGGGCTTCCTCGCGAACATAGAAGGCGATAAGTCGCACGAGATCGTTCAGAAGGGCATACAGGTCCTCGTCAATTTGACGCACCGTGGTGCCTGCGGGTGCGACCCGGCAACCGGCGACGGCGCGGGCATCCTGATTCAGATTCCGCATGCTTTCTTCGCGAGAGAGTGTGCCGCGCTCGGCATCAGCCTGCCCAATGTGGGCGAGTATGGCATCGGCATGGTTTTCCTTCCTGTTGACCCACAAGAGCGGATCATCTGCGAAGGCATATTGGAGAAAGCAGCGCGTCAGGAGGGCCTCACCGTCCTTGGTTGGCGCGACACGCCAATTAATGGGAATTCGATCGGGCGCCTGGCGCGCAGTTCGCAACCCTATATCGAACAGATCTTCATCCGCCGCGGCAAGGACATGGATCAGGACGCGCTCGAGCGCAAGCTTTACGTCGTGCGGAAGCGCGCCGAAGCAGCGGTGGAAGAGTCTAGATTAAAGGAAAAGGACTTCTTTTACCTGCCTTCGCTCTCTTCGCGGACGATCGTCTATAAAGGGCTGTTGCTCGCACCGCAGATTTCGCATTTTTACACGGAGCTATCCGACCCGGAGGTGACCAGCGCCATCTGCCTGGTTCATCAGCGCTTTTCGACAAACACTTTTCCCAGCTGGAAGCTGGCGCATCCGTATCGCTACGTGTGCCACAACGGCGAGATCAACACGCTGCGCGGCAACGCAAACTGGATGTATGCACGCCAGTCCGTGCTGGCGTCGCCGCTATTCGGTAAGGATATGAAAAAGCTCCTGCCGATTATTACTCCCGGTGGAAGCGATTCCGCGATGCTCGACAATGCCGTCGAGCTTTTAACGCTTGCAGGTCGCAGCTTGCCGCACGTGATGTCGATGCTGATTCCCGAGGCTTGGGACGGTGAAGCGGCGATGCCGGAAAACGTCAAGGCCTTTTATGAATACCACGCCTCTCTGATGGAACCTTGGGACGGGCCGGCGGCAGTCGTTTTTACTGACGGCCGCGTAGTTGGCGCAAAGCTCGATCGTAATGGTCTGCGGCCGGGGCGGTATCTCGTCACGAACGATGGCTTGGTCGTCATGGCGTCCGAGGCGGGCGTTTTGCCGATCAAGCCGGAAGACGTGCGCATGAAGGGCCGCTTGGCGCCGGGTCGCATGCTTCTCGTCGATACCGAGCAGAAGCGCCTGATTTCGGACGAAGAAGTGAAGATGCAGCTCGCATCTC
>Ga0335072_10001894_pt1 | contig 33244 bp, 22 predicted proteins | sample Lox_Sample_21_FD_206725 | JGI IMG/M metagenome (GOLD analysis project Ga0335072, IMG submission 206725) | Soil microbial communities from Loxahatchee National Wildlife Refuge, Florida, United States - Lox_Sample_2.1 | ecosystem: Environmental > Terrestrial > Soil > Wetlands | place: USA... | reverse complement strand
ACGCCGAAGCGCCTCAAAACGGTAGGAGGATGTGCCGCCTCGACCGAGGTCGGATGCGTAAAGGATGCGTCGAGGACGTGGAGGAGAGGCGGGCATCATCAAGATGATAATTGGTACTCATCTTTGCGGCGATCCAGGCCTGGACGGTGGCGGCGGTTTGTTCCAGGAAGGCGTAAACTAGCCTTAAAATGCCGCAGGGGAATGCCGTGGATCATTATGTAGAGCGGGTCGTAGACCTGACCGAGCCGGAAGCAACCCAGATTTACAACCTGACCGTCGAAGAGGCTAGAGAGCGCGTTCTTGCGGGCGCGCCAGATGCCGTGCGCGGCATTCATGGGTCGTTTGCGCTGATTGCGCGCGAAGGCAAGACGGTGCGGATGGCTCGCTCGCTCGACCGGCCTATGCGTTACTTTCTGGCCAAACGCAGCGAGGGCCCCGTGCTGATCGTTGCGCCGAGGATTGACGCAATTTACAACTGGCTCAAATCGGAAGGACTGGAAGGGCAGTTTCATCCGAGCTACACGCGGATGGTTCCCGCGCACTACATCGTGGAGATTCAGCTCATCGGCTGTCCGGATCCGGACCCGGTGTATACGCGCTTCTTTACGCCGGTGTCAGCTTCGCTGCCGACCAATCTGGATGTGATCGGGAAGACTTATATCAGCGCGCTGGCCGAAGAGATTTCGCAGTGGCTGAAGCGCGTGCCGCAGCAGGAGCCGATCGGGGTCTGTTTTTCCGGAGGCATTGACAGCGGCAGCGTCTTTCTCACGACCTACTATGTGATGCAACGGCTGGGCATGAGTCCGAGCCGGTTGAAAGCGTTTGTGCTCGATCTGGGCCGCGGGCCGGACGCGGAGCAGGCGCGCTCATTTCTGGATGCAGTGGGGCTGGGACTGTTTCTCGAACCGATCGAAGCGGAGCCTTCGGCAATGAATACTGAGGAGACGATTCGCATTGTGGAGGACTACAAGTCGCTGGATGTGGAATCGGCGACCATGGCCGTGGCCCTGTGCCGGGGAATTCGCGAAAAGCATCCGGAATGGACGTATTTGCTGGATGGCGACGGCGGCGATGAGAATCTCAAGGACTACCCAATTGAAGAGAACCCGGAGCTGACCATACGCAGCGTAGTAAACAACCAGCTGCTGTATCAGGAGGGATGGGGCGTAGGGAAGATCAAGCACTCGCTGACGTACAGCGGCGGCCTGAGCCGTTCGTATACGCGCACGTATGCTCCGGCGCACTCTTTCGGTTTTTCAGGCTTCAGTCCTTACACGCGTCCGGATGTGATCGCAGTGGCGGAGGCGATTCCATTCATCAAGCTGACAGACTACAGCGTGGAGCGGCTGTATGAGCTGAAGGGTGAAATCGTATCGCGCGGCATTGCCGCGGTCACCGGCATGAAGATGCCGGTATTTCCCAAGCGTCGTTTTCAGCATGGAGCGATTTCCGTGGATGCGCTCCGGAGCCGGCTGCCTTTGCGCGAGGCGGAATACCGGAAGCAGTTTTTGTCGCTTTACCTCTGAGGGCCACGGTGGCGTTAACTTATCCGGAGAATGCGGCGGATCGGGACAGATGGATCGTGGCGCAGCGGCCTGCACGTGCCGCGGTGAATGCACGCGAGCCGTATGCGTATTTTGTGGAAGAGGAATGCGGGGCCAGCGGTGACGTATTGCCGGTGGCCACAATATTTTTGACCAACAGAGAGTGCCCGTTTCGCTGCACTATGTGCGACCTGTGGCGCAATACGCTGGAAGAGTCGGTGCCAACAGGTGCGATTCCCGAGCAGATCGATTACGCGATGGAGCGTCTGCCGCGAGCGCAAGCCGTGAAGCTGTATAACAGCGGAAGCTTTTTTGACCCGCGCGCCATTCCAATCGAAGACCACCCGGCAATTGCGGCGCGTGTGTGCGCATTCGAGCGTGTGATTGTAGAGTGCCATCCGGCTTTTGTGGGCGAGCGGTGTGTGGCGTTTCGCGATCTTTTCCCGGGGCGGCTGGAGGTTGCAATGGGGCTGGAGACGGCGCACCCGGTGGTCCTCGAAAAGCTGAACAAGCGCATGACCCTCGATCAGTTTGCTTCCGCTGCGGACTTTTTGCGGCGCAACGGGATCGACCTGAGGGTTTTTATTCTGGTGCAGCCTCCCTTCATGAAACCGGAGGAATCGTTGTATTGGGCGCAGCGGTCGCTGGATTTCGCCTTTGATTGCGGTGCGACGGCGGCGACGCTCATTCCTACACGTGGCGGAAATGGAGCGATGGAGGCGCTGGCTGCAGATGGTGCATTTGCACGCCCTAATTTGGGTGTGCTGGAAGCTGCTATGGCTTACGGATTAGAGCAGCGGCGCGGACGTGTGTTTACCGACTTGTGGAATGTGAAACGCGGCCGTGAATGCACGGACTGCTTTGAAGTGCGCGTGGAGCGGCTCCGGAAGATGAATCTTCGGCAGAAGATTTTGTGCGAGGTTGTTTGCGAAGCGTGCGAGGGCGAATGCAACAACCGGGTTTGAACGAGCGGTATGACATTGCGGTAATCGGATCGGGCTTTGCGGGATCACTGATGGCGATGATTGCGCAGCGGCTGGGGCTGCGCGTTGTCCTGCTAGAGCGCGGTCGGCATCCGCGCGTGGTGATCGGGGAATCATCGACGCCGTTGTCCAATCTGCTCCTCGAGGAACTCGCAACGCGCTATAACCTACCAAACGTCAAGCCGCTAAGTAAGTGGGGGAGCTGGCAGGAGAGCCATCCGGAGCTGGCCTGTGGGCTGAAGCGCGGGTTCAGCTTTTTTCATCATGATGGATCGAGGCAAGCAGGCGCGATCAGGCGCGGAAATCAATTGCTGGTTGCTGCCAATCCACATGATGCGATTGCGGATATACATTGGTACCGAGCGGACTTCGATGCGTTTCTGGCGAGTGAGGCGCAGGGACTCGGCGTCGCGTATCTTGACGAGCTGGATCTGGAAGGGTTTGCCGAGGATGAACACGAGGCGCGACTGAGCGGTGAGCGACGCGGGCAATCGGTGAAGATTACAGCGCAGTTTGTTGTGGATGCAACGGGGCCGCGCGGATTCCTGCACCAAGCTTTGAAGCTCGGCGAACGGCCGCTGCCGGGTTACCCTGCGACGCAGGCTTTGTACAGCCACTTTCGCGGCGCGGGGCGGCTTGATGATCTGGGTGGAGTTGCATTCGACGACAAACCGCCTTATCCGGTGGACGATGCGGCAGTGCATCACGTCTTCGACGGCGGATGGGTATGGGTGCTGCGCTTTAACAACGGAATCACCAGCGCAGGTATTGCGGCGACGGATTCCCTGGCCGAGCAGGCGAAGTTTGCGGATAGAGCGCGTGCGTGGGAACAGATTCTGGAGAAGATTCCGGTGTTGCGAGAGCAGTTTGCCGACGCGGAAGCAGTGCAACCGTTCAGGCATATTCAGCGGCTGGGTTTTCGAAGTGAGACAATGAGCGGGCGGAGGTGGGCCATGTTGCCTTCAGCGGCGGGCTTTGTTAATCCGCTGCTCTCCACGGGCTTTCCGATGACGCTGCTGGGCGTGGCGCGGCTGGCGGAGATTCTGGTACACGACTGGAATACAGAAGGCTTCGCGACACAGCTCACAAACTATGCAGTGAAGACCGACGCAGAGTTACTGGCGACGGCGCGACTGATCGGTGCGCTGTATGAGAATCTGGGTGACTTCCCGGTATTCACGGCGCTCACTCTTCTCTACTTTGCGGCGGCGAGCTACTCGGAGACGGTGCGGCGTCTCGGGAAATCGCAGCTTGCGTCATCGTTCCTGTTGCATGACCATCCGCTGTTTGGCCCGCAGTGTGCTCACCTGCTCGATCGTGCGCGTTCGCTTCGAAACGGCGCGGACTCAGAACGCCTGATTGAAGAAATTTTTCTGGCGATCGAGCCGATCGATGTGGCCGGGCTGGGAAAGCGAGAGCGCCGCAACTGGTATCCGGTTGAGGCCGAAGACCTGCTGCGCGCGGCGCATAAAGTTAGTGCAAGCCGGGATGAGGTTGTGCAAATGCTGGAGCGGTGCGGATTTAATCCGATCACCTTGCAGGCTTAAGCACAAAGTCAATTGGCTGCGCAGCGATAATACCTTTGCCTTCCGCTACAGTGATGAACTGATCGGGATGAATATCCTTGATTGAGTCCTTATGGCCGCTCGGCCAGAGAATTTCGAGGGTGATGCGCTTGTCCGGGTCCGGCTTGCCGAGTCCAAACGTAAGCGGCAGCTCGCTTTGCGACAGGTAACTTGATCCGCTCTTGACCATTTCGCTCATACGCTGGCCTGTCGAAGTCGTGAGCAGGACTTTGGTGCCGATGCCGTCGCGGTTTGAATGCGTGCCGACGGTTTTGATACGCAGCATGTCGTTCTGATTGCCGTTGTCGTTGCGCAGCAGGCGCGCGGGACCGTTGCTGACGGTGAGCACCAGATCAAGGTCGCCGTCGTTGTCGATGTCACCATATGCGGCCCCGCGCCCTACCACAGGCTGACGGAAAGCCGGGCCAACTTTGTCAGATACGTCTTCAAACCTTCCGTGGCCGAGGTTGCGGAATAGCAGCGGTGGCTCTGCGTAACTCAGCGATGGTTGCGTGATGGAGACGTCGTCGGCGACGTGGCCATTGAAGGCGAAGATGTCGGGTAGTCCGTCGAGGTTGTAGTCGAAGAAGAAGGTGCTGAAGGTGAGAGATTTTGCCGATGGAAGGGCGATGCCTGCGGGCAGGGCATCGTTGGTGAAAAGCCCCTGTCCGTCATTGTGGTAGAGGGCCATGCTTTCGTTCGTGAAGTTACCTATAACCAGGCTCTGGCGGCCCGAGCCGTCGTAGTCGGCAGCGTCAGTGCCCATTCCGGCGCGCGCTTTGCCTGCGTCGCTGAAGGCCACGCCAGCGGCGAAGCCGGTTTCGGTGAAGGTCCCGTTGTGATTGTTGCGGTAAAGCTTGTTGGGCTGAGTGTCATTGGTGATGAAGAGGTCGAGCCAACCGTCATTGTCGTAGTCGATGAGGGCGATGCCGAGGGCTTTGTCTGTTGGGTCATAGAGTCCGGCGGCTTTGGTTACGTCTTTGAATCTTCCGTGCCCCTCATTATGGTAGAGCGTGATGCTCTCGCCTTTATACAGCTCCGGGGTGCAGTAGGACTTGTGAGCGCCGTCAAGCGAGCAGGTTTGATCCGTTGCGACAGACCAGTCAACATAATGATCCACAACAAGGTCGAGCTTGCCGTCGTTGTCATAGTCGAACCATGCGGCGCTGGTGGAAAAACCGGACGAGCCCACTCCAGCCTGGGCGGTTACGTCCTTAAACGTGCCGTTGCCCAGGTTGCGGAACAGGTAGTTATGCCCGAGAGCAGTGATGTAGATGTCGTCGTAGCCGTCGTTGTCATAGTCGCCGACGGCGCAGCCCATTCCATACATTTCGACCTCGAGGCTGGCTTGTTTGGTCACATCTGTGAAGGTTCCGTCGTGGTTGTTGCGGTAAAGTGCCGGATAGGATTTCTGCTTTCCATGGCCGGGCCAGTCCATGGAGTTGACAAAGAGGATGTCCTGCCAGCCGTCGTTGTCGTAGTCGATGAAGCAAACACCGCTGCCCATGGTTTCCGGGAGGTATTTCTTGCCGAAGGCTCCGCTGTTGTGGATGAAATGGATTCCGGCCTGCGCCGTGACGTCAGTGAAGTGGATGGGGCCAGAGGGTCGCGGGGACGCGGCCGACCGAGATGGCAAGACCGCAGCGGTCCCGGGTGCCGCGACCTGGGGCGAGGACGATTGGACGACAGTGAGTTTTTCTGGAGTTGCAGGCTTTTGCCTGCAACCGCAGACCAAGGCTCCCGCGGCGAGCAGGGCGCATGCTGCAAATTTGTTTGGTGTTGCGGTCAAGCGTTGTCCTTTGGCGGATTAAGGTTGCGCGATAGATGAGGGCGTGAGAACGGGCGCCGCCGCAGAAGCGGATTTTGCGTGGCGCGAGTCGAGCCATATTTCAATGAGCATGGCGATAGGGCCGATCCAGAACAATGCGTATAGCTCGGCGTACACGCTCTGATCCAGACGGAAGAACATCTCGAGCAGTGCGACCAGAAAGGCCACAACGCACTGACCTGTTTTGGAGCGCACGGTGGTTTTGGGATCGGTAATCATGAAAAAGATGAAGAGCTGGTATTCCGGCCCGGTGATGGGCGAGATTTCGGACAACACGGGCTCGTGAATAATGTGGGCGCGGATGACAGCCAGGATGAGAAATGAGACGACGTAGGTGGCGCTGATGTGGAAGCGGCGAAGGCGCCAGAGGATAATGGAGCCGAGCAGCCAGATAACAATCAGCGACCACATATCGTTGCCCCACTGAATACTGAGCATGGCGACACTGGCAGGAAGAAGGAAAAGCATGACGCTGATGCCGAAGTTCGAGGGGTTGAAGAGGTGGCGTCCCTTGTAGCGGATGACGTATTTGGAGGTGATGGCCAGCGCCGCGCAGACCGCATACGGCCAGTAGGCCGGAGAGCGCAGGAGGATGCCGACGCTGATGCCCGTAATATATGCGCTGGCAATATTCAGCCACTTGCCAAGGAAGATGCGCCCGAGGATCAGCTCGGTGGCGATGGCTGTTGCAATGGCAAGCAGTGTTCTCTCATAGCTTTCGAGAATCCCATACGAGAGCTGCCCGGCCAGCAGGATGAGGGTGATGAAAACCGGCGGCACATAGCGGTTGTTGAGTGTGAGCCACGACTTCCAATCGGGTGGCTTCACGCGCGGCGATGCCGGAATCGCGATCGCGGGATTACTCATTCGGGCTCCTTGATGTGATACAGCTGGTCCGGGGTGAGCTTGTCGAGGGTCTGGGCTGTCCCCGATGGCCAACGGATCACCGCTTTCTCAATCTGCGGTTTTTTGCCCAGCCCGAAGTGTAAGCGGAGGTCGTTTTCAGCGGCAAATCCGCATCCTCCGGATACTTCCTGAACCTGCTGCTGGCCATCCCAATAGAGCGTGACCTGCGCGCCGATGGCGTCACGATTGCTTTTTGTGCCCTCGAGCTGGAACTCAATCCATCTCTCTGCCGGGTCAACGTGGTTCTTGTAGATGAGCAGAGGCCCGTTTTGATTCGCAACAACGACGTCGAGCGCACCGTTGTTCCAGAGATCAGCGACGGCAACGGCGCGTCCATCGTGGGTATCAGTAACGCCGACGGCGCGCGCTATATCTTCAAACTTTCCGGCTCCATCATTGAGCCACACACGCTTTTGCTGATAGCCAGAGAGGCTGCGGCCATCGAAGGCAGGCCAGTTTTTTGCGTCTCCAATAATGGAGCTGTTGCCGCCGGCAACCTTTGCGAAGTCATACCAGTAGCTCTTATTGCGATCGAGAGAGACATAGCCATTCGTGAGGAAGAGGTCGAGATTGCCGTCGTTGTTGAGGTCGCCGAACTGCGCGCCGAAGCTCCAGCCGCCCAGCTCGACGCCGAGATCACGGGCCAGGTTCTCATACTGAAGCGACTTGCCGGAAGTCCCGTCTTTAGGAACCCAGAGGTTGTTTCCCTGAATCAGAATTCCCGGCTCGGAGATATTCGACACGTAGATTGAGTATTTGCCCTGGTTAAAGATATCGCCGAAGGCCACATTCATGCCGCTCTTGGGAGCGAAGCCTACGCCTGTCTGCTCGCCCTCCTCGTGGAATCGCTTGCCGTCGTTGACGTACAGCTCAGAGACGCCGTAGTCATTGGCGATGAAGAGATCGGGGTGCCCGGTGCCGCTGAGATCGGCTGCTCCGGCGGCAAGCGCCCAGCGCCGGCTGTTAATGCCGAGCTTGGCACTGACTTCCTCAAATTTTCCATTGCCTAAGTTATGGAAGAGGTACTTACGGCCGCCATTATCGGCATACTCGAAGCTGTCGGGCATGATCCTTGTGGTTTTCAGGTGCCACAGGTCGATGTTCTCGTTGTAGTAGCCACCGACAAAGAGATCGAGCTTCCCGTCACCGTCATAGTCGAACCAGACGGCGGTGTTGGCGTTGATCCACTTGGGAAGGCCGGCCTGTGCCGAGACATCGGTGAAGCCCTTGCCGTGGTCGTTGTGGAAGAGCATCGGCTTGCCCCACTTGATGAGATAGAGATCCGGGTAGCCGTCGTTGTCGTAGTCGCCCCAGACTGCACCCATGGAAACTCCGGTGCCGGGCTTGTTCACATCGGCGATGCCCAGCTCCGGCGCTACATCGGTAAAAGTTCCATCGTGATTGTTGCGGTAGAGCGCGTTCATGCTGCCCTCGCGGCTGTTCGTTACATAGATATCGGGCCAACCGTCGCGGTTATAGTCCACAATAGAAACCGACGCGCCCATGGATGCGACCTCGGGCATGATGGCCGCGAGTTTTGGGTCGAGCACCGGAGCCTGGTGGATGAAGTGCACCCCGGCCTGTTTGGAGACCTCAGTGAAGTAGAAGCCATAACGGGCGAGCGCGGCATTCGCATTGAAGTGCGATGCCGCGGCTTTGTTCCTTGCCGATATGCGACTGACGATGACGGGAATCGCGATGAGTCCGGCGAAGAACACAATGAGAATTGCTCGTGCGATGGGGCCGCGCTTCATTGACTGGCTGCACCCCTCAGGGCATTTTCAAAGTTGTCGGGTGTGACGTAGCGCGTCTGGAATGTCTGCCAGTCTTCGGGATGATGGCGATAGACCCACTGGTCTTCGAGCGGTGCTGGAGGCGTGTCGTAGACTTTGCGGGCGTGATAAGGCAATGGGCGGACAGTCGCTGAGTCGCCGGAGTTGTAGTCGCCGTCCTTCACCCATCCGTCGCCCGCAAGGACGTAGTCGCGCACCCAACCAGGGGGCGGCGGCGCAACCGCTGGAAAGCGCAGGGCCAGCTCGTCTCCTGCGTTCATGATGACGTAGCGGTCGTCGATTTTGTCGAGCAGCGGCCGGACATCTCCAAAGCGCGTGTAATAGCCGGTGAGGTCGCGCCATATTTGCGTAGTGGCAAGCAGACGATTGTAGTCCGGGATTTCCGGCGACGACACGTTGGCTTTATGGATGATGGAATAGCCGCGATAATGCAGGTCGGCATACGACGGCGCGAGGCGCGTAATCTTCAGCGGCGTGTTAGGCAGCCCCTGCGCCCACTCGATCTGATCCCAGTAGATTTCGAGATTAGTGCTTAGCCGAACGCGATGCGGCGCTCCGGGATGAAACAGCCCAGTGAGGTCGATAAGACAGATTTTTCTGCGGCCCGCGGGAAAGCCGAGATTGGGTCTAACGATGCGCCACGCGCCATGCGCGTCTTCTATCGAAAGGCTCAGCGGCCTAGGCTGCTCGTGATGTCCCTGGCTGATGGCCACGTTGATCGTTGAATCGGACGGGTGCAGCCAGCCTTTCGCGATGAGGTAGAGCGGGCCTGAGGTCTGCACGTCAGGGCCGAGATCGATGTCGACATAGTGATCGCGGGTGACGCCCTGATACTGGCCAAGACCGAAGTTGTCGAGGTACTTTCCATCGAGCGAGCGCAGCGTCTGTGTAACGTCATCCCCGCTGTCATCAACCGCGCGGGCAATGGGATGCGGCGTGCCAGTGGGCGTGATCGCCAGTCTTACGGGCGGAATGACAAAGCGCTCATCAGTGAAAATCGTTGTCCCGGCGGGATGATCGACGACCATCAGCGAGAGATAGTCGTAGTAGTAGGTCTCCCATAGCTCGCCAGTGATGCGCAGGTCGTAATAGCCGTCGCGCGGCGCGAGCTCGCTGCCGGGTATCTTGTACCACTCCGAGGTGGCGGCGATGGCGGCCGTGCCCAACGAGTTAATGCGCAGGCCTATGGCCGAACCCCACGGCACTGTATCCATCACAAAGTTCATCTTCCTGCCGTTCCAGGCAAAGAGAAACGGGCAGGAGCCTTTGAGGCGCTGTTCGGTCAGCACCTCCTGATCGGCCTTGAGCGCAAACTCCGCAGTTACAGAACCGTTCGGCCAGATGATGCGCGCAACGTCGGACTGTGTATGGGTGCCGAGGCCGAAATGCAGTTGCGGGCCTGTGATGGGGAGCATCTGCGTGAGAAGAGCCGATCGAATTTCAATCTGGCCACCGATACCGAAGGAGTTGACGCGCTGGTCCCCAGTAGATTGTTTCGCGCGCGGACGGATGGTTTGCCAGTGATAGTTTTTGGTACCGCGATTCAGGACTTCCTGTGGTTGGCCGTTGGGCGTGAGACCGAGGAGCGCGAGGCGTCCATCATCGCGGATGTCGGCGAGGTCGAAGACCTGCGACGGGCCGACGGGATTGCCGAGCAGGGTGTACTTTCCGGACGGATTGGCGAGCCAAATGAGGGCTCCGGCAGATCTGTTTGCAGATGGTGCGACCTGGGCGAGCAGCAGGTCGATGGCTCCGTTGTTATCAATGTCGGCTGTGCGGATGCGGACTTCCCCGGCAAGATTAGCCGCAGCATCGGGAACGGTGGCGATTTCGGCTGTTTCCCAACCGTAGCCGCTGTCCGCGCGGGAAAGCCGGGAGATGGTTCCGTTGGGGAGCACCGCAACGAGGTCGAGAAGTCCGTCACTGTTTATATCGGCGGCGGTGATCGCTTTGACAGAGGAGAATTCGGCGGGTACGGACGCCTCGACGAACTTTCCGGCGCGCTGATTGAGGAAGACGTGCAGATGCCCGGCGCCGTCGATGATCGCGGCGTCGGGATTGCTGTCTCCATTGAGGTCGGCCCATACGAACTGCCGTATGCCAGAGATTCCTGCGAAGGGATGGATCACAGCGAAGGTGCCGTCGCCGTTATTGCGCAGCACGGTCGGCAGGCCAGACGACTGGCCCATCACGATATCGAGGTCACCATCGGCCTCGATGTCGACGGCCCAGGCTCCGGTGTAGGGAGCATCGAGAACCGTCCTTGGCAGCTTGGTTCGGGCGGTTACATCGATGAAGGCAGTAGGGTTGTCCTGTCGCATGAGGCGGACGCCGCCCGCACCGGCCAGTACAAGATCAGTCTTGAAGTCGTAATTAAAGTCGAGGGGGAGGATGCCTTCCGGTGTGGGGCCGGTGTCAGATGGTCCGCCGGGAAAGGGAAAGGTTGCTCCTGTGGAGAGTCTGACTGTGTGCGCATTAGCGACGAGAACGGTGGGTGCGCCCCGACCATCAAGCGAAAGAGAACCGATCCAGCTCCAGTTCGGGTCGCCGATCGAAGGCACGGGCTGTGCGGCGAAGGTGATGGCTGTGTCAGCAGGAGCGGGTGTAGAGGATGGCGAGGGAAGACGCAGGAAACGCGTGAAGGGCTGCGCCTCATCGCCTGCAGAGGGTTTGATGTCAGACAGGCTGGCGCGAAATGCCGGAACCTGCATGAGCACATTGCGCAGAAAGATGCTGCGCGTGGCGGCGGCGTGCGGTTCAGGGCCGGATGCAGCGGCTTCAAGCTCCGCGAGCTGCTGTTTCACATCGGGAGGCCATGCGGTGCTCTGTGCTGCAATGCGGCGAACGGTGGCGTGGAGTGTCACGGCGTCTCCGCGCTTGGCGGAGATGCGGCTCAGCTCAAGCAGTGCGGCGAGGTTGTTGGGATCGTCGGCAAGAATCTGCTGGATGAGCGATTGAAATTCTTCTTCGCTGCCTGCGGCTCCCTGGCGTTCGACTTCAAGGGCGAGGGCGTATGTGGCGCGGAGGTCTTTGGGGTCGAGACTGACGGCTTTGCGATAGTCGGTGATGGCCTGCTGGGAGTCGCCGCGGGCGCTACCGAGCAACCCAAGCAAGTAGTAGATCCTGCTGTTGGTGGGAGCAAGCTTAAGGGCGCGGTTCAGGCGCTCAGCGGCGGGGTCGAAGTTGCGTTGCCGCAGCGCGAGGATGCCCCAGTCGGTCCATGTGGCGGGCTCTCCCGGCGCGATCTGTGTAGCCTGCTGGAGACTGCTATCGGCGAGCACGTCGTTGCCCACCTGAAGCGCGGCGACTCCGACATAGAAATTTGACACGAGCTGTTCGTAGGCTTTCGTAGATGGGTCGGGGAGCCCGCTGTGTGAATGGCACCCGGCGAAGAGCAGGGCGACACTCGCCAAAAAAGACGCCGTTGCGGTCTTGACCGGAGAACTCATGCTCTTCACGCGATTTCTCATAGATTGAAGGCTGCTATGAAGATATCGCAAAGAAGATGCCGGGTTCGCGACTGTTTCAGGAGCGTTCGGTCAGGCTTCCCATGCGTTTGATACAGCCGACCTTCAGAGATGAAATTTGTCTCAAGCTGCAAAGGGGTTCCGGTGCGAGAGGTCTAATTGAAGGCCGCTCTTTACTTTAAGGAGTTTTATTGAGGAGTGTCTTGCATCTTCGGGTGGAGGGACACCTCAACCTTTTGGTTGAGACGCGGGCAAAGGGGGTTCGGGCAGAGCCGCGCGCTTGAGGAAGAAGAATCCAGCGATCCCGGCCATTACCGAGGCAAGAAGCACTGCGGTCTTCGCCGCGTCGAGTTGCGCCGGGTCTTCGAATGCCAATCCACCAATAAAAAGGGACACTGTAAAGCCGATCCCGGCCAGAATGCCAACGCCCGCAATCTGCGTCAAGGTTACCGAACCGGGAAGACGCGTGATGCGCAACTTTACCGACAGCCAGCAGGCGGCGATGATTCCGGCGGGTTTGCCCAACAGGAGACCGACGATAACCCCCCAGGCCACGGGGCTGTGCAGGAGGGGCTTCCAGGTTCCGACTGAAAAGGTGACGCCGGCATTGGCAAGCGCAAAGAGTGGCAGCACGAGAAAGGCGATCCAGTCATGGAGCTGGCGGGTTGCGCGATCCGCAGGCGATTCGGTGCGTTCGATGAGATATTCCATGGCGCCGAGGACGCGATTGGCGCGCGCGGTGTCGCCAGCGGCCTGGGCTTCGCGAAACTCCGCGGCGGTCTCCGTGGCGAGTTCGGTGAATTCGTCCAGAGAGACGCTGGAGGTTACGGGCATGAGGAGCCCGAGGACGACTCCAGCGATGGTGGCGTGCACGCCGGAGCGCAGGACTGCCAGCCAGACGCCGAATCCCAGAGCGGGATATAAGATTTGACGGCCGAAACCAATCCTGCGGCACAGCAGAATCACCGCGATCAGGAATGCGGCGGCAAGAAGGTAGCTCCAGTGCACGGTGCTGGTATAGAACAAGGCGATGACGACGATGGCTCCGATGTCGTCGGCGATGGCGAGCGAAAGCAGAAAGACCTTCAGCTCAGATGGAATACCCTTGATGAGCGCGAGCACGCCGAGCGAGAAGGCAATGTCCGTGGCCATGGGGATGCCCCATCCGTGCTCGCTGGGGAGTCCGCGGTTAAAGGCGGCATAAATGAGAGCTGGAACGACCATCCCTCCGAACCCGGCAAAGACCGGCAGCGATGCGCGGCGAATATCGGACAGCTCTCCCTTGACGATCTCCTGCTTGATCTCCATGCCCATGAGGAAAAAGAAGAGCGCCATCATGGCATCATTGATCCATGCATGGAGGGGCAAGCGCAGACCGGAGAGTGTGAGCTCAATGTGCCAGGCGTGGTAGTAGGAGTCGCGCCACGGGGAGTTGGCCCAGACCAGCGCGGCGATCGCGGCGATGAGCAGAAAAGCGCTGCTTACCCCCTGGGTGTGAATGAACTCCTGGACGGGCAATTGCACGGTGCGCGCGACCAGAGACTCGCGCATGCGCAGCTTCAAGGCTCCCAGGGTTCTTGCCGGAACGGCCATTGTCTTATCGTCTCGCGGTGCGCGGGCTATTGCAATGTAACAGACTGCGGCAGGAGCAAGGTAAACTGGCAGTCCTTTGTGGCGCTGGAACAGAAGAGAATGCCGCGACGGACAAGACGGGCGCTTGACTCCTTGGGGAATTCCCCGGGGAAGTTGGCCTTTTTGATCGCATCCGCGGCTGTGCGGAGCTGCTCGTCTCCATGGATGAATTGGACGTCATCAACTTTACCGGCGGACAGCAGAACGAAGAAATCGGCGCTTCCTTCTTCATTGGAGATCTTTGGAATGGAGATGGTGCGCAGCTTGCCGAGCTCTTCACCGGGATCTTTTGAGGAAGCGAAGGAGCCACGGGCGTTCAGCTTATCGAGCCGGTCGCGGATGGCGTCAGTCCCTGAGGGATCGGGCGTGAGCGTGCCTGCAGACAGTGCGAGGGCATCGACTTCGGCCGCTTCTTTCAGCTTGCCTTCTTTCTCGTAAATCTGTCCAAGGTGGCCACCGACTTCGCTGGCCTGCGAGGTATTCCATGCAGCCTGAACGTAGCTCTCCGCCAGCGGCAGATTGCCCTCGCGGAAGTAGACCCAGCCCATCGTGTCCCATGCAGCTGTGAGCAGATTGACATGAGCCAGGTCGTCGCGGGTGAGGTTGCCGAGGGTGATCTGTGCGGTCTCCTTATCCAGAGTGTCGAGCGCCGTCTTTGTGCTGGATTCAGCCGTAGGGAGGTCCAGGTTGAAGTCGGCCAACTCGTAGGCCGCATCGTTGAGCACGCCCGGGTCAGTACTTCCCTTGAGAGCCTCGTGCAGGCTGGCCGAGCCGGCGTCGTGTTTGCCGGCAAGCAGTTCCGCGCGCCCCGCCTGGATGAGCAGTTGCTTATTGTCCGGGATCTGTTTGTCCGCGGCTTCGTATAGGGTTGCGGCCTCGTCGTATTTTTTCTGGAGGATCAGCAGATATCCTAGCTGCGCCTCGGCGTCGGTATTGCCGGGAAGCGCTTTGAGTTCATTGCGAAGGGTCTGAACGGCTTCGTCGAGACGCTTGAGGCGAATTTGAATCTGCGACATCTGTTGCCACGCTAAGGTGCTTTCGGGATGGTATTGCACCTCCTTGCGAAGGTCATCGATGGCTGTGTCGAGATGATTGGACATCATTTCTAGGTAGGCGAATTCACCCCAGAGGCCAGGCTGCTTCGGATTCAACTGCTCGGCCTGCTGCAGGTTGGCGCGGGCATCAATGTAGTTGTGGTTGGTCAGATCCGCGGCGGCGGTCTGCATCAGCTCAAGCGCCTCAGGGTTGCTGGGCGTGGTGTCGGTCTTAACGGCCGCGTTCGCAGCTACCAGCTGGATGTACTGCCCTTCGTCATCCTCAACATTTTTCGTGAATTTTTTATAGTCATCGGCCTGGGTGACAGGTATTTCGTTCTTCAGAATTTCGAGCTTGCGGACGGTGATCAACTTGTTTCCGTCCAGAGAGTAGTCGGCCTGGTAAGTGGCGAAATCGGTGGTGTATTTAACGGAATGCGGCAGCACAGCGGTGTAATCAGGGGGCAGCTCAATCACGGAGTGATGGTCTTCGATGCGCGGAGAACCCAGCTCGATGGGCTTCGTCGGCGTATCGTCGCCCAGATCGCTGAGCGAGACACCCATGGTGAGCGGCAGGATACGGCGGTCAGCCCAGTCGGCATATTGCTTGCGGGTGTAGTCGTAGGAATAGACAAACGACTTTTCGGTGCGCTCGGGAAGACTGACGTCGAGGTTGCTGACAGTGCCGGCAAAGCCCATGCGTTCGGAGAGGGATTGCGCCGCCTGTTGCCACTGCGCGCGGGGAAGGTTGTGGAAGATCTCGCGGAAGGTCACCTCATTATCTCCACGCATCTCGAACGAGATGTGAGCGGTGAGTGTGCCGTCGCTGTCGATTTTGCCGGTGGCCGCGTAGGTGTCGAGAAAAGGAAATGGGCCATTGGCGGGTGTTCGCATGAGCTCGGGCTGGCCGGTGGTGGGGATGACGAGCGCCTCTTTATCACGAATAGGAGACATGAGCATGCGGTAGGGAGTGACCTCAGGCGTGCTGTCGAGCCAGATGATGCGGTGGGGAAGCGAGACGACAGTGATGACGTGGTCGAACTGCGCGGGCGTTGGGAACTCAGGATGAAAGTTCATCGACGTGCCGATGAGCGCGGGCCATGCATCATATCCGGCGGCCTTGAGGAGCGCAGCCAACAGGGTGTGTTTGTCCTTGCAGTCGCCGTATTGGTTTTCAAGCACGGTCTCCGCGGAATGCGGCTGATAGCGGCCGATTCCGAAGTCGACGCCGATGTAACGGATCTGGGTTGAGACGTAGTTGTAGATGGCCTCGATCTTCTCATCGTCCGTCGTCTTGCCCTGGATCAACTCATTGGTTTTGGACTGAATCTCAGGTGTTACGGCGGCGCGGCCGCGCGCCAGACCGGCGTACCAGTCGCCGACCTCCTGCCAGTTGCGGAACGTGGTGTATGAAATTGCAGGCAGCGCATCGGAATCGGGCGGGGTCTGCTTTTTGTTGACCATGGGTTCGAGTTGAGATGAGTGCCACAGATAAATGCGGCGTCCGCTTTCGTCCGTGATGAGTGGCTTGTTCGTAGGGCTGAGGACCAGAACATATTTGTCTTTCGGAAAGGAGAGCTCGTAGGATTCGTCGAGCACAACGTTTGAATTGACGAAGTTCGCCGCGCCCCAGAATTCATTGGGAGCGGCGGGTTTCTGCTCGATGTAGTGGATCTTGTATTCGAGCTCGTCGCCGGGGCTCAGGGACTTGACCGGAACCTGAATTTCGCGAAGGTCGCTGTAAAGAGGGGCTTCGCGGGTGACCTCGGTGGGCATATCCTCAGCGTCCGCGGCCGGGGTGTCGATGACGGTTCCGTCCGGCTTGCGTACCCGCACGTAATCGATGATTACCTTTTCATTGCCGGAGGCATACGTGAAGGTAAGGAGGCCCGCCTGGCGAACGCCGCCGTCGGACAGAACCCTGGCTGTCACCTGCATCGTCTTGTCGCCGGTTCCATCCGCCTGATAGTCAGCGGCGGTGGAGATCTTTTCGTACACGATGCCCTCTTTGGCATACTGCGGCGAGAGCGCAGCGGAGGGCGCGGGAGCTTCGCCGCCGACAATCGTGGCGGCTCCCGGCGGTTTCTGTTGCTTGTCCTGGGCAGGCGCTGTTGAGAGAAGCAGGCAGGGCAGACAAAGAAGGGCAGCAAGACCAGCTTGACGGGGATTCATGTGCATCCATGATTACTGCGAATTGACCTCGTGCGCCACAGAAAAAAGAATCGGCTGATTTATCATCGAGATGACTACTTTTTACAGGAGAGCGTAAGCAATGCGAGTTGGTTTGTTGACCGGCGGCGGAGACTGCCCGGGCCTGAATGCGGTGATTGGCGCAGTCGTAAAAAAGGGAATCATGCACTACGGCGACGAGTTTGTCGGCTTTCTTGAGGGCTGGCGCGGCGTTCTGGACAACAACACGATTCCGCTGACCCTGGAAAGAGTTGACGGCATCATTACCCAGGGGGGCACGATCCTGCGCACGTCGCGTACCAACGTCCGCAAGATCGAGGGCGGCATCGAGAAGTGCGTGGCCACGATCAAGGCCAACAAACTGGACGCTCTGATTGCCATCGGCGGCGACGACACCCAATCGGTGACCAATGCACTGATCCAGGCCGGGGTACCGGGCGTGGGTGTTCCCAAGACCATCGACAACGACCTGAACGGGACGGATGTCTGTTTTGGCTTTGATACCGCCGTCGGTATCGCTACCGAGGCCATCGACCGGCTGCACACCACGGCCGAGGCGCACAACCGCGTGATCGTGTGCGAGGTGATGGGGCGCGATGCGGGCTGGATCGCCCTGACCGCGGGAGTCGCCGGAAACGCGCATGTGGTTCTGGTTCCGGAGAAGCCGATTGATCTGGACCACGTCTGCAAGCTGCTCAAGTACAACCACGACCACGGCAAGAAGTACGGGATTGTCGTGGTCGCAGAAGGCGCAAAGCTGCCAACCGGAGAACAGGCGACGCAGGGGACGAAGGTCGATGCCTTTGGTCACGTGCGGTTGAGCGGCATCGCCGCGGCGCTGGCCGAGGAGATCGAGAAAAAAACCGGCTACGAGACGCGCTCGGTCAATCTGGGACACACGCAGCGCGGTGGTTCGCCCTCGGCCTATGACCGCATGCTGGCGACCCGCTACGGACTGGCCGCAATCGATCTGGTCCACAAGGGCAGGTTCGGACAGCTGGTGGTCCTGCACGGCACGAAGATCGAGAGCATTCCGATTGCCGACGCCATCTCCAAAAACCGCACGGTGGATGCGAGCTTCCTCGAGATTCTCGATGCACTCGAACCGAAGGTCTAAGTCAGCTAAAAGGCGGTCAGCTTAAGGACTGCCGAGTGGGCAGGTTTCCTCTCAATCGTTCAAATCGAAGGGCGCCTCCGGAGGTTCCGGGACGCGGCCCTTTTCTTTGCCGGTCCTGCAATTTTTTAATATTGCTTTTTTGCATGTCATTGATTTTATTCGGTCTTCTGTGAATCGCGAGGTCTCTAACTTATTGATTTGAGATGACTTGCGGGCAAGCTCCTGAATTCATTTGGTACTCCCGGATTTTGTTCAGAAACTCCTGATTCTGGCGGACTTGCTGCCTGAGTATTGATTCCATTTGGGTTATTTCGCCGATTCGGTCAAGAGAAGCCATGAGGGTGTAATGGACGTCGGGGAAGCGGTTGAGGGTTTTGCGAAGTCGGGCGAGCTTCTGATGGAGGAAATCGAGCAGCTCGGGAGTCTCCATTGCGTCGATTTGGCTGCCGAGACGTTCGAGCATTCTGGTGTGGACGTGTCCACGCTCATAGGCGCGGTGGTTGCGGATGTGGTTGTAGCAGAATTTCTGGTTGCGCACGGCAGGTGAGCCGCAGAGCTTGCCGGTGGGCATGATGAGGGTGCATAGACCCTGGGGCTTACCTGTGGCCATTCAGGTGGTCGCTCCTTTCTTTGGGAGAGAGAAAAATGCATGTTCTTCGACTCATTTGAAGCACATAGCGCTTCAAACTTCGCTCAGGATGACAATGAAAAAACAACAGCAAAAGAAAAGGACCGCGCGGTGGCGGTCCTTTGGTTCTTTTTCCTCTACTTCTATTTTAGCGGGTTGCGGGAATTCATCTGCATTCGGGGCCGAATTGTTTTGCATGTCAAATGAGTGACTTGCGGGAAAGTTTTGAAGGAGGGGCTTGACAAGGGAACTTCGTGCGGCCAGTGCCGACTTATCAGGGCCAATCCCAATTGGCGTAACTTCCGGGTTGGCGACCACTCAGGCGTAACCTCAATCCTGGACCATGGGGACGTTTCCTGGCGTAAATCTCACGCTTGAATCGGAGACGCCGCGATATACTCTTGGCACAATAACCAAGGTCCTGAATGCTCTCGAAGCTGCTTCGTACGCTGCACTCCGCTTTCGTCTGCACATTGTCGCTGCTCGCCACCGCATCCCTGGCGCAGACGACGATCCACGTCGGCCCCGGCCAGAACTACACCACCATCCAGTCCGGCATCGACGCAGCCAATAATGGTGACACCGTCCTCGTCGCCCCCGGCACTTACTACGAAAACATCAACTTCAACGGCAAAGCTATCACCGTCACCAGTTCCGGTGGAGCGGCGAGCACCATTATTGACGGCGGCCAGAAAGCCCCAGCTGTCCTTTTCAATACGTCTGAGACGCGGGCCTCGATCCTCTCCGGATTCACGATTCAACACGGTGGAGTCTTTGATTACACAGTTTTTGTCAATGGGGGCATCTATCTTGGGAACAGTTCGCCCACGATCCTCAACAACATCCTTACGCAGAACAACTGTTGGACCATCTATTCCTATTGGTCCGCTCCACTCATTCAGGGCAACGAGATTTCTGCCACCCAGGATCCCCAGGGAAACTGCTCTTTTGGTGGTGGGGCGGGCATCTACATTTCAGGCAACCTCAACGGAAGCAGCATGACCAACAATGGCACCTCAGCCATAATCCTGGGCAATACTATCGAGAACAACGTGGAGTCCGGACTCGAGGATGCAGGAGGAAACGGGGGTGCGGCCATCGCTGTATGGGGAGGAAGCCCAGTCATCATGAACAACATCCTCCGCAATAACGCCTCACCCGGTGGCAGCGGCGGAGCTATCAATCTGCAAAGTGGACAAGGTGTCGCGGTCGTTCAGAATCTCATCTATGGAAACTCCGCCGGATGCGGCGGCGGGGCCCTCGCCGTTCAAACGAATACAGACCCCCGCACCGGGATCTCTGCCCTGATTGCGAACAACACCATCGTGGATAACGTCGATAGCAATACGTTCCCGGGAGGTGCGGGCTATTCGGAGTGCATAAACATCGCTCAAATCTACCCCTCGCCAGATAGCTATGGGGCCAGTAATCCAGCAGTCATGTTTATCAATAACATCATCAGCGGCTCGACCCCTTATCCGGCCGTCAACTGCTCCTGGTTCAGCGCGCCCAGTGAGGCAGACCAGCCGACATTCGAAAACAACATCCTCCGCAACGCCGGAGGCTCTTTTTTTGGATCGTACTGCGTGGATGTTTCGGACGAAGACAACAATATTACCTCCGACCCACAGTTTGTCAGTCCCTCCACGGGCGACTATCACCTCAAAAGCACATCGCCGGCAATCGATAGTGGACAAAACAGCGTCCAGCAAACCTTCAAGACCATGACGGGACTGGATTTTACGAAGGACTTCGACGGGAACCCGCGCGTGCAGGATGTTACCGGCAAGGGTTGCATTATCGATATGGGTGTCTACGAATACCCCGGTACACTCAGCATTTGCGGTATCTCGGAGACGCTGACCAGTTCTCTCAATCCTGCGACGGTTGGACAGAATGTCACTTTTACGGCTCAACTGAGCGCGGCCACCGGGACTCCGACTGGCACGATTCAGTTTCTCGATGGCACCAACCTTCTTTCGACGCAGACGGTTTCCGGTACCGGGTCCGCCAGTTTCAGCACCAATTCGCTCGCCGTCGGGAGCCACACCATCACTGCGAACTATCAGCCCACGGGCAGCTTCGGCGCCAGCACTGCTTCGCTCACCCAAGTAATCGACGGCTACACGACAGGCACCACTCTTACATGCCTGCCGAGCTCCATCGACATCTCCAACACCGCATTGCTCACCGCTACAGTTACATCTGCCAATGGCACGCCTACAGGCTCCGTCGCATTCACCGACGATGGAGCATCGCTGGCAACGCAAGGTCTGGTCAGGGGCACAACCAGCCTGACCTACACCGGCACGGTCGCCGGGACGCACAACATTACCGCGACTTACACGCCGACCGGACCCTTCGCCGCGAGTTCGGCAACCTGCTCAGAAGTTGTCAACGCCCTTCCAACAACTTCTGTCCTGACTGTGACTCCCGCGACTTCTACCTACGGCTCCCAGGTCGCGCTCACTGCGACCGTCTCCCCCGCCACGCCCCCCGGTCCCAGCACTCCCACCGGCATTGTCACCTTCTACAACGGTGCTTTGGCCATCGGCACCGGGACGCTCGCGGGCGGAGTTGCAAACCTGGCCCCAAGCTCCCTTCCGGGTGGAAGCTACAACCTGACCTGCATGTATAGCGGAAGCTCCATCTATGCCACGAGCAACTGCAATCCCGTTCCCGTAGTCATCCATGCGGCACCAACCACACTCACCCTTAGCTCCAGCAATAATCCCGCACCAGCTCTCAGTCCCATCATTTTCACCGCCCACCTCACGGCCAATGGCCAGTCTGCCGGAGCTGGCAACGCCATCCGATTCAGCATCAACGGCCAGACTATCAATCTCACGACGGACGCCACCGGCTCAGCCACCTATAACATCAGCACTCTCGTGCCCAACAGCTATCCGGTCACCGCGAGCTTCGCAGCCACCAACAACCTTCTCGCCAGTTCTGCGTCGCTTACTGAAGTCGTCACCGCCGTCCCCACCTCCGTCAGCCTCACCGGTGCGCCGAATCCTGGCTACCTTGACCAATCGATCACGCTGGTAGCGACCGTCTCCTCGCAGACCATCTCCACCCCGGTCGGCAGCGACAGCGTCACCTTCTACGACGGCTCCAGTTCGCTCGGCTCGGCACAGGTCACGGCAAGTAATACGGCGAGTCTGGCTGCAAGCTTTTCCGTGGCCGGAGTGCATAGCATTACGGCCGAGTACGCCGGCGATGCGAGTTTCTCCGGCAGCAACTCTGCAGTGTTCAAGGAGACGATTCTGGCCGGGGATTTCTCCATCGCAGTACTGCCCGGTGCGGTTAGTGTCCCTACGGGACAGTCGGCTGCGGTGAAGGTCGGTGTAGCGAGTCTGTATGGCTTTCATCAGCCGCTTGCGCTCACCTGTTCGGGGTTACCTGCAAATACGACCTGCAGCTTCAGTCCGGCTTCGTTGACGGATGGGCAGGGCGAGGCGAAACTTGTGATCCAGACGACGGCTCCGCACTCGGTCCAGGCTGGCTTCGTATCCGGCTCGGCGGCAGCGCTTGGGGCGCTTACGTTGCTCCTGCTGCCGGGTTGGAGGCGTCGTCGCGGCTTTCTGGCAGGATTTTCTGTCGTGCTGCTGGCGGTTGGCTCCGGGATGGGTATGGCGGGATGCGGATCACCCGGTCCGATCACCGGCGGCACACCGCCCGGCACCTACCAGGTTGCAGTGACGGCAACCGCGACCGGCGCTGGTACGCCACTCTCGCACTCGGCGATTGTCACGCTGACCGTCAAATCCCTGTTCTGAGGCGTCGTACCCGATCTAAAGGTGCAGATGGAAGATAGCGGAGACGCCTTTCCATATCCTTTCCACATTTCGGTTGCGTGTTTCACCGCTCGATCGACGTTGTATCGTGGGATGGACGTGTTGAGGGATGTGCGGCATGGACAGAAGGGTGTTTCTGAAGAGGTCGGGGGCGGCGTCTCTGGTGGGGTTGTGGCCGCGCGGATTGTTTGCCGATTCCGCTGCGTCGGGTTTCGCTGATGCCAATTCCGCTGGTTCGAAGATTCGCCGAGTGCGTCCTGGTGATCCGGGCTGGCCATCGGAGGCCGCATGGAAGAAGTTGAACGACGCGGTGGGTGGCTACCTGGTTCCGGTCGATTCTCCGTTTAACGCGTGCCAACTGCTGCCGGGAGGGATCGACTGCCGGGCGCTGTTCACGAATCTGAAGAATCCTTATTACATTGGCGACAGCGTGGGCCTGACGCAGACGCTGGGCTGGGTGGATGCGTGGGCGACGAAGCCGAGCGTGTATGCGCTTGAGGCGAGAAGCGCGGACCACATTGCCGCGGTGGTGAGCTTTGCCCGCGAAAATAATCTGCGACTAGTGGTGAAGGGCGGCGGGCATAGCTACCAGGGGACGTCGAACGCAGCGGATTCGCTGCTGATCTGGACGCGGCACATGCATGATGTGACGGTGCGGCACGATTTTGTTCCTCAGGGCTGCGAGGGAACGCATGCTCCGCAGCGCGCGGTGACGGTGGGCGCGGGAGCGATGTGGATACAGGCTTACGACGCGGTGACGACCAAGGCGGGAGGGTACGTTCAGGGCGGCGGCTGCACGACGGTGGGGGTTGCGGGGCTCGTTCAGAGCGGTGGTTTCGGCAGCTTTTCCAAGCATTACGGGACGGCGGCGGCGAATCTGCTGGAAGCGGAAGTGATTACGGCGGATGGGCAGGTGCGGATCGCAAATGCATGCACGAATCCCGATCTGTTCTGGGCACTGAAAGGCGGCGGAGGCGGATCGTTCGGCGTAGTGAGCCAATTAACGCTGCGGGTGCGGGAGCTTCCCGAATTTGCGGGCGGCGCGAACTTTGTGATTCAGGCTCCGTCGGATGATGCGTATCGGCGGCTGATCCGGGAGTTTGTCGGTTTCTATCGCGCGGCTCTGTTCAACGAGCACTGGGGCGAGCAGGCGCATTTTTCTCCGGACAACAGGCTGGAGATCAGCATGGTGCATCTGGGGTTGACCACGACGGAGTCGCAGAGAGTGTGGCAGCCGTTCTTTAATTGGCTGGAGAAGTCCGGGGGCGGCTGCGCGCTGGCAACGGAGCCGGAGATCGGCAGCATGCCCTTGCGGCACTGGTGGGATCCGGAATGGCGCAAGGAGCATCATCAGGATGTGTTCAAGACGGATCCGCGACCGTTCGCCGGAGCGGACAACGTGTGGTGGAACGGAGATGCGGGGCAGGTGGGCTGGGTGGTGTGGGGTTTCGAGTCGCTGTGGCTGCCGGCATTGTTGCTCCAGGACGATTCACAGGAGAAGCTGGCGAACGCGTTGTTTGCGGCTTCGCGCTTTAACGAGGTCGAGCTTCACTTCAACAAGGGACTGGCGGGCGGGCCCGCTGAAGCCATTGCGGCGGCGAGAGATACGGCGATGAATCCCGCGGTGTGCGATGCGTTTGCGCTGGCGATTATCGCCAACGGGCAGGGGCCGGCGTATCCGGGAATAAGCGGGCACGAGCCGGACGTCGCAAAGGGGCGCAAAGCGGCGAAGGCGGTGCATCGCGCAATGAACGAACTTCGGGCGATTGCAGGCAAGGGTGGAGCGTACGTTTCTGAAAGTAATTATTTCGAATCTGACTTTCAGCACGCCTATTGGGGTGACAACGCGCCGCGTCTGGCCGAAATCAAGAAAAAATATGATCCTGACGGCCTGTTCTTTGTGCACAACGGGATCGGGTCAGGACAGTGGAGCGCCGATGGATTCACCAGGCTTTGAACGGGCGGGCACGCCCAGATGTGTCATTCCGCGTTCAGAACGGTTTCAAACAGCAGCAGGCTGATAGTGGTGAAGATGACGTCGTAGCCGGCCAGCATCTTGATCCAGAGCGAGGGGTCGGAGTCGCCGCTGAGGATGGCGGAGATAGCCAGAACCATGGCCAACAGCGCGGGCATGAAAATGGGAAACAGGATGAGCGGCAGCAGCAGCTCGCGGTTGCGCGAGCGAATGGAGAGCGCGGCGAAAAAGGTTCCGTTGATGGTCACGGCCCAGGTGCCGAGCGGCACGGCGACGAGCAGCAGCCAGATGTTTCCGAGGGCGCGCAGGTTGTAGAAGATGGCGAAGAGCGGGGCGAGGAGCAGCTCCACGGAGCTTACAAAGATAAATGTGGAGAGAACCTTGCCGAGGAAGAGCGAGGATGCCGGGGCCGCGCTCATACGGTGGGCGTCGAGCACGTTGTGGCGCAGCTCCCGCGCCCAGGCCTGATTGAGCGCGCTGACGGCGGCAAACAAAATGGCGACGCACAGGATGGGTCCGGTGATCTGACGGGACAGCTCGCCGGTGGGGTCGAAGGCGAGGCTGAAGATAACCACGACCAGCAACGAAAAAAAGAGCATGGAGTTGATGGCGTCGCGGGAGCGCCACTCGATGCGCAGGTCTTTGAGGAGATGGAGCACAGAATAAGGGACTCGCCGTCCAGGCGCGCGCGCTTCGCGTTCTCCTTCGGCAATTTTGCTTAACCCTCCCGTCGGTCGGGAATCATCATTGTTATTCGTCATGCATGTGTCTCTACGAGGGAATTGACGGCTCCGGCCTGGAGGGTGAGCAGGAAATCGGCGACGGGTTCGGCGAGCTCGCGCTGATGGGTGGTGAGCAGGATGGTTTTGCCAGCGGCACGCTGATGTTCAATCAGCTTCAGCATCTGGCGGGCGCTGGCCGCGTCCATGTTGGAGAAGGGCTCGTCGAGCAGGAGCAGATCGGGTTGGGGCAACAGCACGCGGGCCAGCGAAGCGCGCTGCCGCATGCCCTGCGAGTATTGGCCTGTGGGACGCGCGAGTGCCGGGTCGAGACCGACTGCCTCCAGCGCCTGACGCGGGGTAAGGCAGGGGCGCTCGCGGTAGAGTCCTGCGAAGTAGTGGAGGTTCTCCATCGCGGAGAGCTCATCGTAGAGCATGGGCGCGTGGCTCATGTAGCCGATGCGGTCGCGCGCGTCGGAGGGTTTTGGTTCGCCGAAGACGCGGATGACGCCGTGCGTCGGCTTGAGGAGTCCGGCGATGACGCGGAGCAGGGTGGATTTACCGGCGCCGTTCTCGCCGAGCAGAACGTAGCAGCGGCCGGCCTGAAAGCTGAGTGAGATTTTCCGCAGCGCCACGAAGCTTCCAAAGAGCTTGGAGAGAGATTCAAGTTGAACGATCGAAGGCACTCTGTAGGGAAGGGTAAAGGGTAAAGGGTAAAGGGTAAAGGGCGGCCAGCTGATGATGCAGTCAGCTCAAGTCCGGTCAGAGAGCAGCAGGAATGCTAGTTTGCGGCAGTCCGGAGGGGTTTTTCCGCTACAGAGGCCTGCGCTGCGGTGGCTGCCGGCCTGGCTGCTGCGGGCGCGTACTTCGATGCGCACTTGGCCTGAAGCTGCGTGGCATGGAAGACGCCGTCATGTCCGTAGGTGCCGATGGCGAGGGCGAGGGCGTTGTCCTTAAAGGTGTCGGGTGGGGGATCCTCACCGATGTACTGGACGCGGAGCTTGTTGCTGTTTTCGACCAGAACGAAGCTGGCGTTGGTGCCGGAGTGCTGAATAGAGCCGGGCTCGACGCTTCCGGCGACGCGCAGATTGCGCGTATAGGCCTTTTGCCCCATCGCCTGCAGCTCCTGAATGGTGACGTAGTAACTTTTGTTGGCGCGCACGCCGCTGATGGCCAGCCAGGCGATGGCCGCCAGCACAACCACGATTGCAACGCCGATTTTCCGGCCCTGGTTTTTGCTCTGCATAGGAATAGTTAAAGTGTAGGCCGAGCCGCATTACCGATGCAAACGGTGTTTCTCATGATACGTCACCGATTCATGGCGGAACCTGGATGCGACCTGGATTTCGGCGCTCATGGTGACGCGTCACGCGCTCTCCGCATCAATTTATAATCCGAACATCGAACGGGACAGGGGTGAATCATGACGACCAGCGGGCTTTCTCCGAATGCAGCCTTGGAAATTCTTCAGCCACGAGCGGAATGGATTGTGAAACGCAAGGCGGAGGCGGCGCGGACGGGCGACGGGAACTTCTCGCAGATGCATTATGCCCGGCAGGGAAAGATCACAGAGGAGATGGCCTATGTTGCGAATCGGGAGAATATTGCGGCGGAGCTGGTACGCGACGAGATCGCGGCGGGACGGCTGATTATTCCGGCTAACATCCACCACCCGGAGCTGGAGCCGATGGGCATTGGCATTGCCACACGGTGCAAGGTGAATGCGAACATCGGCAACTCAGCGATTACGTCGAACATTGACGAAGAGCTGCGCAAGCTGCACATGGCGGTGCAGCACGGGGCGGATACGGTGATGGATTTGTCGACGGGCGGGAGTATTCCGGAGATTCGCGACGCGATCCTGCGCCACTCGCCGGTACCGATTGGGACGGTGCCGATTTATGAGGCGCTGAATCGCGTGAAGAAGCTGGAAGACCTGAACATTGACGTGTATCTCGACGTGATTGAGGAGCAGGCGCAGCAGGGTGTGGATTACTTTACGGTCCATGCGGGCGTGCTGATTCAGTATGTTCCGATGGTGGCGAAGCGAATAACCGGAATTGTGAGCCGGGGCGGGGCGATTCTGGCGCAGTGGATGACGCATCATCATCGGCAGAATTTTCTCTATGAGAATTTCGACCGGATTGTGAAGGTGATGGCGAAGTATGACGTGAGCTTTTCGCTGGGCGATGGCTTAAGGCCGGGTTCGATTGCCGATGCCAGCGACGAGGCGCAGTTTGCCGAGCTGAAGACGCTGGGCGAGCTGACGTCGCGCGCATGGCAGGACGATGTGCAGGTGATGATCGAAGGGCCGGGGCATGTGCCTCTGGACAAGATCAAGGAGCAGGTGGATAAGGAAGTGGAGTACTGCTTTGGCGCGCCGTTTTACACGCTGGGGCCGCTGGTGACGGACATTGCTCCGGGCTACGACCACATTACGTCGGCCATTGGCGCAGCGATGATCGGCTGGCATGGGGCGTCGATGCTGTGCTACGTGACGCCAAAGGAGCACCTGGGGCTGCCGAACGAAAAGGACGTGAAGGACGGCATGATTGCGTACAAGATTGCCGCCCACGCCGCGGACATTGCGCGGCACCGGCCGGGAGCGCAGGATCGCGATGACGCGATCAGCTATGCGCGGTACACGTTCGACTGGGAGAAGCAGTTTGCGCTGTCGCTCGATCCGGAGACGGCGCGGGCGATGCATGACGAGACACTGCCGGACGATTACTACAAGGAAGCGGCCTTCTGCTCGATGTGCGGGCCGAAGTTCTGCTCGATGAACTGGTCGAGCAAGGTGGATGAGTTTAACAAGCAGGTGCATGGCCTCGAAAAGAGGGACCTGAGCAATCTTGTAACCCTGCAAGCGCAACAGCTTGCAGCGAAGAGTTAGACTGCTACACGAATGAAAATCTTTCTGACCGGGGCCACCGGATTTGTGGGCTCGCATGTCGCGCGGCACCTTGCGGACCAGGGCGCAGAGCTGCGCGTTCTGGTGCGGGCGACGAGCAATCTGGCCAATCTTGAAGGCGTTGCCGCCGGGACAGTGGTGGGCGATCTGCTGGAGCCGGAGGGTCTGCGCGACGGGATTCGCGGCTGCGACGCGTTGATGCACGTGGCGGCGGATTACCGGCTGTGGGTGCGCGATCCGAAAACGATGTATGCGGCGAACGTAGAGGGGACACGCGCCCTGTTGAGGATTGCGGGGGAAGAAGGCGTGCCGCGCTGCGTGTATACGTCGAGCGTGGCGACGATGGGGTTCAAGTCGGACGGGACGATTGTCGATGAGGATACTCCGGTGTCACTGGAAGACATGATCGGGCATTACAAACGCTCGAAGTTTCTGGCCGAACAGGCTGCGATTGCAGCGGCGAGGGCAGGTCAGCAGGTGATCATTCTGAATCCGACGACTCCGATTGGCGCGCAGGATGTGAAGCCGACGCCGACGGGGCGAATTGTGGTGGATTTCCTGAATAAGAAGTTTCCGGCGTATGTGGACACGGGGCTGAATCTGGTGGACGTTACCGAGGTGGCGCGCGCGCACTGCGCGGCGCTGGAGGCGGGCCGTTCGGGAGAACGGTATATTCTGGGCGGCGAAAATCTTACTTTGAAGCAGATTCTGGATAAGATGTCGGCAATTACCGGGCTGCCTTCGCCGACGATGAAGGTTCCGCATGCGGTTGCCATGACGTTTGCGTTCTTTGATGAGACGATAACGGGGCGAATCCTTGGCCGCGAGCCGAGAGCTACGGTCGAGGCGGTACGCATGGGCAAGAAGAAGATGTTTGCCACGTCGGCGAAGGCGCAGCGCGAGCTGGGCTTCCGCGTGGTTCCTGTTTACGAGGCATTGCGCTCGGCAATCGACTGGTTTCGAGCGCATGGATATGTGACGGCGGTATGAACAGAATCGCGATTATCGCTGCGCTGCCGGGAGAGCTAAAGCCGCTTGTGCGAGGCTGGCAGGAGCGGGGCCGGAATGCGTGGGCAGGACGGATTGGGGATGACGAAGCCATTGCCATTGCCGGAGGCATGGGTGCGGCAGCGGCGGAGCGCGCGGTGGAGCGGGCCTTTGCCGAAGCAAAGCCCAATGTCCTGGTGTCCTACGGATGGGCGGGCGCGCTGACGTGCGCGGTAAAACCGCGCCACGCATGTGCCATTTCAGAGGTTATCGATGCCGGCAGTGGCGAACGGTTTGTGGCGGATTACCCGGGAGGGTATCGGCTGATTACGCTGGATCATGTGGCGCGTCCGGATGAGAAGCGGGGCCTGGCCGAGAAGTATCAATCTGTCCTGGCCGACATGGAAGCGGCGACGGTGGCGCGGATGGCCGCTGCGCGGCAGGTTGCCTTTTATTGTTTCAAGGGAATATCTGACGGATACAATGACCGGCTTCCTGATTTCAACCGATTTATCGACAGTAAAGGCGAGATGCGGATGGCGGCGTTCGTGGCATATGCGGCGGTGCATCCCCAGTACTGGTCTGCGCTGCAACAGCTTGGTGAGAACAGCCGTGGGGCGGCGAAGGCGCTGGCTGATTTGGCAAGGGAAGGCCTGAAGCAGGCACAAGCGAGAAGCTGAGCGGCGAGCCGGAATCGCTGCGGTGAGCCGGGAATCGCTGTAGATTGAGAAAGAATGTCGAAGAACGCTAATCCAATTATGATGCGCGCCGCTGTTTACCGCGGTATTAACGATATGCGTGTTGAGACGGTACCGGTGCCGGAGATCGGGCCGGGCGAGGTGCTGCTTCGCGTGGCGGCGTGCGGCATTTGCGGGACCGACCTCAAGAAGATTCACAGCGGATCGCATGCCGCACCGCGCATCTTCGGCCACGAGACGGCGGGGACGATTGCCGCGATTGGGGACGGCGTTGAAGGCTTTGCCGTGGGCGGCCGGGTGATGGTGTTTCATCATATCCCGTGCGGGCAATGCTACTACTGCCGCAAGAAGACCTTTGCGCAGTGCCCGGTTTATAAGAAGGTGGGCTGCACGGCAGGATTCGAGCCGGCGGGCGGAGGGTTTGCCGAGTATGTGCGGGTGATGGACTGGATTGTGCGGCGCGGTCTGGTGAAGATTCCGGACGGCATTCCATTTGAGCAGGCGGCGTTTGTAGAACCGGTGAATACCTGCTACAAGGCGATCAAGAATCTGGACCTGGCGCCGGACGAGACGGTGTTGGTGATTGGCCAGGGGCCGATTGGGATTCTGCTGGCGGTGCTGGCAGCCCGGAGCGGCGCCCGGGTGCTTACCTCGGACCTTTTTGCCGAGCGGCACAAGGTGGCGGCAGGCTACGGGCTGACGCGCCCCATCGACGCCGGAAAGCAAGACGTAATTGGCCTTACGCGTGCGGCCAGCGAGGGACGGGGAGCGGATGCGGTGATTCTGGCGGTGGGAGGGAATGCGCTGATCCGAACGGCAATGGACGCAGCGAGGCCTGGAGGGCGTATCCTTCTGTTTGCACAGACACAGCACGGCGAGGCGGCGATCGATCCCGCAGCCGTCTGCATGGACGAGAAGTTCCTGATCGGCTCCTACAGCGCGTCAGAGGAGATACAGGATGAAGGCGCTCAGCTGGTTTTCGAAGGTTACAGGAATGGTTTTGATCTTACGCGGCTCATTTCCCACCGTTTTGCGCTGGAAGACGCGGTGGAGGCGATTCGCGTAGCATCGAATCCTGGACCGGGTTCGATGAAAATCTTTATTGAGCCTGAAGCAGCGGCGGACGGGCCGCAAGTTTGAGAAAATAGAAGCGATGGCCGACGAAATGACAGCCGCCGTGCTGTACGGCAAAGAAGATGTACGCATTGAGCGGCTCCCCGTGCCGGTTGCGGGCCCGGGCGAAATGATTGTGCGCGTGCATGCGGCGCTGACGTGCGGAACGGATTTGAAGGTGTACCGCCGCGGCTATCACGCCAAGATGCTGACGCCGCCGATTCCCTTCGGGCATGAGCTGGCGGGGACGGTCCACGAGGTTGGCCCGGGCGTGAGGGAGTTCCAGGTGGGCGATCGGGTGGTGGCGTTGAACTCCGCGCCGTGCGACCAGTGCTATTTTTGCAAGCATGGCCAGCAGAACCTGTGCGATGACCTGCTATTCAACAACGGAGCCTATGCCGAATTTATCCGCATTCCGGCGCGCATTGTTGAGAAGAATACTCTGCTGGTGCCGGATGATCTTCCTTACGAGCATGCAGCGCTCACGGAGCCGCTGGCCTGCGTGATCCGGGGGCTCGAAGAGTCGTCGCCGCAGCCGGGAGACACGGTCGTGGTGATTGGCGCAGGGCCGATTGGGCTTATGTTTATTCACGCCGCGCAAATTGCCGGCCTGCATGTGATTGCAGTCGTAAAGCACGACGAGCAGATTGAGGCGGCGCACACGTTCGGAGCTGAAGAGGTTGTTCAGACGACAGCTGTGGATGATCCGGTGGCCGCTGTCCGCGCGCTGACCCCCGGTCACCGGGGAGTGGACATTGCGATTGAGGCCGTTGCGGCGCCGATTACCTGGCAATGGGCAGTGGATATGGTCCGCAAGGGCGGGACGGTGAATTTTTTTGGGGGCCCACCATCGGGGACGAGAGTTGAGTTCGATACGAACCGTCTCCACTACAACGACATCACGCTGAAGGCGAGCTTTCATCACACGCCGGCGACGGCGCGGCAGGCCTTTGAGCTGATCAAGAGCGGAAAGTTCAAGTGCCGCGAATACATTACCGGACGCGCATCACTGGTGGAAGTGGGCGATGTGTTTCGCGGCCTGATGAACCGCTCCGCCGATATTAAGACGGCGATTATTCCTTAAGACGACGATGACGGCGAGCACTGCACAACTGATCGAGCAAGGCTGGGCCGCACTGCCGGCCGAGTACCGCATGCCCGCGGCTGCTCCGACGCTTGCCGAGGCCCGGGCGTGGTGCCAACGCCTTACGGAGACGCACTACGAGAACTTCCACGTGGCGTCCTGGTTTCTGCCGAAGCGCCTGCGCCCGCACTTCCACGCGATTTATGCCTATTGCCGGGTTTCGGACGACCTGGGAGATGAGACGGGGGACCAGGAGCAATCGCTGGCGCTGCTGGAGCTGTGGGGGCAGGAGCTGGATGCGTGTTATCGCGGCGAAACGCGGCATCCGGTGTTTGTGGCGCTCGCGGAGACGATTCGGGAGTGCGACATTCCGAAGGAGCCGTTTGCGGATCTGCTGGTGGCGTTCCGGCGGGATCAGCGCGCGGTGCGAATGGCGACCATGCAGGATGTGCTGGACTACTGCCATTATTCAGCGAATCCAGTGGGGCAGCTGGTGCTGTATGTTTGCGGCTATCGCGATGAAGAGCGGTTCCGGCTGTCGGATTTCACCTGCACGGCATTGCAACTTGCCAATTTCTGGCAGGATGTGCGCGAAGACTATGCGCGCAACCGGATTTATTTTCCGCAGGAGGACATGCGCCGCTTTGGAGTGCACGAGGAGACGATCGCGGCCGGGAAGCTTACGCCGCAGTTCCGCGAGCTGATGCGGTACGAGGTTGAATATGCCCGCGAGACGATGCGCAAGGGGCTTCCCCTGATCGGCATGGTGGACCGGGAGCTGGCGATCGATCTCGATTTATTCTCACGTGGCGGGCTGGAGATTCTTCGTGCGATTGAGGAGCAGGGCTATGATGTTCTGCGGGCGCGTCCTGCTATCTCGAAATCCCGCAAGGCTGCGCTGCTGGTGCGCGCGCTTACCGGAAAATTCCTGAGACGCAGCCTCGCTCAGCAGAGACCAGCCACGTGACCGTAGCCGAAGCCTACAAAATCTGCGGAGAGATCGCCCGCAAGGAGGCGAAGAACTTTTATTACGCCTTCGTGGCGCTGCCCCGGCCCAAGCGGAATGCAATTTGCGCGGTCTATGCCTTCATGCGGCATGCGGACGATCTTTCCGACGACGAAACACTGCCGCTGGACGAACGACGAACGCAGTTGCAGGCCTGGATGGATGCTTGGCACCTTGCTGTGCGGGGCGGCGCGACGGATGATCCGGTGTTCGTTGCGCTGGCAGACGCGCAGACGCGGTTCGGGATTCCGATGAAGTTGCTGG
>Ga0335072_10001892_pt1 | contig 33249 bp, 31 predicted proteins | sample Lox_Sample_21_FD_206725 | JGI IMG/M metagenome (GOLD analysis project Ga0335072, IMG submission 206725) | Soil microbial communities from Loxahatchee National Wildlife Refuge, Florida, United States - Lox_Sample_2.1 | ecosystem: Environmental > Terrestrial > Soil > Wetlands | place: USA... | reverse complement strand
CCGAGGAGACGTTAACGACCGAGCCGCCATGCTCACCCATCCAGGCGTCCCGCGCCCGCCGCGTCCAGGCGAGCGGTGCCAGCACGTTGACCGCGAGGATCTTGGCGGCGGCCACCGGATCGACGTCAGAGATCGGGCCGTAGACCGGGTTGATGCCGGTGTTGTTGACCAGCATGTCCAGGCTGCCGAACGCCTCGATGGTCCTGGCGACGGCTTCCGCCTGATGCCCGGCGTCATCGGACTTGCCGGGCACCGCGATGGCCACGTCAGGTCCGCCAAGCTCCGCCACGGCCGCGCCGAGCGTTTCCTGGCCGCGGGCCGTGATGCACACCCTGGCGCCCTGCCGCACGAGTTCCGCGGCGATTCCCAGGCCAATGCCGCGGCTGGCGCCGGTGACGATGGCGACGCGATCCTTGAGCGCTTCCATGTGCTTCTTCCTGTTCCGCCGGTGTCAGCTTGCCAGGGCGTGCAGCCGCTGGCCGGCGGCGGCGACCCGTTCGTCGGTCGCGGTCAGCGCGACCCGGATGTGGCCGGTGCCGGCGGCTCCGTACATCGAGCCGGGCCCGACGAGGATGCCGCACTCGGCGGCGAGCAGCTCGCAGGCCGCCCAGCAGTCAAGCCCCGGGCGGGCCGCCCACAGGTACAGCCCGGCCTCGGAGTGGTCGATCCGGAACCCGGCGGCGGTCAGCCCCGCGGCGAGGATCTCCCGGCGCGCTCCGTACCTGGCCTTTTGCTCCGCGGCGTGCGCGTCGTCGGACAGCGCCGCGGTCATCGCCGCCTGCACCGGGCCCGGCACGATCATCCCGGCCTGCTTCCGTACCAGCAGCAGCTGCGAGATCAGCGCCGGGTCGCCGGTGACGAAGCCCGCCCGGTACCCGGCCAGGTTCGACCGCTTCGACAGCGAGAACACGGCGAGCACCCCGTCGAGCGACTCGCCGCGGACCGACGGGTGCAGCACGGTAACGGGGTCGACGGACCAGCCGAGCTCCAGGTAGCACTCGTCGGAGGCGAGCACGCAGCCGCGGTCGCGCGCCCACCGCACGGCGTCCCGCAGCTCGGCGGCCGACAGCACCCGGCCGGTCGGGTTGGACGGCGAGTTGACCCACCGCAGCCGCGCCGCGCCGGGCCCGCTGTCGAGCACGTCGCTGGGCACGGACCCGGCGCCGGCGAGGCGCGCGCCGATGTCGTACGTCGGGTACGCCAGTGCCGGGTAGATCACCGTGTCATCGGGACCGAGCCCCAGCATCACGGGGAGCCAGGCGATGAACTCTTTTGTCCCGATCACCGGAAGCACCGACGCCGGGTCCACCCGCACATCGTGGCAGCGCTCGAGCCATCCGGCGGCAGCCGAGCGCAGCTCGGCCGTCCCCGCGGTCAGCGGGTAGCCGGGCCAGTCGGAGGCCGCGCCGAGTGCTTCTTGGATGACGGGCGGCACCGGGTCGACCGGCGTCCCGATCGACAGGTCGACCGCGCCCCCAGGGAACGCGCGGGCCTTTTCCCGCAGCGGCGCCAGCTCGTCCCAGGGGTACTCAGGGAGTCGTGCGGCGAGGGTCACTCTTCGGCGGCCTGCGGCGGCAGCGCCGCGACCAGCGGGTGATCCTTCCCGATCTTGCCGGTCTTGGACGCGCCGCCAGGAGAGCCAAGTTCCTCGAAGAAGTCGACGTTGACCTTGTAGTAATCCTTCCACTGCTCAGGCACGTCGTCCTCGTAGTAGATCGCCTCAACGGGGCAGACAGGCTCGCAGGCGCCACAGTCCACGCACTCGTCCGGGTGGATGTAGAGCATGCGCTCGCCCTCGTAGATGCAGTCCACCGGGCACTCTTCGATGCACGCCTTGTCAAGAAGATCGACGCACGGCAGCGCGATGACGTAGGTCACGGAAGCTCCTCTTCAACTTTCCTTACTCGGTCCGCTGGCCGGGACCGCCGGCCAGCGTCGCTACCTCACAGTATGGTGGTTCACCGCGTTAGCTGGCGACAATACTCCCGGCCCCGGCGGTGGAGTCGGGCTGCCAGCTGGTTTCCGTCAGCCCGGCCGTCCACTGGTGCCCGGCGTAGCGCACCTGGGTGATTCCGTAGTTGCCGGCGTTGGCGACGAGCCAGTTTGCCACCGCCCAGCCGCTGGCCGCCGCCACTGTGAACGTGCCGGACGCCCCGGTGCGGGCGGTGCTGATCGCCCGGACCGCGTTGCCGGCTCCCGGCGGGCCGAACGCGTCGGTCAGGCCGTTGCCGGCCCCCTTCAGGTCCAGCTTGGCGCTGACTCCGAGGTTGGACGCCTGCGTGGCCGGGTTGTACCAGCAGGTGACCGCGTGCGGCGTCGCGGTGAAGTAGGCCGCGAGCGCGGCGCCGGTCTGCGCGTACTGCTCGTACGCGTACCCGTCGGCGCTGCGCTGGACGTCCTGGGCGGCCTGGTAGACCGGCAGCGTGGTGTAGCCGGGCACCTTGACGAGCGCGTTGAAGAATGCGGTCGCCGCGTAGGCGGGATCCTGAAGCTGGGTGGCGCTGCCCCAGCCTTCCGACGGGCGCTGCTGGAAGATGCCGACCGAGTCCAGGTCGCCGTTGCTCGGGTTCTCCAGCTTGGCCTCCTGGAGCGCCGTGGCGTAGGCGATGGCCAGCGCCTGCCGCGGCAGGCCCTGACGGACGGCGACGCCGGCGATGGTCGCCGCGTCCGCGGCCTGCCCGAAGTCGAGCGGTACCGCGTTGTTCCCCGTCCCGGCCTGGCAGCCGGGCACGGTGAGCAGCTGCACGACGTAGTGCTGGTACGCCTTGTAGGCCGCGTACCCGCCGACGGCAAGCAGCACCGCGATCACGGTGAGTACCGTCAGGGGGCGGCGCCACGTACGCCGGCGGTAAGTCTTCGGCACCGCGCGCCTCGGGGACCTCGTGGTCACACTGCGACGGTACCTGCCCGTCGCCGCTTTCGCTGGCGGTAGGCTCGCTCGCCATGAGCGAGTCGCTGAAATCACCGCTGCCTGGGGTCATCGACGACCTGTGGGAGCAGCGCTCCGGGCTGAGCCCGGCGGACACCGCCGCGCGTGCCGAGGTCGTGGCGGCCGTGGACGAGATCGACGCGGGGAACGCCCGGGTGGCGTTCGTAGACCCGGCGACCGATGAGGTTGTCGTCGACGAGCGCGCGAAGCGTGCGATCCTGCTGGCGTTCCGGCTGCTGCCGATGGCGCAGTCCCAGGTCGGCGACTTCCGGCACCACGACAGGATGCCGCTGAAGACGCGGCTCGACGGGGTGCGGGTGCTGCCGGGCGCGATCGCCCGCTGGGGCTCGTACATCGCCCCGGGCACGGTGCTGATGCCCTCGTTCGTGAACATCGGCGCGTACGTGGACTCCGGCACGATGGTGGACACCTGGGCGACGGTTGGCTCCGGTGCCCAGATCGGGAAGAACGTGCACTTGGGCGGCGGCGTCGGGATCGGCGGCGTGCTCGAGCCCCCGGAGGCCGTCCCTGTCGTGGTCGAGGACGAGTGCATGATCTTCTCCCGCTGCGTGGTCGTTAACGGCGCCCGGGTGCGCGAGGGCGCCGTGCTCGGCGCGGGCGCGATCCTGACGAAGACCACCCACGTGATCGACGTGGAGACCGGCGAGGAACTGCCGCGCGGCGAGGTGCCCGCCTGGTCGGTCTGCGTCGCCGGCACCCGGTCGCGCACGTTTCCCGGCGGCGAGTTCGGCATGCCGTGCCTGCTGATGCTGCGCAGGCTGCCGGAGGGCAGCAGGCACGATAAGGCCGAGCTCAACGCGATCCTGCGGGACCACGGCGTGGACGGCTGAGGCGGACACGAGGAGTTCGCCCGTATTTCGCCGGATATACGGCGTGTTTCGCGCCAGAGCACTCACCGCCGGTGGCTACCGTTGATATGTCATGACCGTCAGTAATTCACAGCCGCACCGCCGGGTCCGCCGCCAGGGACCGGTGACGTTGCGCGATAAGCAGATACCCGCGACGACGACCGATCAGCGCCTGCTCGACCGGCGCGGGCCGTCGGACTGGGTGCACACCGACCCGTGGCGGGTGTTGCGCATCCAGGCGGAGTTCGTGGAGGGTTTCGGCCTGCTGGCCGAGCTCGGCATCGCGGTGTCGGTTTTCGGCTCCGCGCGTTCCCACCGGGATTCCCCCGAGTACAAGCTGGCCGAGGAGATATCGGCCGGGCTGGTCCGGGCCGGCTACGCGGTGATCACCGGGGGCGGCCCCGGGATCATGGAGGCCGCCAACAAGGGCGCCGCGGAGGCCGGCGGGGTCTCGGTCGGCCTCGGCATCGAACTGCCGCTGGAGACCGGCCTCAACAACTACGTGAACGTGGGCGTGGAGTTCCGTTACTTCTTCGTCCGGAAGACCATCTTCGTCAAGTACTCCCAGGCGTTCGTCGTGCTGCCCGGCGGCTTCGGCACGATGGACGAGCTGTTCGAGGCCCTTACCTTGGTCGCCACCGGGAAGATCACCAGGTTCCCGATCATCCTGGTGGGCAGCGAGTACTGGGGTGGCCTGCTGACCTGGCTGCGGGAGAAAGTCCTGGCCGAGGGCAAGGTTCACGCTGAGGAACTTGAACTCATCAAGGTCGTAGACGAGCCGGAAGAGGCAGTGAAAGCCATCCTAAAGGCTCATGCCAAGGCCGACTTCATAGCTCCCGTCCCCGGGACCGACCCTAGCTGACTTCACGCACAGGTTCCTCACCCTTCCGCGGCGGTTTATGCGGAAGGTGCTTCTCCGGTGTCGGCATCCGCTGTCGGCTCGGCCGTCTTCGGCTGTGGCCGTCGCCAGAAGGCCGCGAGCTGCGCCGCCGCGCCGCCGATTCCCAGGCCGGCCGCGAGTGTCGCCCGCTGCCAGGGCGTCCCAGCGTGGTGCAGGCCGAGCAGGCGGTCGGCACTGAACCGCCCTGGGCCCAGCGCGGCGAGGGCAACGGCGGACGCGCTGATGAACCCGACGTACTCCCAGCCTTCGGCGGTGATGAAGTACCCGTTAGGCCGGTGCACTGTGCGGTAGGCAACCGCCATCGTGCCGACGACCGCGGACGCGGCCAGCGGAGTGGCGATGCCGCCGGCCAGTGCGGCACCTGCGCCGACCTCGACCGCGGCGCTCAGCTGAGCCTGCAGCCGGGGTCGGCGGAACCCGATGGACTCAAACCAGCCTGCCGTGCCCTCAAGCGACCGGGCATGGCGTATGCCGTGCGCGATCATGGTCCCGCCCAGCATGCCCCGCAGCAGCAGCTGCGCAAGCCCAGCCGGCTCATGGCTGATGCCCGGTACCGCGATCTGGTGATTCATTTCCTTCTCCTCTGGTGAACGGGCTGGCGTTTAATCGAGGGTCTCGCAGATTGCGGCGCCGCTGGTGGGGCTGCGGGCCACTTTACCGACGGGCTGGCGGCGGTGCCGGGGGGAGTGTGCGTTGACCAGCTGTTGGCCTTTTACGGGCCGAAGGCGCGGTTCTCGGCGGCGCCCGGCGGCACTCCACGGCGCGTATCTTGGTAGCATAAATTGAGTGCAACTTTGCCGTCAAAAGGAGGCCTACCGATGGCAGCCGACCTTCGGTCGCCTGGCGTAACCTTGCCCCGAGTCGAGACTGCCCCGGGCGAACTCGCGACTGATAAGTCCGCCGAGGCCGAGCCGCTTCAATTGACTCTGCAGGCCGCCGCGCAGATTCGCGGTCTGATCATCGACCGCGTGCTCCTCCCCGGGGAGAAGATCCGGCAGGTCGAGTTGGCCGACCGCATCGGGGTTTCCCGCAGCCCGCTGCGCGAAGCGCTCAGGACGCTCGAGTCCGAAGGCGTCGTCGCCTACGAGATCAACCGAGGCTACGTCGTCGCCAGGCTCGACGACGATGACCTCGCCCAGATCTTCCGGATGCGCGCGTTGCTTGAGGACGAGTTGCTGCGCACGGTGCGGCGCCCTGACCCGGCCGTGCTGAGCGATCTGAAAGACCTCAACGAGAAGATGATGGTCGCGATCGACGAGCGCAACGTCACCGACGTGCTGCGATATAACCGCGAATTCCACTTCGCCATCTTCGATCTGTCGCCGCTCAACCAGTTCCGTCGGGAAGTACGCCGGCTCTGGCAGATGTCAGAGGGTTACAGCGCCGCATGGTGGTGGCGTCAGCCCGAGGCGAGAAAGCGCATCAACACCGAGCATAAAGCGATCATCAGCGCCCTGCGGAAGTTCGACCTGGACCGGCTGGTGGAGATCTGCGCCACGCACCGCACTGGCGGCCTCGAGCGGTCGATCACGGGGATCCCCGGCAGCGCCGCGCGCTGATAGCTCAGCAGCAAGCGTGCGCCCAGCCCGGGGAGGATGTCGACCGCGCTCATCATCCGTAGCTGCACACCACCATGTAGTACAAAATGCATGCAATTTGGTGTACAGTTGTGGATGGACACATCACAGCACGGAGGCTGGTACCCGGTGCGAGCAGGCATGTTGCGGCAGTTGCAGCGCGCTTGCGTGAAACGGCCCGGCGCTTCTTCGCAAAGGAGGCGGAGGCCGTGAAGGTGGCCGTCGGTACCGAACGAGCCGCTGGGCAGCACGCGTCCGGAGGGGGCCGGTGAGCCCGCGGACAGCATTCGCCGACATCTCCCGGCTCGTCCGCCCCAACCGGGTCGCCGTGGTCGGTGCCTCCGATCGGCCGGGATCGCTCGGGTACTCGACGTACTACAACGTGCGAAACAACTCAGTCATCGCCGGCGGCACGGTGCCCGTCAACCCCCGGTACGAGACGGTGCTGGGGGACCGCTGCTACCCGCACGTCTCGGACGTCTCCGGTGACCCGATCGACGTTGCGATCGTTCTCGTGACCGCCGACCGGATCCTGGACGTCGTCAAGGACTGCGCGGCATCCGGGGTACGTCATCTCGTCGTGCTGAGTTCGGGGTTCTCCGAGACCGGCGAGGACGGCCGCGCGCAGCAGGAGGAGATGGTCCGGCTTGCCCGGGCGTCGGGGATGCGGGTCTACGGACCGAACTCGCCGGGGCTGGCCAACATCGCCGACCGGGTGCTGCTGAGCATGTCGCCAGTGGCGGGCGCGGACGTGACGAGCGGGCCGGTCGGGCTGGTGACTCAGGGTGGTGGCCTCGGCCGCGCGCTGATGCAGTGGATGGATCGCGGTCTCGGTATCGGCCTGTGGTGCTCACCCGGCAATGAAGCCGACCTGGATATTGCCGACTTCGTCAACCACATGGTCGACGATGACCGGATCCGCGTCATCGGCGCCATCGTCGAGGGCTTCAGCGAAGGCCGGAAGTTCCTCGACGTGGCCCGCCGGGCCCGTGCGGCTGGCAAGCCGATCGTGGTCCTGAAGATCGGCCGCTCGGAGTACGGGCAGAAGACAGCGGCATCGCACACCGCCTCGATCGCCGGGAACGACGCGGTCGCCTCGGCGGTCTTCACCCAGTACGGCGTCGTGCGCGTCGACGACGCAGACGAGCTGGGCGAAGCCCTGCAGCTGTTCTCCACGGCCCTTGAGGTGGCGGACCGCGACATAACCCGCACCTGTGTGTACTCGTTCTCCGGGGGCACCGCGTCACTCGCCGCGGATCTGGTGGGCAGCGCCGGGCTCGAGCTCGCGACGTTCGAGCCGGCGACGTTGGCCGCGCTCACGGCGCGGGCTCCCGCATTCGGGTTCGTGGACAATCCCGTGGATCTCACCACCAAGGTGTTCACCGACGCCGAGCTGAACCGGGCCATGTTCAAGCTGATCTGCGACGACCCGAACGTCGGCTCGGTGCTGTTCGCGGTGCCCGCGGACTACGGCGAGGACACCGTGGCGGTGTCCAGGGACGCGGTCGAGATCGCGCGGTCCACTGGCACCCTGCTGATCCCCGTGTGGATGTCGCCTCGGCGCGGAGGTGGATACCAGGTACTGCACGCGGCGGGGCTGGCGCCGCTCGACGGCGTCCAGCGCGCGGTAAAGGCTTTGCGGCGCTTCGCTGAGTGGCGCGACGGCACGCGTGCCGTCGCCGGGACGGGTACGCGAGAGCCGGGCGGCGACGGCGCCCACGCGGCCACGGCGACGAGCGAGCGCGCGCTGACCTACGAGCAGTCGAGGGACCTGCTGGCGTCCGGGGGGGTGCGCGTCCCGCGCGAGTCGTTCGTCACCACCGCTGACGGGGCTGCTGCGGCGGCGGAGTGGATCGGGGGCCCGGTCGTGATGAAGCTGAGCGCACCACGCCTGATCCACAAGACGGAGGTCGGCGGGGTGCGGCTCGGCGTTCGCGGCGGGGAACAGGCGGCGGCCGTCTTCGACGAGATGACCTCGCCCGGGCGGCTGACGCCCTACGGGGTCGCGGCCGACGGTGTCTTCGTGCAGGAGATGGTCGCCGAGGGACTGGATCTGCTCATGAGCGTCCACGACGACGAGGTTTTCGGGCCGGTCCTGACCATCGGGGCCGGCGGTGTGGCCACCGAGATCGAGCGGGACGTCGCGCATCTCGCGATCCCGTTCGAGGACACCGAACTCCTGCGAGCGCTGCGCGGCCTGCGCCTGTGGCCGCATCTGGCGGGCTTTCGCGGGAAGCCGGGCCCCGATCTCGCGGTGCTCGCCCGCACGGCTCGCGCGATCGCCGACGCGTACGCGGCCGAGGCGTCTTCGCTCGCCGAGATCGAGATCAACCCGCTGCGGGTGATAGCCGACGTGGACCAGACCAGCTGCGTGGCGCTGGACATCGTCGCCCTGCGCCGGTAACCGGCGAGCCCTCGCGATTCGCTCGGCGGTCTGTCGCATTGTGAGTTTGCATGCAATAATTAATTCAGAACGGACGATGGCGGCTCGAGCCGCGGCACTTGATCGCGGCACTCGGGCGGCGTCGCCGGGCTGACTGTGGCGTGCTGTACACAGGCACCAGGTGGAGGGAGCAAGGCATGAAGGGTAGCCAGGCGGTCGCCGAAGTGCTGCGCCGCGAGGGCGTGGACACGGTGTTCTGCTTCCCGGCCAACAAGATGATCGACACCGCGGCGGCCGTGGGAATCCGGCCGATCGTGGGGCGACAGGAGCGCAGCGTCATCAACATGGCGGACGCGTACAGCCGGACCTCGAACGGCGAGCGCATCGGCGTCGCGATGGTTCAGCACGGCCCGGGCGCCGAGCACGCATTCGGCGGCATCGCCCAGGCCTACGCCGATTCGGTGCCGCTGCTGTTGCTGCCGAACGGCAACACCCGCCGCGAGCTCGGGCTGCGCACGACCTTCGACGCGGTCGAGGCATACCGGCCCATCACGAAGTGGGCGGCCCGCTTCTCCACCGCAGAGACCGTGCACGAGCAGCTGCGCCGGGCGTTCCAGCTAATGCGCTCGGGCCGTCCCGGCCCGGTGGTGCTGGAGCTGCCGCTCGACGTCGCCGAGGACGAGTTCGACGACGCGCTGTTCGAGTACTCCCCGCCGGCCCGGTACCGCAGCGCGGCCGACCCCAGTGACGTCGAGCGCGCCGTGGGGCTTCTCCTCGACGCGCAGCGGCCGCTGATCCGGGCCGGCCATGGCGTGCTGTGGGCCGGCGCGACCGACGCCCTGGTCGAGTTCGCGGAGCTGATCAACGCGCCCGTCGCGACCACCTATGTCGGCAAGAGCGCGTTCCCGGAGGACCACCCGCTGTCGATCGGTTCGGGCGGTACGGCGGTCAGCCCTGGGATCCGGGCGTTCGTTCCGGACGTCGATGTTGTCCTCAGCATCGGCGCGAGCCTCATCACGACGCTGGGCTCCTTCCAGCTGCCGCCGGGCAAGACCATTATTCAGGCGACGAACGACCCCGACGACCTGGCACAGCAGTACCCCATCGCGTGCGGTTTGGTGGGGGATGCCCAGCTGGTGCTCCGGCAGCTGACCGAGGAGTTGCGCAGCCAGCTGAAGTCACGCAAGCCAGCGAGCGCGGGCCGCGACACCGGGGCCGAGATCGCCGCCGTCGCCGCCCAGACCGCGGCCGAATGGAACCCGCGATTCTCCTCAGCCGAGGTGCCGATCAGCCCGCTCCGGGTGATCGGCGAGCTGATGCGGGCGGTGGACCCGGCGCGTACGGTCATCACGCACGACTCCGGCTATCCGCGCGACCACCTGGCGCCGCACTACGTCAGCACACGGCCCAGGGGCTACCTGGGCTGGGGCAACTCCACGCCGCTCGGTTCCTCGCTCGGCCTCGCGCTGGGCGCGAAAGTGGCCGCGCCGGACAAGCTGTCGGTCTGCTTCCTCGGCGACGCGGCGTTCGGACAGTGCGGCCTGGAACTGGAGACAGCGGTGCGCAACAAGATCCCGGTGCTCTGTGTGCTGGTGAACAACTCCGAGATGACCGGCTACGGCGATCACCAGCGCATAGCCGAGGAGCGGTTCGGCCTCAAGGCGCTGTCCGGCCGGTATTCGGAGGTCGGCAGCGCGCTCGGTGCGGAGTCCTCCCGCATCACCGACCCCGACGAGGTCGCCGCGAGCATTCAGAAGGGCATCGCCCGGGTGGAGTCAGGCGCGGTCGTTCTGCTCGAGTTCATCACGGCACCGCTGCGGCACCGGATCGCGGCCGCCGTCGTATTCGGCGGCTGAGTGCGATGACATACGTGGTCACACAGGCGTGTGTCGATGTCAAGGACCGCAGTTGCGTCGATCAGTGTCCGGTCGACTGCATATACGAGGGCGAGCGGATGATGTATATCCATCCCGACGAGTGCGTCGACTGCGGGGCCTGCGAGGCCGCGTGCCCGGTGTCGGCCATCTTCTACAGTTACGACCTGACTCCGGAGAGCGAGCCGTTCCTCGAGATCAACGCCCAGTTCTTCGCCGGGATCGGCTCGCCCGCGGGCGCGAGCAAACTCGGCCGGCCCGGCCGCGACCACAAGTTCGTCGCGAGCCTCCCGCACGCCGGCAGGCCGTAGATGGTGAACCCGCTGTCGGTCGCCGTCGTGGGGTCGGGGCCCTCCGGCGCCTACTGCGCGCGACTGCTGAGCGAGGACGGCTCGCTCGACGCCCGCGTCGACGTCTACGAGCGCCTGCCCGCTCCGTATGGCCTTGTGCGGTACGGCGTGGCCCCCGACCACCAGAAGATCAAGTCGATCACGGCGTCGCTCGCCGAGATCTTGGAGCATCCGCGCGTCCGGTTCGTCGGCAACGTAGCGGTCGGCTCGGATGTCTCGCTCGACGGGCTGCGCCGCCACTACGACGCGGTGATCCTCGCCTGCGGCGCGAGTGTCGGCCGCCGGCTCGGGATCACGGGGGAGGACCTGCCCGGTGTCTTCTCCGCGACCGACTTCGTCGCCTGGTACAGCGGGCACCCGGACGCGGCGGTGGACTGGTTCTCCCTCACCGCGGAGCAGGCGGTCGTAATCGGCGTCGGTAACGTCGCCCTGGATGTGGCCAGGATGCTCGTCCGCACCGCGGACGAGCTGCGCAGGACAGATGTGCCCGAGCACGTCGTGGAGGTGCTGGCCGCGACCTCGATCCGCGAGATCACCATCGTCGGCCGCCGCGGCCCGGCGTTCGCCAAGTTCACCAGCAAGGAGCTGGCCGAACTCGGGGCCTTGGAAAGTGCCGACGTGGTCGTCGATCCCGCGGACCTGATCCTTGACGAAGAGCAGGAGGCCGTCCTCGCCGCGAATCCCGCCGCCCGGCGCGTCCTGGCCAAACTGCGGGCCATGGCGGATCGTGAGCCCCTCGGCGGGGCGCGCTCGATCCGCTTCGCCTTCGCGTGCCGTCCGGCCGAGTTCCTCGGTACGACGGCGGTTGAGGCGGTGCGCTTCGAGCGGTCGCTGGGCCGGAGCAGCGAGCTGGTCGACGTCCCGGCGCAGTTCGTGCTGCGCTCGATCGGCTATCGCGGCAGCCGCCTGGCGGACATGCCCTTCGACGAGCGAACCGGAACCGTCCCGAATGACGTCGGACGGGTCATCGGCCCCGATGGGCCGGTGCCCGGCTTGTACGCCGCCGGCTGGATCAAGCGCGGCCCGACCGGGGTGATCGGTACGAACCGGCCAGACGCCAGCGAGACGGTGCGCGCGCTGGTCGATGACATGCGCGCGGCCCCGCTCAAGCGCGCCGCGGCGCCTGGCGACCCCGTCGATCTACTAGGGCTGGGCGGCAAGGCCGTTGTCGACTGGGCCGGCTGGCGCGCTATCGACCGGGCGGAGCGGGAGTACGGGGAGCGGCTCGGCCGCCATCGGGTAAAGCTGCACGACCGCACACGGCTGCTGGACGCGGCCTCGGCTGCCGCGGCCAGCGAGGACTGAGCTGATGGTTATCCGAGATGCGCGCGATGTCGCCGGCGGCTCGCATCGTCTCGCCGGGCGCGTCGCCCTGGTGACTGGCGCCGCGCGCGGCATCGGAGCCGCCGCCGCCCGCCGTTTCGCGGCCGAGGGCGCCCGCGTCGTAGTGGCGGACGTGCTTGACGACGAGGGCAGCGCGGTGGCCGCCGAGCTTCGCGACCGAGCGCTGTACGTCCGCCTGGACGTTCGCCACGAGGCCGAGTGGGACGATACGGTCCGGGCCGCCCGTGACCACTTCGGGAGCGCGCCCACCATCCTCGTGCACAACGCCGGCGTGATGATCCGAGGTACGGCGGAGAATGCCGACGAGGCCGCCCTGCGGTTCGCGTTCGAGGTGAACGTCCTCGGGCCGGCTCTCGGCACGTCAGCGTGCGTGCCCGGGATGCGCGCCGCGGGCGGGGGAGCGATCGTCTTCGTCTCGTCGATCGCCTCGATCACCGGCGGCGGCGGCTTTCTTCCCTACGCCAGCAGCAAGGCGGCCAACGCTGTCTACGCGCGCTGTGCCGCGCGGGAGCTCGGCCCGCTCGGCATCCGGGTTAACTCGCTGCACCCGGGCGGGGTCGAGACGCCGATGAACTCCGGCCCCGACTTCGCCGACCTCGACCGCGACGCGTGGTTCGGGCGGATGGCCATTCCGCGGATAGGCCGGCCGGACGAGATCGCCGATGCGCTGCTCTACCTCGTGTCGGACGAATCGTCCTACGTCACCGGCACTTCGCTCGTCGTCGACGGAGGCCAGGTCCTCGGTCCGGTGACCGCGTGGGCGGCATCGACCGGTGCGGCAGGCTGACGCGGGCCTGCGCCTCACCGGTCGAGCAGCACGACCGTCTTCCCGATGTTGCCGCCGCGGAACAGTTCGAGCATGGCGGCGGGCAGGGACTCAATGCCGTGATGGACGGTCTCGAGCGCGACGATCTGGCCGGTGTCGAGCCAGTGCCCCAGCTGGGCCAGGGCCGCGGGCTCGAACTCGGCGAAGTGCGACGGCGTGAAGCTCTCAAACCGCAGGCCGTTGCGGTGGATCGGGCGGATGTCAACTGTCCAGCCGCCGTCCTGGTCGTCATAGCTGGAGATCTGGCCGCACTCGATGACGCGGGCCGGGCGCCGCATCGTGGACATGACCGCCTGGCTGACCGCGCCGCCCACGTTGTCGAAGTAGATGTCGGGGCCGCCGGGCGCGAGCTCGAGCACATCCTGCGCGAGGGTCGGCGATCGGTAGTCGAGTGCGGCGTCGAAGCCGAGCCGTTCCACGATCACGCTCCGCTTCTGCTGGGAGCTCGCCAGGCCGATCACGCGCGCGCCGAGGATCTTCGCGATCTGGCCGGCGACCGAGCCCACCGCGCCCGCCGCGGCGGACACGACCATTGTCTCGCCCCTGCGCGGTTTGGCCGCGCCCACGATCCCGAAGAACGCCGTTATCCCGGTGATGCCGAGCACGCCGAGGTAACGCGACGGGTGCTCCTCTGTCGGTGCGAGCCGGCGCAGGGTGCCCCGTCCGACGGGCCGCTCCGAGATCGCGAGGGCGCCGAGGACCGACCGGGCGGACCAGTCGATGCTTCCAACGACGAGCTCTCCGGGGGCGTGGCCGGGAAGGCGGGAGTCGAGTATCCGTGCCACCCCGAGGGAGTGGACGGGCGCGCGGAGGTCGAGCTGGGGGATGTAGTAGTCCGGCATCCCGGTCATGCAGCCACGCAGGTAGGGATCGACCGAGAGGCAGACGGTCTCCAGCAGCACCTCGCCGTCGGCTAGCGGCCGGAGCGCGGTCCCGCGGAGCTCGAAGTGCTCCTCGCGCAGCGCGTCGCCCAGCACGTAGCTCTTCAGGTAGACGGACGTGTTCGAAGCTGGCAACGGTGCTCCTGCGGTCGTAGGCGGCGCGGCATCCCTGACCGGCTCAGGAGAAGACCCGGAGTTCTGGGTGGTCGGTGAACTCGAACCGGTTGACGAGACCGCCGGCCAGCGACGCCGGCGCGACGGCGTCGAGACTGTCGAGATCCCAGTCGGCCCGGCTGCTGATCGTGCGCAGCGGCTCCGGCTCGCTGAGCAGCGAGATGGTGTTGCCCCAGACCTCGAACGTACGGCCGTTGATGTTCGACGCGGCGTCGGTGCACAGCCAGACGACGAGGGGGGAGATCTTGCGTGCCGGGGAGAGCTCCGGGTCCTCCAGCATCCGCTCGAGAACGCCTACGGTCCTCGGGAGCATGCCCAGGCCGATCAGCGTGGTCCATTTCGCGGTGACGATCGAGTAGTCGGTGCCGGACTGTCCGCTCGCCTGCGGGCGGATGGCGTTGCACCTGACGCCGAAGCGCCCGAGCTCGCTGGCCACAGCGCGGGTCAGTCCCACGACGCCCTCTTTCGCGGTGGCGTAGGAGGAATGGGCCGGATGTCCGAAGCCCGAGGCCGAGCTGGTGTTGACGATCGCGCCGCCACCCTGCTTGCCCATGGGCACGGCGGCGTACCGGATCAGCGCGAAGTATCCCTTGAGGTTGACGTCGAGCGTGGCGTCATACTGGCTCTCTGCCTCCTCCCACAGGTCGCAGTAGTGGCCCACCATCGCGTTGTTGATGAGGATGTCGAGCCGGCCGAAGGTGTCAAGCGCCTGGGTGACGATGTCGCTGGCACCGTCCCAGGTAGCGGACGTCTTGCTCGCGACGGCTTCGCCGCCGTTCGCCTTGATCTCCCCGACGACGCTGTCGGCGTCGGCGCCCTTGCGGACGCCGATGTCGTTGACGACGACCCGCGCTCCGTGCGCGGCGAGCAGGCGCGCGTGCTCGCGGCCGATGCCGCCGCCGGCGCCGGTGACGATCGCGACCCTGCCCTCGAGGCGGCGCGGTGACTCTGCGGTCTGCATGCGCGGTCAGCTGCCCGCACCATCGAACAGGGCGAAGGCGTACGCGGTGTCCAGGTGCTCCCACATCTCAGCGATCTTGCCGTCCTGGAAGCGGAAGAAGTACACGTAGACGTTCTCGTACGGCTCGCCGGACGCGGCCAGCCGGGTCGAGAGGTGGACCTGTGCCGCGCCGATGTTCTCGTCCGCGAGCAGGAACTCGATCGTCCAGGATCGTTCCCGCGCGTAGAGCTTCAGGGACAGGGCTGTCAGCGTTTCGGCTAGCGTGGCACCGCCGACGATCGGCCGGACAGCCAGGCCGCGCTGCGCGCCGGACAGCGGCGCCCAATACCGGGCGTCCGCGCTGAATGTGGCTTCCAGCGCCGAGCGGTCCAGCTTCTCCTTGGCCGCGAAGTGATCTCTGATCAGCTGCTGATTGGTCGTGGCGGACACGGGACACTCCTTGATGGCGTAAGACGAACGGGGGTCACTGTTGTGCGTGGGTCAGGCGCCGGAAGGCCAGCCCGGCGGGAGTCGCGGGATCCCATACGCTTGCCTCGCCTGACGAGGCCATGACCTTGAGGGTCCGCTTGCTTATGCGCCACCCGGCGGGCGTCCTGACGTATTCATCGAGCCAGGAGCAGTACACCTCGAACGTGGTCTGGTCCGTCGCGGGCAGTCGCGCGCCGTCGAGGACCGACTTGGAGAGCACGTGCGAGAAGCCCTCCGCCGTGTCGGGCCCTGTAGACCAGACCCGTGTCATGAGCGGCACGTGCATGGACGCGGGGTGCGGCTCGATCGAGGTCCGGATGCCGGAGACGACCTCCTCGAAGCCGTGGAACGCGGTGCCGAACTCGGCACTGTAGTCCCAGGACACATCCTCGGTGAGGATGTCCGGGAACTCATCCCAGTTCTTCGTGTCCAGCGCCATGCAGTACCGGGCCAGCAGGTCGTCGATCTCGGCTCGATCCTGAAGGGAACACAGCATGGCGGTCGTCACCGGAGGCTGGAGCCGGCGTCGACTCGCAGCGCGCTGCCGGTCAGGTAGCGTGACTCGTCAGAGCACAGGAACAGGACGGCATTGGCGATGTCGTCGGCGTCGACGAACTCGACCGGGATCGCGTTCACCAAGGCAAGCACGTCTTCCGGGTTGGCGTTGGCGAACCGGTCGCGGACCATGTCGTTGTCGACCATCGGCGTGTTCACGCCGGTGGGGTGCACGGTATTCACCCGGATGTTGTGGGGGGCGAGGATGCTGGCGTAGTTCTGCGCAAGGTTGATCAGGGCCGCCTTGGCGGCGCTGTACCCGAGCAGGCCCAGGGTCCGGCCGCCCAGCGTGCGCATCATCGGCATGACCCCGGCCATCGAGCTGGTGATGACGATCGAGCCGCCCGTGCCCTGCTTCAGCAGCCGCGGGTAGGCCGTCTCGACGGTGTTGAGCACGCCGGTCAGCAGCACGTCCAGGCAGTCGTGCCAGGCCTGCATCGTGTCCGAGCCCGGACCCCAGACCGGCATGATCCCCGCGTTGGCGACGACCAGGTCGATGTGCCCGAACATGTCCAGGCCCTCCTGGTAGACCGACTTCAGGGACTGCGGGTCGCGGACGTCGCCGGTGCGGGCGAGGATCCGCCGGTCAGCCTGCTCGACCAGCTTGACCGTCTGCTGCAGGTCGTCCGGGGTGCTCATCGGGTAGGCGACGGTGCCGATCTGGGCGCAGATGTCGATGCCCACGATGTCGGCGCCCTCGCTGGCCAGCTTGACGGCGTGCGCGCGCCCCTGACCGCGCGCCAGGCCGGTAATGAAAGCGGTTTTCCCCTGCACGCGTCCGGTCATGGGGCGCTCCTCCTCGTGCTTGCATGCTCTTTTGCATCCAAAATAGCCCTCAGTGTGCCCGGATGCAACAGGCCGGGCACGCTTGACGGTGCATGCAATCTCCGGTAATCTATGCATACAAAACTGTATCCATATCAGCTTCGTCGTCGGTGAGGTCTGGGCTCGGCCCAGACCTCACCGGGAGGCGCCGGATCCTAAGGACCCGCCATGTTCCATGAACTTCGCGAGTACGACCTTGAGTTGTCTGGGGTCGCCACGTTCTTGAAGCATTTCGAGGAATTGGGTCTACCGGAGCTTTCTGCCTGCGGTTTCGACATGGTTGGTGCGTGGGTACAGGACATCGGGCCCAACACGGCCACGACCTTCGTTTGGCTTGCCCGGTGGGAAAATCTTGACGACCGTACTAAAGCGCTGCAGAAGACCCGGGAAAGCGCCGACTACCGCGCTTTCGGTGAGGCAATCCGCGGCATAGTGCGCAAGATCGACACTCGCATTCTGCGAAATGTTTCGTTCTCACCGCTGTTGACCGCTCCAGGAGGTGCGCGATGACGTCCGCTGAGATCGTGGATGACTCGGCGCTGTATTTCGAGGACATCCCACTCAACTACACGTTCAGGTCGACGGGTCGCACTATCACCGAAGCCGATATCGTGAACTTCGCCGGCCTCTCTGCGGACTACAACCCACTCCACGTCGACGCTCATTACGCAGCGGGCACGCCGCTGGGTGGCCGAGTTGCACAGGGCTTGCTGGTCCTGTCAATCGCGACCGGACTGACGACGCGGCTGCCGATTTACGCACGGATCGGTACTTCGGTGCGCGGGTTGAGGACGGTCAATTGCTCGTGGCCCAAGCCAACTCGGATCGGGGACACGCTGTATGGCGAGCTGGTGTACACCGACGCAAGTGCCGCGGCCGACAGCTCGCTCGGCGAGGCCACGCTGTGGCGGAACGCCCGCAACCAGGACGGTGACATTGTCCTGGAAAGCGAATGGAAGGTGCTGATGCTTCGCCGGCCGGACTCGGCGTGATCGGCAACCACGCGGATCTGTGTATGAGAGCTTGAACGTCCGGTGTCCCGCCTCCGCCATAGAACGCGGATCTTTTGCGATCATGTAAATCCTGACGGTCGAGAAAATCGGGCCGGCCAGGACGTTCGTCCCTGAGGTCCCGGCCCGGTGGTCACGCCGCGGACGGCTGCGTTTCGGTCCAGTTGACCATCAGCCGGCGCTCGGCGAAGAGCCACTCACCGTCCTGCTTGACGAACTCGTCGAGGTAGCGGATGGACGCGATCATCATCGTGCGCTGCCCGTCCTCGCCGACCGAGAGGTGATGGGCCAGGCAGTAGCTCTCTCCGGTCGCCCGGTCCCTGTCCAGGACGACGGTGCTCTGCCCGTTGAAGTGCATGGTGGCGGCGTAGGTGTTGAGGTTGTCGAACACCGGGGCCAGCGACTCGCGCCCGTGCAGCTCCTGAGTCGGCTCCGCGGCAGTCGCGTCCATGAACACGAGGAACCGGGTCTCCTCGGTGAACAGGGCCATCTGACCCTTGGTGTCGCGCCGGTCCGCGCAGTGGGCGTAAGCGTCGACCAGCTCGCGGATCGCCAGCCGGTCGGCGGCTTCCTGGGGTGAAATCGCCATATGTGAGGCCATGACCAATCCCTTCACTACGTCTTCAGCCCTCGCCGAGCGGCGTGCACGGGAGGGGAGAAAGGCGCCACTGGCCCGTTCGGCGAATTCCTTGCCTCATCCCGAACGGACCGGGGTGTTTCCCGGCGGGCTAGTGCTGTATCAGGCGAACCTCTCGAAGGTGTAGGCAGTGTCGAATTCCACCCACGCCTCGGCGATGCGACCCTCGGTCACGCGGTACAGGAACAGGTACGTGTTGTCGTAGTCCTTGCCGTTCTTGGCGACGCGCGCCTGCAAGCGGGCGCGCACCGCCACGAGGTCACCTTCAGAAAGCAAGTGGGTGATCGTCCACTCACGTCCTTCTTCCTCGTACATCTCCACCGTGAGGTGATCGATCGCCCGGTCGGCGCCTACCATGGGGTTCTCGACGATGCCCTTGGCGGCCGCGGACGCTGGTGCCCACCACCTCACGTCGGGTGCGATCTCCTTCCGTAGTTCCTCCCTGTCTCCTTTGGCCTTCGTGACGAAGTGCTTGCGGACCAGGTCGGCTGGTGCCAGTTGGCCAGTCATGCAGTCTCCTCCATTTCTCCGCAATTGCGGCTGGTCATTAGGCTCGGATCGAGTCGGGCTGCGGTTGCACTCGGTCGGCGGCGAATGCGGTGTCGAACGCTTCCCACGACTCGGCGATTCTGAGACCCTCGAGGCGGTAGAAGAAGGTATAGGAGTTCTCGTATGGCTCGCCGGTCGCGGCAATGATTGCCTTGAGCGAGGCGCGGACGGCCAGCTTGACACCGTCGGATACCCAGTCTTCGACCGTCCACGCACGCCTCGCCTTGGCATAGAAAAACTCCGAGGCGATGAGGTCTGCCATCCGTTCGGCGCCAACGGTCGGGCGCTCGACGAAGTTGCGGTTCGTCAACGAAAGCGGCGTCCATACCCGGACATCCGGAGCGAACTGCTCCAGCAGAGCCTGGCGGTCGCACTCACTCTTGGCTCGGAAGTGGTCGATGACGAATCGTTGGATTTCGTCTGCGGTCGGTGTGCTCACGCGCGCGTTACCTTCGTTTCCCTCTGCACTGAGCGGATCGGCGCTGCCGCTCGGCGGGCTCGGGGCAGCGTCGACACCTCTGTGTATTAATTTATGTATGCAATAAGACGCTAGTCGGAATGCTGCCGATGTGTCAACGCCCCGCAAGCCGGCATCAGCCGTCCGCTTGCGGGACGGCTGCCCGTGGGCGGTGCCTCGGATGGAATGAGACACCGACCTTCTCCGCCATCGAGACGATCATGCGCTCTTCGTTTCTCATCGCGCCGTTGAGGAAGACGCAGTCGACTCCCGCGTCGGCCAGCTCCTGGAGCTGGTGCCGGCAGTGCGCGGCGGTGCCGGCGATCGCGAACCGGCCGGCCAGGTAGTCGACCAGCCCCAGCTCCTCGATGAGGGTGTCGTTGGCGCCGCCGGGGACGACGTGGTCGGCTTCCACGTAGCGCTTCTTCAGCTCGGTGACGGATGGCCGGAGGGCGTCGCTCAGGTCGGGGTCATCCTCATCGAGCTGGCGGCCGGCCGCGGCGAGAATCGCCTTGAGATCGGCCAGGGCCTCGTCCGCGTCGTCGCCCACCGACGCCCGGCCCATGACCCAGATCGCGAGCGCATCGGGATCACGTCCGGCTTCGACCGCGCCGTCGCGGGCGGTGCTGATCGCCTCGCGCAGCACGCGGCCGCCAACGGCGGAAGCGATCAGCACGCCGTCCGCGCAGCGGCCGGCCAGTCGCTGTGTCCGTGGACCGTACGCGGCGAGGATCACCGGCGCCGGCCGGCCGACCCAGCCCAGGTGCAGGCGTGTCCCGCGCCAGGTGACCTCGTCCCCCGCGAGCAGCGCGCGCAGCGCGCGGACGTACTCCTCGAGCTGCGACGTGGTGAGGCTGCGCTCGCCGAGCAGCCGGGCCGTGGCGGCGCCGCGGCCGACGCCGAGGACCGCTCGCCCGCCCGAGATCTCGTTGACCGTCGCGATGGAGGCGGCCATGACCGCCGGGTTCGCCGGGGCCGGGACCGCGACCGTTGTCGCCAGCAGCAGGTTCTTCGTCTCCCTGGCGGCCACCCCGAGCTCGACGTACGGGTCGCCGCGGCTTAGCGGGTTGGCCGACTGGCAGGTCATGCCGTAGCCGAGGTCCTCGACGAGGTGGACGACCCGGATCCAGTCCTCGAAGGGCCGGAACGGGTGGGCCGCGGTGCCAAGTATCATGCCTGGCCTGCCGCGCGGGGCGCCCGCGCCGCGCGGGCGATCATCGGGTCACGCCTTTCAGCGCGGCTAGGTGCTCGGTGATCGAGACGCCGGCGGTGTCCACGAAGTCAACATAGAACCGTGCCGCGCGCAGTCGGCCCGTTTCGTCGACGGTGATGACGGTGACGCCGCGCATCAGATGCGGGGCGCCGTCGGTCCGGGTGCCGGAGTACTCCCACTCCGCCCAGCAGGTGTCGCCGTCATGAGTCGCGTCGACGAGGTCGATCCGCAGGTCGGGAACGGTGGCGAAGATCATGGACCAGTTCTGGCGCGCTTGGTCGCGGCCGGTGAAGCTGCGTGCCGGGTGGACCGGCAGGTCGAAGCGGCAGTCCGTGCGGAAACATTCGGCCACGCGGTCCGGTTCGTGGCTCGCCACGGCGGCGCGGAAGTTGTCGAGGAAGTCCTCGGTGAGACTCATGAATACGTTTTAGCATACAAAAACATCAGGCGACAGCGGTCCTCGACTGCGGGGAGGCTGCCGCGCTGCCTGTTGACTTCGACTGTTGTCTCGTACTATGCATATAAAAATGTATGCATAGTAGGTCGTCCGAATACGATCCGGAGCGGCCCGGTATGCGCATGCCTGGTGACCGCGTCTCGAGGGAGCGAACATGACACGAACAGTTCAGGTAGGACCGCCGCCGCGGGTGCACTTCGCGGAAAGCGGGCCGAGCAAGCCGATGCTGATCGGCGGTCAGTGGGTCCAGGCGGCGTCGGGCGAGACGTTCGAGACGGTCAATCCGGCGAATGCCACCACCATTACTACTATCGCGTCAGCCGGGGCAGCGGACGTCGACCGCGCGGTCGACGCCGCCCGGCGCGCGTTCGAGGACCGGGCCTGGTCGGACATGAATCCGCATCAGCGCACCCGGGTGCTGCTGCGGATCGCCGAGATCATCGAAGCGCACGCCGACGAGCTGGCACTGATCGAGTCGCTCGATGTCGGCATCCCGATCCGCTTGGCCCGGTACCAGATCGCGATCGCCGCTGAGACGTTCCAGTACTACGCGGGGTGGCCGACGAAGATGCTGGGAACAGTGAACCCGGTCGATGCCTCGGTGCACTGCTACACCGTCCGTGAGCCGGTTGGCGTCTGTGCGGGCATCATCCCCTGGAACGGTCCGCTGACAATGGCCGCGTGGAAGATCGCGCCGGCGCTGGCGTGCGGCAACACGGTCATCCTCAAGCCCGCCGAGCAGAGCCCGCTGAGCGCCCTGCGATTCGGCGAGCTCGTGTCGGAATGTGGCCTGCCCGATGGTGTCGTCAACATCGTGACGGGCCTGGGTGAGACCGCCGGCGCGGCGATCGCCGCCCATCCCGGCATCGACAAGGTGTCGTTCACCGGTTCGACCGAGACGGGGAAGAAGATCCTCGGCGCCTCGGTCGGCAATCTCAAGCGGGTGACCCTCGAGCTGGGCGGCAAGTCGCCGCACATCATCATGCCGGACGCCGACCTGGAACTGGCGGCCCGCAACGCCGCGAGCGGCTTCTGCTTGCTAACCGGTCAGGTTTGCGTGGCCGGCACTCGAATCCTCGTGCACGAGGCGGTACACGACGAGTTCGCGGACGCGCTCGGGAAGCAGATCGCCGCCTACCAGGTGGGTGACCCTTTCGCCGAGGACACAATGCTCGGCCCGGTGGTGTCGGCCGCCCAGTTCGACCGCGTGACCGGCTACGTCGCGCTCGGCCAGCAGGAGGGCGCCCGGATCGCCGTGGGCGGCGAGCCGGTGCAGGGGCCTGGCTACTTCGTCGAGCCGACCCTCTTCGAAGGCGTTCGCAATGACATGCGCCTGGCCCGGGAGGAGATCTTCGGGCCGGTGGCCGCCCTGCTGCCCTTCCGCGATGCCGACGAGGCCGTGCGCATCGCGAACGACACCCCCTATGGCCTGGCCGCGGCGGTCGCGACAAGCGATGTGTCCACTGCCCACACCCTCGCCCGCCGGCTCCGCGCTGGCGTCGTATGGGTCAACACGCACGGCGAACTCGACCTGAGCTTCCCGTTCGGCGGCTTCAAGCAGTCTGGCCTCGGGCGGGAGCTGGGCGAGCGCTCGCTGGACGGCTTCACCGAGCTGAAGTCGGTGTTCGTCCGGCTCTAAGACATCATTCGGAGGAGGCACCATGACCAGTCTCGACCCGGCTGCCGCACCAGTCGGCGAGCTGGCCCCCCACTTCGATCTGTACGACCCGTCTCACGGCGCCCGTCTGTGGGAGGTGCTCGATTACGCTCGATCGAACTGTCCGGTCCTGCGGACAGACGCCTCTCCCGGGTACTTCATCGTGACCCGGTACGATGACGTCCGCGCGGTCGCGGAGGACCCGGCAACGTTCAGCTCGGTCGAGCCGGGTCTGCTGGGAACCCCGATCCGGATGCCCCCGGTGACCGAAGACCCGCCGACCCACGCCGAGTACCGGCGTCAGCTCAACCCGTACTTTTCCCGCACGGCGCTGGCCAAGTTCGACACCAGCATGCGCGACGAGGCGGCGAAGCTGGTCTCGGCGGCGGCCGCGAGAGGCCGGATGGAGTTCATGAATGACTTCGCTATCCCCTTCACCGCGCGGAACCTGGCCAAGCTGATCCTCGACGAGACCAGTGAGGACCGCTTGCACCGGGCGGTGGCCGCCGTGACCCGGATCACCAGTGAGGGCACCGCCGAAGCGTTCATGGAGACCGCGGCGATCGCCGAGGAGTTCCTGCGCGAGCGGGCTGGCGCCGCCTCCGCCCGCGACAGCGTGCTCTCGGCCATCGTGACCGCCACCGTCGAGGAACGGCCGCTGACGATGGAGGAACAAGTCGGAGTAGTCGTCGTGCTTTTCCTCGGCGGTCTGGACACGACGAAGGCCACGCTGGGCAATATGCTGCGCCACCTTATCGAGGACCCGAGCCTCGAAGCCCGGCTGCGAGACAGCACCTGGCTCAAGAACAGCCTGGATGAATTCTTGCGTTATGAGACCCCGGTGACATTCCAGGCCCGCACGGTCCGGCGCGACACCGTGCTCAACGGCTGCCCGATGAAGGCTGGCGACCGGATCGCCTTGCACTTCGCATCGGCAAACCGCGACGAGCAGCGATTCCGCCAGGCGGCGTCCCTCATCTTCGACCGCGAACGCAATCCCCACGCCGCGTTCGGTCTCGGTGTGCACCGGTGCATCGGGCTGCTCAGCCAGCTCACCGGTTTCCGCATACCGCCGGGTGAGCACGTCGAGATGGCCCCCGGGGTTGTGCTGACTCCGGAGCGGCTGCCGGTCGCTTTCGACCACCGTTAGCGGTTGGTGCGGCGGCCCTTGGCCGAGCCGGCCGCTAGCCGGCTCGGCCACCCCGCGTCAGGGCTCGCGGCGATCGAACTCCACCGGAAGCAGTTCCGGGGTGAAGATGGCGCCATTGGCGAGCTCTATCGTTGCCCCGTCCTGGACGCGCAGGTTGGTCACGCGGGCAAGCAGCTCTTCAATCGCGATTTCGATCTGCAACCGTGCGAAATGCATCCCGAGGCAGCGGTGGATGCCGATGCCGAAGGCGACGTGCGGGTTCTCCCCACGGTCGAACCGAAGCCCCTCGGCGTCGTCAAAATACTCCGCGTCGCGGTTGGCCGAGGCGAAATGCAGCGCAATGCGGTCGCCGGCCTTCATCGGGCATCCGCTGACCTCGGTGTCCCGGGTGACGGTTCGGGCCAGGAAGGTGATTGGCGTTTCGAGGCGGAGGAGCTCGTCAAGGTCGGTGCGTATCCAGGCGGGGTCTCGGAGCCGGTCCTCCACACCGGGGTCCTCGGCCAGGTGGCGCGCGATGTTGCTGAGCGCGCCCCGGACGGTGTCGAGCCCTCCGGTGAACAGTGTCGTGATGGTACCGATCTTCTCTTCCTCGGTAAGAGGGCGACCCAGCACTGTCCCATTCACGATCGCCGACAGGACATCGTTGCCGTCGAAGCCGGACTTCGTCCGGTCCTCCAGGAATTCCTTGGCTACCTGTGCCAAGTCGATGAATGCCTGCGGACTGCCCTCGGTGCTGAGGCGCAACCCGGCCTCGCGTGCCCGCTCCACGCGGTCCTTGCTGGTCTCGCCGAGGATCACCCGCGAGAGGTTCTCCGCGGTGTACGGGAGAGCGAAGTCGTGAATGAATTCCATCCGCCCGGCGGGGACCGCGCTATCGAGGAGCTCACGCGCGGTGCCGCGTATGTCATCGGCGTACCGCGACAGGTACGTGCGAGAGAAATACGGGTTGAGGATCTTCCTGAAGTCCCGGTGGATCGGCGGATCCTCGCTGACGGGCGGCATCCGCACGGGGACGCCGCGCAGCGCCGGCTCGACGGAGCTGAACGTCTCCGGGTCGTAGGCGACCTTGCGCAGGTCGTCATAGCGCGTAATCACGTAGTAGCCGTTGTCCGCGTCGGTCTTGATCACCGGGCAGTCTGATGTGCGGGCGTGAGCAAGGGCCTCCCACAGCCGCTTGCGATGTTGCGTGTTATAGAGGTCGAGGTGCGGTATCAGCTCCTCGACCGGAACGTCGTCGACGTCAGTCATGACCGGGGCCTCCCTGGCGGGAATCGGTGCCGCATCGTGCGCTTTGACTGGACCTTACGTGACGGCAACTATGTATGCAATAATGTCGTCTAAAGTGCGAGAAGATCTCTGAACAGGGATGATCGCGGGCGACCAGCCGCCGCCGACGGTCCAGCGGACCGACAACGAAACCTTCCAGCGGCCAACGACGACGAATGGGATCTGTCGTGTCAGATGACGAGCGATATGACGTGGCCGTTGTCGGCGGCGGGGGAGCGGGCCTGTCCGCGGCGCTGTCTGCGCGCGAAAACGGGGCGTCGGTGATCCTGGTTGACGCCGCGGAGCAGGTCGGCGGCTCCACCGCGTTGTCCGGTGGCGCGTTCCTCGCCGGAGGCACGGACACGCAGCGCGCGGCCGGCTTCCCCGGTGACAGCGCTCAGGAGTTCTACGACTTCTTCATGAGCGTCAACCGCTGGAACGTTGAGCCGGCGATCGTGCGGCGCTACTGTGACAGCGGCGCGGACGCGGTGCGGTGGCTCGCCAGCCATGGCGTTGAGTTCTCACCTGACGTCGAACGGGGCGAGATCGAGCGGGTGCCACGGCTGCATCGCGTGGGTGGCGGTGGCGCCGGCATCACGGCGGCGCTCGGGCGCGCGTGTGACCGGCTCGGCGTCGACATCGCACTCGGCACCCGGGTCGACGACCTGGTCACCCAATTCGGAACCGTCACCGGCATCCAGGCCGGCGACCAGCAGCTGGATGCCAGCGCGGTCGTGCTTGCCTCCGGCGGGTTCGCGAACAACCACGCACTCGTCGCGGAGCACATCCCGTTCGCACGCCCGTACCTGGACCAGCTCCGGTCACCCGCGGCGCCGACGAATCGCGGGGAGGGGCTCGAGATGGCTGTGCGAATCGGTGCGGCGACGGCCGGGCACAACCGCGCGCAGGTGTTGCTGAGCTCCGGGGTAGTCCACGATGTGGAACCAGTACTGCCCGGCTGGCTCATCTGCGTCGACCGTAGCGGTCGGCGCTTCGTCGATGAGACCGTACCGTACCACGTGATAAACCCGCTCACCCGCGATCATGGCGGCACCTGCTGGGCCATCTTCGACGACGCGGCCTGCCGCGCGGCGCGCGGCTCGGGCAGCCGGTTCGGACCCGGGCTGTGGCAGCAGGACATCCTGTCGAAGGCGGCGGAGGTTGGGCAGATCGCGTGCGAGCCGGATCTCGAGTCGCTTGCCGCTGCGCTCTCGCTCCCGGCCGGGGTCTTGCGGACGACGGTCGAGCGCTACAACCAGGACTGCGAGCGCGGAGCCGACTCGCTGTTCTTCAAGGACGCGAGCACCATGGTCGCCTGCCGGAAGCCCCCGTTCTACGGTGTCGCGCTCCGTCCGACGATCATGCCGGTGACCGGCTACGGCCTGCGCATAGACGCCGATGCCCGGGTGTTGCGCGAGGCCGACGACCAGCCGATTCCGGGGTTGTACGCGGCCGGTGAGGTGGTCGGCAACGTCGTGGGGCCGAGCATTTTCAGCGGTGGGGCGATGATCGCCGGGGCCGTGATTTTCGGACGCCATGCTGGTGAAATAGCCGCTAAGCAGTCGGATTGACCGGATCGGCCGCCCATGCGGGCGGCCGGTGTCTGACGAGTTGGGAGATGCGCCTTGCAGCAGTTGAAGATCAGCGCGGTCGTGACGGGAGGCGGGTCCGGAATCGGTCTCGACGTGGCTCGGGCCCTGCTTGCCGCGGGAGCGACCGTCACGATCGTGGGCCGCAGCGCGCAGCGCCTCCGGCAAGCCCGGAGCCTCCTCGAATCCGAGGGAGCGGATCCGGCCCGGCTGCACGATGTCTCCGCGGACATGTCCGCGGAGGACGAGTGCGCGAGGGCGATCGCCGCCGCTGCGGCGGTGACCGGGGAACTGCAGGCGGTCGTGGCGTGCGCGGGGGAGCCCAGGGGACAGATGGCGCCGGTGACTGAACTCGACCTTGATCAGTGGCGCGGCGTCTTCGACAACAACGTCGTCGCGACGATGCTGACGCTCAAGCACGGTGCACGCGAGCTGGTGCGCGTCGGCGGCGGCTCTTTCGTGTCCATCTCGTCCATCAGCGCGCACCTCACGGCCCGTTTCGCCAGCCCGATCTCGAGCGCGAAGGTCGCCATCGAGCAGCTGTGCCGGATCGCCGCTGTCGAGCTCGGTCCGAGCGACGTCACGGTGAATGTCATCCGCCCCGGCCTGGTGCAGGTGCCGCGACAGGACCTGCCGCCGGAGATGGAACGGGACTTCCTGTCGATCATTCCGCTGCACAGGCTTGGCGAGCCGCGTGACATAGCCGGCATCGTGCGGTTCCTCGTCGGGCCGGAGGCCCGCTGGATCACCGGTCAGGTAATCAGCGTCGACGGCGGACAGACCCTGAACCGGGCGTTCGACGCGACTCCATGGGTCGAGCCGGTGTTCGGCAAGGAGCGCATGCGGGGTCTCGTGCGATAGCGGTTAGTTCGGCAGGGACAGGGGACCGGCCCGGAGCGGCGTCGGGCTGACGATCTTCGAGGCAGCCGCGGTGCATCCCGACTCGATCGGGCGGCTACGTTTTGAGGACGACACCAATCTGGGCGAATACGGGCGCGCTGTCCGCAAGCTCCGCAGCAGTGGCCAGTGCTTCGCGCCCAGGACGTCTCGCACCACCTCTGCCCGTTCGGCCAACTCTGCCGGGCATCCCAGCCGGTCGCCAGCGCACAGCGACAGAAACCGCCACCGTCCGATGCCGACTGACCGTCGGGCGGATTGCCCAGGCTGAGAACTGACCTCTCAGATCTTCGACGGGTATTGACAATCACATGCGACAGCTATAATTTGTATAAATTAATGCACGCATACTTGAATGTATTTTTGATAATCAGGTCCCGGCTTCGGCGTTCGCCAATCAGCGTCCCGCCGCCCCGGCGGGTCTCAACGTTTGTCGGTCTCGTTGAGCGATGAGGCATTCACTGACCGCCAGCCTTACGGGGCCGATCATCGCGGCGAATAAATGGAGTGGTCTTGCCCGCACAGACAGAGATATCCCGCCAGCTTGCCGCCTTCGCGGCTGGCGCGGAGTACGACGATATCCCGCCAGACGTCATTCACCTCGCGAAGCTACTCGTACTGGACGTCGTCGGGAACGCGATCGGTGGCTGGTCGACGTCGGCGGCGAAGTACGCGCTCAGGGCGCTTCGAACGTTTGAGGACGAAGGTCAGGTTTCGCTGATAGCGGTCGGACGCCGGACGACGATCCCGTACGCGATCTTCGGCAATGTCGTCCTGGCGAGCGCACTCGAGGCTGATGACACTCCCCTCCAGTTGGGGCACCACGCGCACTGCGCAGTCGTTCCGTCGCTGGCGATCGCCGAGTACCAGGGTGCCAGCGGCCGTGACCTCCTCACGGCGGTCGCGGCCGCATATGAAATCGGGATGCGCGTGGCGGTGGCCGCGACGCACGTGAAGCTCGACCCGGCTGGCCATCCCGTCCGATCGGCGACCGGAGCCGGGGTGAACTATGTCGTGTTCCCGGCGGCGGCAGGTAGCGGCCGGCTACTCCGGCTCAGTATCGATCAGATGGCATCCGCGCTCGGCATCGCGGGCGTGACGGCGTCGATCCCGCTCGGTCTCCGCTACCGTCGTCCATACAGCCACGCGAAATACAATCCATACGCGTTCATGGCCCAGAACGGCGCCATGGGCGCACTTCTGGCCGCCCATGGCTTCACCGGAGACGATGCGATCTTCGACGCCACGGAGACCGAGGCGCACTGGTGGCGCATGTCCGGCGCGCTCGACGCCAATCCGGAGCGTGCCGTCGAGAAGCTTGGCACCGAGTGGTGGATGCGGCAGGTGTCCTTCAAGCTCTGGCCCAGCTGCCGCTACACGCACGGGCCGCTCAACCTCTTCAAACGGATTACCACGCGGGAACGGATCGGCATCGGCGACATTGAGCAGGTAGACGTCTGGTCACATTCGGCGGTTACTCGCTTCCACATGGAGGAGGCGACGGTAACCAGCGAGGCAGACGCCGAATTCAGCGTACCGCACGCAATTGCGATGACGGCGTTCAACATCCCACCGGGACCCCAGTGGGTCGCACCGCGATACTGGAACGATCCCGCCGTTGAGGCGATCAAGCAGCGCGTCCGATTCCATGTCTCGGCGGAAATGGACGACGCCCTGTTGAACGAGTCGCTTACCAACGGCTATCGAAGCACGTCGCCGCACGCTGTCCGCGTCCGCACGAAGGACGGGAAGCTGTTCGAGGAGAGGTCGGACCACGCGCCAGGAGACCCGCAGACACCTGAGACCGCGGTCGACGACCAGGAGCTCATCGAAAAGTTCCACAACTTTGCGGAGCTGACGCTGCCCGCGCCGGCGATCGAGGAGTGTGTCGCGAAGATCATGAAACTCGATGAGCTGGATGACGTTCGTCCTCTGCTAAAGCTCATCAACAACTAGCCAAAGGATGTCCGATATTCCATGGTGGCCTATGAGAGCGTTATGACGCCAATTACGATCGGCAACGCTGAGATTCCGAATCGGATCGTTAGGACGGCGCACGCCACCGGCTTGGCAATGAACGCCGGCGACGGCGGAGACCTAGCCGCCTACCACAGCGCGGCCGCCCGAAGCGGCGTTGGGCTGACGATCATCGAGGCGGCATCGACACATCCCACGACCACGGCACGGATTCGATTCGACGACGATTCACAGCTGAGCGTTTACAGCGGCATGCTGCGCGCGCTCAGGAAGTACCCCATGAAAGTGTTCCAGCAGCTGGTGCATTCCGGTCGCGCGTTCATGACCCCGCACGGTGACCCGCCGTGGTCCGCGTCGGCCGTCCCCTCGCCACGGATCGCGCACGCCGAACCGTCACAGACCCCCCTGGCGATCACTCAGGGCCAGATCGACGAGATCGTGGAGAGTTTCGCTCGCGCGGCGCGCCGGGTCGTCGACGCCGGTATCGACGGGCTCGAAATCAACGCCGCGCACGGTTACTTCATCGCTCAGTTCATGTCTCCGCTGACCAACAAGCGCACGGACGGTTACGGCGGATCGCGACACAATCGGGTCCGGATACTGACGGAGATACTGACCGCCGTACGCGACGAGATCGGGCCATCGGTCCCACTTGGAGTGCGTATAAGCGCGGACGAGGTCTATCCCGGAGCGATCACCTCCGGAGAGGCGAAATCCATCGTCGATATTATCAACGCGACCGGTACGATCGACTTCCTTGACATTTCGCTCGGATCGCCGATGAACGTTACCAAAGTCATCGGCGGCATGGAAGAGCCACTCGGTTACGAGCTGCCCTACTCACGTCCGGTCGCCGCCCGTGCGACTGTGCCGACGATCGTCGCTGGTCGCATCACGTCTCTTGAGCAGGCGGACGAGCTGGTCCGGACGGGCGTCGCCGACATGGTGGCGATGACGCGCGCGCACATCGCCGACCCCGAGTTGATCGCGAAGTCGCTGAGCGGAGCGCCGCACAGGGTGCGCCCCTGTATCGGCTGCAACCAGGGTTGCGTCGGCGCCGCGAGCTCTCCCTTCGCCCGATTCGGCTGCGCTGTGAACCCCGACGCGGGTTTTGAGAGGATCATCGCAGAGCCGCCGGCAGCAACAGGCGGCATGCCCAGTGTCCTCGTCATCGGTGGTGGGCCGGCCGGGATGGAAGCGGCGCGGACCGCGGCGACGAACGGCAGCCGCGTAATTCTGTGCGAGGCGGCGGACGCCCTTGGCGGCCAGCTCCGTATCGCCAGGCAAGCGCCGCATCGTGCGCGCATCGGTGCCGTCGCCGACTGGCTAGCCAACGAGATGAGCGAACTGGGTGTCGACGTTCGGATCAACACTCGGATTACCGTCGAACAGGCTCTCGCGTTTGCTTGTGACCGGATCATCGTGGCCACCGGGTCGCTGCCTCGCAGCGACGGCGCGACGATCGCCGACCCCAACCAGGCGGTGCGGGGCGTCGACCTGCCGCATGTCGTGCGGAGCTGGGATGCGATCACCGACGGCGACATAACCAACCGGCGGGCACTCGTGTACGACGACATCGGCCATCACGAGGCGGTGTCGGTGGCCGAGGCGCTGCTCGCACGTGGTTGCGAGGTCACCCTCGTCACCCGCCTCAATCGCCTGATGCCGTTGCTGGAGTCCGCCCGTATGGAGACGACCGTCAAGAAGCGGCTGGGCGACGAGCGGTTCGAGTTCATCGGTGACAGCAAGGTGGTGGAGGTCCGCTCCGACCACGTCGTCGTGCGGTCGATTTACGGGCAGCGCACCCGGTGCGTGGAAGCGGATCTCGTGTCGTTCGTCGGGGCCAACATCCCCCAGCGCGATCTGGCGGACGGCCTGAAAACGGTCGCCGACGTTTCACTGGTAGGAGACGCGCTCGGGCCGCGATTCCTGCAACTGGCGATACTTGAGGGCCACCGCGCCGCCGCGGCGCCCGGCCTGCTTCCCGGCTCCGCCCGGCGTTTCTAATCCACGGCGGCAGCTGGGGATCCTGGAGTGCCACTGAGCGCGCGCCGACCCCGGTACGTTGCCGAGTTCCAGCCGCGCGTTCTGACCAGCCTTCTGTGGCGTGATCCGATCTTGCGTGGCGACAATTATGCATGCAATAATGTCGCCCACAGGCTGACATAATCTCCCCACCAGGAACTCTGTGCAGGAGCCTCCGCCGACGATCCGGCGGACAGTCCCTGAACCGGGCAACCGACGCGACTCCGCGGGTCGAGCCGGTGTCCGGCAAGGAGCGTACGCGGGGATAGCCCAGCGCTCGTCGCTGGCACCCCGAAACCCGAACGATCTGTCTGCGAGAGGACTTTGGGACTTATATCCCATGCAAAAACGCATGCATACATCAATCCTCGGCCTGGCCGCTCGGCACTCTAGCTGGCCTGAAACAACACGGTCACGTTCGGCGCGCCCGTTCTAGGCCGAGGGCTTGTCGCAGGCAGAGCGCCGGCCATTCCCCACGAAGACCACGTTCCCCGCTCAACAGACCGCTTCCACCGAAGGGATCTACGCCATCATGCTATCGCTAACTACGAGGCGGCCACGCGCCTCCGTGCGACGAAGATGTCTGCTGGTACTGCCGGCGATTCTCGGGCTTGTGCTCGCAGCCTGCAGCTCCTCGCCCAGCGCATCCTCCGGCGGTTCCTCCGGAGGAACCGCCTCCGGAGGAACCGCCGGCGCCGCCTCGGGCAGCCCCATCAACGTCATGGTCATCGCCCCGTTCACCCTCGCGGTACAGCCCTCGAAGGCGAACTATGACGCGGTGCGCATCCAGGCGGCGCTGCAGAACGCCAAGGGGGGCATCAACGGCCACAAGATCAACGTCATCGGCTGCGACGACCAGAGCGATCCCAACGTCGGTGCCCAGTGCGCGAAGGAGGCCGTCCAGGACCACGTTGTCGCCCTGCTCGGTGTGTTCTCCCTCGTCAGCGCCAGCATCTGGCCGACCATCAATGCCGCGGGCATCCCGGAGATCGGCCTGGTGCAGTACGGACCGGGCGACATGATCTCGCCGAACGCCTGGCCCCTGACACCCCCCGCCCCGGTCTTCAACGGCTCCGCGTTCGGGTACCTGGCCACGGTAAAGGGCTGCAAGCGGATCGCTGACGTCCAGGCGAACACCGGTGCGGACACCACCGTGCCGCTCGCGCTGGACAAGCAGGCGACGGCCAACGTCGGGGCCACGTACGAGGGGCCGTTCCTGACCCCGGTGACCACGGGCCTTGCCGACGCCCCCGCGATCGCCCGCTCGATCGTCTCCAAGGCGGACTGTGGCAGCATCTCCGCCGGGCAGAACGGGATTGTCTTGATGAAGGCGATCCTGCAGCAGGACCCGAACTTCAAGATCGCCGCCAACGAGCTGGCGGTGCCGGGCAACTGGCCGACCCAGCTGGGCTCGCAGGCCAGCGCGGTCAACACCATCGGCGGCCTGG